>ENA-OZGB01001162-OZGB01001162.1-human-gut-metagenome-genome-assembly--contig:-NODE-1162-length-13130-cov-9.946616_pt1 | contig 13130 bp, 7 predicted proteins | sample MGYA00245113_ERZ653651 | MGnify/ENA primary metagenome ERZ653651 (study PRJEB26926, sample SAMN06165095) | human gut metagenome | biome: ENVO:00009003; feature: ENVO:2100002; material: ENVO:00002003... | reverse complement strand
GCTGCAGTCTCGTGGGCTCGGAGATGTGTATAAGAGACAGTATTTATTCTTATTTCGAACTCACGTTATTTACATATTCATCCTGTATGCCTATGATTTTAATATAGTGATTTCCAGATATTTATATATTATCATAGTTCCAAAAGAACTATTTTTGAAAGTCAATAGATAATCAGCAAAAAAACGGAGATATGTCAAATAAGCAGCTCCTTTTAAAGAATTTCATGAATGTTAAGTGAGCTACAATCCATGCGTAATACGCTTTGTCAGAATCAGAAAGTCAAATGATTTTAGAACAAAATGTCGGAAATGTAATCACACTGGTAGAATATCTGCAATTACTAAACCTGCGTTGTTTTTCAGATCAATCTGTAGAAATGTGTCAATGATGATACATTATATATCTATTCCCCAATATCAAGTGTACGACAACACCTTATACAGCTTATATGCCGGTAACTTCTTTAAAGCCGAGCGCCCCTTCCGCAACATTGGAACAAGTGAATCGGATCCGTTGCAAATGTTTCATCCTTTGCGTTGCTTTATCATAGGAGCAAACAGAATATCGGGAAAAGAGTTTTTGAATATAGACTTAATCAGGTTGTTTTAAATAAGGTGTGTCGCCTGCGTGTACGACACACCTTATTTAAAAATGTTTAGTGTGAAATAGAAACTTGAAAGAGCTTGAACACCTGATCCACAGAACCGAAATCTATCTTATTTTCTTCGATGTATCGGTTCCATCGGATTTGTTGTTTTTTAGGGAAAAGCTTTAAAAAACTCTTCTTGTTATAAAAGCGTTTCGTTTTTTTACCCACACCAACTTCGTACATTTTATTAATTCCGGTAACAATACGTTGGGCGTCCTGTATGCCACCGGATAACCCTGTACCTGTTAATCCTGAATAGTTATCCACGGAAGCCGTTTGTGTAGTTCCTCCATACGAAATCTTTTTGGGAGCTCTTCGTGTATCACCTGTATAGATTACATTGAATTTGGGCTGAGCTTGGATTACCTCTATCGCTTCTTGCTTTCCTATCAAGAAACTTCTGTTGCCTATGCGAAGCACCGCTATCAATTCCGGATCAGAAAACTCCTTTTCTTGTTGTTCCGGATCTTTAAAGACATAATGTTTCTTTATCAGATCATAATTGACCGGAGCTGTAAACTGTCTTCCATCTTTATATACAATCAAGCAATCTTGAAATTCATCAAACAGATAAGAGGAATTGTCCTTAGTATTTTGCGCAAACAGACCCACACAGAATATCCATATCCCTAACCAACATAAAATCAGTCTCATATATTTTCAGTTAATTGTTTATCTCAAGAAAGGGTGAGCCTGAAGCCCACCCTTTCATTTATTATAAAAAAGAATTCACCTGCGTTACGGAAGGAAAGTAACACGTACTTCATACATACGCTGATGTTGCTCCACTCCAGCAGGGCGATGAGCGATATTCTTCACCAGATAACGACGAGGCTTGGTAAAATCTCCCGGCATACCCAATTTAGGAGAGTCACCTACGGGTTCTACCGTACAGACAGAATAGCTTACCAGATAAAGTTCACCTATGATTTCATTCTTTCTAACAGGAAGAACTACATATTGTGAACGGTTATCAACAGGATTCACCAATTCAAAGTCACCGGAAAACTTGCTGCCATCAAACAAGAACCCCTTGTTAGCTGTCGAATATTGTACATCCGAAGCGGCATATACGTTTAATACATATACCTTGCCATCAGGCGCACTGCTATCGGATTCTATTGTTTCCGACCCTTCCACTTTTATTGATTCTCCGGCAGCCACAACTTTCCCATCCGGCATGGTATAGGGAGCCCCCGTTCTGTTAACCCACGTAAAAACGTCAGAACTTCCAATCAAACGAGTATCAATATAATTGTCCACCCATTTGTTCCAGTTAACTGCATAAATCTTGTCATTAAACAATTCCCGGGCTTTTAACTCGATTTTGCTTACCCCTACTTCTGAATAAACAGATTCCGGTGCCTCTTCATAAGTCAATCCGGCAGTACAACTAGAAATAACTGATGCACTGCACAACACAGCTGCACCTATACATATTTTATTTAGCAATTTATTCATCATAACTATCTTTTTTTAATTGTTATAGTTGAAGTTTTTCCATCCCGGATTCTGTTGCAATTGTGTATAGTCTCTCAACATGGACTGTGAAAATGGTACAAAGTAGTATCTTGCATCATCAAACTTTCTTTCATAATAAGAATACGGTATCTCAAAAGTCTGGAATTTAGGAGTAAAATATCCTTCACCACCCGGCTCTACAGGATAACCATTCTCACCAGCCTTTTCGCTTTCCATACCTTTACGGAAAATCCATAATCCTCTGGAAGGAGTATTCAACTCTTCAATAGTCGTTTTGCCTTCTGCTTCCCCCCAATGCAATAAATCGAAATAACGGAAGCCCGGACATTCAAATGCAAATTCCAAACGACGTTGCAGTTTCATTTCATTCCACAAATCATTGCCGTCATAATTAGGCAATCCGGCACGATTACGGATTTCATTGATATAGCCTGCCGCATCGGTCTTGCCTAGTTTAATACTTGCCTCGGCACAATTCAGCAACACTTCCGCATACCGTACATTGAAATAGCAAGTCTGACGCTGGGTGTCAAAATCCAAAGTCCCGTCCGTATTGATTTTATTAAACTGAGAGTACTTCCTTGAATAATAACCAGTTATTGTTTGTGCGGAAGCTCGGTTGATTGGTGCGGAATTTAAATTTTCCATCACTCTATACCCAGAATGTAAAGCACTGTATTTTAAGGTCTTTTCATCTAGTGTAGTATTGTCAATCCAAGTTTGAATAATATAACGTTCTTCTTCCGGTCCCATATATGCTCCATCGTAAGTAACTGTGGAATAGAAGCGGCTATCGCGATTCTTGAACATATCGCGATAATTAGCAGATTCTCCTTCTGCATTTCTATGGATTCCCATGGCTTTTGCCTGTGAAGTTTCCCACCAATTTTTCCATTTGCCATCAGCGTCATCTTTCTGTAAATAACAGTCTACCAAATCCTGTGTAGGAAATAAACCTGAACGACGCCCGTAAGAATAAGTCGCATCTTCGGTTGCTCCATAATAATTCCCGTCAGGTCCGTTCTTTGCAGTTGGATTGAAACCACTACGTTGGTTTTCTTTAAACATGACCGGCCAAATTGACTCAACGCTTGTATGTGACTCTGTTTTTGTGAACAGATCCTCATAATTCGGTTCCAAACTGTACTTGCCTATCAATCCTTTAGCTGCATTATAAGCCAATTCATAATAATGATTTGCATTCTTCTCAAACTTGAACAAGCCTTCAGCGTCATCCGAATATAGACCTTTGGCTGAAGCATCGGCCGCATTGGCTGCATATAAAGCCACGCGCGAGATGTATGCGTTAGCTACATCTTCATTTACCATACCAAGCGTATGCGTTCCACCATAAGCTTTAAAATAATCTACGGATTTCTGCAAATCGTCTAGGATATTGTCGAAAATAGTTTCGCGTTTAGTACGAGGCAAATAGGTTTCATCTTCAATCGTTAACGCTTTGTCTACATAAGGAACGCTTCCCCAAAACTTTTCCATGTCAAAATAAATAAAAGCACGGAAAAAGTAACATTCACCCAAGAATTGGTTCTTCTGAGCTTCTGTCAATATGCTGCTGGAAGAAATTTTTTCAATTCCAAGATTTACAGCACGAATGTTTTTATAAGCTCCACTCCATGGGGCGCTGAAACAAGTGATACCATTATTTTCATCATAAGTACGTTTGTTAAAATTGTACTGTCGATACGTATCCCAGTCCTGTTCATAGTTTCCCTGACAGTTATCTGACCACTGTTCTGACTGGAAGGTGTCACCAGATGCCGATTGGGATATGAAATAGAAATTGTTCACATAAGAACGAGCCAATTGAGGATTTTCCCAAAAGCGTTCTTCATCCACTTTTGTTGTAGGTTCTATTCCTAACGGATCACATGCAGTTGTTACTCCCATCATCGAAGAAAGAAATAACCCGGCCAGAATATATTTAGTTGTTTTATTTTTACGTTTCATATTAACCAAGTTTTATAAAGTTACTGTTACGCCCAAAGTATAAGAACGCTGGGTAGGATAGCTTCCCAAAGTACCATTGTTATTATAGATAGAAGCACCTGTAGTAATGAATTCGGGATCCTGCAAATCTTTCAGTGGATAAGATTTTTTAGTCCAAGTAAATGCGTTAGTCACAACGAAACTTAAATCCAATCCTTGAATAACTGGTAGATTTTTCAAAACCGAACGTTTTAAGTCATAACGTAAACTGATATTTTTCAGTTTCAGGTAAGAGGCATCAAAAGACCAGATGTCAATGTAACTATATCCAAATCCATTGCCTTCAGGAACCGGAGTTGGAAGAGCGGCGTCTACATCAGGGTTGCTCGGTGTATATGCATTCTGGAACGCGTATTGTCCGTAATTCCACATATAGCTTTGTTGGCTGCGGAGCGGAGAAGGCATAGCTCCCCTTGCACCGGTTGCTCCTTGGAAGAACAGTTCCAGATCGAATCCGTTCCAGTCGGCTCCTAAAGTAACACCAAATTGAGTATGTGGAGTAGACCCTTCCGCATTGAACACATAGTAATCATTTACACGACCATCACCATTTAAGTCCACCAAAGCCGGAGTTCCCAAAGTCATATTATTGTTAGCGTGTAATAAGGAATTATACATATTTTGCCATGACCCGTGTAATCCATTGGTCTTCAACCCATAAGGATATGTTATAGATTCTCCGTTTGTTACATAAGGACGTTTGCCGATATTGTCGAATGTCGGAGTCCACCAGTCCGAATCAGAGCTGCTATGGCGAGTCACCCGTTCATCCCAATAAGAATAGTTTACTCCTACACGATAACCGACTTTGCCAATCTTGTCTTGCCAGTTCAACGAAACTTCGAAACCTCCTTTTCGTGAAGTAGTGTACGGAGCATTAATTTTCGGAGTGTTCGGCATACCTAAAATATCTACCCGAATCATATCATCAGTCATGTCCATCACATCTCCTTTGTTCAAATATAAAAACGTATCGAATGATCCTGTCAAGCGGTCTTTCAAAAAGCCGAAATCCAGACCAATACCATACTGCTTACTGCTGGACCATTGTAAATTGTTTGCTACATCAGACTCGTACCATCCTACATTAGAAGCCATATTTTCTCCAAACAATATGCGGTTTGAACTCTGCGCATATTGGGTAAGGAAAGAAAATGGACTTCCCACTTCATTACCTACCAATCCAAATCCGCCACGTAATTTTATCATATTAACAATGTTCGGATTCACCAAATTCTTGAACCAAACTTCATCGGACATCACCCAACCCAATGAGAAAGCCTGAAAATATCCCCAACGTTTATCCGGGCTATAACTCAAAGAACCATTGTAGTTAGCACTGTATTGGAACAGGTACTTATTGTCATAGTCGTAAGTAAAACGCCCGATGTAAGAAGCAGAACCCCATTCTTCAGCAGAGCCACCGGCAGAAACTAATGTACCGCCTAGATCAAGCTGCGGAGCCAAAGTGGTAGGATAGCCTTTTTTCTTTGCATCCGTCCAATTGCTCTTTCTTACCTGACTTTGATAGTTCACCATAGCAGATAGATTATGCTTTCCGAAAGAACGGGTATAATCAATCTGGAAAATGCCGGTCAACAACTTATACTTATTCCATTTTTCATATAAGTTGGCGTTTTCAGGATTATAGGAAGAAACGGCAGTAGCATACGGATTGTCATAAACGCCTTCCTGATCATGGTTAAAATGACGCTGATGATAATAAGAAGTAGTGAAGTTCAAGCTAGCCTGTGCAGACAAGCCTTCCACCCAAGGCACACTCCATTTCAAAGCTGCATTCATCTGGAAGCGATAAGATTCTGTATTGTTGAAACCGTTGTTCAACTGCGCCTCCACAGATCCCTTTCTTGGCAGTCCGGTACTCCAGGCAGCCGGCCTCTTAGGCATCCAGTCACCATACATGGCATTGTTGAACACACCTTCACCATCGGCAGGTTTATTGTTGTTAGAAGTATTACCGTTCAAGTTGAAAGTAAATTTCAAACTCTTGTCGCTCAACAACATGGCGTCTGTGTTCAAAATCATGTTCACCTGTTCGTATGAATATTTATCACTGACACCATTTTGCTTCATATATCCCAAACTTGAATAATATTTGATACGTTCGCCACCACCACGCAGGCTGACATTAGTTTGATACATTGGCTGTGTATGATCAAACATATCCCATGGGTCGTAAGAAGAATAGTAGTCCTGGATATTTTTACCTTGTGTCTTTAACGGATCGAACAAGTCGTTGATGTCTTGCAAAGAATACCCTAAATTATATCTTTCGTTCACCAGGTTACGGATTTCTTCAAATCCGTATCCTTTCTGCCACAGATCGCCCATATAATATTTAGAAAGTTCTGTATCATTAAAAGTCGGACTCTCCTGGAAACTTGCCAATTCCGCTTCATTACGTGCCAATGCATACTCGTAACTACTCAATCCTTTGGGACGATAAGCAGGAGTCATGATAGACACTTTTTGGTTTAAAGTAATGGTAGGCGCGCCTTCCTGTCCACGCTTGGTAGCAATCACTACTACACCATTAGCGGCACGCGGACCATATACGGCAGTTGCAGCAGCGTCTTTCAAGATTGACATGGAAGCGATATCATCCGGACGCAAGCGGTTGAAAAACTCATTACCTTGCCCCGAATCCATCACGACATCGTCAATGACATACAAGATATTTTCACCGCCTCGAATCCAAATTCTGGCGTTTTCACCCGGCGCACCGGAAGCCTGTTGAGTTACCACACCGGTAACACGTCCTCCCAACCCTTCGGACATAGAAGCAACCGGTAACTTTGCCAATTCGGACATCTTTACGGTAGCGGCAGATGCAGTCATTGTTTTGGCTTTCTGAACACCACCATAACCTACTACAACCACTTCTTGAAGAGTTTGTGAATCTTCTTGAAGAATAATTTTTAAAGATTCTCCTTTAAATTTAATCTCTTGGGTAAGATATCCCACAAAGGAAACTTGGATAACATCTCCTTGTTTAACACCTGACAAGGAAAAGTCACCATCAATACCGGTAATAGTACCATTGGTCGTACCTTTCACTACTACAGACGCACCGATAACGGTTTCACCTGTAGCATCTACTACGACTCCCTTACACGTCCCTGTCTGTTGTGTGATTTTTCACATCGGTAACGCCGGGATTGGCGACCGCGTATGCTGCTCCTGTAGAGGCACCCATTAGGAACAGCAACATACTGACTGATTTTAGTCGTTTTAACATAGCTGTGATTTTTTTTAAAGTTTATTGAAAATCAAGTAATTCCGTTTCCTTAGTTCCTTCAGAACTACTCTTACAGCTATTGTATTGATATTCAGTGGAGTTGAATATGATAACGACAAAAAGAAATTTCCATTTAAAGCCGTTAAAACAAACTTTAAATGGAAATTTTCTACTTCATTTCTACCCAAATCACTACTTTGCACAAAGAAATAAGGGAGTATTACATTCCGTAAAAGAATGAGAACTTTCAATAATTGATGGGAAAGTTTTTCATCTTACAAATGAAAACAGCATCGGCTCATTGTTTTAGAAAGTCCTTATCTTTTTCAAGAAGAATCAACTCTTTACTTACATATAAATAATATTTGCAAAATAATTCTATGTATAGTCCTGAAGGTCAAAATAAAACAATCCCCTTGTTTTTACAGGAAAAACAAGGGGAACTGTTATTCTTTAATTTTATTTTCAGTTCTTCGGTCCTTTGCCAAAATCAGGATTTTCTTTATCCATCCATACACGTTCGTCATGCAAAACTTGCGGATTTTTTGCATTTGTACCTTGATATGTATAACCTTGTGCTTTATATGCAGCGATAGTTATGTCATGTAACTGATCTGATTCCAAAGGCTCCATAACAGCAAATCTTCTAGGGATAGGATAAGAGTCACCCAATTGTTCGTCAAATTCCTTACGCGGTAAAATGGAACTATTCTTCATAGGAACACCAGAACGCATAATGTTAACATATTGATCAATCGGTGCATTAAAATAATGGAGATATTCTTGGATATACACTTTTTCCAAATCAGAAGCTTTATCTCCACTTAAATTATAAGCCTCTTTCTTAAGCAGTTCTGTCAGCCATTCCTCTTGCAGCTTAATGGAAACATCATGAGGGTCATTTACATAAGGACTGTCATAATAAGGTATATGATTCTGACCGGCAACATAATCATATCCTTTTACTGAAGCAGTGATACCGTCTGTAAAATACTCTTGGGCACTTTTTTGTCCATTCCAAGTAGCTCCCAACAGGGTGAATTCAGCCAAGAAGAAATTGGTTTCCGCTGCCGAAAAATACAGACCATACCAGCCATATTGTTGAGTGTCCTGAACCGGAGTAACATCCGGAGCATCCGGATAAGTATATGTCAACAAACCTTTTACCATTTCTTGATTCCGGTAAGTACACGGATAATAGCTTTTCTTGGCACCAGCTGCCGAGTACAAAACAAACAATTGTCCTGTGGGGTCAAAATAATCCTCGTATTTGTCCATCTGTCCTGCACCTATTTCTACAGGAAGACCATAATAACGTACCCAAGGTTCACCTGGACCACCCCATTCTTTAAAGACTTTCTTTCCATTTTTAACCTCAGAAATTACATTCTTTTCTACAAAATCCGGCATTTCTCTTTTTTGATCAAAATAAGCCTGCACAACATTAGAATTGTAGTCATTCTTTTGGAAGAAATAAAGCAAACGCGGATCTTTGTTGTTTACCAAAAAGTCTATAAGATGTTGCGTACCTACTCCTACAGAAAAATCATTATTCCAATTGTTATCGAACTTACCCTTGTTATATACAAAGTCATCATCCGTAGTAGCAATTAAGCCAACAGGACTTTCTGCTACCTGTTTTACTATTTCAAAAGCACGGTTCCGGTCTTTGTTTATCAAACGGGCTGCAATTTTCAATTTCAAAGAATTGGCCAGTTTGCCCCATTTTTTCAAATCACCTTTATAAATAAAGTCCTGATTATTCAAAACATCTTTGATTTCGTTACTGCTCAGATAATTAATAGTCTGGTCCAGTTCTTTCAGCCATACTTCCAAAAGTTCCTCTTGAGTGTCATACTTAGGCAATAACAAAGGAGGATTGGTATATCTGGCTTGTTCTGCTTCTGTATATTGACGTGAGCCATATAGGTCGGCATCTTGGATACTTAAATAAACCAACAAAGGATTACAAAGATATTGGATATATTCATAAGTCGCTTTTTCCTCTTCAGGCAACTGGCTGATTTGATATCGAATCTCATTAGCATAACGAAGAACTTCGTTTACTTCATAACCACAACCATTGGCTTCATCAGTCGGACGATTTGAACGAGTTGTATTACCTCCTGATGAAACTGTTGTTTGCGACCAGGTAGAAAGATCATTAAATCCTCCAAACCACTGTGCATAATCTCCCGGTTGGAAAGAAGCCTCACATTTAGTGAACAGGAAACGAATATCAGGCTTTGTAATAGTAGACGGATCTGAATTTAATTCAGAGAATTCATCTACACAGGAAGTAAACATTACACTTCCTAAAAGCAGTGCGGCTGCTAAAGTTCTATATTTCATTGTTGATAATTCTTTTAAAGTTAACAATTAGAAATTGGCATTAATTGTAAATATGTAACTTGCCGTATAAGGCTCGAAACCACGAATACGGAACTCTGAAGCTGAATTAGAACGTACAGATTCCGGATTCAGGTTATTAGGTAATGAATTATACAGATATCCCAAATTACGTGCACTGAATGACAGGTTCAATCCTTTTGCACCCAGTTTGTGACTGATGCTATTAGGCAAACGATAATTTATAGTAATATTACGCAAAGCGATATAACTCAACTTGTGTACCCAAATGTCATCAATTGTCTGTGCTCCCCATGCATAATTATTTCCATACCATGAACCGGCATGAGTGGGTTCCAGTTTTCCTTCCTGTACCAGCTGTGCGTAAGACAGTCCGCTGACATCCATTTTTGTTCCATCCACCAAGGTCGCAATTGTTCCTTCTTTAAAAACACCTTCCGGAATCATACCATCAGTATATTGAATACCTTTGGAATCGGCGTATTGACTAGTCCAAGTCATACCTCCATGTTCCGGGTCACGGTATTGCAAAGAGCTTTCTGTCCAACCGGCCTGAGTTCCGTATAAGTTACAGTAAGATGCCACCAAACCTCCAAAACGCATATCCAGTCCGACATTCAAACTTAAATCTTTCCAAGTTAACGTTGTTGCTACAGATCCCAGAAAATCGGGTGTCATGTTGCCCACTACTTCCGCTGTTTTGCTTTGTGCTCTATATGCGCCTCTCCAGCTGTCATCCCACTCCAACAAAGGTACACCGTTTTCATTACGTGCCTGAGTGACATCTGACATCAACACACCATAAGACTCACCGACTTTTGCTACAGAGCCGATATGATAGTCGTATGCGTTTACATAACCGGACAATTCAATATAGTTGGCAACATTAGGATGCAAGGATACAATTTTACTTCTGTTTCGTGTATAAGTGAAGTCCAGATCCCACTGCCAGTCTTTAGTTTTGATAGGAGTGGTATTTAATGCGATTTCAATACCTGAGTTTTGGATATTACCAGCATTTACCAACTGTTGGGTAACACCGGAAATAGCAGGAACATTGATTTTCATAATCTGGTCTGTGGTATTTTCCTTATAATAAGTGAAATCCAAATTCAAACGATTATTAAAAGTACGGAAATCCAAACCTATTTCCCATGAATTCTTACGTTCCGGTTTAAGGTCGGCAATCTTCATCAGTTTGTCCAGTTCATTGGTATAGATATTGCCGTCATACATTTCCATTGTGGCAAAAGAATACGTCTGATTGACAGCGTATGGGTCTGTATCATTACCTACTTGTGCCCATGATGCACGAAGTTTTGCCAAGTTAATCCATGAAGGCATACTTTCGCGGAAAGTTTCATTAATCAACCATGAACCTGATACAGAAGGATAGAAGTATGAGTGATTACCTGTACGATTGGCATATACCAATGCAGAAGACCAGTCATTACGTCCTGTAACATCCAAATAGAATTGATTCTTCCATCCTAAATTTAAAGCAAAAATGGCAGAAATAATTCTTTTGCTGCCCGATATGGTCGATTCGCTCTTTTTAGTCTTTTTTGAGTTCTCCACGAACCATTCTCCAGGCACCACCATTCCTCCGTCAGTTGATACTTTTGAATGTTGGGAAGAGGTGTTGTAATACTCAAATCGTGCGAATCCACCGAGTGAAAAATCTTTTATCTGCTTGCTGGCAGTAAAAGTTCCCCCTACGGTAAATTGTTCTTTTATATCTTGCGTAATACCATAATATCCTCCTTCGTTTGCATAACCGGAACCTAATTGCTTATCTTCTATAGAAGTATAATAACGGTTCATATTAGCGTCTGCTTTAAACTTCAGCCAATCTGTCATCTTTACATTTACTTCAAATGTAGGACGAATAACAGTTTCCTTCCGTACATAATCGTAATTATCTACTTTGAAGAAATAATTTTTAGCGCTGGAAGGAACCGAACCATATTGGTCACCATAGCTGGTACTGGCAATACCACCATGCTCACCTAAATATTTGTTCCGGAAATAATCTACGTCAAATAGCGGGTTAATCACATTGGTATTTGCATTGACAAACAATTCACCCGCATTCAGTTGTGCATTACGCGGTTTTGAGTTGGCAAAGCTAAAAGAAGCAGCAACATCCACCCAATCGTTCAACTTATGGCTAGCTTTCAACAACATGGAGTAACGTTCAAAAGTATTGTTTTCTGTTGTTGATTTGGCATTTTTATAAGATAAAGATGTATAAAATGATGTTTTTTCATTACCACCGCGAATAGAAACATTCGTGTTTGTATTGAACCCTAATTTATATAAATCCAGCATATTATTTTTACGTGGAGAATAGGTAGTCCATGTACCATCATAATTGCGGATTTGAGAGCCATCATATCTAGGACCAAAACCAAAGTTGGGTACTCCTACTAATGTATGTTCCCCATTCTGATTTACTGTAAACTGATGTTCATCCCACATACTTCCATTTTGGTCGGCATCAGATTGTCCCGGCATGTATCCTGGACCATATAAAGTTTGAATATCCGGAGTCTTGAAAGCATGGTCAATACCAAATGTTTGAGAAACGCTGATACCCAGCCCTTGTGTACCCTTACCGGATTTGGTGGTGATTACAACCGCACCATTCAAACCGCGGGAACCATACAATGCTGTTGCCGCAGCACCTTTCAATACTGATACAGTTTCAAAATCATCAGGATTTAAGTTTTTCAACTCATTACCATAGTCGCTGGCGTTGTTGGCACCTGCGTCCCAGTCTGCTGTCGTATTACCAGATACACCGTTATCCAGAATCACTCCATCCACCACATAGATAGGCTGGTTGTTGGAACTTAAGGTTGAAGCTCCACGAATCTGTATCTTGGTACCACCAAATAAACCACCATCTGATCCTGAGATTTCAACACCGGCTACTTTACCTTGCAATGCGGCTACCGGAGAAATGGTATTGGCAGCTTTTAATTCATCTCCCTTCACTTCAGTAACTGCATATCCCAAAGCTTTTTCTTCACGCTTCAATCCCAAAGCTGTAACCACAACTTCACCTAACTGTTGCGTATCATCTTTTAAAGTTACATCGATAGGCTGTCCGGTCCATTTTACTTCCTGTGTCTGATATCCTACAAAAGAAATAACAATGATATCTCCTTTTTTTACATTTGACAAAGAAAAATCACCGTCAAGTCCGGTAATAGTACCATTAGTCGTACCTTTTACTACTACAGATGCACCAATGACAGTTTCACCCGTAGCATCCTTGACAATTCCTGTACATGTACCACTTTGTTGTGTGATTTTCACATCGGTAACGCCGGGATTGGCGACCGCGTATGCTGCTC
>ENA-OZGB01001161-OZGB01001161.1-human-gut-metagenome-genome-assembly--contig:-NODE-1161-length-13142-cov-5.024528_pt1 | contig 13142 bp, 11 predicted proteins | sample MGYA00245113_ERZ653651 | MGnify/ENA primary metagenome ERZ653651 (study PRJEB26926, sample SAMN06165095) | human gut metagenome | biome: ENVO:00009003; feature: ENVO:2100002; material: ENVO:00002003... | reverse complement strand
CGAGATTAGCTGCAGTCTCGTGGGCTCGGAGATGTGTATAAGAGACAGGTGCGGGTCGAGCTTGCACAGGGGCAGGAAAAGTGCATCATTCGCGTTTCCGACACCGGCTGCGGCATTCCGGAGGAATATCAGCGCAGTATCTTCCAGCCCTTCTTCCGGGTAGACAAATCCCGCAGCCGCGAGTACGGCGGCGCGGGACTGGGACTTTCTCTGGTGTGGGAGATCGCCAATCTCCATGGCGGCTCCGTTTGGGTGGAGGAAAGCTCGGACAAGGGCACGACCATCGCGGTAGAGCTGCTGGCAGGGGCAGAAAACGATTCCCCCGGCGCGGATACCCCATAGCGCCCCTTGGCGGTTTCATGATGATCGTTTTTCAACCTCCACAACATTATCGCAGCAGCTCTCGATCAGCTCCCTGTCGTGGGTGATCACGAGAATGGTTCTGCCGCTCCGCGCTTCGCTTTTCAGCCTTTCTGCGATCAGGCGCATATTCTGCCCGTCAAGGCCGCTGGTGGGCTCGTCAAGGATCAGTATCCTGCGGCCGGAAAAGATGGCGCAGGCAATGGCAAGGCGCTGCTTCTGCCCGCCGGACAGGATGGACGGGTGCGCGTCCCTGTACTCATAAAGCCCAAGCTCGTTGAGCAGGTTCCTTGCACGGCTCTTGCTTTCTTCTGTCAATCTGGTATTCAGCAGCAGCTCCTCCGCCACGCTTGCCGTAAAAAACTGCGTTGACGTGTCGTTGCCGCAGTAATAGATCTCCCTGCGCCGGACTGCCGCTCTTGCTTTTTTCCCGTCTATCAGGATATGTCCCCTTGTCTGCTTCGCCAGCCCGCAGAGGATCTGCGCAAGGGTGGTTTTCCCCGCGCCGTTTTGCCCCGTTATGGCGGTCACCTTGCCTTCCGGAAAGGAGAGGGAAACATCCTCAAAAATAACTTCTTTGCTTATTCTTTTCGAGAGCCCGGCTGTCTTCAAGACGGCAGGGCTTTCGTCCAATACGGAGGGAGCGGGAAGGCTCATTCCCTTGCGCGGAGAGCGCAGACCCATGCCCAAGATGTCTGCTTCCGGCAGAAGAAGCAAATCCTCCGGTGTATACTCGGCCGCTATCCTGCCGTCCCGCAGATATAAAAACCGGTCTGCGATCCCCATCAGCCAGTCGATCCGATGCTCCGCGATGAGCAGGGTAAAGCCTTGTTCCTTGAGCTGCCGAAGGGTCTGCGCAAGCTGCCGCGTCCCGGCGGCATCGAGGTTGGCCGTCGGCTCATCGCACACAAAGACCTTTGGCTTCATGGCATATACGGACGCAATGGCCGCCCGCTGCTTTTCTCCGCTTGAAAGGACGTCAACTGCCCTGTCCTTCAAATGGGACAGCTTCAATGCCTCTATGGCGGCGTCCGTCCTCTCCCGTATCTCCCGGGCGGACAGGCCGTAATTCTCGCAGGGAAAGGCAACCTCTCCGGCAAGCTCGGAGGAAAAGAACTGGCTTTTGGGGTCCTGAAAAACACTTCCCACCAAACGCCCGATCTCCCATGTGGAAAGCCTTGATATGTCCTTGCCGTCTATCCTCGCGCTTCCGCTGAAAGCTCCGGGGTAATAGGACGGCGCAAGCCCGTTGACAAGCCTTGTCACGGTGGTCTTGCCGCAGCCGGAGAGCCCCGTCAGCACGACGCATTCGCCGCTTTTTACCGAGAGGGAAATGTCCTGTACGCCTCTGTCTGAGTTTTCGTATTGAAAAGAAGCGCGTGTAAGCTCGATCATGCCATGCTCCTTTCCAAAACCAAATAGGAAGCCGTGACTATCGCACATGCGGCTGCCGCGATGTGATCCCGCGCCCCGGCCCTTTGCTCATAATAGCTGCCGCGCACACCCGGGCGCTCCGCGCCTCTTGCAACGGCGGAAACGGAAAGCTGATCCGCAAGCTGCAACACCCGAAGAAGAAACGGAACCAGCACAAACTCCATGCTCTGCACGGGATGTGCGAGCAGCTGCCCCGCCGCGGTCAGCCCTCGGTTTTTCATGGACCTGCCCACCCCCTTTAGCTCCGTCCGCATGGTGGGGAAGAAGCGAAAAACCACAAGAAGCCCGAGAATGAACGGGGTGGGCATACGGAGGCGGGATAAAAACGCGGAGAGCATCCCCGGCGGCGTGGTGATCAGATCCCATGACACCAGAAAGATCGGTGACAGATTCCAGAACATCAGAACATAAAACTCCGAAAAGACCGGCATGTGCAGCCCGTGGAAGCGGATGCCGTAGAGCAGCAGCGCCAGCAGCAGATAAAAGCAGCCATAGGACGCGGCAAGGCGGAAGTTCCGCTGCAGGACGAGATAAAGAAGCGCCCCGCCGGTCAGGATGCAGGTGAGCAGCACATTCCCGCCGATGGTTACTCCGGCAAAGACGCACAGCAGCGCCCACAGCTTGACCGGCACCGCGAAGGATGCGTCCGCCCTCATAGAACGCCGGCCTTCTTAAAATGCCTGCGGATCAGCCGACTGCCCACCATGCAGCCCAAAAAGCCCATCAGCGTCGTAAACAGCAGAATAAAGGCCAGCCAGCTGGGAGAGGTGTAGTAACGCACATAGGAATCGATATAGCTCTGCTCCATGCCGCTTGCCAGCGCAAAATCGTAGTAGGTGTCCCAGAAGAACCAGATGGGCAGCAGATTGACCCCGTTGTACAGCAGGCTCGCCGCCGTCCAAGCGGCAGTCAGCCGTTTCGGCTTTTGGCAGGAGCCTTCCTTCCAGAGAATCGCCTCGCAGATGATGCCTGTAACGATAAAGTAGGGAAGCAAAAACCAGTTTCCCATCAGCAGGAAAATCACGCCAAGCAGCGTCATATAGATCAGCGTCACAAAACGCTTTCCGATCCGGCTGACCATGAGCATATAGACCGGCGCGCAGAGGAACATGGTGATCCCCACCGACAGCACCATGCTGACAAAGTCGTTGGCCATGCAGACCATATTGATAACGAGCTGGATCACGATCAGCACCGCCGAAAGCAGCACCGTGGTGATCACATCCCTGACAGACCACTTATTTGTTTCTTTCATAAACTCCTCCTTGTTTTCGACACTTCGTTTTCCAATATTGCATTCGGAATCCTGTTTATCTCGCAACTTTCTACGCCGTCCACTCCATGCTCTCGCTCTGGAGCTGCGCCATGTGGTGGAACAGGCCGTTCTTTTTCAGCAGCTCCGCGGGAGAACCCATCTCCGCCACGCGGCCGCCGGAGAGCAGGACGATCTGGTCGGCGTTCATGACGGTACGCATGCGGTGCGCGATGATGAGCACCGTCTTATCCTTGATCAATCCGGACAATGCCGCCTGCACCGCCGTTTCATTTTCCACGTCCAGCGAGGCCGTGGCCTCGTCCAGCAAAATCACCGGCGCGTCCTTCAAGATGGCGCGGGCAATGGAGATGCGCTGCCGCTCACCGCCGGAGAGCCGGGAGCCGTTTTCCCCGATCAGGGTATGGTAGCCGTCCGGCAGCTTGGATACAAAGGCGTCGCACTGCGCCGCCTTCGCCGCCGCCAGCACCTCCGCATCGGTGGCGTCCCGCTTGCCGAGGCGGATGTTTTCCATCACGGTATCCGCAAACAGCACCACATCCTGAAATACGATGGCGTAGTTTTTCAGCAGTGCCTCGCCGTCTACCGTGGACACGTCCACGCCGCCCAGCCGCACCGTTCCCTCCATCGGGTCCCAGAAGCGGGCTGCCAGCCTGGCTGCCGTGGATTTGCCGCCGCCGGAGGGGCCCACCAGCGCCGTCACCTGCCCCTGCTTCGCCGTAAAGGAGACGTCTCTTAGCACATCCTCTTTTTCCCGGTAGGCAAAGGTCACGTGCTCAAAGCGGATGTCGTAGCCGTCGGGATCATATTCGGTCAGTCCGGTCATGCGCTTTTCGTTCTCGATCTCCTGCATACGCTCGATGCGCACCTCGCAGGCGAAAACCGCGGCCATGTTGGCAAACATGGAGCCGATGGGGTCATATACCCGGGTGGCGGCGATAAGGAACATCAGAAACGGGATCAGCGACAGGCCGCCGCAGCTCATCAGCGTCACCCCCGTGAGGACGGTGGTGGCGATGCCCAGCTTCAGGAAGGACTGTGCCGCCGTGACCACGGAGCCTGTGAACAGCTCGCCCCGGATGGTGTCACGCTCCGCCTCGTCCAGCCTGCGGTTCAGGTCGGCGATATACCGCGCTTTCTGGTTGCACGCCTTGATCTCCGGCGCGCACTCCAGCACCTCCTGCATGGCATCGGTGGCCGCGCGGCGGGTGACGAGCCCCTTCGTTATATGCCGCTTTTCCATGCGCCGGGAGAGATAGACCATCAGCAGCGACGCGGGCACCACCCACAAAAGAGCCAGCGCCATCCGCCAGTCGTAAAGCAGCATGCCTGCGGAAATCAGTGCCGTGGAGATGAGCGCGCCGTGCATGGCGGGGTAAAAGTGGGAGAACGCCTTTTCCAGCGTCTCCGTATCCCCCATAATGGTGGTGGTCAGGTCAGTCAGGTCACGGTTTCCGAAGAAGGACAGCGGGAGCTGGCGCAGCACCTCCGCCAGCCGGATGCGTCGGTTGGCACTCTCCCGGTAGGTGGCTTCGTATAGGGCCTTGTACTGGATCAGGAAGGTCACAAAGAGCGCGGTGAGGGCAAGGACGCCCGCGACCAGAAAGCGCGTAAGCCCCGCCCTTGGGTCGGTGCCGTTTGTCAGCGCCTCTACGATGCCGGAGAGTGCCGTGGCCAGCACGCCCACGGGCAGCATTTTGCTGATGTTGACCAATACGGACCAGAACACGGCGGCCACATAGTCTTTTGCGCCCTTCTCCGTCATGGCGTATTTTTTGCGGATGCGTTCGATCATGCGGCACCTCCTACCTTCCACTGCGCAGCCTTTTGGTATTCCTCCCACATGGCGGCGTATACGCCGCCCTTTTCAAGAAGCTCGTCGTGCTTTCCTTTCTCGGCGATCTCGCCGTCCCGGATGACGAGGATGCGATCCATGTTCCGCACCGTGGACAGGCGGTGGGCGATCATCAGCACGGTCTTGCCCTTCATCAGCGCCTCGAAGGCCTTTTGTATCTTCGCCTCGTTCTCGGGGTCTGCAAAGGAGCTTGCCTCATCCAGCACCACGATGGGTGCATCCTTTAAGATTGCCCTCGCCAGCGCGATGCGCTGCATCTCACCGCCGGAGAGGTACACGCCCTTGCTGCCGATCACAGCGTCCAGCCCGCCCGGCGTCTTTTCCAGAATATCGCTGCACTGAGCAAGCTGCGCCGCGTGTAATATCTCCGCCTCGGTGGCGTCCGGCCGGGCGGCGCGGATATTGTCGCGGATGCTTTTCTTAAACAGGCGCACCTCCTGAAAGACAAAGGAGATCTGCTCCATCAGCTCCGCGGTGGGGATGCTTCGCACATCCCGTCCGCCCAGGAGCACCGCCCCTGCCTGCACATCGAAAAAGCGCGGGATCAGCCGGGCGATGGTGGTCTTGCCGCCGCCGGAGGGGCCCACCAGCGCCCACGCCTCCCCCTGCGGCAGATGGAAGCTCACATTCGTCAGCGCGGGCCTGTCCGCGCCGTCATAGGAAAAGGTGACGTTTTCAAAGGAAATGCTGCTGTCCGCGGGCTTGCTTCCGCTGTCCGCCGCAGGCTCGGGAAAGGGCGACTCCTTCAATATCGCCTCCAGCTTGTTCACTGCCTCGGCGGCCTCCATCTGTGCGTTGACCGCGTACATCAGCCGCTCCATCATAAAGGCAAGCTGGGGCGCGAAGAAGATGTAAAACACCAGATCGGCCAGCACCGCCCAACCGTCTGCCGCGCCGCCGATGAGAACCATTCCCAAGGGCATGAGAAGCAGAAACATGGCGTTCAGCACCACCGTAAGCAGGGTGTAGGGCATACGGCACATCATGGCGTAGCCGCTGGCAAGGTCGCGGTAGCTGAGGATGGCGGCATGAAAGCTCTTGAAGGAGTAAACTGTCTGCTGGAATATCTTCACCACCGGGATGCCCCGGACATACTCCGTGGCCTCGGCGGAAATGCGCTCTCCGGCGCGCTGGTATTCCTCAAAGAACTTCATGCTGGTGCCCGTCATCATGGTCATCAGGCAGACAAGCGCGATGACCATGGGGATCAGGCAGGCAAGCCCCATGCGCCAGTCAAAGACGAAGAGCAGCCCCACCGCCAGTATCGGCGTTACGATCCCGCCCACCGCGTCGGGGATGGTATGGGCAAGGAGCGTTTCTGTCAGCGCCGCGTTGTCGTCGATCTGCTTGCGAAGCCGCCCCGTGAGGTTGGCGTTAAAGTACCCCAGCGGCAGGTCAATGAGATGGGTGACCGCCGCCTTTCGTATATTCGTCGCCACCCGGAAGGCCGCAAGGTGTGTACACATAAGCCCGGCGAAATAGATCGCCGCGCTCAGAAGCACCGTCGCCAGCGCGTACCAGCCGGAGTGGAAAAAGATAGCCAGTTCATCGACATATTTCATGGCTTCCTCTCTCGGCATATCGTGGACGATGGTTTCACACACCGCCGTAAAGTAAGCTCTTGTGATCATGTGATGAAGCTGACGGGTCATGCTCCCGGAGAGCATGCCGTTTTTTCTGAGGAGGGCGTAGTATTCTTCGGATCGATCGACCTCCAGCTCTACCAGCACCTCGATGAAATCCGCATAGCCCGTTCCCTCCGCTCGGCAGAGGATTAGCTTGAATTCGTCGAAATGGTCGTACATGAACGCGACAAGCTCGTGCAGGTGCTGGGTGGAAAGCTCCAGACTGTCTTTTGCTCTTCCCTCTGGGATAAGGTCAAAATAATCATCCTGTGCCGCCTTGAAGCGGGTGAGCAGCTCGCTTGCGGTCTCGCCCACAAGGTCTTCAAACAGAGCGGTCTTATCCGGGTAGTAGCCGTAGAATGCACCCTTCGTGAAGCCTGCCTCCGCGACAATTTGGTTCAGAGATGCGTCCTTGAAGCCCTTCTCCAGGAATTCTTTTTTCCCAACTTCGAGGATCTTCATTTGGGTTTCCGTTCGTTCCATGTTCTACGCCTCCTGATATACCGATAGTATATACTTCTGGTATATTATAACCGAGCATATTGAGTTTGTCAATGAGGCTTGTGATTTTTCTGTTTGCCCAGTTCAACACAGAGCCTCTCTGTTCACATGTCTTGGATGCTTGAGCATATTCTTTTTCAATACTCGCCATACAGCGCAAGGCAGGAACACCGCAAGAGGTGTCCCTGCCTTTTCGGATAGGCTGTTTGGCAAATGCAACCCGCGCAATCTGCCGCTAAAGTTACCGTCAATGGCAGGCATCATTTTTCATTCCACCAACGCCTTACCCAAGGCGCGGCAGGCTTCAAGCGCCGCATCGTCGGACGCGTCGCAGCAGGTGACGCTCTCGCACACAAGGTTCAGCCCCGCGTCGCCGCAGTCCTTCTCCCAGCTGCGCATCCACTCGCCGTCGCCCCAGCCGTAGGAGCCGAACAGCGCCGCACGCTTGCCGCCGAGGCTGCGCTTGCACGCGTCGAACATCGGCTGGAATTCCATTTCCTCCAGCACCTCGCTGCCCATGGCGGGACAGCCGAAGGCGATGGCGTCGTAGGCGTTCAGATCGCCGGGCTGTACCTTGTCGGGCGTGAGCAGAACAGCCTCCGCGCCCGCGGCGGTCATGCCATCGGCCACGGCCTTCGCCATGGCCTCCGTATTGCCCGTGCCGCTCCAGTAAACAACAGCAGTTTTCATATTCGTATGTTCCTTTCAATGATGATATAGTATCAAACTGCGACAGCAAGCTGCTCCAGCTTCGAGCCGGTCTGCCAGAGTGCGCAGTAGATCTCCGTGCATTTCTTGAATTTCGCGAACAGGGCCTGCGCCTTGGCCTCGTCGCCGTAGACCTTCCACAGCCCCGCGCACTTGAAGCCGTTCGCGCGGTGATCGATAAAGCCCTTGACGTCCTCCGGCGGGTAGCTGAGGAACAGTCCGACCTCGTGCGGGAACTCTCCGCTCTCGCGGAAGCGGCGGATGAGCTGCGCCACGCAGCGCGCACAGCTCTCATCGGCGTAGCCCGCCTGGCGCAGCAGCTCGGACGCCAGCACGTCCTGCAGGTCGCGCCGCAGCTCGGCGGGACGGTAGAGGTAAAGGAGCGCCTGCCCCTCCAGAAAGCGGATCGGCAGCAGGCAAAGCCCCTTCGGCACCAGCCGCCGGTTCAGGCGCCGGATGTCGGCCAGCAGGTCCTCGCGGTCCTCGCAGGGGCAGGGAAACAGGCTTCCCGTCTTGATGCCCGCGAGCGTCGGCGCGCCCTGACGGATCAGAATTTCTTCAGACATTTGCTCTCGCCTCCTCCGGTAGTATTTCACACGACGGCTGCTTTCATTCCATCAGTTAAACAACTCTAACCGTATGGTAAAAAGAAAGACGTCGATCCCGACCTTTTTCACGTCTTGTTGGTTAAGGCGCTCTAACCAATGTTCTTTTGAAAAACCGCACCGGCGGTTTACAGCTATACCATAGCATACTCCCGACGCCTTTGCAAGTCTTTTTTTCGCGGATGACAAAATTATTCCTGCCGGCAGGCGGAGCGGGACCGCCGCATCGGCAGTCCCGCTCCGGGCGGCTCTGTTATTTTTCGATGCGGTAGCTTTCCCTTCCGCCGTAGATGTGTACCGCGCGGGCGCGGTAGATGTCCAGAACGGCGCTCGCCAGCGCGTCGGGATCGTGGCGGGCAAAGTCGCCGGACGGCGACGCCAGCGGCCGCTCGACCAGCTCGATCCCCATCTGCGCAATGCGCTCACGGTCGACCGTCAGCACCTCCGCGCCCTCGGCGCGGTAGCGCTCCGCCAGCTCCGGCGGGATGGGAGAAGAATTGGCAAGGCACAGCTCCACCATATCCGCCGTACCGTGGCGCAGCAGCGCCGCCAGATGGTCGGCGGCGGTGTAGCCCTCGGTCTCGCCGTCCTGTGTCATGATGTTGCAGACATAGATCTTCTGCGCGTCGGACGCGGCGATGGCCTCCGCCACGCCGTCCACCAGCAGGTTCGGGATGATGCTCGTATACAGACTCCCCGGCCCGAGGAGGATGAGGTCCGCCGCCGCGATGGCGTCGAGCGCATCAGGGAGCGCCTTCGGGTGCGCCGGCAGAAGCTCGACGTGGTCGATGCGGCAGTCCTGCTGCTTTTTGAAGCCGAAGATATTGCTCTCGCCGACAACGTAGGCGCCGTTTTCAAAGGTCGCCGTCAATCGCACGTCCGTCGTCGTGACCGGAATGACCGTGCCGCTGATGGCAAGCACCTGCCCCATGCTGCGCACCGCCTCGTCAAACGAGCCGGTGACGCCGTTGAGCGCTGCGAGCAGGAGATTGCCGAAGCACTGCCCGCGCAGCGTGCCGCTCTCAAAGCGATAGGTCAGGAGCTGCTGCATGACCGGCTCGGTGTTCGCGAGCCACTCCATGCAGTGGCGGATGTCGCCGGGCGGCAGCATCCCGATGTCCCGCCGCAGCATACCGCTGCCGCCGCCGTCGTCCGACACAGTGACGATGGCGGTCAGATTTTTCGTGTATTTTTTCAGCCCGCGCAGCATGGTGGAAAGGCCCGTGCCGCCGCCGATGGCGACGATATGCGGTCCCTGCGCCCACAGCTGACGGCTCGGAAGCATCGCGCTCATACGCAGTCCTCGTTTCCGCGCCGCCCACAGCGGACCGGCGCAAAAGACTTTTCGATTTTTAAGGCAGCACCGCGCAATTCGGCAAGCCGATCCAGCGAAGCGCGCAGATGCAATTGCGCGGCGATGCCTTAAGATTATACCACTTTCTTTAAGACTGCACAAGCACCCTTGTTTTTTTCACCGCCGCGTGCTACACTCAGGGCGTACTGTTCAGAAGTCGCAAAGAAAGGCAGATCGCTGTGCTATGACCTATTTCTGGGAAACCGTTGACACCATCGCGCCGGGCCTCGGCTGGCCGCATTTCGGTCCCTTCCATCTCGCCGTGCTCGCCGTTTTTCTTCTGCTCGGTGCCGTGCTCTGCCGCGGCTATTGCGGCATGGACACGGACAAGCGCCGCCGCTGGCGGCGCACGGTCGCGCTGCTGCTCGTCGCGGACGAGCTCTTCAAGGACTTCGGCCTTCTTTACGGCGGCAATTTCAGCCTCGATTACCTGCCGCTGCACCTGTGCTCCATCAATATCTTTCTCATCGTCCTGCACGCCTGGCAGCGGCCGAAGCTGCTCGACACCTTTTTGTATTTCGTCTGCCTGCCCGCTGCCTGCGCGGCCCTGCTCTTCCCGACGTGGGCCCCGCTGCCGCCGCTCAACTTCATGGTGATCCACAGCTTCACCGTGCATTTCCTGCTCGCGCTCTATCCCCTTGCGCTGACCCTCCGCGGCGACATGGACCCGCAGCCGCGCGCGTTTCCGCGCTGCTTTGCCCTGCTCGCGGCAATGGCCGTGCCGATCTGGTTCTTTGACCGCGTGTTCGACACAAACTTCATGTTCCTCATGCGCGCCGGCGAGGGCAACCCCCTCAAGCTCTTTGAGCGCTTCGGCAGCCATCTGCTCGGCTACCCCGTGCTCCTCGCCGCGGTCTTTGCCGTGATGTATCTGCTCCTCCGCGTGCTGCGCCGACGCACCGCCGTGCCCGCCGGCAAATAAAGCCCTTCGCCGATCCGGCCCGTCCCGCAGGGGCGGGCCGTTTCATTTGTGAACTTTCTGTGTCTTTTCATTTTCCCGCTTGACAAGAAAAATCGTTTCGGCTACAATACGCAGGTCAATAGGTCGCATACGACGTATTTTTATTTCCGAGGTGAGGAACCATGTGCAAACGATCCGTCCCCAGGGGACTGCGCTTTGCGATCCTGCAAAAAACCATACGCCGGCAGATGGATGAATACGTGCGTGAAACGGGCCTGACCGGCACGCAGGTCGGCGTGCTCGGCGAGCTTGGCCGTCTGGAGCGCGAGAGCGCGGGTGAGGTAACGCAGAAGGCGCTGGAGGCGGCGGCGCACGTCACGCATCCGACGATGACCGAGCTTCTGAAAAAGCTGGAGAAAAAGGGCTTTGTCACCTGCCGCACCAGCGAAAAGGACCACCGCTGCAAGGTCGTCTCCGCCACCGAGAGGGCGCACGAGCTGCATCATGCCATCGGTGTTTTCGACGATCGCGTGTTCACGGCGCTCTGCCGCGGACTGAGCGAGGGCGAGGTCGCGGAATTTTTACGCATCACCGATGTGATGCTGGAAAACGCCAAAAATATGAACGACGCGCGGGAGCCATTCCCGTGCGGGAGAGGATGTGATGCCGAATGATCCGACAGCTCACAAAATGTATCCGCGAATACAAAGCCCCGACGATCTGGACGCTCGTGCTCATTTTAGCCGAGGTCGCCATCGACGTTATCATTCCCTTTGAGACCGCCAACCTCATCAACGAGGTCAAGGCCGGCGCGGAGCTCGGCGGCATCGTGCGCGTGGGTCTTGTGCTCGTGCTGCTGGCGATGATCTCGCTCGTGTGCGGCGGCGCGGCGGGCTTTACCGGCTCCAAGGCGGCGTCCGGCTTTGCCAAAAACGTGCGCCACGACCTCTTCACCAAGGTGCAGGGCTTTTCGTTCGAGAACATTGACAAGTTCTCGTCCGCCTCGCTCGTCACGCGCATGACCACCGACATTCAGAATGTGCAGATGGCGTACATGATGTGCATCCGCATCGCGGTCCGCGCCCCGCTGATGATGATTTTCTCCATCATCATGGCGTTCATTATGGGCGGAAGGCTCGCGCTGACCTTTGTGGTCATCGTGCCGGTGCTGGTCGTCGGGCTGTTCTTCATCGCGCGCGAGGCCATGCCCGCGTTCCGCGCGGTGTTCCGCAAGTACGATAAGCTCAACGAATCCGTGGAGGAAAACGTGCGCGCGATGCGCGTGGTGAAGGGCTTCGCGCGTGAGAGCTACGAAACGAAGAAGTTCACCGCCGCGAGCGACAACATCCGCGGCGACTTCACGCACGCCGAGCGCGTGGTCGCGCTCAACTCCCCACTCATGCAGCTGTGCGTGTACTTCAATATGGTGTTCGTGCTCTTCGTCGGCTCGAAGCTCATCATCACGAACGGCGGCACGACCATCGACGTCGGCCAGCTTTCCGCCATGCTCACCTACGGCATTCAGGTGCTCATGTCGCTGATGATGGTCTCCATGATCTATGTGATGCTCACCATGTCCGCCGAATCCGTCAAGCGTATCTGCGAGGTCTTGAGCGAGGAGTCCGCGCTCACCGATCCCGCCGCGCCGGTCACGACCGTCGCGGACGGCTCCGTGGACTTTGACGGCGTAAGCTTCAAGTATTCCGCCGACGCGGAGAAATACGCGCTGCGGGACATCGACCTCCACATCGCCTCGGGCCAGACCGTCGGCATCCTCGGCGGCACCGGCTCGAGCAAATCGACCCTCGTGCAGCTCATCCCCCGCCTCTACGACGTGACGGAGGGCAGCGTGAAGGTCGGCGGCGTGGACGTGCGTGAGTACGACCTCGACGCGCTGCGCAGCGCCGTAAGCATGGTGCTGCAGAAGAACGAGCTGTTTTCCGGCAGCATCAAAGAAAATCTCCGCTGGGGCAATGAGAACGCTACGGACGCGGAGCTTGAGGAGGCCTGCCGCCTCGCGCAGGCGGACGACTTCATCCGCTCTTTCCCCGACGGCTACGACACCCACATCGAGCAGGGCGGCACGAACGTCTCCGGCGGACAGAAGCAGCGCCTGTGCATCGCCCGCGCGCTGCTCAAAAAGCCGAAGATTCTGATCCTCGACGACTCGACCTCCGCAGTCGATACGCGCACCGACGCGCTCATCCGCGAGGGCTTCAAGTCCTATATCCCCGAGACGACCAAGATCATCATTGCCCAGCGCGTCGCGTCCGTGCAGGACGCCGACCTCATCCTCGTGATGGACGGCGGCGCCATTGCCGCCTCCGGCACGCACGAGGAGCTGCTCAAGACCTCCGAGATTTACCGTGAGGTCTACGAATCCCAGACGAACGGAGGCGACGAGAATGCCTAAAGTGAATCCGCACGCCGATCCCACGCGGCGCGACCTCGGTCCCGCCGCGCTGGGGCGCACGGTGAAGAAGCTCTTTTCCTACTACCCCTGTCTCTTATACACATCTCCGAGCC
>ENA-OZGB01001156-OZGB01001156.1-human-gut-metagenome-genome-assembly--contig:-NODE-1156-length-13219-cov-10.369417_pt1 | contig 13219 bp, 4 predicted proteins | sample MGYA00245113_ERZ653651 | MGnify/ENA primary metagenome ERZ653651 (study PRJEB26926, sample SAMN06165095) | human gut metagenome | biome: ENVO:00009003; feature: ENVO:2100002; material: ENVO:00002003... | reverse complement strand
ACAAGGCTATTCGTCGGCAGCGTCAGATGTGTATAAGAGACAGATAATAGATTGCTGATTACAGAATAATCTTCAAATTCAACAGTAGTAAGATTATCATTAAAAGTATAATCGTAAACAGTAACGTCTTTACCAGTTCTTGAATCTTTAGTTATACTTCGTTTTGTAGTTTTAAGTTTAGGAATAGCGTTAAGAAATACACGAACTATTTCTTCAATATGTCCCTCGTAATTAGGAATAACTCCAAGAGTATTAGTTAATTGATTTAAAGATGGGTCTATTTCATCAACAGCATCAGCAATAAGTTCACCAGTTTCTTCAAAATCTAAACTTTCTTGATTAACAGTATCTTCTGGAGTTTCATTAAATCTACTGTTAATTTGAGCTACATTTTTATTATTAGCAATTTCATTAAAGAAATCTTTATTCAAAATATAATTAACTCCAGTATAAAGATTCTGTAAAGCAACATTATCTTTATTATATTGTTGAAGATAATTAAGAAGTTCATTATATTTTCTATTTTTACTATATTGAGAAATAACAGATACTAATTCTGTATTACCAGGATTATTTCTCTTAACTGCATTAGCATAAGTTTGAAGCATACGAACAAACGTAGAAGCTTGAAGTTGACGAACAGTTTTAATATTTCGTTTATTACTAAACAAATCATTGAAATAAACAAGATTTGCTGTTGAAGCAATATAATTAATAGCATCTATACGAGCGGTATAAGAACTAAAACCATCAGCAGATTTAGTTTGTTCTCGATTAATAATATTACGAATACTCATTGTTGTATTATTTCTAATATTAACAAGAGCACCATAAATAGTATTAATATCATTAATATCAATATTGTTATTAGCAATATAATTCTTGAAATTCTTACTGTTATAAACAGAAGCAAGTTCAATATATTCTTTAGAACCTCGACCAACTCTTTCGGCTAACAAATTGTCGAGATTATCATTGTTTGTAATCTTAACAGTACAACTCATACTATCATTATGTTTATTGTTATTAATAGCGTTGTCGAGCATGAAGTAAAATATACTTACACACTCGACAATGCCGTTTTTCTTCGTTTTAAGCGACTTTTGTTTTATACTGAACAATCCTATTCACAATACATTGTAAGGCTGCCATCGTCAAGCGTTTTACGTGTATCGGCTTGCAATGATATAGGCAAACCGTTTATAAAGTCGTTTATATTGTCTGCCATATAATCTTCACTAACAGCACTAAATGGAGCATCAGTAAATTCAAAGTCGGTATCACTAAAATCAGTATTATCAATATCAGTAAAATCATCATTAGCAAGAGGCTCTGGAGAAGCAACACGACCAATCTCATCCTCTACGGGGGGTCTCATTGTTGCTGTGTCAGAATCGTCTTTAGCAGCTATATCATTAAGAATATCAAGTTCTTGTTCAAGAAGACTTCCTTTATTAACATTAATACCAATAATATCCATTATAACTTCGAGTAATTTACGAAGTAAAGACTTATCAGTTTTATTTTTAAGAATAGCACCATCAGCATTTATTTCATTGAGCTGTCTAATCAATAAAGGATTTGTTAAACTTTCAACAACAAATTCTTCAAGAGCAAGAACTTTATCAGCACGAATATTTAAGAATCTTGTATAAGCATCTTCATTAGGATGATTTTCACGAACATATTTTTCATAAGCATTATATATTACTTCTAATTTATCAAGAGCATCTTTACGAGAATAAACATTATTAAGTTGTTGGTGAAGATTTTCATGAACTATTCTACGTAAAGCCCAACTATAACTTTGTTTATTAAATTGATTAGCATTAATATCTATTTCATTCGTAGCAGGATTATATTGAGCATAAACTTCATTACCAGCTTCATCAGTCAATTTTGATTGAACATTGATAAATTTAGGTATAATGCCAATATTATCAAGAGCATTGAGTTTATTTAACGCAACTTCATTTCCTGCAAATATGGCTCTAAAACTATCAGAAACAGTAGTATTTTGATTAAGACGACTAACTAATTCATCAGAATCAAATTTACTATTTAAATCAACAGATTGTTTTTGCGTTGTAACAGGAGTAGCTACATCAAAACGAATATTAACACCGACATATTTATTCTTAGTATAGTTAGCACCATTTTTATCTTTATCGAGTTTAGTTTTAATCAAACCATTCTCGACAAGAAATTGTTGATAACTATCGTATTCTTTTTTATATCCACCAACTTCAATAATAGTTTTATTATTTTCCCGTCTAATATATTTTCCATCAATTGTATTAAATGTTTTGTCTTTAGCAAAAGCAAATGGAATATTAATATTTGCGTTATCACAAAGACTATCAATACAATTAATAAATTCTCTATTAGTACGAATAAAATCTATTCTTGACGAATACTTATAAGACGGAGCAGTAGCGCCAGCTTGACTACTTCGATTTCTAATTAGATTTATATCAGTATTATAACTAACATTACGACCACGAGTTCCGTTAGCTTCATTCAAGATTATTAGTCCATGAAATATATTATTATTTTTAATAGAAGTATTACCATCATTACGAGTAGTAAAACCAATCATAATATTTCCATTATTTGTCTTATTGGCTTTAATTCCTTCAAACATTCCAGACTTACCCATAAGTTGATTAAGACGTTCCATAACATCATCAACTTTAGGATTATTTTCAATCCAATCTTGAACTATATCAAATACTTCTTTTTGAAGAGCAGCACGAATTTCTTTAGCTTCTTTATTTTGAAGTTGTTCAAAACGAGGCTTAGCTATTTGAGCAATATCATAACCGCCATGTCCATCCATTATAGCAAAGAAAGAAGTACCAACAAGATTACTCTTAACAAATTCTCTATTTATTCGTAAATCGTTTTCATCATTAATTTGAATACCGGCAGCACTTGTTACAGTAGCAAGTTTAACTTTATCTTCGTTATAATCATCAAATACTTCACGAATATCATTATCGGCAATATCTTTCAAAACTATATTTCCTTTACTAACATCAGCAACTCTAAAAGTTCCTTTTGTTTTATTGCGAGCAAATTCGTAAGTTTGAACAAAACTACCAGCGATTTTATCAAACCAATTATTTACATTTCCTGTAATATCATCAGGGTGCATAATAGCAACACCAACAATATCAGTAAAATGTTTTACTAAATCAAATACAGCATCATCGTCTTTTTCATTATAAATAGCAAGTTCTTTGCTATCAATAAGTGGAAGTATTTCTTTTATAAGACGTTTAACTTCTTCGTTATTTCTAACATCTTCGCCTCTACTATTAAGCTGATATATAAGCTGATTAAGTTTTACGGATTTAGCAACAACATCTTTCTTATTATTAATAACATCTAAAACATAATCTTTAAACTTACATTGAACACCAGCATTACTATCAACAATAATATCGTATTTCCAACCGCGATTGACATGGCTAAGCATTCCTGTATTTTCATCATAACGAGGAATACCCATATAACCAATAGTTGCTCCGTTCTTACGACCGATATAAATACGACCATTACTTGCTTTACCAATAAGTTCTTCGCCAGGTTGAAGTTGAGTAATATTTACATATTGTTCTTCATTAGTATCAATACCGTCAACATTAATATTATTAAACGGATTAGTTACTAACCAATTAGCACGAATTTCAGCGTGACGTTTAATACGATTAGCTTTAGCCTCACGATTAAGTCTTGTCATTGATTCATCATCAGTGGCAACATATTTAATATTATCGTCACTAACAATATAATTAGTTATTTCGTCAAATAAATATTGAGCAATAGCATCAACTTTTGACATATCATAAATATAAGAAACTAAATCTTCTATATTAAAATAAGTCTTGCCGTCAATATCAACTCCATAAGTAATACCATTTTCATTAGCAGTTTCAACAAAACGTTTAATAACATTTTCTATATTACCACGATTACCAATTCTACGATTCATTATCGCAAGCATCGCTGCACGCAACATAGTTTTATCGTTATCACCAATAGCACTATTTCGAGTTCCTTGATTATCATAAGAAAGTTCATCTCCATAAAGACCATTCATAATACTGTACCAAACTACATCAGCAGTTTCTTTATCAATACCATTTGCGATAGCATCATGAATATATTTATCATAATATGCCATTATAGTTTCAGCATTTTCAGTAAGAATATCTGGAATATTAACTCCAATCCATTCAAGAGCAAAATCATTAACAGCAAAATCATCCCAAATTTTTTGAGAAGTAGTAGGTTCATCAGTTTTACCCTCTACGGGGGGTGTTCCTTGTCCATTTTCATTATCGGCAGGAGTTTCTGTTCCAGCAGGTTCAGCAGTAGCTTGAGCAGTAGGAGGTTGTTCAGTAGTAGTAGTAGTAGTTCCAGCAGTTTCAGTAGTTTCAGCCGCTTCATTAATTGCTTCTTTCAGACTCCCCGTAGAGGATTGGTTTGGTTCAGTCTTACCCTTTTCTTCTTCTTTAGTAGTGTTATCAACAGCAGCGTCAGCATCAGTTTCTTCTCCAATATTTTCTTCTATTACATCATCAGCAGTTTCTCTATATTCGTCAGCAGCTTCTTTCTTTTTCTTTTTATTATTAATAAAATTATTAATTCTCGAATCACTAATATCAGAAGCAACAAATACTTTTTTCAAAGTATCAAGTTTCTTTTTATCTGTATCTTCGATAGCATTTTCATTATTAATATTATCACCATATTTATCATAAAGTTGACCATATTCTTCAAGAGCATTATTGATAATCTTTCTACGAGATTCATCAAAAACATTCATATAATGATTAACTTGCTTTTTAAAATCAGCGTCGGTATCACGAGCATTTGCTCTATCTAACTTAGTATTAAGATTAGTTCTATATTTATTATAAGCAATATTATATTCTTCTGAATATTTTTCTCTAAATTCTTTAGCTTTAGCTTCATTTTCTTTATCATTAAAATCATATCCAGCAGGAGCATTATTTTCAAGATAAGCAATTTCATTATCTATTTGCTCAATCATATTTCGAGTATCATCATTCTGTTCAGAAGCTTGAAGTAAAGATTTATGATTACGAAGAGTAGTAAGTTTATTAGCATAAGCTAAATTTTCAATAGCAGCGAAATATTCAGGATTAATATTTTGATTAGAAGCAACTTTTTCGTTGAAAAGATTTTCAGCATATTGATTAATTTGCTTATTGTAATCATTTGTATTATTGGCATCAATATGTTGTTTAGCAATTATTTGTGCAACATTCATAGAAGCACCAAATTTAAGAGCTTTATTAACAGAATTAAGATATAAATCTTTAGTTTGTTTTATATCATTCTTAACTTGTTGTTGAAATTTAGTAGCTTCTTCATTACTAAGACCAAACTTTTTAGCATAACCAGTACGAAGTTCGTCACTATCAATATAGGTTTCAAGGAAATCCATATTACCTGTATTAATAGCATTAATAGCTAAAGCAGAAGTATAATTCTTACGAGCAATATCTTTAAGAAGTTCTTTTTCAGATTCACTTTGAATTTCAGTAGCTTCTCCTTTTTTGTCTACATTAAACGGATTTTTATTATTATTAATTGTAGACATTTGTTCTTGATATTGTTGAGCAAGAAGAGCACGATTAGTTATTTCTTGTTCACGTTGTTTTTCACCGGCAACAAATTCTTTATTAAATTTACGGTTATAAATTTCTCCTGCTTTACCAGCAACTCCAGTAAAAGCAACACCGCCTAAAACACCCCAAAAAGCACTTTCCCACATGTGAGCATCAAAAAGATAATCTCCTAAAGTTTTAGTATCAGTATTCTTATCAAATGCAAGTTTAGCAAGTTCCATACCTTTATTTTGGGCTATATAGTTTATAGCTTCTTCAACTCCCTCAGTCCATTCATTACGAGCACCATGAAGAATATCATAACCAAGATTGTTTACTAAAGTACGAGCTTTTTCAAGTTTAGTTAAACTTGCAGCATTAGAAGCAGCAATTTCATCAGCAGTCATACCGAATTGTTTTGCAGCTTTATTATTAAAATTACGAAGTTTACTACTTTTACTAAGAACAAGAGAAGATTTAACAAGATTTCTTAATCCATATAATTGGGCAATATCAAAACCTAAATTAAGCCAATCGGTAACAAAAGTTTCTCCAGCAGCATTAGTTGCTATATCTTCTGCAATTTCTTCATCAGACTTATCGGCATATTGAGGATTATTCTTTATAAAAGTAGCACGTTGTTCATCATTCATAGAAGCCAATTGCTGATTAGCAAATTGTTTAGCATCATCTTTAGTTTGAACAGCTTCTTGATAATTTTCAAGCAATCTCATTGTAGCACCGTTAGTAGTCATACTTGCTCCAGTGCTAATAATATCACGAGTTTTTTGAGTAAGTTTAAGAATATTAGCAGCTTTAGTTGTCATTCTATTAAGAGTAGGAATTTTTCCTAACATAGAAGCAGCTTTAGAAACTCCATAACCAGGAACGGCTAAACTAACGCTTGTAACAATAGATGGAATCATTTCTCCCCACCATGCAACATCAGTAACGTCAAAAGCAGCATTAGGATTTTCTCTATAAATAGGCATTCGCTTATCAATAGCATCTTTAAAATCAGATATAGCCTGAACAACTTCAGGTCTTTCATAATTAAAACCATCTTTATCCATAGCATCGACAATTACAGATGCTAAATCGGCAGCTCCTAAAACAGTACCAACAGTCAATTGATTAAGAGTACGACCGCCACTATTTATCGCCTGCATAAATTCGCTTTGATTAGCAGCACGTTCTTTATCAAGTTCTTCTTGAGTATCAATATTATTTACAAAAACATTATAAGGAGCATATTCATCAGGATGAAGATTAATAGGAGCATTACGATAACTACGACCCTCTGCAATAACACTAAGAAGTCTATTTTTTGCATCAGCATCAGGGTCTGTATTAACGAAGAATGGGGGCTGTTTAGCCCCCTTTTTAGTTTTAGGATTATATTCCGGATTAGGAACTTTATTTCCCTCTCGCAAAAACTTTAGTACATCCATATTATTTATATTCAGTTAAATTATTACCAATAGCATTAGCAATATTTTGCTTATAATCAGTAGTATTATACAAATACTTAGAGTAAGATTCAGCAACGCTATTAATAATAGCAGCTAAATATTTAATATCGGTAACTTGACCGGTTACATAAGCATTAGCTGCTTCATCAAGACGAATATCTTTTTCAATCAAGTCTTGAGCTTCGATAGGAGTAAGCTGACGAATAACTCTATTATTAGTTTTATTAATAAGATTCAAATCGCTGTCAATTTGATATTTACCGATATTAGAAGTATAAGGACTATTTCCTATATTGTAATCGTACTTATAACTACGAAGTTTAGACAAACGAATACCAGCTTTAGTATTAGTATCATTTAGCCAGTCTTTAGACATAACAGGATTAAGTCCAAACTGAATACGCTTAGGAGCTTTTTCAGGGTTTTTCGGGTCTTTGATAGTAACAGCAGAACGAATACTTCCATCAGCATAATAAGTAATACCGTTGACAGTAAGATTTTCTTTAGCATTAGCAATTATATTGGTATATTTCATTTCTTCTTCTGTATCCATTTCTCGATAAGTAGAAGTTTCATCATCATAAATATAAGTATTAGGAGTTTGAGTAAAATCTATGTTACCAAGAGCCTGTTTAAATCTCTCTTCTTCAACATCCATAATACGTTTATTATCTTCCGGTTTACCAATACCATGCTTAAGATTATATTCTGCTTGTGCATGAGTAGGACTAACATTAGCAATAATTTCAGTCGGCATTATTACGTCTTGCTGAATAATAGCTTCTGCATTACGATTTAAATCATCGCCAAAATTAGCAAAATTATTCATAATACCACCTAAACTTGTATTGCTACCATAATCAGTTCCTTGAGCAGATAATTCAGTAGGAGTAACATCAAGAATTTTTTCTCCATTCTTACCAATTTTAACAGCGTTAGGTACTGTTTTAGTTTTATCATAATCAATAAAACCAAGACCTCGAAGAGCACGTCCTGGCATTTGTATCATTTCTTTAAATAGATTTGTATTTTGATTACGAGCATCTCTTACAGCTTTAGAGAAATTAAATGTATTGTTTTTAGCTTGACGAGGAAGTTCAACATATTGCATTCCATTTTCTCTACCAATTCTAATGCCTAAAGATTTAAGAGCATTGTCGCCACCTAAGTTTTTAACAAGAGTAGTATATTCATCATCATTAAGATATTGTCTAACAGCATAAGTATTCTCGTCAAATATGACATCCATGTATTGATTAACGCCACTTCTAAATTGATTATCAGGAATATCAGTTCCGGAACTAAGAGCGGTATAAGTTTCAAAAGCATTACCAGCTTCTGTACCAGCATTAACTCCGAGAATCTTATTCATAAATTCAGTATTATCTTCAATAGTTTTAATAGCATTAAGAGCTTCAAGTTTTTCAGGACTATTAGGTAATGAATTAGCATGTTGGCGAAGAGCAGCAGTATCCATAGAATTAATATCTCCTTGAACACCATTACGAGAAAATATATCTGCAATAGTAGATTTACTATTTTGAATATTAGCACGAGCTTCTATCGCACTTTCATTTTTAGCAACAAGAGGAGCACCATCTACTATAACATTGGCAAAATTATTATCATTAGCAACACCACCGCTTGCAGCAGCAATTTTCTTAGCAGAAGCTAAAGCTTTACCAAATTCAGATGTACTATAACTTCTATTATAAGCAGCAGCTTTCTTAAAGTTATTAAAACGACGATTTATAAATTCGTCATAATTCATAAGATTACCGTTATTATCACGAACATCGGCATTTTTAGATTGAGTTTTATCTTTCCAAATAGCAATATCGTAATCCTGTTGAAGACTTGCTTTAGCACCAGGAGTTCCCTCAATAGCAGCATCGAGAGCATGTTGAAGTTTATCTTCACTAAGTCTTTCCCATTTATTACCGCTTTTCATAAACATTTCTCCGGTAGCAGATTTAGTAAAATCGCTTGTAGGTTTTCCATTAGCATCAAGAAAACTATAACTTTCTCCTCCACCAGCATCAGCTTGAGCAATTTTCAAAGCTTCATTATAAATAACAGAAGTAGGAACTTCACTAACTTCTTGTTTTTTTGGTTTCCATTCAGCACCACCAATTACATTTCCAGCAGCATCTAACTTATCTTCGTAATGATAAGTATTGACTTGACGATAATAATTTTTATAATCTTCTGATAAATCAGTACGAGCATTAAGATTATCTTGATAAGTTTTATATTGTTGTTGAGCACGAAGACGACCAATAACACGTGGGTCAGAAGCGAGATTACCAGCTTCAGCAATTATTTCATCAAGAGCATAACCTTTAAAATCACCTACAACAGCATCTTGAATTTTACTTTCAATACTATTAACAAGCATTTGTTTAAATTCATCTTCTTGAGCGTTAAGTTTAAGTTCACCAATTTGTTTCTTTAAAGCACTTACTTGAGCAACAGCAGCATCATGTCTTTGTTGAAGATAATCATAAGTTTGACCTATAACTTCTAAATTATGTTTAGGAATATAATTATAATCTATTGATTTAAAACTACCAAAAAGCATATCTATATTATTTTAAAAATTAATAACCAAGAGCACTAAGAACAAGTTTGTTTGCATTAGGAGCAAGTAAACCAAGAACTCTAAGAGTTTCTTCATCAAGTTTAGCTTGACGTTTATTTCTGTTCCATGTATTAAGAGCACTACCAATATTACCTAACATACCGCTAAATATATTTGAACGCGCTTCTGCTTTAGCAGCATCAATACCAGCCTGATGTACAAGTTGATTAATTTTATTAGCTGTATTAAATCTATCAGCTTGAGATTTAAGTTGAGCATTAGCTGTACTAACAGCAAGTTTGTTTTGAATATTAGCAGTATCAGCAGCGAGTCTAAGTCTTGCACGATTAGCACGTTGAGCAGCAAGAGCTTGATTATACTGGTCATAACGAGCAAGATTACGAGCAGTAACTTCTTGTTGATTAAGTTTATCTTTATTAATCAATTCAGTTTCAATATTTTCTTTACGCCCATAAACTTCATTCTTAGCTTGCTGTCCTTGTAAAGCAGCACGCTGTTTACGAGCAAGAGCAACACGACTGTTGGAAGTATTACGACCAATCTCGCCCATTATACGTCGAGTATCATCTTCAATTTTACTAAGCTGAGGATTAGCGTTATAACGAGTTTTTAATTTAGCAGCAGCCATAAGAATAGGAGCAGGAATATCTTTTAAATCTTCCTCATTAAGTTTAATTTCTCCAGGATTTTCAATAGTAGGAGCAGTAATATTTGGAGCAGTATATCCATGCATTTGATTAGCATAAATGTTTCCCATTACAGCATCTAAAACAGAACTACCGAGATTAACTCCTAAAAGAATATTATCCATATTGCGAGTTTTAGCAACATCGTCTTGAACAGGCATAACATTCAAATCGTTATCAACAGTTTTATTAAGTTTATCTACAATAGTATTTTGTAGTAATGGTTCAAGACCTCTTCTAATACCAGCCATTTCAGCATTAGTTGCAGGAGCTAATCTATTAACTCTTTGAATAGTAGGTTTAGTAGATTTAGAAGTTCTATTATTAACACCCCCCGTAGAGGATGAGCTTGATTGATTACTTCCCTTACGGGGAGTCAGATTAAGAAGATTTTGTAAATCAGCAAGACTTGTACCACTATCATAATCTACTTTTGGAGCCTCAACGAAATAATGAGTTTCTCCGTTTTTCTTATAAGTAGGAGTATTATTTACTAAACCGTTAGTTATATTACGAGTTAATTGAGGAGAAGTTGAAATTTTACGAGCAGCACCGGTAACTCCGTCTACATAATTATCTAATTTTTTATTAATAGGTTTCGCTTCATTTCTATCAGTAACAACATACTGTTTATCTTTATAAGTTATTGTATCACCAATATTATATTTATCATTATTAATTCTAAATCCTTTACCAACTTTAGCTTTAGAACGTCCACCACAAACAAATTTACGAGTACGTCTTTCTGTTTCAGAAATAGTATGAACAACATTAGTATTATCTTTTTTAGCATCTAAAGATTTTTGAGATATATCAGCACCGACTAATCTGTTATGAGCTTCAACCCAACCTAAACGTTTAGGAACATCAGGTTCAATATTAACTTTACCTTTTGGTAATATCAAATCAGAAACAAGAAGTTCAAGATTATGCAATCCAGGCTTAGAATAACGTCCATTAAATCGAGGTTTTCTTTCTTTATTATAAGCAAGAACATCTTGATTAGGAGTATGTATCAGACCGTTTTTAACGTTACCATTTATAGAAACAAGTTTTCCCATTTTATTTTTATTATTTGTATTACCGCCAAATTCTTTTTTTCCATAATCAGTAATAATAATATTATTTTTACTTTTAGTTCCAGATTTAATAAGAGCTTCCATAACATTTTCGTTAACTGATTTTTGTAAGCCATCAATAAATTTTAAAGGATTTCTCGTTAAACTATTTGCAAAACCTCTAATAATATACTTATTGAGTTCAAGATTATTACCGTTTCCCAAAGTCTTAGCAACAATAGTATCCATTTTATTAAACGGTATTTCCACGCAATTGGCGTAATTGCCGTTTTTAAATTCAACGCTTTTAACTTTATCAAGCGTATTAATACTTCTAAAAGTAAAATCGTTAGGATTAAAAGTATTAGTGTTTTTATTAATACTGTCTGTTGATTGACGATTATCTCCGCCATACTTATATTTAGTTCCATCATCATTAATTCTATTATTATCTTTATATTTTTCTTGAGCAGCAAAAACTTTATTTGCATTAGCACCGTTTAAGACTAATTCAGCAGGTGAGACCCCCCGTAGGAAAGGAACAGAAGAATATACTCTTACTTCATTAGGAGTAACTTGCATAACTTCTTCTCCCTCAACTTCAAGACCGGTTTTAGCATTACTACCAACATCAATACCACCTTGTTCATGTTTTCTACCTTGCATATAATAGAAGTTTTTCTTACCAATAGGAATAGCAGCTCCTCCACGAACAACATTAGGAATATAATTACCATTACCAGCATTAACTACAATACCATCTTTAGCTTTATTTTTCTTCATGTCAATAATTTTTATTTAGCGATTTTAAGGCTCGTCACGGCACGCAATTCAAATCGTGATAGATTAATCATTTCAGATATGAAAATGCCATGACGGGCAAGCAAATAGCATTAGCGTTTGCGTTTACGTACTTTTTTACCTCCGCCACAAGCGTATCGAGGCGACTGTATTTGCGAAACAGCAGTAATAGCAGCAGTAGGATTTTGACCAAGAGTATTCATAGCAGCAACATTATTATTTTGAGCATTGGCATATTTGGCAGTATTTTCGCCAGTTTTACGAACATTGAATTTATCAGCAACATCATCATAGACTTCTAATTCAGCAGGTTTATAAGTTTTATAAGTATTAGTTTTATAATTAAGTAATTTGGAAGTAGGAGTATAACCGCCACTTCCAGCAATAGCATTTCCAACAACATTTCCAACAGTACCTATAAGAGCATTAGTAGTATCATTTGTCCATGTACCAAACGCAGCTTTCTTTCTACCACCACAAGCTTTCTTATTACTTCCTCCACATTTACGAACTTTTCGTCCACCACCACAACGCATGAATCTATTACGAAATTCTTTGTTCAATTCAGATTCATTTGTATATAACGACGTAAGACCGGCAGCGTTTTCGATGCCAGTCTTTTTAGCAGCAAGTTCATTTTGCTGTCGATTAAGTTCTTCTTGAGCTTTAACATTTAGAACATTCTGTTCATATTGAGCATCAATAGCATTTTGAGTATTTTGGTATTGAGTATTAATAGCATTTTGTTGATTCTGATAATTAATCATTTCAGCTTGACGTTGAGCTTCGGCTTGTTTCTTTCTTTTCTTACGACCAAACAAACCACCAACAATACTACCAACAGCGCCGATTGCAGCACCCCAAAAAGCTTTATCTCTATCTACATATTTAGTTTCCATATATTATTTATTAAAATACGCTTGAATATCTTTGATTAAAACTTTCTTATTAGTATTTC
>ENA-OZGB01001136-OZGB01001136.1-human-gut-metagenome-genome-assembly--contig:-NODE-1136-length-13384-cov-4.636432_pt1 | contig 13384 bp, 10 predicted proteins | sample MGYA00245113_ERZ653651 | MGnify/ENA primary metagenome ERZ653651 (study PRJEB26926, sample SAMN06165095) | human gut metagenome | biome: ENVO:00009003; feature: ENVO:2100002; material: ENVO:00002003... | reverse complement strand
CGAGATTAGCTGCAGTCTCGTGGGCTCGGAGATGTGTATAAGAGACAGGTGTAACGGTTATGTTAAAATCGGAGTGTAAAAAGCATTGGGAGATGTAGAAAATTAGCCGTAAACAATATATTAAACTGACCGATTTCTTCAAAAATAACAAATCCGCAAAAAATGTGTTGAAATTCGTATATAAAATTTTTCCGCTGACAGTATTTGCAAGCTATCCGATTTTGCTTGTATATACATTTTTATGGCAAAAAGATTTGTTTTTAAAGTCGCTGACTGTGCCTGCGGGGGTGTTTTTGGGAATAACACTTCTGCGAATTATCATAAAAGAAGAACGCCCGTATGTGCGGTACGGAGTTGCGCCTGTTTTTGCAAAGAACAGCAAGCCCGACAGTATGCCGAGCCGCCACACCGCAAGCGCATTCATCATTGCAATGGCAATTTTGCGGTTCAATGTGTGGGCAGGGATTGCATACCTCTTCATTGCGGTTATGATTTCCATGTCAAGAGTGTGTGCAGGAGTGCACTATGTGCGTGATGTCATAGTCGGTGCAACAATAGCAATCCTCTGCGGAATAGTATTTTTGTTTTTGGTGTTTTAATATATAATTGTGCAGACGGTAACAATGTTACACTCAATCATAATTTTCAATTTAAAAAGCCACAGCAGAAAGTAAAAAATCTGCCGTGGCTTTTTGTTGAGTGAAAATATTTATGAATTTTTTAAATTATATACGGGTATTTTTACAATAGTTTTCTGAATGTATGTAGCATCTCGAACATTAATCACTCCGTCACCGTTGCAATCAGCAAGCAACTTCTGGTCATCTGTAAGCGTTGCTATACCCACAACATACTTTTGCAATAATGTTGCATCAGCCACAGTTACTGAATTGTCAAGGTCGATGTCGTTTGTTATTCCCGATGTTACATGAAATTGTACGGTTTCAGTATTTATACTTCCGTAATTATTAACGCAACTTACAAATACACCATAATCTCCTGCTCCTAACTTACTGCAATCAATATCAAGCTTGTTAGCTGTAAATGATTCCTGATATACGACTTTATCACCTTTCCATACCTGAACACCATAATAATCCACACCGCCGTCTGCTGATGCAGATACACTGACTTTTTCATCTAAATTATAATTTTTCTTATTCAACGAAACTGCAGGGTGGATTATGTTAGTAGTTTTTTGAATATCGAATTTCTGCGGTGCCCAATCTTCGCCTCTGCCCCATACTTCAAGATTATTTGTGGTTTGACTCATATCAAGTACCATATCAGTACATACCGGTTTTATGTAGTATGAGCCGTAAATATCATAAATGTAAAATCTTTGGGCTGTACAATCCCAGTTATTATAAACCTGAACATTTGTGCCGCCACCGCCTGCACCAAAATCATCAACATCTAATGCACTATCATCTACCAAACTAATTATTTTATAACTGTTATCTTTATAACTGTTATCGCTAAGCCGCACAAATTTCCATAGCTGTGAATTATCATCTTTTTTCTCTGCACCCTCAACATTGTTACCGACAGCAGTAAAGTATTTTTTAGATGATTTATTTTGTACTCTTGCAATAAATTCGTCACCTAAATTTTTTCTTTCAGGTATAAGAAAACTTACTCTTGAGGTATCAACACCGCCAGAACCATTATAAACCGAGAAATATGAACTGTATGACCCTACTCCGAGTTGTGAAGCAGCAATTGAAAATGTAGTGTCACATTGTTCAGTAACCACTCTGCCTACATTTGCCTTATCAATTCCTATAACTACTCCTTTTGCACAAACAGGCGAAACTGAAATACTGACTGTTTCATCAATATCATAGAATGGTTTTTCAACAGAAACACTATTATATCCGGCAGCTCCTACAACAGAAAAATTAATTCCTACCGAATCAACATTTCCTGCTAAATTTGAAGCGGTAATCCACGCATAATAATCGCCAACACCCCATTGACTTGCAGAAAATCGCAACTCACCATTTACGGAAACACCTTGACTGATCAACTGTTGCCCGTCTTTATGTACACTAATCCAAAATGAATCGGCATCATTTGCTCTTGGATACAAAACAATATCATCTTTCAAATCATACCAAACCTGACTTCTGTCAAGATGAACATCTGTCGGAGCATTAGCAGGAGCATTATTTGCATATGACGGTGTACCATATCCTAAAATATCTGTATTACTTAAAGAATAACCGTTTGAATACCCACCGTTCACCTTAACGGCATTTCTGGCATTACCCTCAATTGTATAAACTCGACCTCCGCTTGAAGAGGTTACAATACCTACATGGTCATAAGTCCCGTTAGAACCGTAATCAAAGTAAATTATATCGCCTGCCTTTGGGGTGTATCCACTACTTCTGCTTTTCTATTCATTTTTGCTTTTAAACCAAGATACACCTGAAGCACAGCTTGCTGTTCTCGGAACTTTATCTCCTGCACCGGCTTGATTGGCACACCAAGATACAAAAGCGTGACACCACGCATATGAATAACTGCCTCCAATAGAACCAAGCCAGTATGTATATTTGTTTGGAGAACCGCTTACTCCTACCTCTCCGTTTGCTACATTTACAATATCATTTGCTGTACCTGCCGCACTTACAGTAACAGGAGCAATGATAATTGCCGAAATTACTATTGTCATTGTTAAAATAATAGACAACGATTTACTTAATTTTCTCTTCATCTCTATTCCCCCTAAATATTTGTTTGTACAAAATACGCATAATTATTGTTTGGATGTGCGTATTATTGTATATTTGCATTATAATCATATTTATGACTATTGTCAAGTGCAAAATCTTATATTACCTTTAAATACAGGTGATATAATGATAAAATACACTCCTTTTTGGGAAACTTTGGAGAAAAGTAATGAGAGTACCTACACTCTTATCAACAAGCACAACATCAGCAGTGCGACAATTGACAGACTGAGGAAAAATCAGGGGATCAGCACAACTAAGATTGATGATTTGTGCAAGATTTTCAAATGCAGAGTTGAGGACATTATTGTGTTTGAAGATGATGAGATTGACGAAAACGGCAACAGCAACAAATAATTTAAGCCACAGTAGATTTTAACTTTCTACTGTGGCTTTTTTGTTGGTTGTTAAGTTGTGTAATATCTGTTTATGTAACAGCGATATTATTTTTTGTCGTCTGTTTTTTCTGTAAGGTCGATGATATCGCCTGTGCAATGGGGACATTTTGTGGCTTTGATATCAATATCACTGAAACAGAACGGACACTTTTTTGTTGCGGGAGCTTCTTCGGATTCAGGCTTTTTGCCGAGTGACATAACCTTGTTGACAAGCTTTACGATAAGGAAGATTACGAAAGCCATAATCAGGAAGTTGATTACCGCTGTGATAAACTTACCGTACATAATTGTTGCGCCGTTGATTGTAACCTGAAACTGGTCAAAGTTGACACCGCCGAAGATACCGAGAATCGGCGAAATGATGTCGCTTGTGAGAGAAGTTACGATTGCCTGAAAAGCCGCACCGATGATAACGCCGACTGCGAGATCAAGCACATTTCCACGCATTATGAATTCCTTAAACTCCGAAAAAAACTTTTTCATTTTGCCCTAATCCCCTTTATTTAATTTTCAAAATCAGCCAAGAATTGCCTTATGGTAAACCTTTTTACCCTTTTTGATTACAACATAGCCTTTTTCAAAATCAGACTTTGCAACCTTTGCGTAAACATCTGTTACCTTTTCATCGTCAACAGAAACACCGCCCTGCTGAATAAGTCTTCTGCCCTCACCGTTTGAAGGGATGAGTCCGCACTTCTTCATGAGGTCAAGAATTCCGATTTCGCCGTCTGCAAAATCAGCCTCTGTAAGAGTTGTTGAAGGCATATTGTCAGTATTTGTCTTGTTGCTGAAGATTGCTCTTGCGGCCTCCTGAGCCTTGTCAGCCTCCTCTTTGCCGTGAACAAGCTCTGTAAGCTCATGAGCAAGAATTTCTTTTGCTTTGTTGATTTCACTGCCCTCAAGCTTTGCAAGCTCATCAATTTCTTCAAGCGGAAGGAATGTGAGCATTTTAAGGCACTTGATTACATCGCCGTCATCAACATTTCTCCAATACTGGTAGAAATCGTAGGGGCTTGTCTTTTCGGCTGAAAGCCATACTGCACCCGACTGGGTTTTACCCATTTTCTTACCCTCTGAGTTGAGGAGAAGGTTGATTGTCATTGCATATGCGTTCTTGCCGAGCTTTCTTCTGATAAGCTCTGTACCGCCGAGCATATTGCTCCACTGGTCATCGCCGCCGAACTGCATATTACAGCCGTACTTCTGATAGAGAGCATAGAAGTCGTATGACTGCATAATCATATAGTTAAATTCAAGGAAGCTGAGTCCCTTTTCCATTCTCTGCTTGTAGCACTCTGCACGAAGCATATTATTAACGCTGAAGCAAGCGCCTACATCACGGAGAAGTTCAACATAGTTAAGGTCAAGAAGCCAGTCTGCGTTATTTACAAGAAGAGCCTTGCCCTCAGAAAAGTCGATAAAACGGCTCATCTGCTTTTTGAAACAATCAACATTGTGCTGAATTGTTTCCTTTGTCATCATCTGACGCATATCTGTTCTGCCTGACGGATCACCGATCATACCTGTGCCGCCGCCTACGAGTGCAATTGGCTTGTTGCCTGCCATCTGAAGTCTTTTCATAAGGCAAAGAGCCATAAAGTGACCTACATGGAGACTGTCGGCTGTCGGGTCAAAGCCGATATAGAATGTGGCTTTACCGCTGTTTACAAGCTCTCTGATTTCTTCTTCGTCCGTAACCTGAGCGATAAGTCCTCTGGCTACGAGTTCTTCATATACTCCCATATTTAAAAATTCCTTTCGATTTTTGTCAGTTAAACAATAATATTATAACATTATTTAATTTATAGTCAACCTTTCAGGCATGAGTTTTGGTGCAAATCTCACCGTTTTCGACTGTTATCATAACGGTTTTATCGCTGTCTGTCCGATAAACATTTTTGCACACGCTGTTAAGCAAGGCTGTTATATAGTAATCGGGAAGTGCCGTATCATCAGCCGAAACGCTTATTACAGCAGTTTCGGGGCTTGCCTTTGCAAGAAAATCTTCACTTGAAGAATACTTACTGCCGTGGTGTGCAACCTTGAGAACATCGCATTTTAATTCTTTGTCGGAATTAACCATTGATTCTTCCCTTTTTGACGAAATGTCGCCTGTAAAAAGAAATCGCTTTTCGTCATATTCAAGCATTGTTACAAGCGAATTATCGTTTGTGTTGCCGAAGTCATTTTCGGGTTGATAAAATTTAAAGGTCATATTTCCGATTTCAACGGATTTGTCTGAAACCGGAATTACGGTTTTTATATTATTTTCTTTTATAGAATTAACAAGCTTTTCGTATTCTGGGGTTTTGTGGTTGTCGGAATATTTTCCGAAATAAACAACATCTGTACCGAATTCATCTATGATATCGGGCAGCGAACCGATGTGGTCGCTGTCGGGGTGTGACACTATTACGGCATCAAGATGAGTTACCGAACTGCGTTTGAGATAGGCAGTAATTTTATCGGTCACAAGATTTGTTCCTCCGTCAATCAGCACGCTTTTATCTCCGCATTTAATCAGCGTACAATCAGCCGAACCGACATTGATAAACGAAACAGAAAAATCGGACTCCATATCGGCTGAAATCCCAAAAAATGTATAGACATCGTTCCAATCGGGAATTCCGAGAGGTTTTCCGAATGAAACAAGCAGTACACAGGCAATGAAAAGTACGCATACCGATATTTTCAGTATGAAAAAGATTTTATTTCTTTTTGTTTTTTCGTCTGTACTTTGCGAACTTATCTTTGCCGTTTTTGCCTCTTCCCTTCTGATTCTGCGAATTGCGGTTGTTGTTCTGTTTTGAATAACCACCCCGTGTTTGTCCCGCCATCGGAGTTACAAGACATTTTTTATCGTTACCGATTAAATCCCGTCTGCCGGCTTTGATGAGTGCTTTGATTACAAGCGGTTTGTTTTCGGGAATGAAATACTGCAGCAACGCCCTTTGCATTGCCTTTTCATTTTCAGACTTGGGAACATAAACCTCTTTGAGAGTGTACGGATCAAGCTCCGTATAGAACATACTCGTTGAAATTGTACCCGGAGTCGGATAGAAGTCCTGAACCTGTTTTGGGTGAATGTTTTCACGCTTGCAGAAAAGTGCAAGTTCTACGGCATCCGAAAGTGTTGAACCGGGGTGTGAGCTCATCAGATACGGCACTACATACTGGTCTTTATTTTCCTTGCCCGTAAAATCGTAGAACATCTTACAAAAACGCTTGTAGCTTTCAATATGCGGCTTGCCCATTTTGTCGAGAACTGCCGCTGAACAATGCTCGGGGGCAACTCTCAGCTGACCGCTGATGTGGTACTTTACAAGTTCACGGAAAAACTCGTCATTTTCATCTTCAATAAGATAATCAAAACGGATTCCGCTGCGGATAAACACCTTTTTAATACCCTTGAGATTTCTCAGCTTTCGCAGAATATCAAGATATTCCGTGTGTGACACCTGCATATTAGGACAAGGTGTCGGTGCAAGACATCTTCTGTTTTTACAAAGTCCGAGCTTTTTCTGCTTTTCGCATGACGGAAGTCTGAAGTTTGCGGTAGGTCCTCCGACATCGCTTATGTAACCCTTGAATCGTGGATTATCAAGAAAACTTTCAGCCTCCTCAATAATACTCTTTTCACTTCTGACGGTTACCGCTCTGCCCTGATGAAAAGCAAGTGAGCAGAAATTACAAGCACCGAAACAACCACGGTTGTGTGTGATCGAAAACAGTACCTCGTTAATACCGGGTACGCCGCCGAGACTTTCATAACACTTTGGATACCAACGCTCATATGGCAGAGAATAGACATAATCAAGCTGTTTTGTGTCAAGGGGCTGCATCGGAGGATTCTGCACAAGAATATACTTTCCATGTCTTTGAATGAGGGTTTTGCCCCTTACGGCATCAGCCTCCTCAAGCTCTCTGCGTGATGCAATTGCATAGTCACGCTTGTCCTCTTTTACACGCTCGTAGCTTGGAAGTTCGACAACCGACTTTGGCACATAATCGTCTGTACGAATTTTATAGCAAACACCTCTGATGTCGTAAAGCGATTCAACAGGATAACCCTCGGAAAGTCTTTTTGCAATTTCAATTGTCTGCAGCTCGCCCATTCCGTACACAAGCAAATCTGCCTTGCTGTCGAAAATAATTGAGGGCATTACCTCGTTTTTCCAATAATCATAATGAGCAAATCTTCTGAGTGATGCCTCAAGACCTCCGATTATAATGGGAGAATCGGGATATAGCTTTCTGATTATGTTGCAGTAAACTGTGACTGCTCTGTCGGGACGCCTGCCGTTTTTACCGCCTGCCGTATAGGCATCATCATGTCTTTTACGCTTTGCAACCGTGTAGTGGGCAACCATACTGTCAATGTTGCCTGCCGACACCATAAAACCGAGCCTTGGTTTTCCGAACTGTGTAAAATCATCATCGTTTTTCCAATTAGGTTGTGCAAGGAATGCTGTCTTGTAACCGCAATCCTCAAGAATTCTCGTGATTATTGCCGCACCGAATGACGGATGGTCAACATAGCTATCACCGCAAACATATACAAAATCGACTTCGCTCCAACCTCGATCACGCATTTCTTTTGCGTTCATCGGTAAAAAAGCCATATTGAACCCTCCTTTATTTATTAATCGGCTCTGTTTTCAAGTGCATTTCTGCGTTCAAGCCATTCGTTGTAGGTCATGAGAACATCTCTCGGTTTTGAACCCTGATGAGGGCCTACAACTCCCATTTGTTCCATATCGTCAATCATTCTGCCTGCTCTTGCGTAGCCGACCTTGAGTCTTCTCTGCAAGAGTGAGGTTGATGCCTGTCCTGCTTCAATTACGCACTTGATTGCCTCTTCCATTTTGCTGTCAATATCAAGACCTTCGTCAGATGATAAATCTGAATCACCCGATTTTTTGCCCTGAGCAATTTCTTCTGCAGCAATTCTTTTAATTTTTTCTTCGATTTCAGAATTATACTGAGCCGAATATGCTTTCTTTATGTAGTGGGTTACACCCTCGATTTCTTCATCGGAAGCATAGCAGCCCTGAACACGAATAGGCTTTGGAGCACCTACAGGCGAAAACAGCATATCGCCTCGGCCGATAAGCTTTTCACCGCCGCCTGTATCAAGAATTGTACGGGAGTCTGTGTTTGAACTTACCTTGAGTGAAATACGGCTCGGTACATTCGCCTTGATAAGACCTGTGATTACATTAACGGTAGGTCTTTGGGTTGCAAGGATAAGGTGCATACCTGCGGCACGAGCCATCTGAGCAAGTCGGCAGATTGAGTCCTCAACCTCGCTCGGAGCCGCCATCATCAAATCGGCAAGCTCGTCAATTGCAATTACGACACGGCTCATTTTTTCTTTGGCAACGGGAAGTCCGTTTACTTCAAGAACAGGCTGAACCTCTTCTCCCTCTTCATTAACAACAGGTGGATTTTTCTCCATATAATTCATATTTTTTTCGATAAGAGAATTATATGAATCAATATCCTTACAATCGTATTCGGAGAAAATTTTATATCTCTGGAGCATTTCGTTTACTGCCCACGCAAGCGCACCCGCCGCCTTTTTGGCATCGGATACTACGGGAATGAGCAAATGCGGAATACCCTTGTATTTTGAAAATTCAACCATTTTCGGGTCAATAAGCAAAAGCTTTACTTCATCCGGAGTTGCCTTGTAGAGAATACTCATAAGAATTGAGTTTACGCACACGGATTTACCTGAACCTGTTGTACCTGCAATGAGCAAGTGCGGCATTTTTGCAAGATCGGTAACAACAATTTCACCGGAGATATCTCTGCCGAGAACGGTTGTGAGCTTACTCTTGCTGTTTCTGAACTTGTCCGAATCAATCAATTCACGCATTGTTACCATGCTTACAACCTTGTTCGGAACTTCAATTCCGACTGCCGCCTTACCCGGAATAGGCGCTTCAATACGAACACCGTTTGCGGCAAGGCTGAGTGCGATATCATCGGAGAGATTTGTAATTTTGCTGATTTTAACACCGGGGGCAGGCTGTAACTCATAGCGTGTTACGGACGGACCTCGGCAGATGTTTACAATGCTTGCCTTTACACCAAAGCTTGTGAGGGTATCAATAAGCTTTTTGGCATTATTCTGCATTTCTTCCATTGCATCGCTGTCATCGGAATTTAGCTTTGGTTTGAGCAACTGAATCGGTGGGAACTGATACTTCTTTTCTTCTTTTTGAGAATTATCGGAACGAACAGCTCTGTCAAGCTGTTCCGCAATTTCGTCACCAGCCTCCTCGCTGTTGTCTTTTTTGCTTTTGAGAAGTGCTTTTTTGACGATGTTCTCAGTTTCGGCATCAGGCTTAACCTCTGTCTGTTCAGCCTTAGAAGCTGACTTTTCGTTTGAGATATCCTCTGCAATTGCAGAAACCGTATTGTCGGCACTTTTGCCCATAGGCTTGCTTGCACGATTGATTATGTTGATGAGATCCTGTGACAGATCCTTGTCTGCGGCATTTTCTTCCTTTGAATCGGCAATATCCATGTCAATTCCGTTTACTGCCGACTTTGCTTTCTTGACCTTTGTCTTTTTGTCATCAAGCGGAATGTCAATAAAACTTCCCGAGGACTTTCTGTTTTCGCCTTCAAGCGCAATGTCGATATCGCCTCTTTCGGCAAGCTTTCTCTCACGGTTTTCTTCTCTGCGTTCTCTGCGGACTCTTGCCCTTTCCTCACCTGCTTCACGGATATGTACGGCTGTCCTTGACGCCGCCGCTGTCATATCTTTAATAGAAATGTTAGCAACAATAAGGATAAGTGCGGCTGTTACAACAAAGCTTGTAAAAAGTGCGGCTGTACTGCCGAACAGGACAACAAGCGGATAGCCGAGCAGTCCGCCGATTATTCCGCAATTGAAAGTCATATACCTTGAGGTGTCGGAGGCATCCTTGAACAGATTGCCAAGACACGCAAAAAAGTTCATATCAGAATATTTTGCACCGCTGCCTGCGTAAATCAACGCCCCGATAAACAGAATTATGACGACACAAAGGAAAAGCTTCAGCTTATAGCGTGCAACCTGTTTCTCCTTTTCGGTCATAACACACAAATAAAAAAGCGTTACGGGAACAAGAAAAATTCCGAATCCGAGAACTCCGAAAAAGAAACTGCGTATCATTGTCCAGACATTTGAACCTTTTATGAAAATTATGCAGACAAAAACAGCCGCAACGGCGGCATAGAGGATTGCCCTTACACGCGGCGAAAGTCCGCTGCTCCTTTTCGGAACAGCGGATGCTTTGGTTCTGCTTGCAGTTTTTGCACCTTTTGATGAGGTTTTTGAAGAAGTCTTTTTTCTTCCCGACGCAGTATTTTTAGTTTTGTCAGCTTTATTTTTGTTAGCTGCCAATAAAATCACTCCATTTAAAATTTATGCAATCGGCGCACCTGTGAAAAGGTTTACGCCCGTATTCATTTCGATGATTGAAATTACAATAAATGCAACACCGACAACCGCTGTGTAGATTACGAAAATTTCCATTTTGTCGGATTTCAGGAACCACTTGAAAATTACGATTGCAAGATAGCCTACAACTGCTGAAACTGCCATTCCGATAATCAGCGGAATAAATTCAATATTGCTTAAACCTTCGGGTGACTTGATTGCATCCACACCCTCAAGAAGTGCCGCCGCAAGGATTGACGGGATACCGAGTACGAATGTGTAGTCAAGTGCCTTCTGCTTTGAGATTCCTCTCATCTCACCGACCGAAAGTGTTGAGCCTGAACGGGAAAGTCCCGGAAGGAGTGCGGCACAAACCTGTGTTACACCGACAAGGATTGCATCAACAACATTAAAATTATCTCTTGTTGCCTTTGCATTGCTCTTTGTTGCAAGATGTTTGTGAGTTGAGGCAACACTCTTGCGGTTACGGATAATACCGATTGTTAAAAGTACGCTTGTAAGAATGAGCGAACAGGCAGTTACTATGAGAACAGGACTTGCGGAAAGCTGGTCTGCAAGATCCTTGAGTTTCATATCTGTTCCGGGGATTGGCAGAAAAAGCAAGAACAGCGGTATAAGACCGATGATGAGCATTACAACGAGATTACGGTTGTAATTCATTTTGCTCCATTTGAACTTTCCTGTGAAAATATCCTTGAGCATAAGGAAAAATTCTTTGATAAGATCCCACACAAGTTTGTGGTAGAATGCAACAACGGCAACAAGTGTGCCGACATGGAGCATTACATTAAAGAAAAGATTGCTTTCGCCTGTGCCTGCACCGAGAATATGCTGTGTGATTGCGAGATGGCCGCTGCTTGATACGGGCAAAAATTCAGTAAGTCCCTGAACAACACCCTGAATAATAGCATCTAAAATTGACATGGTTATGTATTCCCTCCAAAAAATAAGTTTTACGAATCTTCTTTGTTATTTGTACGCTGAAAAGCCATATGGGTTGGCATAATTAAGATTTCATACAAATCATAAGCGTCACAATATATATGTATTCGGGCAAAACGCCCGAAATTATTTTTCCTGCTTTTTTGAGCGTGATTTTGCAGACTTTGGCTTGCTCCCTTTGTTTTCTTTAATCAAATCATAAAGAGCGTCAATTGCGTCGGAAACTGTTCCGACCTCGTCAATCAAGCCTTCTTCAACAGCCTCTTCTCCCTCAAGAATAGTTCCGATATCCATTACAAGCTCACCCGTGTTAAGCACAAGCTGATTATAACGGTCTTTTGTAATATTGGAATTTTCGGCAACAAAGGTTGTGATTCTGTCCTGCATACGCTGAAAATATTCAAAGGTCTGCGGAACTCCGAGTGTGAGTCCTGTTGTTCTAACGGGATGAACCGTCATTGACGCACTCTTTGCGATAAAGCTTTTCTTTGCCGCAACAGCAAGCGGAATTCCTATTGAATGACCTCCGCCGAGTACGATGGAAACGGTCGGCTTTTTCATTCCCGAAATCACCTCGGCAATTGCAAGACCTGCCTCAACATCTCCGCCGACTGTATTAATCAGCACAAGCAGTCCGTCAATTCTTTCGTCCTCCTCAACCGAAACAAGCAGAGGGATGACATGCTCGTATTTTGTGGTTTTGTTTTGTTGCGAAAGAATGTAATGACCTTCAATCTGACCGATAATCGTCAGGCAATGCAGCACACAGTCCTTATGAGTTGTGAGAACAGAACCTGTTTCGCCGATTCGGTCTGTTTGTTCTTCACTTATGGGGCTGTCGTTTGCAAGCTTTTGCGGATCGTCATCCGGCGCAGGATTTTTAACATAGTTCCCTTTTTTTGATGAGACTTTTGAAGATTTTGATTTTTGTGGCATTGTATGCACCTCCGAGAATAGTTTCACCGAAATTGCACGCAAAATGTATGCATACCAAAAAATAAGACGCACAAGCCACACTGTTCAATTGTAAAAAGCCTTTAGTGCTTATTATACCATTACAGCAAAATTATTTCAATAATTTTATTTCTTTATTTCTAATAAGTAATAATTATTTAAAAGAATTATAGTAGTATTAAAGAAATATTATTCCGACAGAACCTGTCGGAAGTTGTTATGGAGTGATATTCAGTTGACATCTGACATAATTATGGGTGTTGTCATTTTAGTTCTTATTTTGCTTTCGGCGTTCTTTTCGGCGATTGAAACCGCATTTTCGTTTGTAAACAAGGTGCGTGTTCAGCGTTACAAGGATGACGGCAACAAAAAAGCGGCAACAGCGCTCTACATAATCGAGCATTTCGACAATGCCCTTACAACAATTCTCATCTGCAACAATGTTGTAAACCTGAGCTGTTCTTCAATTGCGACTGTGCTGTGTATGAATCTTTTCGGTGACGCAGGCTCGGCAATTGCAACGGGTGCAACAACTTTTCTTGTTCTGACATTCGGTGAGATTGTGCCGAAATGTCTTGCAAAGGAACATTGCGATGCCTTTTCACTCAAAACAGCCGGATTGCTCAGAGGACTTATGACACTTCTTACACCGCTTGTGTGGATTTTCACACGATTCAAAATGATTGCCTTAAAGATTGCAGGCAGCAGCGGTGACGCTCCGTCAGTTACTGAAAATGAGCTTAAATACATTGTTGAGAGCATTGAGGAAGAAGGCGTTCTTGAAGAGAGCGAAAGCGAGATGGTTCGCTCCGCACTTGACTTTGACGAAACTACTGCCGAGGAAATTCTCACTCCGAGGGTTGACATCTGTCTCTTATACACATCTCCGAGCC
>ENA-OZGB01001113-OZGB01001113.1-human-gut-metagenome-genome-assembly--contig:-NODE-1113-length-13601-cov-5.499262_pt1 | contig 13601 bp, 12 predicted proteins | sample MGYA00245113_ERZ653651 | MGnify/ENA primary metagenome ERZ653651 (study PRJEB26926, sample SAMN06165095) | human gut metagenome | biome: ENVO:00009003; feature: ENVO:2100002; material: ENVO:00002003... | reverse complement strand
ACAAGGCTATTCGTCGGCAGCGTCAGATGTGTATAAGAGACAGTATCTAACCTTCAAAAAAGATCCTTATCAGCATTCCTCAGCACATCCTTTTTCGAATAGTATAAGTGAGTCCCTTTGAAACTTTCAAAGGGTGCTCCTTAGTTCTTAATAGCTTAAAAGTATTTACTTTTAATAACTTTGGAGTTATAATTAATTCGAAAAGAGGTTGCTTTGTGCACGCTATTTATTTTTATAAGGACAAACAAGGGAATCAACCGGTCTTGGACTACATGAGGGAGTTAGCTCGTCGCGATAGCAAGGACAGCCGGATTAAACTCAACAAGCTAAACGACTATATCGAACTTTTGAGCCAGCAGGGAACCCGTGCTGGCCAACCCTACATCAAGCATCTGGATGCGGAGATATGGGAGTTGAGACCCTTGCGGGATTGGATTTTATTCGTGGCTTGGCTGGATGGGAGCTTTGTCTTGCTGCATCATTTTGTCAAAAAGACACAAAAGACACCTAAACGAGAGATTGAGAAAGCCAAGCGGGAGTTGAAAGATTTGAAGGAAAGAGGGCTAAGAGATGAAGAATAGTGCCATCGGCAGCAATTGGAAAGATGTGAGAGCAGAGCTCTTCACCAAGGAAGAAATTCTAGAAAGTGATCTGCGGGTCGCGATTATGACTGAGCTAATCGAAGCTCGGCATGAAAAGGGCATTAGCCAAAAGAAACTAGAAGAACTCAGTGGGGTCAGTCAACCGGTCATCGCTCGGATGGAGACAGGAAAGACCAGTCCTCAATTGGACACTGTCTTGAAAGTCTTAGCCAGTCTGGGCAAGACCCTCGCTGTCGTCCCACTGGAACAAGAAAAGGTCTAAAAGAAATCAGAAAGAATTACTATGGAAACAACACAAACCTCCCAGTCGCTTTATCAAGCCCTGTGGAACTCAGCGGATGTGCTCCGCTCTAAGATGGATGCCAATGACTACAAGTCTTATCTCTTGGGCATGGTCTTTTACAAGTATTTGTCGGACAAGATGCTCTTTTTCGTGGCAGAAACCATGGAGGAGGAGACAGAAAGCTTGGAAGAGGCACTGGCGGTCTATCGTAGATACTACGAGGATGAGGAGACTCATGAGGACCTCTTGGCAGTTATCACTGATGAGATGAGCTATGCCATTCATCCTGACTTGACCTTTACGGCCTTAGTGGAGCGAGTGAACGATGGAAGCTTTCAGTTAGAGGACTTGGCTCAGGGCTTCCGTGATATTGAGCAGAGTGACGAGCTTTATGAAAACCTTTTTGAAGATATCGACCTCTACTCTAAGAAACTTGGGGCGACTCCCCAAAAGCAAAACCAAACGGTTGCGGCTGTGATGAAGGAGTTGGCGGTTCTAGATGTGGCAGGTCATGCTGGTGATATGTTGGGGGATGCTTACGAGTACTTGATTGGTCAGTTTGCGACGGATTCGGGTAAAAAAGCTGGTGAGTTCTATACACCGCAACCTGTTGCCAAGCTCATGACGCAGATTGCCTTTTCAGGACGTGAGGACAAGCAAGGCTTTACCCTCTACGATGCGACTATGGGGTCAGGATCGCTCTTGCTTAATGCCAAACGCTATTCACGTCAACCACAGACAGTGGTTTACTTTGGTCAAGAGTTGAATACCTCAACCTATAACCTGGCACGTATGAACATGATTCTACATGGTGTGCCGATTGAAAATCAGTTTTTACACAACGCTGATACCTTGGATGAGGATTGGCCAACCCAAGAGCCGACTAACTTTGACGGTGTTCTTATGAACCCACCTTATTCGGCCAAGTGGTCTGCTAGCTCAGGTTTCATGGATGACCCCCGATTCTCACCATTTGGGAAACTGGCACCTAAGTCTAAGGCTGATTTTGCCTTCCTCTTGCATGGTTACTATCACTTGAAACAAGACAATGGTGTTATGGCCATCGTCCTACCTCATGGGGTGCTCTTCCGTGGTAATGCCGAAGGGACCATTCGTAAGGCTTTGTTGGAAGAAGGTGCTATTGATACGGTTATTGGTCTGCCTGCTAATATCTTCTTTAACACCAGTATTCCAACGACAGTTATTATTCTCAAAAAGAACCGCACCAATCGTGATGTTTACTTTATTGATGCCTCTAAGGAGTTTGATAAGGGGAAAAATCAGAACATCATGACAGATGCCCATATTGAGAAGATTCTCAATGCCTATAAGAGCCGTGAGGATATGGACAAGTTCGCTCATCTGGCTAGCTTTGAAGAGATTGTGGCAAATGACTTCAACCTTAATATTCCTCGCTATGTGGATACCTTTGAGGAAGAAGAAGTGGAGCCCTTGACCGAGATTGTGGCTAAGATTAATCAGACCAATGCGACGATTGAAAGTCAGACAGCGTCCCTTCTTGACATGCTGGGCCAGCTTCATGGAACAACACCAGAAGCAGACGAAGAACTCAAGGCTTTTGTGGAAGCATTTAAGGGCTAGTTGCAAGCTTTCATTTACTTTTTCCGAATAATAGAAGTAGAGGGGACAACCCTCTATTTTTTATTAAGGAGAAGTAGATGGAAAAAAGACACAAGCATGTCTCACCGACCTTGGATATTATGGCTAAGAAGATTTTCAGCCTGCCTGAGGTTACGGTGGCATTTATTCGAGATATTTTGGATTTGGATGTTGTGGATGCTCAGATTTTGGAGGGAACACAGCTTCATAAAAAGGACTTTGATGAGGATGAGCTCTTTTCAACCTCGGTGGATGTTCGAGCTAAGCTGAATGATGGAACTGAGGTTATCATTGAGATTCAGGTGCGTAAGCAGCATTATTTTCTCAATCGTTTTCATTATTATTTAGCTAACCAGCTAGTAGAAAATGTGCAACAATTACGCCAACAAGGGCAGACGCATAAGATGTATGAGCAGATGGAGCCGGTCTATGGTATTGCTATCTTGGAGAAGACCTTGTTGCCAGATGAGGAGTCCCCGATTAATACTTATTGGATGGCCAATAGTCGGACGGGTAGACCTTTGAATGCCTACTATAAGGATGGGAAACAGCAGAACCTTCTTCAGATTGCCTTTTTAGAGTTGGATAAGTATAATAAAGATAAGCATATCAGGGATGAAGGGCGGCAGTGGCTAGAGTTCTTTGGGAATCTCCCATTTTCAATGGCACCTAGTCAAGCGGTCACGCATGCCGATTCATTACTGGATTCATCCAGCTGGACACAGGAGGAAAAGGCGATGATTGATGAACGCATACGTATTCAAGAAAATTACGACATGACCATGGAAACAGCAATTGATGAAGCGCGTGAAGAAGGCATAGAGAAAGGGTTAGAGCAGGGACTAGAGCGAGGTCGTTATGAGGGACAACTAGAAATGATTCGTAAGATGCTCTCAAAAGGCTTATCTCTAGAAGTTGTATCAGATGTGACTGGTCTGTCGCTTGAAGAACTAGAGGCAATGTTATAGTAAAATCTAGTTAGGTTAGTTATTTTTTTGAAAAATCAGAGACAGATTATTGTCTCTTTTTTTATTTTTGGGTGTTTAACATTTGTAATACTAAAACATTCGGAAAATAATACTTTGAAGCGTAAAATTAAAAAAGACTGTCAAACGTTTGACAGAAATCTGAGAAAACAGATTTAAAACATTTTGATAGTTTTGGCCGATAACTCTTGCTAAATAAGCCTTTATGGAAATTTAGAGTCTTTTCTTTCTTACACGTGAAAGAAATCACCTTTTTGTGCGACATTTTTAAACTATAATTTAGACGTGAATGACTGAACTTTCTAATATGACAATTTTGTTAAGGCCTTGTTAAAATGGATAGCCTAGCCTTTTTTTTTACTTTTTCATCCCTTATAATTTACTTTGGTTTGTTTTTAATAAGAAAAACAACAGCATTATTAATAATATTTAATATGAGGGAATCTTTATTTTCTTTCAAAGGACGGCTTGGTCCTAAGATAGAGAGATTGTGAAAAAAAGTATCAGGAGAATAGACTTGTTTAAAGAAAGAAAAACGAAACCAAAGTACAGCATCCGTAAATATTCTATTGGCGCAGCATCGGCTTTGATTGGCTTCATGGCTCTTGCTAATGGGCAAGCAGCTCAGGCTGATGAGGCACAATCGATTAGTGATTTGACTGATGCCTCAAATCAGGCACAGACACCTCAAACAGCCTCAAGGGTACAATTGGCGACTTCCGAACCAGCATCAGTTGAGACTGTGCAAGCGTCACAGCCTGCCAATATTATGCCAGCTCAGCCACAGGTTACCACTGTTCAAGCAGCTGAACAGACTCCGACCATTGATCAATTGGTTGAGGCAAGCAACCCTCAAACTCAAGAAACTTCAGCAAATGTCTTAACCAATGCGACTGAGGACCAAGGTCAAGGCAAGGAGTACAGCACTGATGGTTACGGTGCAAAAATGCCTTATACGACTCATGAGGCAGAAAATGCAAGTGTTGAAAATGGTGCTACAATCCAGCAGTCAACGGACATGGAATCTACGGCTGTGGAAGCGACTAACCAAACTTATGTTGAACTTCCTAAAAAGGATGCGGCAGTTACTTTCAATGTCACTGAGCCAGCCAATGCTTTGAATGTGCGTTATACAATACCTGATGGTGCATCAGGTCAGTTGGATGTGCAGGTCAATGGTTCAAGCGTTGGTAATCTTGATTTGTCATCTCACTCAGCATGGCAGTACCTTAAAGGGGACCATGAGTATGATCAAGCCATTGATGGTTCAAGTGCACGTTTTCGTTTTGATGAGACACGTCTTCTCCTCAAGGATATCCAATTGAAATCTGGAGATAAGATTTCTCTAGTTAAGAAGAAAGATGACAATGTCCCTTACGGTATTGACTTTATTGAGCTTGAACAGGCTCCAGCGCCTGTTGCCCAAGGTGAAAATAGTATCAATATCGTGGATAAGGGTGCATCTGCCAATGATGATAGTGATGACACTGCTGCCCTACTTGCGGCTGTTGAAGAAGCTAAAGCCAGCGGGAAATCTGTCTATATTCCAGAGGGACGTTTCAATTTTGATAAACAAGTTAATATCGAAGCTGATAATCTAAAAATCTCAGGTGCCGGTGTTTGGCATACACAACTACACTTTACAAGTGACAAACGCTATGGTGGTGGTATTGTCTTCGGTCATAATAGTAATGGCATTGAGTTGAGCAATCTTTATATGGATTCTAACTTGACGTCTCGCTATAACGAGGATGCACAGTACAAGGCTATCTCGGGAACACTTGGTAAGGATTCGAAAATTCACGACATCTGGGTTCAGCACTTTGAAGTCGGTATGTGGATTGGAGACTACGATCAGACGGGAAATATGAAGTATACGGACGGTCTTGTCGTTGAAAATGCTCGTATCCGTAATAACTTGGCTGATGGTATTAACTTTGCTCAAGGGACTAAGAATTCAACAGTTAAAAACTCTAATATCCGTGGGAATGGTGATGATGGTTTGGCTATCTGGTCAAGTATTTCAGATGGTACAAATGCCGCAGCTGAGGAAAATAATAAATTCCTTAACAACACCATTGAATCAGGATGGCGTGCGGCTGGTATCGGTATTTTTGGTGGTAAGGGGCATGAAATTTCAGGAAACCTCATCAAGGACGTCTTTGCTGGAGCAGGTATCCGTGTAAACACTGTCTTTGCGGGTCACAATTTTAACCTCAATGATTCTGGAATTAAGATTCATGATAATACCATTCTACGTTCAGGGACAACTAATGACCTCTATAACCTCCATCGTGGTGCCATTGATTTCCAACAAGTTCGTGGAACAATCAAGAATGTCGATGTCTACGACAATAAACTATTGAATACCTTGGCTGATCCAGTGATTACCAAAAACTTTGAAATGGGTGACAATGGTAATGGAGAAATCCGTTTATCTAATAATACGATTGACAATAAGGCGACGATTGTTGGGGCTGTCTCAGCAGTTTCTCCAACAAAACCTGAACCAAAGCCTGTCAATAATCCAGTCTCAGAGACTTCAGTTTCCGAGTCACCAAAGAGTGAGGTAAGTTCATCAGCCCCAGTTTCCGAGACTTCTAACAGTGAAGTAATTTCCGAAACTTCAGCATCAGAAACACCAAAGAGTGAGGAAAGTTCAAGCGCTCCAGTTTCTGAAGTATCAAACAGTGAAGTAATTTCCGAGACTTCAGTTTCAGAAACACCAAAGAGTGAAGAAAACTCAAGTACTCCAATTTCTGAATCATCAACAAGTGAAGTGGCTTCTGAAATTTCAGCATCAGAAACACCAAAGAGTGAAGAAAACTCAAGCGACCCAGTTTCTGAAGCCTCAACTAGCGAAGTAGTTTTCGAGACTTCAGCATCAGAAACACCAAAGAGTGAAGCAGGTTCAAGCACTCCAGTTTCCGAAGTATCTAACAGTGAGGTAATTTCCGAGACATCAGTTTCAGAAACACCAAAGAGTGAGTCAAGTTCAAGCACTCCAGTTTCTAAATCATCAACTAGTGAAGTGGTTTCCGAGACTTCAGTATCAGAAACACCAAAGAGTGAGTCAAGTTCAAGCACTCCAGTTTCTGAAGTATCTAACAGTGAAGTAATCTCAGAGACATCAGTTTCAGAAACACCAAAGAGTGAGGAAAGTTCAAGCACTCCAGTTTCTGAAGCATCTAACAGTGAAGTGATCTCAGAGTCTTCAGTTTCAGAAACACCAAAGAGTGAAGCAAGCTCAACTGCTCCAGCCTCTGAGTCACCAAAGAATGAGGAAACTTCAGTAGCTTCATCTACTAGTCAGGTTGACGTAGCAATTACTTCTGACAGCCCAGAGAAATCTCCAACTTCAGAAAGCACACAAAAAGATCCGATAAGTGAGGTTTCTTCAGAAGTTATTGAAAAAGGTTCAACAAGTCAGGTTGATGTCAAAGTTTCTGAATCTCCAACAACAGCACGTACATCTGAAGTTGTCAGCATCTCGCCAAATAGTCAGGTCGCTTATAACAATGACCTAAAAACCCCCGTAACAAGCAGTCAGCTCGCCTCAGAAGCTATTCGCTTTAATTCTCTTTTGAATGAGAAGTCTGTGGATGTGATTGCAAGTAAAGTTATGGCGGTTATGGCCTCTGAAACATTAGCCTCAGAAGCGGCATCACTTACAAGCTCTGAAGGTGTTGCCAAAGAGATTAGCAGTGATTTGTCAGAATTGGCGGAAAGCAAGAAGGATGACACACCTAAGAATGTCGCCCGTATTGATAAAGCAACTGAGGCAAAACAGGTGGCCAAGAGTTCTGAAAGCCAAGCTAGCACTTCAAAAGAAAAAGGTAAGTCTAATACGACAACGGTCTTCCTTCTTGTCGGAGTTGCTGCAGCACTAAGTATATCTACAGTTTATCTTACAAAACAAGGTAAAAAAGCAGGTAAATAATAGGTAAGAAACATCCATTAAATTGGGTGTTTTTGTTTTTAAGCAAGCTCTAAGATACCTAATATCATTATTCTTTATTTTTAATCATCCACTTTGATTTGGTCCTGTATAATTAAAGTGATAAAAAATTAAGGAGTTAAGATGATGAAAGAAAAAAGAAATAGTAGGATTCGTTTATTTGCTCTTCTTGTTTTAGTATTTACTTTAGGATTCGGATTTTCAGTTGATACTAGCAAACAATCTTCGGCTGTGAGCTCTCAAGTGGTTCAAGCGGATGAGAACAATGGTATCTTGACTTTTAATGGTCAAAAGCAGTTTGTCATGGAGGAGAAGGACCAGTTAGGACGTGCCCACAGTGCTCATATACAGTTACAAGATAAGGACGAGCCGAAGAATAAGCGTCCCGGTAAAATAAAATATGATCCTGTAGGATGGCATAACTATAAGTTTTATTATGGTGACGGTAAATCAAAATCTTGGCTAATGAATCGAGGGCATTTGATTGGCTATCAGTTTTCTGGTGTCAATGACGAGGGCAAGAATTTAGTGCCTATGACTGCCTGGTTGAATTCTGGAAATTATAAAGGAACCGACGAAGGTAATCAGTCGGGTATGCTTTATTACGAGAATCGCTTGGATAACTGGCTAGCACTCCACCCTAACTATTGGTTAGACTATAAGGTAACAGCTATCTACAGTGGAGATGAGTTGTTGCCTCGTCAAGTAGAACTTCAGTATGTTGGTATTGATGGTTCTGGAAATCTCTTGGAAATTAAACTTGGTGGAGATAAGGAGACTCTTGACAGTCAGGGAGTTACGCATGTTATCTTGGATAACCAATCACCAAATGCAGAAATCAATTATGCAGATGGGACAGCGACAAATACGGTTACTGAATTTACTGAAGCGCCATCTGAGCCTAGTTCTGAGAGTTCACAGGTGACTGAACAACCAAGTTCTAAGCCAGAGCCTGTGCAACCTTCACAAGAAGAAAGTCGAACAGTTTATGTGGCGCGTCATGGAACAGCAGATGTTTATTGGTATGACATCAACAGTATGCCTAGCAATACCAACAAAGCAAATGTCGTTACAATGACAGAGGCAGATGCCCTAGCCCAAGGTAAACGACACACGTCTAAAGAGTAATACAAAAGCTGGACATCTTGTCCAGTTTTTTTGTAAAACGACTCACATTTTACCACTTTCATCTGAAAATTTGATATACTGAGACTATCAAAGATACTTGAAAGAGAGGTTAATTGACTCTTTTTCAGTACAAGAAAGGAATAGAAATATGATTTGGATTATTATTGCCATTATCGTTGTTCTTGTAATTTTTGTTATTGCAAGTTATAACGGCTTGGTTAAAAGCCGTATGCAGACTAAGGAGGCATGGAGTCAAATTGATGTTCAATTGAAACGTCGTAATGACCTTCTTCCTAACTTGATTGAAACTGTTAAAGGTTATGCAAAATACGAAGGTTCAACGCTTGAAAAAGTAGCAGAACTTCGTAATCAAGTAGCAGCGGCGACTTCGCCAGCAGAAGCGATGCGTGCTAGTGATGAATTGACACGCCAGGTTTCTGGAATCTTTGCGGTAGCTGAAAGTTACCCTGACCTTAAGGCTAGTGCAAACTTCAGCCAGCTTCAAGAAGAGTTGACGAACACTGAAAACAAAATTGCCTATTCACGTCAACTTTATAACAGTGTGACAAGTAACTACAATGTGAAATTGGAAACATTCCCAAGCAATGTTATTGCTAAGATGTTTGGCTTTAAGGCTGCTGAATTCCTTGAAACACCAGAAGAAGAAAAAGCTGTTCCTAAGGTTGATTTCAGTGGACTAGGTAACTAATATGTTATTTGATCAGATTGCTCGAAATAAGAGAAAGACTTGGCTTTTGCTCCTGGTCTTTTTCCTCTTGTTGGGCCTTGTTGGTTATGGTGTCGGCTATCTTTGGTTAGGTTCAGGCTTCGGTGGTTTGATTCTTGCTCTAGTTATCGGTTTTATCTATGCCGTTACCATGATTTTCCAATCAACCAATGTCGTTATGGCTATGAATGGTGCACGAGAGGTTGATGAACAAACCGCTCCAAACCTTTATCATGTGGTTGAGGATATGGCTATGGTAGCACAAATCCCAATGCCACGTGTCTTTATTGTCAATGATCCTTCTATGAATGCTTTTGCGACTGGATCAAGCCCTAAGAATGCTGCAGTAGCTGCTACAACCGGTCTTCTTGCAGTTATGAATCGTGAGGAGCTTGAAGGGGTTATCGGACATGAAGTGAGTCATATTCGCAACTACGATATCCGAATCTCTACCATAGCAGTTGCCTTAGCATCTGCCATTACCATGCTAGCTGGGATGGCTCGTAATATGATGTTCTGGGGTGGAGGCCGTCGTAGAAATGATGATGACCGTAATGGAAGTAGCGGTTTGGAAATTATTCTTCTCATTATTTCCTTGATTGCCATTATTTTGGCGCCTTTGGCAGCTACCCTGGTTCAGTTGGCTATTTCACGTCAGCGTGAATTTCTAGCTGATGCTTCTAGCGTCGAATTGACACGTAACCCACAAGGTATGATTAATGCTCTGCTTAAACTTGATCATAGTGAACCGATGCAACATCACGTAGATGATGCTAGCGCAGCTCTCTATATCAACGATCCTAAAAAGGAATCTGGTTTGCAGAAGCTCTTTTATACGCACCCACCAATTTCAGAACGGGTGGAACGCTTGAAACAAATGTAAAAAAAGTGAGACTGATGACACTTCTAAGGGTGTTTATCAGCCTCGCTTTTTTAGTTTGATTCAATATAAAGGTTGCTAGCAACAGTTTCTGGAATTTGAATTTCTTTTCCATCAATATTCAGGCGGTAGAGTTGTGTAAAAGGGTCAAAGCCTTTCAAGGTAAAAGTTACTCCAATTTTAAGACCGACAGTTTCCAAATAATGGAGTAAATCAATTTGATCCTGAACTCGACGAAGTACATAGTCTCCAGGAGTTAGGTCTTGTGTAAAAGTCTGGTTGTAGATTTCCTCTATGAGCTGGCCTGACTTGGGGATTTGCCCACCGTGTGGACAGGTTTGGGGGTAATTGAGTAGGCGGTCAAGGGCATTGATAAAGTGTTCAGAGACAGTATGCTCTAAAATTTCAGCCTCTTGATGAATTAGGTCACAAGTATATTGCAAGTGGTCCACCAAAAAGACTTCGATGAGGCGATGTTTCCGATAGAGTTCAGCAACATTGATTTTACCAGTTTTCGTTAGAAGATAGCCCTTGACTTTGTCTTTGATGATGAGGTCTTCAGAAATCAATTTCTTAATCATTTCCGTCACAGCAGGTGGAGACACCTGCATACGGTTTGCGATTTCCTTATTGCTTATTTTGCTTTCTTCAGTACCAATCTCATAGATACATTTGAGGTAGTCTTCTTTGTTAGGTGTCATTTCTCTTCCTTTGAAAATAGTCTCACCTTAGTATAACAGATTTATCATAAGAATACAGAATATTTCTTAGATAAGATTTTTACTGATTCAAGCCTTGGGTGATTTTATCCAGATTATATTTCATCATGTTGTAGTAGCTATCACCGTTTTGCCCTTTTTCAGCAATAGAATCTGTAAAAATTTTTGCATAAATAGGAATATTGGTATCCTTAGCGACTGTTTTCATAGGGCGGTCATCGACACTAGATTCGACAAAGAGTGCTGGCACCTTGGTTTGACGGAGTTTTTCCACAAGCGTTTTGATTTGGTCTGGTGTACCTTCTTCTTCAGTATTGATTTCCCATATGTAGGCAGATGGTACTCCATAGGCTTTAGAGAAGTATTTGAAACATCCTTCACTAGTGACAATCAGTTTTTTCTCATCGGGAATCTTGTTAAAGGTCTCTTTAGCTTCTTGGTCCAGTTTACTAAGCTTGTTAGTATAGGTTTTTAGATTCTTTTCGTAATAGGTCTTGTTTTTTGGGTCCTTAGCGATGAGTTGCTTAGCAATATTTTGTGCATAAATAATCCCATTTTCCAGATTAAGCCAAGCGTGGGGATCCTCCTTACCTTTTTCTGACTGACCTTCAAGGTAAATCACCTCAACACCATCACTAACTGCAAAATAATCTTTGTTTTCTGTCTTATGGGCATTCTTGACCAACTTAGTAAACCAGGCATTCCCACCAGTTTCTAAATTGATACCGTTATAAAAAATCAAGTCAGCTTGTGACGTCTTCTTTACATCATCAGGAAGAGGTTCATATTCGTGAGGGTCCTTACCAACCGGGACAATACTGTGGAGAGTGATTTTATCTCCAGCAATATTTTTGGTGATATCGGCAATAATGGAATTAGTCGTAACAACTCGTAATTTATCTTTGCTACTGTCTTGTTTATTATTACACGCTGCTAAAGCAACTACCGCTAAAAGTAATAGTGCCATTGTTGATAGTATTTTTTTCATAGATAGTATTTTTTTCATATTATTTTCATCCTTTTATTTTATTGTTGATAAGTCTTATTCATGCCACTCTGTTTAGGGACGATGAAAAAGCTGATGAGAAAGAGAAGGGCAGATGTTAACACAATGCTTGAACCGGCCGCAATGTTAAAACTATAGCCTATAAAAAGACCTAGAACAGAGGCTAGGGCCCCAAAAACTGATGAGAGGAGAATCATGGTTTTAAGACTATTAGCATATAAGTAAGCGGTAGCAGCCGGTGTGATTAAAAGAGCCACAATAAGAATAGTGCCAACACTTTGCATAGCAGTCACAGCAACCAAGGTGAGAATAACCATAAGTAAGTAATGGTAGAAGGTGACTCTAACTCCAATAGACTTAGCTAAGATTGGATCAAAGGATGTCAGGAGTAGAGGACGAAAGAAAATTTTTATTGTTGTTAGTACGAGAAGGGCAACGGCAATCGTTATCCACATATCCAAGTCTTGTACAGCTAGAATATTTCCAAAGAGAATATGAAAGAGATCTGTGGAACTATTTGCGACACCTATGAGAATAATGCCAAGAGCTAGAAAGCTTGAAAAGGTAATACCGATTGCTGTGTCACTCTTAATAATGGAATTGCTTTTGATATAGGTAATTATTGTAGAAGCTAAAAGACCGAAGACGATGGCTCCTATGAAAAAATTGATACCTAAGATAAAGGAAATGGCTACGCCAGGTAAAACCGCATGTGAAATCGCATCACCCATTAGTGACATACCTCTTAGAATAATAAAACAACCAACAGCCCCCCCGACAATTCCAATAACTAAAGCCGTTATAAGGGCGTTCTGCAAGAAGTGGAAATTTAGCAAACCATCAATAAATTCAGAAAACATTTGCATCTCCTTTATAAAATAAACTGTTACCGTAGGTTTTACGGAGATTATCCTCATTAAAAATAAGATTAGTAGGCCCGCTAGCAATCAATTTACGATTGAGGAGGATGACTTGGTCAAAATAATGAGGGACCTTACTCAAATCATGGTGAACAATGAGAATAAGCTTTCCTTGTTTCTTAAGTTCCCTCAAGGTGTTCATGATAATATCTTCACTAACAGAATCGATCCCAACGAAGGGCTCATCTAATAGGAGGACATCTGCCTCTTGTACAAGACAACGAGCAATCAGAACCCGTTGAAATTGGCCCCCTGATAATTGGCTTATCTGGCGATGGGCCAGATCATTTAAACCGAGTAGAGCTAAAGCTTTTGTGACCTTAGACCAATCTCTTTTAGTTAGACGTTTAAAGAACTTGGTTTTGGAATAGAGGCCTAGAGAGACGCACTCTTTGACAGTAATTGGAAAGTTAAAATCAATTTCCGCCTTTTGTGCAACATAGGAAAGACGATTTAATTGCTGACGAATAGGCTGTTTATTGAATAGGAATTGCCCGGAGTGAGGGATAATACCAATAAGTGCTTTAATTAGGGTTGATTTGCCAGCACCATTAGGACCAATAATTCCGGTGATACTTGGTCCGTCTAGGTTTAAGGTGATATTATCTAGAGCCAATGTCTGTTGGTAAGACACATTAATATTTTCGATTTGGATCATTAGTTGCCTCCTTAAGTTTAATATACTTTAAAATAATAACTAAGTCAAGTTAACTTTTATAATTAACATAACTTAATTATTTAGTGTCTGTCTCTTATACACATCTGACGCTGC
>ENA-OZGB01001109-OZGB01001109.1-human-gut-metagenome-genome-assembly--contig:-NODE-1109-length-13645-cov-9.877410_pt1 | contig 13645 bp, 8 predicted proteins | sample MGYA00245113_ERZ653651 | MGnify/ENA primary metagenome ERZ653651 (study PRJEB26926, sample SAMN06165095) | human gut metagenome | biome: ENVO:00009003; feature: ENVO:2100002; material: ENVO:00002003... | reverse complement strand
GATTAGCTGCAGTCTCGTGGGCTCGGAGATGTGTATAAGAGACAGGTATATATCCTAATAATAAATCTAACTTACTAATTATTAAGCATATAAATAGAAATATAGTTGTAGTCTACATTATTAATTTACAACTAAAAGTCTTTTAGATAGCATATTGTTGGAAAATAATTATCTATATAGCTGTAATCCAAAACAAAAACGGGAAGCATATCATTTAGAATATGCCTCCCGCTTTATGTGTAAGTTATTTATTATAAAGTCCACTATTTCTATCAGAACCTACTAAATCACAGAGAAGAAATATATTGAATTACCTGGATAATACCCTCGTTATCATTCTTCAACTTATTTTTTTTCTGAAAGCTCATGATTTCTTTCTTTCGTTCAGGGAATATTTTTATAACTTCTTTTATTCTCCTAAAACGCTCACGTTTTCCATTTATTTCTATGGTGTATATAGTATATGGTTCCACTTTATAATTTTCTGGTAATTTCAACTGATACATTTCTCCACCCGTATTAAGAGAGGAAATATTATCAATAGCCGTTGTAGAAGAACTACCATAACCAATATTTTGAGCACCAATACTCAAACGACAGCGATAGGATGCATACAAAGGGTACTTTCCTGACAATAAAACTTCTTCAAAACTATTCCCTGAAGGAATAAAACTCCTCTTCCCGAAATTGATAGTATCAATTTGGTCAATAGGATGAAGAGCCATTTTCTTACCGTCAGAACCAGTATAGATCATTTCTTCAGTTGCCTTATTATAATTCAACTCTACTTTGTTAACTTTCTTATTTTTATAAACAATCTGCCCTTCTTGATATTCGGGAAAAACAAAATGTTTACCATTTTGCCCCCATGCCAAAGTAGTGCTTACAAAACAACAGCACAATACAATTATCTTATTAGAAATAGACGCCATACTATTATTATTTTAAAATGATTTTTTGTTGATACGTCGTATCATTAGCTAAAGTAACAGAAACAATATAAACTCCAGAGGAAAGCTGTTGCAATGATATGGGTTGAGTTACATTATCCCATTTCATAACACCTTTTCCAGAGAGATCTGTAACAACGATATCCTTAATTAACTCATTGGAATGAATTATTAATGTTTTGCTTTCCAGATATATTTTGAAAGAACTGGTTTCCTGTTCTGATTCAACGCCTGTAGTAGTGATATTAATATCAAAACTAAGTTTATCATTCTCTACAACTAAGTTTGTGATACGTAATCCTCCATCACTATCATCAGATAAGAAAGGTTTCGGATAGGTTTTATCCGTCATTACTGCTCCAGCGTTTGTTTGATAAGCAGCCTCGTCTAGAAAACCATTTTCAACTAAGGAACCATAAGGGCGATAGATATAGACCTCATCAGGAGGACCATTCCGGTTACCATTAGATACAGTTGTATTGATTCTATAAATTAATAAACCGGATCTTGGAATGTTCTTTTCGTATTTTCCTTCTTTCTTTCTATATTCCAAAACATAGTATTCATTCGCATTGGATGAATTTATTTTGTAACAAGAGTTATCTGGACCTTGAGAAAGGGGTACTAATGAATATCTACCGGTAGTCGTAATTTCCGGAATTTCAGTAATCCAACTTTTACCTGCATACATCCACTTCATGTAGGCTCCCATATGACACCAGCCACTATTCATTAAATCCCAAGCACCAACAGGGTCTAGAGTTTTACTTTCTTCACTGTAATGATATAAGTCCGGAGCTCCTAAAGCATGAAACATTTCATGGCAGAGGGTATTAACAGTTACTTGGTTTTCCGGTTGAAAAACATAATCCATTACACGCTTGCCATGTATATAGCATTCTTTTGTATAAAGTGACCAACGATGTGCCCATAATAAATCACTCCATCCGTCACTATTTCCTTGAACAACAAAACAGATATTATCAACATATCCGTCATTATCATTATCTATTTCATCTGGAGTAAACTCTTGTTCAATAATACTTCTCATTGCATCAACTGCATTCTGAACAAGATTATGTTCTCTCATTGTAGATTCTTCACTGGTTTTATATCCATCCGGATTAGTCGTTGCATTATAAGCCCGGTAGAAACCTCTGTTATGAAAATCTACATAACCCACATTATTAGCTTCTAAATCAGCATGAGGAAAGAAATGAGACTGGATAGTCAAATTATCATAAGAAACTTCTAAGTAATAATCCTTAAGGGAACCTGTAGAAGAGGTAGTACTATTAAAGCGGCTGTCGTATACACTTCTCTTTTTTGAGAAAGTAGTAGCATCTTGGAAAGATATAAATATTACAATATTATTCAAAGGCTTTTTATGAGAAGCATATTGAGGTTGAAACATTCCCCTTGTCCGCGATAAAGGTTGCAAACGTTCACGACGAACATCATATTTTTCTTTGGAAATTTTTAACCAAGGTTTGAGCTTTGTATCAGCTATCGATGTTTTTCCTACTAAAAATGGTGAAGGAACCAATTCTCCCATATCATTTTTCTCAGCATAATAGCAGTAACCATCTTCTCCTTGCAATACTGTATAACCATCTTTGTCATGCACCCAATGGTAAAACTCATCCCCTGAAGCATACAGCGTTAATTGACTTCCATCAGGTTGGGTAACTGTTGTTTCAAGAAAGCTAAAAGGAGCAGCATACATCCAGCAGAAAATGTTGCACCAAAAACAAATCAAAAGTAATCTTTTCTTTATCATATTATTGATTTTAAACAAAATAAGGTCACCCCATCAAATAGGTGACCTTATTCTTAAATGACTATAAGGAAGGAATTATTTTGCTTTCGTAGCTACAACGCCATCCATAAGTAAGGTAAAGAAGCCACCAGATGCGCCTGTAGATGGATGAATTGCTTGGAATCCAAATCCATATTCAAACGTAATTACTCCATTCTCAAAAATTCCAGCTAAAGCACTCACTGTATATAAATCTTCTCCCTCTACATGAGTGGCCCTGAAGTAACGGTTCCATGCATCTGTAGGTTTCGGCATAGGACCTATATATTGATTATCTTTCATTGCAACCACAATTTCCCCATCTACTTCTTCCACACTCATTTTGGCAAGAGTTCCATAACCAAAATTCACATTTAATACGTTCGTATCTTCATCAGAAGCGCTAATTACTGCTGGAACGCTTACCGGAGTAACTTCATCGAAAGCAGAAATACCAGTTATATTATAAGTTCCGATTATAGCTGCCCACGGATGTTCGTCGTCTACAATCGTAACGAGAACACTATTTTGTTCAGATTCTAGTAATTTAGGAGATGTCGCTGAGATAATAATTTTAAAAGTCTTTTTTCCGGTAAAGACATCATTATCTATCGGTCTTACAATTACATTTTGTACTCCACAACCATCTTCAAAAACAATCTCTTTGTTTTCAATAACAAAGTCTGTTCCTTCAATGGCCGGACTACTTTCTCCTTCGGAAGAAGCTGTAAGGGTTACCGTTACTTTTCCACTCCCTTTAATCCCTGCTAAAGCAAGAGGGATTTGAAGGGGCTCGGTAGCATTTTCATCTACTGAAGCTGTCGTTGTCGGAAAACTTGCGTTAGAATCTGCCGCTCTGAATGATTGTGGTTCGTTATCATCACATGCAGCAAAAGTAAACAACAACCCGACAGCCAATATTAAATATGTCAATTTTTTCATTTGTTTCCGTTTTTAGAAATTAATACTTGTTTTGAATCATATTCTCATTAGCATCTATTTCGCTTTGTGGAATAGGCAGGAGATAGTAAGGACTGTCTGCAGATACTTCTTGAGCACCGGCAGGAGCACCTGTACCATCAGCTAAGAAACCTAAACCATCACGCTCCAAATCTTCATGTCTGCGCTTTAAGTCAAAGAAACGGTGCCCTTCAAATGCCAGTTCCAAACGTCTTTGTAACTGAATGGCTTTTTCCAAACTCTCACCACTTTCATTACCTGCTTCATAATCTGAATAACGTTTTGAGCGTACAATATTCAAGTCTGCCAAAGCAGGAGTATACTGCTTCAAATTGTAATTAGCTTCTGCACGAGTCAAGTACATTTCTGCAGTACGTATAAGAGGAATATCAACCAGACCGGCAGAGGCACCACCATTAGCCCATTTCCATACCATATTGCAATCACCACTTTCGCTGGTAACCATTTTGATAACAGAATTACGGCAGTCAGTGGTTGTATACAGTTCTCTTAATCCGCAAGAAACAGAATAATTACCTACATAGCTGGTTGTAGCACCCTGTCCCCAGCTGTTGCCAGGTAGAATTCCATCATCTGATTTAAGTGCTATGCGGAATAAAACCTCAGGAACTGCCATACTGGTAGTATATACTTTGCTGAAACCTTGAGTATCCGCCATATCAGAGCCATCACCTGTAATAGCAGCTGTTGCATTTGTTACAGCTAATTGATTTTCACCCATTGTTAGATACACGCGTGCCAAAATAGCACAAACAGATTTCTTATTTAAGCGATAATTGATTTTAGCATTGTAATCATCGCTCATCAATCCTTTCGCTCTTTCCAAATCTTCTACCAACCATGTATATACCTCTTTCACAGTATTACGTGCCGGAAAATCAGTTTCCGTATCTTTTTTATAAGTAACTCCTAAATCACCGTCAGAAGCCTGCTGATAGTTTCTACCATATAAACGTACCAGATCAAAATGTATCATGCCACGTAAAGCCAGACATTCAGCAAGTAGGTTGGCACCTAACTTTTTATCTGCTTCAGCTATTTCCATACCATCCAAACGGGTAATAACCTCATTAGCACCTAAAATACCATTATAAGCAGCAGACCACATACCAGTTACACCATATGTATCAGCGTAAAACTTGAAATCGGCAAATTCATTGTAAATCAAACGGCCGTCACGATTCAATGTTAGATTATCGGACATAACGTCTGGAACCATCAACATAAACTCGGTGGTATAAGATGCCGAACGAATTGATTCATATACACTATTGGTTGTATTATCAAAGTCTTGCATAGACTCTAGTGCATTGTCACTATTCAGAGAGTCATGAGGAGTGGTATCCAGAAAACCAGAACATCCGGTCAGTGACAAACTAAAAAGAGCAACTGCTGGTATTATTGTTTTTTTAATTAATTTCATACGAGTGTCTTTTTTGAAATTCATAAATAATAATTAGAAACCTATTTCAATACCGAACATGATCGTTCTGGAAGCCGGGTAGCTAAAGTCAAGAACACCACCTGTAGCACCTGCACCTGTACCTGCAGGTGAATCACCTACCTCAGGGTCAAGTCCTTTAAATCCTGTTACAGTAAACAGATTCAAACCTTGTGCAAAAAGTCGTAACTTCTCTACATGGGCTACCTTTAGCCATTGCTTCGGGAAAGTATATGCCAAGGTTAAGTTTCTCAAACGTAAGTATGAAGCATCTTCCAGATATCTGGTAGACTGATAAGAACTATTGTTGATACTTTGTTTGGGCACATTAGTTATATCTCCCGGATTTTTCCATTGGTCATACAGCATACTCTTATCTTGGTTATTACCATACTGTGCACCATCACTTTCCGTAAAGAAACGAATATGATTATAGATATAATTTCCACCAGAGAAGTAGAAATCTGCAGCTAATTCCCATCCTTTATATGACAGATTTGCACCAAAAGAACCAAAATATTTGGGGTCAGGAGTCTTACCATCTAAAACTACAGCGTCATTTGAATTGTAAGTATTGGTAATTCTGCCATCTGCAGTATAGTACAAAGCGTCACCATTGGCAGGATTTACTCCAGCCCAACGAACCATCTTATAGACATTGATAGGATAGCCTTCCTTAATCAGGTTATTCCAACCAACAGAAATATCATTTCCCTTATATAATTTTTTGATTTCATTCTTATTTTGAGAAATCATTCCATTCAATGTCAGTTTCCAGTCATTGGTTCTGATAAGATCACCACTGATAGAGAGTTCATACCCTTTGTTCATCAATTCACCAACATTATCAATACGACTTGAGAACCCTGAAGTCATAGACAAACGAGTTGAAAGTAACAAATCGGTTGTTTTACGTTGGTAGACATCAAATGTAACATTTAAACGTGAATCGAACAAAGAAGCATCCAAACCCACAGATGCCTGCATACTCTTTTCCCAAGATAAGTCAGGGTTCGGTAAACGTGCAGGATAAGCAGTTGATGCACCATTATAGCTACCATAACCATATACACCTTGTGCAGCATAATCACCAATGTTATTATTACCACTGGTACCTACACTACCACGAACTTTCAAACGAGTAAGCCAGCTTACATCTTGCAAGAATGATTCACGTTCCATGTTCCAGCCTAAACCTACAGCCCAGAACATACCATATTGGTTATCTGCTCCAAAACGTGAAGAACCATCCCAACGAATCGCTGCATCAATAATGTATTTACTATCATAAGTATAACCAGCAGTTGCCAGATATGAAAGCATTCTCCAATCAGTAGTATTTCCTGCTACATCTTTATCTGTTGCTCCAACTGAAATAGCATCCAATTTACCAGTTGCAAAACCACTAACAGAAGCTGTCAGTGTACGGTAATGGCTGGATTGAGCTTCCATTGCAGCTGCAGCTTTTACTTCATGAACATCATTAAAAGTTTTGTCATAACTCAACATATTGGTCCATACCCAAGTAGAACGTTGTTGAATACGATCGTTACGATAACCATAAGGTGAACCTAAAATCTGTGATAATTGAGATTCCGGTTTATTAAATTGGTAGTTTTGATATTGAGTAAAATCTACACCTGCTACCGTTGTATATTTGAGCTGATCCCAAATTCTCCATTCCAAATTGAAAGCTGCAATAATTTTAAGTTTACTTAAGCTTGCAGGATTATTTGCAATATTCTCAAAAATATTAATTTGATTACCAGCAACCTTCATGTCAGTATTATAGCTACCATCTTCGTTATAAGGAGCATCATAAGGATTAGCGTTAAAGATATAGTTGAACGGATTCAAAGCATTACGGTCTGTTCTTAGCAAACCTTCCTTGGAAATACCTGCAGAAGAATTAAAGCCAATTTTCACTACATCTTTAATTTTATGCTCAAGATTAGCACGCAATGTACTTCTTCTAAGGTAAGAACCAGGTACTATAGCATCCTGATCAAAATATTGGCCTGATAAATAGAAACGAGTAGCGTCAGTACCTCCTGCCACATTCAATTCATAAGACTGTGTAGTACCGGTACGGAAAATTTCATCAGCCCAATTTGTATTTTTAGCAGCAGCAATTTCAGCATCAGTCATTGCTCCACCATTAGCTCCGCCAGATGAACCGCGGCCAATACCTAGCTGACGTTCATAAGTAAGCTTTTCTTGTGCATTCATCATTGTAAAATCACTATCAGATAAGGTTCTGGTAGAAATTCCAAAAATGGCTTTTAAGTCAATTGTAGTTTTACCACTTTGACCTTTCTTGGTTGTGATAAGAATAACACCATTAGAGCCCCTGGAACCATATATTGCGGTTGCAGATGCATCTTTCAATACAGACATATATTCAATATCATTCGAGTTTAGTGCTGCAAAATCTGCAGAAGAAACAGGTACACCATCGATTACGAATAGTGGATCACTACCGGCAGATATAGAACTTGTACCACGAATCTTAATATTAGCACTTGCTCCCGGACGTCCAGTTGCAGCAGTTACTTGCACACCTGCTGCTTTACCTTGCAATGCTTGGTCTACACTGTTTACCGGTACTTTTGACAACTGATCAGCTTTTACTATTTCAACAGAACCGGTTAACGAGCTCTTTTTTGCAGCACCATAAGCCACTACTACTACTTCATCAAGCATAGCAGCATCTGCCTTAAGCACGATCTTTAGATTGCGTTTAATTGCCACTTCTTGTGTCTGCATACCAATGTACGAAACCTGCAAAGTCTTCGCAGAACTATGCGAATGCTATATATCTAATTTTCAGATGTATATACATGGTGTAAGAAATTGTATTTGAGTGATAATAATTTATAATACATTGATATATAGCATGTTAATAAATAGCAGTATGTGTTAATATCTACCGGAATTATACTATATTAGTTAGTTAAATCTCTAGTTATTAGTATATTACTATTTAGTATATTGCTATTTGATATGGGATATAAATGAACTAAAAAACGATTACTATGCGTTCAATTCCATAATGCAATGTAAATAATAATCAACATCCAGGTCAAGGTTCCACTAAATTTTCATATTAACACGGATATTTCACAAATAGTTTGGATTTTTCATTATTCAACAGTCCGCATCGGCAAATACAACACGGATATTTCACCTTTAAAAGTGCTTAATGATAGCATAAATAAAATGTAATCTCTGTACTTGTTATTTTTCTATTTCTTTCTATTTTCAATATAAACTTCCATGCATTTGCAATGCGCTCTAAAAAAATATATAATAAATAAAAGTCTATTGCACCAAATCATTTAAGAACAAAGGAATGAACAGAATAATTTAGGAAGCATGCGCTCTGCTAATTCAAGGTCATTAAACTGTCCGGAAGTAGTGATAATTACTGGTGTCCATCGTTGTAGACAGGTCTATCTTAATGCAGCAAATTCGTGAAAAGCAAAAAGAATAATCAATACCTTTACTTTTAAATACAAGAAAAGGAGATTTTCACAAATCCCCTTTTCTAAAAACACTTTATTTTACTGATTACTCAGCCAAATTTGGGTTATTAGTAATCTCTCTTTCCGGAATATTGAATATCAAACGTTTGTCATCATAACTATAAGTACTACCTGGAAGCATTGCATCTTCTGCACAACGGGTAATTGATTTCTTATAGCGTTTCATGGTTAATAGCCCACGTCCTTCAGCCCACAGTTCAAGACGCCAGTTGAAGTATATCATATCTAATAATGCATCCTGATTCATCACAGCTACTGCTGCTGCGGCGTCAGCATCACGCTCATCCAGCAATGCCTTCAATGAAACTCTGGCAGCCGGTAAGTTATTTTCGCGTGCATTGGCTTCTGCATTAATCAAGTACATTTCGGCAACACGCATATAAACTTCATCATCATACCATTCGCGATTGCCCATAATTCGTTTAGAGTTATAGAATTTCCACCAATTGGTCAGCTCATATTGTTCACCTTTTGAATTATATTCACTAAACCATTTCTTGCGAGCATCCGAAGCCGGAATTGAGTTATACAATTCCGTATCAATTAACTTCTCTCCACCTGCATAGGCATAACTATAAGTGAACAAGTCCATGTGTCCCCAGAAAGTAGGAAGAGCTGGAGAATTACTTGTTGTCAAATCAATGGCCCACATCCATCCTGGAATGCTAACAGATGCAAACCCTGAATTAATAATTTCAGTCTTATTCATTAAGGTATATTGTTTAGAGTCAATTACCTCTTGAGATAATTTAGCTGCATTCTTATAATCACCCATAGTCAAATAAACGTATGCTAATATACCTTTTGCTACCGATTGATCTATTTGGTCTTTTGCACCCGAAGGACGTTTAAACCCTTCGAGTAAAGGGATTGCATCGGTTAAATCTTTCACTATTAGTGTATAGACATCTTCTACTGAAGATTTTTTCACAGCTTCTGATGTTAATTGCGTACGATAAACAGGAATAGCCAAAGCTGTTTTATCTTCTGCATAAGGTCTTGCATATAAGTTCACTAGGTTAAAATATGAATGAGCTCTCAGAGCTTTAGCCTGCGCATAATATATCTGGTTTTCTTCACCTTCGGGAGTGACTTCGTCACCACCTGCTGCATCCAGTATTTCATTAGTTGCTTTTATGAGCTTGTAATAATACCTCCAAAATTGATAAGAATAATTAACGGCGGTGGTAGTGGTGCAAGTTAATGAACCCGCAGCTTCAAACCATCCATACCCTTGTGACATAATAACCATATCTCCACTCATCAAGTCTGTTGCAATATCTACAGATTTCTGTCCAAAATCATCGTGGCCACCCGTACCACCTGAATTCATAGCAAATGTAGTGGAATATGTACCCAAAGCTTGTCCCATTAAGATATTAGAGTTCCATTTCGCTACTTCCTGTAAATCTCCGGAAGTAATGTAATCTGATGGACTCTTTTCTAAGAAAGAATCACCACAACCACTCAATAGTAGTGATAACCCTAAGGTTGTTACCGGAATATATATTTTTATATTGAATTTCATAATTCTTATTTTTAATGTTAGAATTGAATTTTAATACCACCCATTATTGTACTTAAAGGAGCATACTGGCTTCTACCTGATTCGCCGGAATCATTTTTGTTATCATCGTTAACATTGTCACTATTACCGGAAGACGCCATAGAAACATACCCCTTACGTGCTGACCAATACAATAAGTTGTCACCTGAAATGAAAAAGTTCAAATCAGAAAGATGTAGTTTAGCAACAAAACTTTTGGGCAATGAATAACCTATTCTTACGTTAGCAAGGTTTAAGAATGAACGGCTTGTCAGGAAGCGAGTAGAACTTGCATTAGCATAGTTAGTACCATCAGCGCCACCACCATAGTCGTTAGATAAACTTGGAATATTAGTTATGTCACCTGGTTTCTGCCAACGACCTTCTATATCTTTATGCCAATTATATGAACCTGATGTACCACTGTGCATTATCGCTGCATAGTTGTAATCGTAACCATAACCACCAATTCCATAAGAGAAGGTTGCATTAAGGGTAATTCCCTTAGCGTACAAATCGAATCCAAAGCCACCTTGCAATGCAGGGATACCAGACTTATCTACAAACTTTTTGGTAGCTTTATCCCAGTCGCTAGTTTGCTCTACTTCAAGCTTATTAATTGTATTCTTAGACTTATAAGTTTCCATATCAGTGATCAACTCTCTTTCACCATTAGCTTTTACATTATAATATTGGTTATATAATGCGAAGCCGGTTTCCGGATCAACGCCTGCATATTCGCGGATATAGAAGTCATATAGTGAATGACCTTTTGCCCAACCATAATATGTACTGATTTCGATAGGCTTCTCCGTACCGGTTGTTTCATCGATAGGCATTTGGGTCATCTCATTTTTATAGTAACCTCCATTCAGTCGGAAATCAAATTTATAATCCTTCTTATTTAATAAATGTGCTGTCAATGAAAATTCAACACCTTTATTTACTAATGCTCCGTCATTTACCGGATAAGATGCATATCCCAAAGAAGGAGCAACTTGCTTCATAAACAACATATCGGTTGTTTTCTTGTGGAAGTATTCTACTTCGCCTTCTAATACATCGGCAATATTAAATTCGATACCGGTATTAATAGTAGTGCTTCTTTCCCAAGTCAAATCGGGATTACCTTTAAATTTAAAACTGAATGTGAATTCATCATTTAAGTTATCAATTGTATAAAGGTCTTCATAAGGATAGTAACCGGCAACAACCGGGCTCGTTATAAAATCTTGGTTACCCAATACACCCCAACTCAACTTGTATTTCAAGTTTTTCAACCATTTGACATCTTTCATGAAGTCTTCATTTGTAATGGCCCAGGCAGCACCTACCGAACCAAATATACCCCATTTATTTCCTTTGGCAAAACGAGAACTACCATCCGCACGAACCGTTCCGTGAAGGAAATATTTATTATCGTAGTCGTAACGGAGTTGGCCAAAGTAACTTTCAATGGAATATCCATATGTATATGATTCCAGATAGTCCATAATTACACCATTACTCCATTCTGTATTATCTGGTCTAACAATTTTAGATTTGCTTCCATAAGCAACAGATGTTTTGCTGGATGTTGACTCGTGAGCTACGAAAGCATCAAAATTATGTTTATCAAAGCTCTGTCCCCAAGAAAGTATCTGATTAGCTGTGAAATTCAGGTAGTTAGTCTGATATTTTGCAATCTGTCCTTTGCCAGCACTATCACCATAATAAGGATTGGTAAGTTCATTCTCTGCCGAACCTAAGTACTGCAAGCCAACATTTGCAGTTATTTTAAAGTATTTCAGGAATTTAGCTTCAAAAGATCCATTTCCATTGAATTGATGTGAAACAATTTCATCCTTATCTAATAATAATGCACCTGCCGGATTGATACCGGAAGCGAAAGGACGCTGATATCCGGCATTCATGCCATAATCAAATTTGTTTCCACCAATTTTCGTGTCTTTTACGATATTTCCATCTTCATCACGTTCAAATACAGGGAATAAAGAAGGCATACCATTAATAAACTGAAAGCCGTTGTTCATATTACTATCCGATTGTCCAGGCTTATTGGTTTCCATATATGCATATGCCAAAGATGTTGTAGCCTTCAACCATGGAGTAATTTGATTACTCATATTATTACGAACATTAAAACGCTGATAGTCTGAAGAAATATAATAGCCTTCATCTTTCAAATAACTAAAAGCAGTATAATGGGTCAGTTTTTCATTACCACCAGATATTTTTACGCTGGCATCCAATTTCTGACCTGTACGGAAAATATAGTCATCCCACTTTTCAGGAGTGTATTTACGTGCAACTCCACTGTTAAAACGCCCGGTAGCAGGATCAATCAACTGTGCACCATCCGCGTTCCACATATTATAGATTGGAGCAATACCATATTGTGCTTGAAAAAGATTTTTAGATGCCCATGCAGCAGATTGTGTGGCATCCATACCACCTCTGTTACCTGCATAATTTTTCAAACCTTCCCAAGTTAACTCTGTAAATCGTTCAGGACTGTCAATTACATCATACTGCGGGATTAGGCGCATATTGGCTCCATACTTAATTTCTGCCTCAACGTGTGTTTTGCCCTTTTCACCTTTTTTAGTTGTAATCAAGACTACCCCATTTGCGGCACGTGAACCATAAAGTGCCGTAGCAGTAGCATCTTTCAAGACTGTCATAGAAGCGATATCACTGGGGTCAATGCCGCTTAAATCGGCTTCAAACGGGATACCATCTACTACATACAGTGGAGCGCGACTTGAATATGCCGAGCCTAAACCACGAATACGGATACTTGCGTTTGAACCAGGTTGACCAGAAGTAGACATTACCTGAACACCAGCAACTTCACCACTTAAAGCTTTAGATAGTTCTGTTGGGTTTTTTAGTGATATCTTTTCTCCTTTAATTTCCGTAGCTGAACCTGTGAAAGATTTCTTCGTAGCAGTACCATAAGCAACAACGACAACTTCATCGAGTATTTCGGTATCTGCCTTCATGACTACCTTTACATTTGGTTTGATCAAAACCTCTTGTACCTTCATACCAATATACGAAATCTGCAACGTATTCGCAGAACTCGGTACTATATATATAACTGATATTAAGATGATTATATTTGTTTATAGAACTCAATGAAAGAAAATAAATATTTACCAAAACATTGATTTTAAGGTGCATAAGAAATGCTAGTGCATATTTGTATCTACCGGAATTATCCTTGATTTGTATTTTAAATATCTAATTATAAGATTATTATCATTATATAACAAGCGAAAATAAACAATAAAACCGATACTATGGGTTCTCATCAATACATAATTGTATAATATCTGTCTCTTATACACATCTGACGCTGCCGACGAATAGCCTTGTGTA
>ENA-OZGB01001106-OZGB01001106.1-human-gut-metagenome-genome-assembly--contig:-NODE-1106-length-13660-cov-7.035575_pt1 | contig 13660 bp, 10 predicted proteins | sample MGYA00245113_ERZ653651 | MGnify/ENA primary metagenome ERZ653651 (study PRJEB26926, sample SAMN06165095) | human gut metagenome | biome: ENVO:00009003; feature: ENVO:2100002; material: ENVO:00002003... | reverse complement strand
GCAGTCTCGTGGGCTCGGAGATGTGTATAAGAGACAGGTATCAGAAGATGGTGTAGAACGCTGGCTGCGGCATCGCACAATTCCGAAGAACCGAGCGTATGTAGATGCTCTGCTCTCTAAGGTGGGGCTTTCTTTGAATCGACCGCTTGGAATTATTGCAACCAATAAAGGTCTTTCACTCAATGATTGCTTTTGGGTAGATGCAGAGGGTTCCGGTGACACCTTTGAAAAAGTAAATCTTTACGATAACCGATTCAGTCAGGTGCTGGCAGCAATCGCCTTTACAGGATATGGCAGCAGCATACGAACTTCGCTTGCGTCCTGCCCGGAGTTCTCGACCAACGGGATGCTGCCAAAATGCTGGCGCAGGCAAAACGGAAAAATCTATCTTTATAAAGGTGGCACGTCAGGGTTCAGCAATCTGGGGTTTGAACCGTACTCGGAACTGTACGCTTATCAAGTTGCACAGGTGATTGGCGTGAATGCGATTCGCTACACCCTGACAAAAGATCTGAAAAAGACGCTTTGTTCCAAGTGTGAGCTGTTCACCAGCAAAGAGCATTCTTATATTCCCATCGGACAGCTTGTGTCCAAAGGCGGAATAAAAGCGATTTTAGTGTATTATCAGACGTTAGGGCAGAACTTTGTGGATGCACTGGAAGATATGCTGGTCTTTGATGCAATCATCTGCAATACAGACCGCCACTATGGAAATTTTGGTGTGTTGGTAGATAATAAGGCCAACACGATTGCGGCACCCTCACCACTGTTTGACCACGGAAACTCGCTGTTCAGTCTGGGCGGAACGGATCTTTGGGACAACCAGAAAGCATTTGATGAATATGCCCGCACACTGCTTCCGCTTGCATACGATGATTTCTTTGCAGCTGCAAAGAGCGCAATGAAACCTCGTCACCGTGCGATGCTCCATAAGCTGCTGGATTTCCATTTTGACCGCAGAGCGACACGTTATAATCTGCCGCCAAATCGCTTGAAGATGATCGAAAAAGAGGTACAGCGCAGAGCAAGAGTGCTTTTAGGGTGAAAAAGAAACCGTCAAACGTAAGAGATTGCTATCTCATGCGTTGACGGTTTTATGGTTTGTGGGGATATTATTCTTCTGGCAGAGCCAAAACTTCATCCTTGACCAGTTGATTGGCCTTATCAAAGGCTTCAGGTTTCGATTATCTGGTTGGCTTTCGGATGGAGATAGACTTCATCCGGCGTTTTGAATTTGGGCGTGTGCCCGACAGCACGTTTCAGGATATCTTTGCACGAAAAGAAAACAGAAAAACAATAGTCAGCAGACGTAAAGCTATCATAATTTGAAACAAAAGCTCTTGACAGAAAGCTATTTGCAAAATATCCTTAAAAATAAGCAGAAACATTGACCTCTAAAAATAAGGAGCGGACGATGGCATTTGAATTAGGCGGACGCGCTGATAAGTTTGGCAATCGATACGAACGAAGATATTTCGTGTCTCTCATGGCAAAGGTTTTGCAGGGCGGCCTGCTGAGTGTACAGAGTGAGCCCACAGGTGACGATGAAAGCGGCACGGATATTATCGTAGAATACCAAGGCGGAAGGAAGGATTTTCACCAGTGTAAGGCACGCAACGGCAGCAATGAGCACTGGACGATGTCTGCGTTAGCACGGCATAAGGTGTTTCAGCATATCAAGGAACATGTAAAGACGGAGCAGAATCACTTTGTGTTTGTGACTGCACTTCCCTTTGTGGCGCTGAATGATTTGTGTCTGGCGGCCAGAAATTCGGACTCCTGTCAGCGCTTTGTAACGAATCAGCTGACGACGCATGGCCGAAAAAATCTATTCGATCAGTGGCGAAAAAATCTTGGACTGGGAGAGACAGCAGCGGATCAGGAACAGGCTGCATTCTATCTGCGGCAGTTTGAAATATGTACGCTCAGTGATGATTCGGTAGAGGGAGATCAGTGGAAATACGTGCTCGGCAGTATGTTCACCGGGAACCCGGATGATGTCTATGATGTCCTTTTGAACCTGACGGAGAACGATAATTATGGCAAAACGCTCACGGCGGGGATATTGCAGCAATATCTGGAACAGCGGGGATACCAGCGCCGACTTCTGGCCGCCGATACCAATATCCCGCTACAAATCGAGCGTCTGAATCATCGGTTCAAGGCTCACTTCCGCCCCATTGGCGACCATCCTTTTCCTATACAAGAAGCTCACATGGCATTGCGGGCGATTTTGACGGGCAAAAATGTTTTACTGCTTGGCGAAGCTGGCATTGGTAAAAGCGGCTGTGTACAAGCATTGCTGGCGGAGCTGGACAAGAGGCATATTCCATACCTTGCACTTTCTGTTGACCAAAAGGTTCCCCAGGGCACACCGGAATACTACGGCGAAGCTTTGGGGTTCAGGGCTTCGCCAGTGCTTTGCCTAGAAAGCCAGTTGGCCAGTGGTCAAATGGGCGTTCTCATCTTAGACCAGTTGGACTCCCTTCGCTGGGCGACCCGTTCCTGCGAAGAAGCACTGGATGTCTGTGGAGAGATGCTGCGGCAGGTGCAGGCTTTGAGCTACAGTGGAGACCGGGCTGTCCGGGTCGTTTTAGTCAGCCGCAAGTTTGACTACGAGAACGATTTGGCACTGCGCAGGCTTTGCACTCTGGCAACCCCTGAGCAGTCCGATCCATGGGAACAGATCAAACTGCATGCATGGGACGAGGAACGAGTGGAAATTTTTGTAGGCAAAGAACGTTATGCCCGTATGCTGCCAGCCATGAAGCGCATTTTGCGAACCCTCTGTTACTTATACATCTGGCAGTTCCTGGAGGATGCACGAAAAGATAATGCGTTTACTACTCCGGTTGACCTGATGAAAGAATGGAAAACGCAGATCATTCAGCATGGAGAACAAAAAAACATCCACGCAGATGCCATCGAGTCATTTCTAAACGCTTTACTGAGCTTGATGCAGGAAACTCCTTGTGTCCCGGAAATGGCTCTCCCGGGCAACCAGCAGGTGCAGGAATTCCTGATTTCAGAAAACGTATTATACAGAAATGAAGGTTGTTTGGCATTTGTTCATCAAAGCATGGCCGATTACCTGAATGTAGAGTGCTGGCTGCAAGATATTCTGCACAGGAAAAAGGTGGAAGAACTTCTGCCTTCGTACAATGCCCAGGGGCCGGAATATCGGGTGCGGCTGCAGATGCTCTGGCAAGTGTTGCTGCGCGCTGGCACAACATTGTTTTTAGACAGGGCCGAAAGCTTTTTGGCCAGCAAAAACATCCGCTATTATTACAAGTGTACAGTTTGGGAAGCGCTCGGGCAGATCGATGTCCCTGGAGAAAAGATCATAGCGCTTATTCGGGCACACTGGAACGAAGATGCCTGGAGAGAAACAATCCTGCACCGCGTTTTCTGGGGGCATAGTGCGTTCATTCGGCAGTATGTGGCCGCCGGATTCGTCGCATCCTGGACCGACCCTACGGCGTTGTGGTTGCTGCGCCCGCTTGTAACGAGCGACCAGGCTTTTGTAAGAGAGGCCGTGCTGCCCTGTATTGGAAAAACACCAGAAAACGACCAGAATATCTTAAGGCTGTTCTGGATGCACAAAAATCTGGAACGCCAAACGGTTGAACTATGCCTGCAGATTCTGAAAACACAGCCAACCCTGGGGCTGAATACCAGTGAGTACGAATCCTGGGTGGAAACATGCCCTGATAAGGCGGTGGAATATCTGGCTCTTGTTTTTGGACAAACATTGTCACATCAGGAATATATCGCACCAAAATTCATGGAACTTTCCCAGAAACGCCCCAAGGGTGTACTGGAAACTCTGTGTCCGTTGGTAATTGAGGCATCCAAAGGGGAGGAGGTTTGGATGCAATGGCGAGCATATAATAGACATTACGATGGTGTGCGCTGTTACGTAAAGCTGATACAGGATTCGTTGCAGCAGCTGGTACAGCAGGATCTGCCGTATGTGGAAAACTTTGTAGTGAATCACCTGCATACAGTATCTTGGCTGGAACATGAATGGATCTTAAAAACGCTCCTGCTTTTACCGGAACGAGACGCCACGCTAGCCTATCAATGGCTGATGGAGCAGTTCCCGGAACACTTTCTAGACACAACGAGCCCGGAAGAGCGGATGATGACCTATGCGGCAGAGGTGTTGAAAAAGTTTTCTCCCTTCTGGTCCGATGCCCAATTTGACCAAATGGAGCAGCGTGTTGTTTCCTATCACTCTCCCGATATGCTGGAAAATGCACGAGATCGGTTCAGCTTGAAAGCGTATTGGCCCTACTGGGGTAGCCTGCAGGAAGCGCTTTTGCCCGCGATGGATCCAGCCAGAAGCAAAAGCAAAGCGCTGCAAGCTGTGCTGCAGCGTCGGAAAGAACAGGGTTTTGGAGATGTATGGTATAAAAAAGGAGGACTCATAGAAAGTTATACAGTTCGTTCGTCCATTGCAGATTATACAGAAAAGCTGAGCGATGCGGCATGGATCCGATTGATCACTTCTGACATGCCGCATCTATCACCTCGTGATACCATTCAGCAGCACTTCCGTCGGCCGGGACTGGAATCCTCTCCCAGAGAGTTTGCCCGGACACTGGAAAACTTTTTCGTCACAGAGCCTTTGCGGCTGGCTGGTATTGCAGAAAAACTACCCGAGCAGATTGATGCGCATTATTCGGCGGCAATTCTGAATGTATTCGCCAAAAAAGAAGTATTTGATGCGGTCGGGTTTGAAACTGTTGAAGCTATTGCAGAAAAATTCACACGCTGCATGACAGCGGAGATGGAGTATGAGCTGGCTTCAGGATTTTGCGGTTTACTGATCAACCACCCGGACGCCCCTTGGTCTGCTGAGAGCTATCAGCGTCTACGCTTTCTGGCTGTTGCGCATAAAAACCCGCAGGAAAACATGTACAATATAACATCGGGTAACGACCCACAGAACAAATCCTGCCAGTGTCTCCGGGACAACGTGCTGAACAGCATCCGGGGGTATGCGTTCCGAACGATCGCAGAAACTTTATGGAAGTACCCGGAAAAAGTAGAGGATTGGAAGACCGTCCTCGAGCATGGTCTTCAGGATCCGCATCCTTCGGTTCGCTATGCCGTGATAGATGCACTTGCAGCAGTCAGTAGAGTAGACAAGCCTTTTGCCTGCGAAGGCTATTGGGAAGTTTTGCAGCAAGATCCGCGCTGCATTTTACACTATACATCCGGATGGTTTATCATGCAGCTTTACCCAGTCCATCCGGAAGAGTGCCGTGCCTGTCTGATCTGGGCGTTTGAGCAGAGCGAAACGGAGCAGGATCTTGTTCGTAATGCTGCCCATATTCTGGCTGAGCTGTGCATCAAGGGAGATCTCGATGTCCATGCCTACCTTTTCCAACGGCAGTATATGCCAGAGCAGGCCTATGGAATTTTGGATCAGTGTTTCGACGACCTAAACCAGGAGCCTAAGAACACCGCTGCCAAGCGGTTGCTGCTTTATACGCTGCAAAATTGCCAGGAAATCCCGCAGCATATCGTGTGGCAGTATTGTCGGGAGCCTGGGCCTCACGATCCGGACGTTTTACGGCTTTTTGTGGAACGGTGTGCAAACCGGGCTGAGTACGCTTTAATCCATTTTTTTCTGGAATCCAGAAAAGAAAACAGCCCTGCTTGGTGGGAAAATCTGTACACTTTTTGCGCCCGGGCCTGTGCGGATGCAACTAAGAGATATGGCCTTGCCGTCGATGATTTCTGCAAGCTTCCGTTTTTGCTGCTGGAAACAGCGGCTACTGTGCAGCAAAGAGAAAAAGCTCTGGACGTTTTTGATGAAACTTTCCGCAGCAATGTCATCCAGATGGAAAATTTTTTGCGGGAAACCAATCGATAATATAAAAACAGAAAACATCGTGTGTTGTGCATAGCGTAATTCTCATATAAAGCTCTTGCGAATATACTCCTGCGGGAGTATAATTGGAGCGAGGAGGTGGTTCTGTGGAAAAAACAATTTATCACGGTTCGGATCATATTATTGAAAAGCCAAAGTTCGGCTATGGCAAGCCCTACAATGACTATGGCATCGGTTTTTACTGCACTCAGAACCCCAACATGGCCAAAGAGTGGGGTGTTGGCATCGACCACAATGGCTACGCTAACCGGTATGAAATCGAATGCGACGGTTTGACCATTCTGGATTTGAACGCTCCCGGTTACACGATGCTGCATTGGCTGACGATTCTTTTGGAGAACCGCGAATTCGATACTTCTGCCCCGCTGGCCGCAGAAGCCAAAGAATACCTGATGAACACTTTTCACCTCGACTATAAGTCTGCTGATATCATCATTGGCTACAGGGCAGATGACAGCTATTTTTCCTTTGCATCTGATTTTATCAACGGCGCAATCTCTTACCGCCAGTTGTGCAATGCCATGCGCTTGGGCAAGCTGGGGCAGCAGTTCGTGCTGAAAAGCAAAGCGGCCTTTGAACAGCTGGAATTTCTCGGCTATGAGACCGCAGACTCTAAAGAATGGTATAAGAAAAAGGCCTTCCGTGACCAGACAGCCCGCCGCCAATATCTTGACGTGGAGCGCAACCGCCGTCAGAGGGGAGACCTTTATATTACCACGATTCTCGACGAGGAGATGAAGCCCGATGATCCACGCTTACGATAAAAGCTATCTTTCTGCTGCACAGAAAAATCTTGCCCGGATGTTGGATTATCTTGTCAACGATCTGCATTATCCGTTGGAGACGGCATGGCAGTGGTTTGTGACCAGTGAACTGTCTGCCCGGTTCGAGCAGGGGGATTGTTCTGTGTTGGTGGGCGTGTCCGGTGTAGAACTTGCCCGCGCTGTACTGGAGCAGGCGGGCGAAGCCGTGCCCATGCAGAAACCCTCGTATGCCTACGACCGCAGCCCGGAATACTGGACAGGCTGGGCTCTTGCCTATTACCAGTGGCTGACCGGTCTGCGCTTTGCGGAGATTGAACAGGCAGTGTCTATCACGGAGGTGCGGCTGCTGTATACGCCCTACCACGAGATGGATGTACGGCAGTTTGCAGACAAGATGAACGAGTTGTACCGTGCGGCAAAGCCGGAAACAAACCTGAAAGCCATGCGCACATTGGCCGGATTGAGCCAATCGGAACTGGCAGGGCAGGCTGATGTGCCTGTGCGTACCATCCAGCAGTACGAACAGCGACAGAAGGACATCAACAAAGCACAAGCAGAAACGCTGCTTCGCCTTGCGCGTGCGCTGAATTGCAACGTAGAGGATCTGATGGAGAAAGTTCCACCGCTGAATTTTATCGCAAGGCAAGAAAGTAGTGCAACATGAAAACAGCATATTTGCGATATGCAATTCAACGCTGTTGCCGTTGCATTAAAAAGTTGAATTGCAATAAATAAGAATGAAGCGATGAGACCTGACACAGATTGTGCAAAAAAAGAAAGCTGCCATCCATAAGAGAAAGATTCTCACGGATCGGCAGCTTTTCTCTTTGAAGTTGTTATGCCTTCGTTGTGGTCAGAACTTCATCATTGACCAGCTGATTGGCCTTATCAAAGGCTTCGATCATCTGGGTCGCTTTCGGATGGAGATAGACTTCATCCAGCGTTTGGGATTTGGGCGTGTGCCCGACAGCGCGTTTCAGGATATCCTTGTTGACGCCTGCGCGGTCACAAAGGCTGGCGTAGGTATGGCGGGTGGTGTAGGGCGTATAGGTGGCGAGCTTCCCGGTAAACTCCGGCTTGCGCTTACCATTTTCGTCGTAAGGATTCGGCTGGATGACAATTTCCTCCAGGAAAGGATAGAACTTGCGGTTACGCCAGTTCTTTTCGTTCCAGAAATCGCCTTTTCCATTGGGAAAGAGCGGACCGTTTTCCACAGAGGTGGCATACGCATGTTCAAAAACCGGGATGCCAAAGTCGAGAATGGGAATGATGCGGTTGCGTCCGGCTTCGGTCTTGCAGCCGCCGATCAGATAAGCACCGGATTCCGTGCGATGAAAATCTTCGTGTTTGAAGTGCAACAGCTCATAGATACGCACTCCGCAGGCCAGAAGAGCAATTACCATCTGCCCGGTGGGCGTGTTCTTTTGGCTCAGGATCAGCGTCACCTGTTCGTCCGTGAAAATCTCGCGTTCCGGAGATTTGCGTCCTTCGACTTTCAGGACAGATGCAAGGTTGGCATCCACGACACGCCAGCCAATGGCTGTGCGATACAGCTTACTGATAAGAGTACGCTCTTTTTCCAACATACTTTGAGACAGTCCGTTATCGGCCATCTTATCAAGGATGTTTTGGAAGTCTTGCGCATAGAGGGCGGCAATTTTGAAGTGCCACAGCGGACGGAGATATTTCCACGCAATGTCATAGAGCTCGCGAGCCTTATCAGACCGGCTCTTATATTCACGGGAATCTTTGAACATCCGGAAGCAGTCCTACAGGGTAGAGTCCTGATAGGGTGTAGCCGGACGCTTCATCATTTCGACGCGGACAGCTTCTGCTTCTTCACGGGTGACGTAGGTGCCAACAGCCTTCATGACTGTAATTCCGGTGTGAGGATCAGGGATCGGCATTCGGAGCAGCTATGGTTTCCGGCGCGTCCCGGACATTTTCGTGATGCTGCCATTGCCAGACGAGGCTTTCAGCCGGGGCGATTCTCGTTTGGCTGGAACGGCAGGTGGAGCTACTGTACCGGGGGATGGCGCTGTGCCAACGGGATGACCGCAGGCAGAGCAGAATTTAGCGGTATCTGAGATTTGATGACCGCAATTTTCACAGAACATAGATTTGAACCTCCTGCTTCAAAAAATGCCCTCAGCATCGGAGGATACTGAGGGCGAACGGTTAGATCAGTTACGGGTGCGGGAGAGCTGGTAATCCAGGCTCTGTTCAGCCGTGAGACCATTCTGAAGCAAGCTAACCAGATTGGGGTAGAATATGTAGAGACGAGATCTGTTCGGTACGTGGCTTATGTAACCGGCGGCTACGAGGTTGCGGAGACTGTGGTATGTTATATCATAACCTTCGCTCCGTGCACGACGTGCGGCACCTGTTAGTGTAAGAAAATCCTGCGGCTTATTAACCATAATGTTTCTCTCCTTTCGTAAAATGATGGAAAGCACAGGCGGCTTTTCATAATAAGCATATCTTTTTGAGATATAGGACTCTTAAAGGGCGATTAAGGGTACCAGGGAAGATCTGGCATTTTTGAAAAATCATAACGCTCCAAAGAATGCAAATCAGGTTGTACTTCCTCATATTGGGCGTTTAAAGGAGGAACGACATAGCCGCAGTTAAAGAATAGGCTCTGGTCACGCAGCGTGATAGCACTACAATCGATGTATCCACAATCGCCGGAGTGGCAACACGGAGGCTCTGTAAAGAAAATTGGGGCGCCCATAGTGTTTTCCTCCTGAAATTAAAATTGAATGCGAAGCGGATTGCTTCATGATAAGCATATCTGCTTGAATTAGCGTACATTTTGCCTTATGGTGTGATAAGCGCTTGAAAGGAAATCTGCGCATCATCCTGTTGAATCAGTGAACTGAAATCCATGTTCGGGTAAGAAAAGGTTGCCGGGTGCACTTGTGCTGGTGGCCAAGAACAGTTATAATTACCATAATATGAGTTCATAGGAACGGATGTAAAAACGGCAGATCGAAGCAGCTGCATTTGCGGTGACTGACTTTGTTCTTGTGGAGCAGAAGATTCATCACGAAGATGCAGCGGTTCAATGGAAGGCTCCGAAGGCGAATCCGGCAGCAGAGGACAGGCGTTCTCCGTTACGGTTTCCGGTTTGCTGGGAGCGGCTTCTTCATCGTCACAGTCATCAAGAGCGTCCAACGGCAGAAGAAGGTCAATCTGCGCTGGGGGCAGGATCGGTTCTGTATCGGAAGGTACCGGAATCGCCAGCGGGCCATTGGCAGGAACGACATCCTCTGGTGACTTACTATGGACGACCAGTGGCTTGGTAGTCGGCGTATCAGAATCACCTACATAAACTGGGCCGGAGACCATGAACTCACCAACCTGAAGACTCTTTAGTATGGAAGTCAACTTGGTTCCACCTGACGAACTAATTAAACGGGCGCACATACGAACCTCTTCATCCGCTGGCTGGAAATACATTATATATTTGCATTGCTGAAGCAAAATCCGTTGCTCAGACTTGAACACACGAATGCTCTGGGCAACCAGCAAGCAGTACAATCCGTATTTGCGACCCTCGTTGAGAATTTTTCCCAGTGCACTTGTTTGGTGCAATGGGAAGTTACTCAATTCATCCAAGTACAGGAAAGTGGGTGGAAAATCCTCGTGAGTGGCTTCTCGTAACAGTGCTGCAAAAACCACCTCTTCAACGATGTGTTGCGTGGATGACGGAAACGAACCTAATTCCAGCAAGGTGATGCCGGGGGAAATCTCGAAATCGCCATTCTCGAAAAACTTCTGTCCCCATAAAGGACTCAAGGCTTTTTCCAAACCGGGTGCAGCGAGTGACCGGGAATTCTGGATTTCTAGGTGTAATCGTTCCAATGCTTCATTCGGGGCAGGTGAATCACGGAGAGCCTTTTCTAGTAGGGATATCAGTAACGGCTTTTGCCCATCTGATAGCCTGATAACGGATGCAACCGTATCAACGAAAGATGCAGCCGCATCCGCTGGATTATCTGATGCCCCGAACAAATGCAGCTTGAGTGGCTCTTGAGACACGTCCTGACGATGTACATACGGTTCTAGTTCTACTGGAAAAGACACAGCGTGCCGGTGATCTATGACTACGATCTGAACACCTGACTCCAGCAGCCCCCTTATAATATTGTAGGAAAGAGTAGACTTTCCTACGCCGCTTTTTCCACAGATAAAAATGGAAGCGTTCCCCTCCTTGAGTTTTTCAACGATTGTAACGGCTTTTTGATAGGTAGAGCCTATTTTCAACTTCATGGTTCTGTCCCTCCTGTTTTAATCAGAATCTTCATATTCGGTTAAGCAACTGCACTTCAAAGTCAAGAGTCGAGCATCTACATAGGTTCCGCTGTTAATGCGAATCTTTTTGGCAGTGCTGAACTCAGAGAGCAGATGCTCACTTTGCAAACGCGAAATAACATCGGATGCACTATATCCCGTTGCATACTCATGGAGCAGAGACTTCAGCAAAGACCCTTTCAGAAGGAAAGCATCCTTTTTTTGGACGATGTCCCGTTCAGGGTCATAGCTGGAATCGACCTCTTCATAGCGTATAAAACGAATATCACCGGCTTCGCTTGCCGAAAAGAGTGCCTTGTGTAAAATTTCCTTTGCGTTGCAATCCAGCGAGCTGTCCCACTCGGATAAGCAATTATTGATGTATGCCTGACAGACCTCGTGTGTTGTTTGCGCTGAATCCGGCTGCTTAAGGAGTTTTAATGCCCAGCAAAGAACAGCGGATGAAACGCTTAGAAGCGCGATTTCATTCCGAAAGGCGCATTCTTCATCCAAGGAACCTAAAGCAGTTGTGTAGGATCGCTCAACGATGCGCTCAAAGGCATCTGGGTTGTGCTCAACAAGGGCACACAGCTTGCTAACAATTTCTGTCAGAGGCAGCGCGGCTGCATGGACTTCCTCGTGAGGCAAGAACAGGCAGTGCTTCTGCTGCAACTCAGTAATGCCGTTCGTAGATACGATAAGGCACAGCGGAAAACGAGGATCTGTTTTAGTCCGCGTAATCAGTGTTGCAAAATTCGTTTTTGAACGATAGTCGCCAACGGTAGCTGTGAGCATCGGATCGTCACCGTAGACTGGTAACAAAGCTGCGATACGGTACTGACCAAGCATCTGATCAAATTGCTTCGGCTTGTTGTCAACCGTTAACCTTATATGAAGAGGGAAATCGTTGCTAGATATTGCAAAAAGGTATTTACCACCATTGAACTTGTCCGACATTCGTGTCTTGAGAGTCGCCAAAATCTTTATTAGGACTAAGGGGATGGAGGTGCTTAGCAACGGGTCAGAGCAACAATCCTCTTTATAAGAAGTATAAATCCAGCGGTCGTCCAGATGAAACCAACCAATAGGCGGTATCAAGGCGGTTTGTTCAGTATCCAAGATGAAGCCTAAAAACCAAAAAGTAAATCTAACTGCATCTTACTGTTCTCACTATAACAACAGCTTCCGCCAGCGGCGATAAACGCTTTATAGAATGCTTTAGCGGTGAATTTGTCTTTCTCAAATAACAGCCGGATTACAATACCGCGAGATCTTTTGAAAGATATCCCGATGAGATGTACTATTTTGCCATCAACGGTATACTCCTTGATTAAGATAGCGTGAAAGTCGTAACAGGTGGTGAGGCGTTTTTGGACACTATATTTATCGCCGAGATACCGAGTTTTACAGATTGCCGGACAACCACACTGGTCAACAAAGTATGAAACTGTGTCAAAGCGGTTAAAGGCTTTTTTGTACGCCTTTAGTTCCTCTTTTTCAGAAGAATTTACCCTTTGCAGGAGCAGCTTATCTTTCTGCTGGAACTGTATATCCTTTGCTTTCAAAAGAGATTGAACGGTTGCTTTGTCAAAAAACTGGTTGCCGCAGTCATCAAGAAAGCTGATGGCGGGAATCGGTTCCTCTTGAACCAGAGGATAAGGATTTTCAGAAAATACGCGATAATTCGACATGCTCATGATTCTGAGCCCCTTTCATTTTGATGACATAAGCATATCGAAACTGTGCCTTGAAATCACTAGGAGAACTATCGAAAAAAATAAAAATATTTTGGATATAGTTTTACTTGAAAACGGATGAACATTGTGCAAGGGAGGAAATGCAAGATGCCTGACCGGATGAGCAATATTGTTTTGTTTGAAACGGAAGAAGAAGTAAAGGCGTATAAATCAGTACTTGAAAAGTGCTATGGAATGAATGTGGAAGTCTATGTAAGGTGCCTTCAAGAAAAATTTCCAAAACTGGAAGAATGTAGCATTGAAAGCCAATCAAGAGTCATTGTGATAAAAGCATTGACAACAGCATGGCTTGTTACAGGTATGCAGCGGACAATTGATCAAAAAAACTTAAGTCAGTGTGATGCGGAAAGAATGATTATGAGCAACACATTGGCGTGTGTTGCATTGTCAATAAAATATTTGTGCGCTCCCCAAATTGAGTTTGCTCAAGTTATCCAGGAAATACTAAAAAAAGATTTCGGTGGAGTATCAAAAAATGAATCTGTAGAAGAATACATAAAAAATTATAACGAGAATAGAGAGCAGCTTATAGGGTCTATGGATAAAGATGCTTCGTTCTGTCCGCCGATTTTATATGCGCCAAGCACAGATGAAATCAATGGTTTTGCATTATCAACTACAAAAAAGCTAGTTGAAAGAATAGGAATATATTTTCCAGAAAAAGTTGAAAAACAAAAAAGCAAAAAAACAGAAAGAACAAAAGATAAAAGTGGTGTTGTTGAGTTTGCGGCAAAAATGGAAAGATGGAGATCGACAGGGGAATCATATAAAAGTAAACTAAGTACACGGTTGAATGAACTTTACAGAAAAATTATTGAGAATGCTTATAATGCTAAGAAACAAAGAGTTGAAGGAAGTTCTGTAAGTGAGAAGGTCGTAGCTTACTATGCGGAAGCTGTCTCTTATACACATCTGACGCTGCCGACGAATAGCCTTGTGTA
>ENA-OZGB01001104-OZGB01001104.1-human-gut-metagenome-genome-assembly--contig:-NODE-1104-length-13671-cov-4.563822_pt1 | contig 13671 bp, 16 predicted proteins | sample MGYA00245113_ERZ653651 | MGnify/ENA primary metagenome ERZ653651 (study PRJEB26926, sample SAMN06165095) | human gut metagenome | biome: ENVO:00009003; feature: ENVO:2100002; material: ENVO:00002003... | reverse complement strand
GCTATTCGTCGGCAGCGTCAGATGTGTATAAGAGACAGGTATTTGCTGCGGAATTCAATATTTTTGCCGTTCTGAATGGCGGCGATCAGCTCGTTGGTAAATTGATCGCCCTTGATGTAGACGATGTTGGCGTTAGGGTTTTCCTTGCGGATGCCGTTGGCGATGGCATACAGCAGGTGGGTCTTGCCCACGCCGGGAGGGCCATAAAGGAACAGGGGATTGTACACCTGCCCCGGCGTTTTGGAAACGGCGATGGCTGCGCTGTGAGCGAAACGGTTGGAGGGGCCGACAACGAAGTTGTCAAAGGTAAACTGGGGATTGAAGTCCATGGAAGAAACGCTTTTCCCCTTCTGTTTGAAGGTGTTCAGCTCTTCGTCACCGAAGACCATCAGCTTCGCGTCGGAATTGAACACTTCCTTCAGCGCGTCCTGAATGTAATCGGTGCAGCGGCGGCGGATAATCTCCCGGCGGAAATCCGAGGGGGAGTACAGAATCAGATTGTTCTCGTTCAGCTCCACCACCTCGGCATCGTCGAACCATGCCGAAACGGTGACAGCCCCCAGCCGCTCTTCCATATGGCTCAGAACCTTTGCCCACACATAGGCAGATGAATACATAGGGCAGCTCCTTTCATAACTCTTTTGAGGAAAAAACAGTAGAAAACGCTCGATTTTTGCGCATAATCTCTCAACCTAAATTTTATCACATTTCCACAGAAAAAACAAGGCTTTTTTGTTGAAATACAATCAATTCCCGAAAGGGACACCGAAAGATAACAGAATCGGACAAAGTGTGTCCGACCTGCCATCCAAAGCGGAAAATCCACCCATATCTGTTTTCCCAAGAAAGGCGAATTTCGTCGAATTATACCTTGACCCGTGGACAAATCTATGCTAGAATCGAAAATTAAGAACCCGGCAATGGCCGTAGGATTCAGAGGAGTTCTGTATGAAAAAGGTCTGGACATATCTAGTCATTGCCTTCATTGCGCTGCTGGCGTCTGTCAATTACGAGTTGTTTGTTTTCCCTAACCAGTTCGCCCCCTCCGGTATCAACGGTATCTGTACCATGATCCAGTACGTCACCGGCGTCAGCGTGGGTTATCTGAGCCTGTTTATCAATATCCCTCTGGCAATCTGGTGCTATTTTGAGGTCAGCAAGCCCATGGCCATCCGCAGCATGGTCTACGTGGTCACGTTCTCTCTGGGACTGCTGATTCTGGAAAAGGTGGACCTGTCCGCCTTCGCCTACGTCACGGAAAACGGCACCAGCAAAATTCTCGGCCCCATGGTCGCGGGCGTCATTCAGGGCTTTGTGTACTCCATCCTCATCAAGGCCAGCGCCTATACCGGCGGTACGGATTTCGTTTCCGCCATTGTCCATAAGCATCACCCCAACCGGCCGTTTTTCGGCATGAGCTTCGCCATCAACTCCGCCATTGCCATCGTCAGCTATTTTGTCTACGGCTGCCAGATGGAGCCGGTGATTTTGTGCATTCTCTATAGCTTCATGTCCACCACGGTGGGCGACCGGCTGATGAAGTCCGGCCGGGAGGCCATCTGCTTTGAGATCATCACCAATTCCCCCCAGGAGGTTTCCAGAGAGCTGATTGACCGCCTCCACCACACCGCGACCTTCCTCCCCGCAAAGGGCATGTACTCCGGTCGGGAAACCAGCGTGCTTCTGTGCGTGGTGAACAAGACCCAAGTGGCGCTGGTCAGCCAGATCGTTCACAAGTACCCCCATACCTTTGCCATCGTCCACCCCGTAAGCGAGATTCTGGGCAATTTCAAGAACCTCAGCTCCTCCGGCAAGGAAGTGGTGGAGGTTCTGGACGCGGGGGACAGAAAAACTTTGTAAAACAACACCGCGCAGTTGCTTTTTGGGATTGCGCGGTGCAGTTATACATTCAAGCAATCTATTTTACTATAGGAGGTCATACCAATGGCGTATTACTACCCGGAACCCAGCCACACCTTCAGCGAGTATCTTCTGATTCCCGGCTACACCTCGGAAGACTGCGTTCCCGACCATGTCAGCCTGAAAACGCCCCTCGTCAAGTACCGCAAGGGCAAGGAAGAACCGGCGATTTCTCTGAACGTGCCGCTGACGTCCGCCGTCATGCAGTCCGTCTCCAACGACACCCTTGCCATCGCCTTGGCAAAGGAAGGCGGCATCAGCTTTATTTTCGGTTCTCAGTCCATCGAGAATCAGGCAGCCATGGTGGCACGGGTGAAGGGCTATAAGGCCGGTTTCGTCACCTCCGCCTCCAATCTGACCCCGGAAGCTACCCTCGCCGACGTGCTGGCGCTGAAGCAGCGCAACGGCTTCTCCACCGTGGCCATCACCGAGGACGGCACCGCCAACGGCAAGCTCCTGGGCATCGTCACCAGCCGCGACTACCGCGTCAGCCGTATGGCCCCCACCGACAAGGTCAAGGACTTCATGACCCCCCGTCAGAAGCTGGTCACCGCCCCCGCGGAAACCACGCTGAAGGAGGCCAACGACATCATCTGGGAGCACAAGCTCAACAGCCTGCCCATCGTTGACGAAAATGACCACCTGCTGTATTTCGTGTTCCGGAAGGACTACTCCTCCCACAAGGACAATCCTCTGGAGCTGCTGGACAGCAAGAAGCGCTATCTGGTAGGCGCGGGCATCAACACCCGTGACTATGCCGCCCGCATTCCCGCCCTGCTGGAGGCCGGTGCGGACGTGCTGGTGATCGACTCCTCCGAGGGCTACACCTGCTGGCAGGAAAAGACCATCAAATGGGTGCGGGACACCTACGGCGACACCGTGAAGATCGGCGCCGGCAACGTGGTGGACAAGGACGGATTCCGATTTCTGGCGGAAGCCGGGGCTGACTTTGTGAAGGTCGGCATCGGCGGCGGTTCCATCTGCATTACCCGTGAAACCAAGGGCATTGGCCGTGGTCAGGCAACGGCACTGATCGAGGTCGCCGCAGCCCGTGACGAGTATTTCAAGGAGACGGGCATCTACGTGCCCATCTGCTCCGACGGCGGCATTGTCCACGATTACCACATGACCCTGGCGCTGGCCATGGGCGCGGATTTCCTGATGCTGGGCCGTTACTTCGCCCGCTTCGACGAAAGCCCCACGAACAAGGTTATGGTCAACGGTGCGTACATGAAGGAATACTGGGGCGAAGGCTCCAACCGCGCCCGGAACTGGCAGCGCTACGATCTGGGCGGCTCCGCCAAGCTCAGCTTTGAGGAAGGCGTTGACTCCTACGTCACCTACGCCGGTCCCCTGCGGGACAACGTGGAAGCGTCCCTGTACAAGGTCAAGTCCACCATGTGCAACGTAGGCGTGACGAACATCCCCGACCTGCAGAAGAACGCCAAACTGACGCTGGTATCCTCCGTGTCTATCGTAGAGGGCGGATACCACGACGTAACGCTGAGAAGCTCTTCTCCGGTGAAGTAAGCAATAATATGAAAAAAGTGCTGCCCGGCCATAGCTGGGCAGCACTTTTGCTGTTGTCAAAGCACCCTTGGCTCTCCCTCTGGGAGAGCTGTCACCGAAGGTGACTGAGAGGGCATTGCAGCCCCCCTCACCGTCCTCGCTCGGCCAACTCTACCAGAGGGAGAGGCAAGAGGGATGCTGACATTAAATTATAATTACACAAGAACAGGCACAGTGGATTATCCCGCTGTGCCTTTAACTGTTTAATTCTGCCCGCCGCCCGTTGCAGCGGGATTTACTTTTGCTTTTTTTCTTCCTGCTCCACATGTTTTCTCAGAACAAGGTTAATGTACTGTGACAGCGGACGGCAGTCTTCGTCTGCCTTTTCCTTAAGCTTTTCCAGCAAGTCACCATCAATCGTGATGCTGATTCTTTCCTTTAGCGGTCGCATTTTTCATATCACCCCGTGCGTGTATACTGCCTTACTTCTGCTTTTTCTCTTTTTCTTTCTGTTCCATGTATCTTCTCAGGATTAGGTTAATATACTGAGACAAGGGACGGCAGTCTTCATCTGCTTTTTCCCGAAGTTTTTCCAGTAAATCGCTGTCAATCGTAATGCTGATTTTCTCTTTTAACGGTCGCATGTCCCATCACCTCGGGGACATTATAGCATTAGGTAAGGTTTTATATTGACAAGTATGGAAAAGTAGGATATACTGCTACCAATGAGGTGATAGTATGATAGTTGTACTGAACAACCGTCAATTCGGGAAAAACCTTCGATTCCTCCGCAGATGGCACCGTTACAGCCGTTGGGAGCTGGCAAATCTGATCTGCTCTTACCCCAAGGTCATCCGGGATTGGGAAACCGGCAGGAGCATCGACGTGGATTCTGTTTGTATGCTGAATATCGGAAAACTGTTTGGTATTCCTATCGAATCCCTGATCGACGACGACCTCAGACGGATTTACAAGTCCAGAAAATGACCCCCGCTGCTTTTCAGCAGCGGGGGCATTGCTTATCTTACGAAGGATGTACTCAAATTGCAGCTCCAGTTTTCGCCTGGGTCCAGAATGGCGGCGGCGGGCTTTTCCTCCCAGCGGATGGAGCCACCCTCTGAACTGGGAAGGCTGTGCCACGGTTCGATGCATACAAACTTCGGTTCCCCTCCCGGCATCGACCAGATCAGTGTGTAGGGGAACTCCGAAATGTCGCATACCACACCACGCCCGGTGCCTTTTTCGTAAATCCCCAGCTTATGGGATTTGAGATTCACCATACAGTGGCTGTCGTTTGCGAACAGCTCCCGGGTGATGGGGATGGTGCGGATGTTGCTGCCCAGCGTGTAGAAATCCCCGTGAACCAGACCCAGTGGCAGGCAGTTAATGCAGAGCGGAGACTCTGGCTCGCTGAACCGAAGCTCGTAGTCCGACAGCGTATGCTCATCGTCAAAGGGAACGGTGAAGGCAGGATGGTACCCAATGCCAAAGTACAGCTTCTCGGCATCCCAGTTTTCCACCGTCAGCTTGTGGTGCAGGGTGTCGCCGTCCAGCGTGAAGGTGGAGACCAGCCGGAACGCATAAGGGAAAATCCGTAGAGTTTCCTCACTGCTGCGCAGTTCCATCACAATGGTGTCTTCCGTCTGGCGCACCAGCGTATGCTCCATCAGCCGGGCAAAGCCGTGCTGCTTCGCCTGATACACCTCGCCCTTGGTTTCGATAAGATCGTCCACGACCTTTCCGGTGTGGGGAAACAGAATGGGCGCGTGGTAGCCCCAGACGCTCTTGTCCGCTTGCCACATGTGCTCCACGTCGTCAAATTTCCGCACGACGCTTTTCACCTGCGCGCCCCATGTGGTGACGGTGACGATCAGGTACTCATTTTCAATCGCGTATTCCATGGCTTATTTCTGCTCCTTCAGCAGGTCGCGGATCTCGGTCAGAAGCAGCTCCTCGTTGCTGGGCTTGGGCGGCTCGGCGGGGGCGGCTTCTTCCTTCTTCTTGCCAAGCTCGGTCAGTTTGTTCAGACTCTTCACAAGGAAGAACACCACCAGTGCCAGAATCAGAAAGTTGATAACGGCGGAGATGAAGTTGCCGTAGTTCAGAGTGTTCAGAACCACGTTTCCGGCGTTGTCCAACACAGGCTCACCAAACAGCCGGGGCAGAACGATCTTCATTTCGGAAAAATCGATGCCGCCCATGAAGATGGACACGATGGGCATGATGATATCATCGGTCAGGCTTTTGGTGATGGTGGAGAACGCCGCGCCGATGATGGTGCCGACGGCCAGCGCCATGGCGTTGCCCTTAATGGCGAAGGCGGCAAACTCATCCCACCAGGAGGGCTTTTTCACGGGATTTTTCATGGTGCGTCTCCCTTATTTCTTCTCGATGACCTCAATGCCGCCCAGGTATTTCCGCAGAACTTCGGGAACCACGACGGAGCCGTCGGCTCTCTGATTCTGCTCCACCATGGCGGGGAAGATACGGGAGGTAGCCAGGCCGGAACCGTTCAGGGTGTGGACGAACTCGGGCTTGCCAGTAGCTTCCCGGCGGAAACGAATGTTGCCGCGCCGCGCCTGATAATCCCGGGCGTTGGACACGGAGGAAACTTCCTTATAGCCGTTCATGGAGGGAATCTGAATTTCAATGTCGTAGGTGCGGGCCATGGAAGCGGAGCAGTCGCCCGCGGCCAGCTTCACGGTGCGGAAGTGGAAGCCCAGACCCTTCACCAGATTCTCGGCCTTGCGCACCAGTTCCTCAAAGGCCGCGTCGGAATCCTCTGGGCGGGTGAACTGGAACATTTCCACCTTGTTGAACTGGTGGCCGCGCACCATGCCCCGCTCGTCGGCGTGGCCGGAACCGGCTTCCCGACGGAAGCAGGGGGTGTAGGCAAAGAACTTCCGGGGCAGCTCGGCTTCGGTGAGGATCTCATCCCGGTAGATGGAGCAGAGGGCAGCTTCCGCGGTGGGCAGCATATAGTGGACGCGGTCGTCGGTGGGGTTCGCGATCTTGTAGACCTCGTCGGCAAACTTGGGGAACTGACCGGCAGTCTCGCCGCACTGGTACTCCAGCATGTGAGGCGGCAGAATGAACTCGTAGCCGTCGGCAATGTGGCAGTCGATGAAGTAGTTCAGCAGCGCCCATTCCAGACGTGCGCCCATGTCCTTATACATCCAGAAGCCGGAACCCGCCAGCTTGACGCCCCGGTCGTAGTCGATAAGACCCAGACCCTCGCACAGGTCAACATGGTGCTTTGGGGTGAAGTCAAACTTGTGAGGCTCGCCAAAGTAGCGCAGCGGCTCGTTGTTTTCCTTTCCGCCGGGCTTCAGATCGGGGTCGGGCAGGTTGGGCAGGCTCAGCATGGCGACGCGGTACTCGTCGCTGAGTGTTTTCAGCTCGGCCAGCTCCTGCTCGATCGCCTCGGCGATCTGTACGGACTGGGCGTTGTTGGCGGCAATGGTAGCGTCCAGCTTGGACACGTCCTTGCCTTCTTTCTCGGCCTTCTTCTTCATGCCGAAGAGCTTGCCGTTTTCCTTCGCCAGCTTGTTCTTCTGGGCGGTCTGGGTCTCGGTGTTGGTCTTCAGGGTGCGGATCTTTGCGTCCAGCTCCAGAATACGGTCAACGGTGGCGTCGCAGTCCACTTCCTTTGCCCGCAGACCGGCCTTGACGGCGTCGGGATTTTCCTTGATTTTCTTGATGTCCAGCATGATGTTTACCTCTCCTTAAATCGGAAATTTATTTTTGTATTTTCATCAGGGCGTCCAGCAGATTCTGCAAATCTTCCTGCCCATAGAATTCCAGTTCAAAGCGTCCCTTGCGCTTGCCATTGACGATTTTGACGCCCCGGCCAAGGTGCTTGCTCAGAGACTTTTCGCATTCGGCCACATAGTCCACCGCAAAAACTTCTTTTTTCTGGGGCGCGGGCTCCTTGCTCATGTTCTTGCACAGCAGCTCCGCCTGACGGACGGACAGTCCTAACGCAACGATCTTCTGCGCGGCTTCCTGCTGCTTCTTCTCAGATTTCAGCTGCAGGATCGCCCGGGCGTGACCGGCGGACAGCTCGCCCTTGCGGACGCGCTCCTGCACCTCGGGACACAGCCCCAGCAGCCGCAGAGCATTTGCCACGGCGGGACGGGACTTCCCTACCCGACCGGCGGCTTCCTCCTGCGTCAGGCCGTACTCGTTCATCAGCGTCTGATACCCCAGCGCTTCTTCCAGAGGGTTCAGATCCTGACGCTGCAAGTTCTCAATCAGCGCCAGCTCCATGGCCTTCTTGTCGTCGGCTTCGATGATGACTGCGGGCACGTCGCTCAGGTTCGCCATCCGGGCGGCACGCCAGCGCCGCTCACCGGCGATGATCTGATAGTAGCCGTTGGGCATTTCCCGCACCGTCAGGGGCTGAATGATGCCGTGGACGGTGATGGAGTCTGCCAGCGCCTGCAATTCTTCTTCGTCAAAGTCGTGCCGGGGCTGATCGGGGTTGGGCTCTACCTTGTAAATCGGCAGCAGCTGATACGCGCTTTTTTCCAGAGGCTCTTCGGTGAAATCCCCCAGAAGCGCACCCAGACCCTTGCCTAGTCCTTTCTGTGATGCCATTCTTACTCCTTTCCGTGGGGCCCCATCTGGAAGCTGCCAGAATGCCCACCAGCGGCTCTTTTTCCCCTGTGCTGCTCCATTTCCCCTTGAAATACATCCTTAGTATTCCTGCGGGGAAATGGCTTGCACAGTGCAAAAATCCCTCGCTGTTGGTCATTCCGCCAGCTTCCAGATGCGGCCTTTCTGTTTCACAGCTTTTGCTGAATTTCTTCTGCCATTGCCCGGTAGGCAGCGGCTCCCCGGCTGATCCGGTCATAGGCGGTAATGGGAACGCCGTGGCTGGGCGCTTCCGCCAGCCGGATGTTCCGGGGAATGACCGTGGAGAACACCTTCCCGGGAAAATGCCGCCGAACCTCCTGAGACACCTGTGCCGAGAAGTTCGTGCGCCCATCGAACATGGTCAGCGCCACGCCGAAAACCTCCAGCCGGGGATTCATACGGCGCTTTACCGTGCGGAGCGTTGCCATAAGATCGCTTAGCCCCTCTAGCGCAAAATATTCACACTGCACCGGCACCAGAATCCCGTCCGCTGCGCACAGCGCGTTCAGCGTCAGCAGCTCCAATGACGGCGGGCAGTCCACGAAGATCAAGTCGTAGCGTTCCTTGATTCCGCTCAGCGCCATGTCCAGCTGCCGCTCCCGGTGCTGGGCGGAGATCAGTTCCACGGTAGCGCCCGCCAGATCGGACGCGGACGGCAGCACGTCCCCGTAGGGCGTGGAGACAATGGCGTCCTCCGACGGAACGTCGTTGATGAGCACGTCATAGACAGAGTATTTGCACTTGCGCTTGTCCAGCCCCAGACCGGATGTGGCATTTGCCTGAGGGTCAAAGTCGCACAGAAGAACGCGCAGTCCCAGATCGTGCAGAGCGGCGGTCAGATTAACGGCGGTGGTGGTTTTTCCCACGCCGCCCTTCTGATTCACCACGGCAATTATTTTCCCCATGTTTTCATCCTCTATCTTTCTGTTATGTCCCGCAAAAATCAAAATGTTTCACGTGAAACATCAGCTTCCCTCGGTGGCCGCAGTAGTGGTAACGGCGGAGTAATTCTGCCCCGGCAGGAGACGGTTTGCGCTCATGTACCGGAGCATGACGACGGAAAGAACGATCAGCAGCACCACACAGACAGACAGGAGCGCGGACAGGATACGGATGCGTTTCTTCAGCGCTTTCAGCTGTTCCTCCGGCGCGGCCTTGGTGCGGCGGCGGGAATGAACCTTCTTTGAAACGGCAGCGCTTCCGCGGGACGGAAGCTGAACGGCAGTCCCGGGCTTGACCGGGTACTTTGCCATCTGCACAAGGCAGTCGTTGCAGAAAACCTGCCCCTCCTCAATTTCACGGCCGCACTTCAAACAATTCACGTCTCTCACCTCCGAATAAACGATAGCAATATTGTACACCACTTTTCCCCGTTCGTAAAGAGGAAAGTAAAACAAGAAACCAAAAAATTATACTGAACTCCAATTAAAATCTTTAGAAAAGATTTTAATTGCCCGAAGGGCAAGGAGTTCATATGAGACGTGTTTTGTGATTTCTTTCCTTATAAATCACAAAACGGGCAACGCCGTCAGACAGTGCCTTTCTGATTAAAATCTTGATTTTAATCAGAAAACAGTATTACATTTTCCGGGGCGCACCCATTTGGATGCGCCCCATCTTTTATTTTCGGGAAAAAGACCCGTAATTTTTTACATTTTGCGCAATTTCCTGTTGACATTTTGTGCATTATGGTGGTATAGTATGTCAATAAGTATTCGGCGCACGCACAAAGGTACACCGGATAGAAACAAAAGGAGAGGATTGAACATGAAAAAAATTCTTGCTATTGTGCTGGCGGCTGTGATGCTGCTGTCCATGACCGCCTGCGGCGCTGCCGCGAAGAAGGATACATACGTTGTGGGTATCTGCCAGCTGGTTCAGCACGACGCCCTCGACGCCGCGACCAAGGGCTTCCAGGACGCTCTGACCGAAGCGCTGGGAGACAAGGTGAAATTTGAAGTCCAGAACGCCTCCGGCGACTCCGTGAACTGCACCACCATCATCAACGGCTTTGTTTCCAGCAAGGTCGATCTGATCATGGCCAACGCCACCCCCGCCCTTCAGGCTGCCGCGTCGGCGACCAGTGAGATCCCCATTCTGGGCACCTCCGTCACCGACTACGCTTTCGCTCTGGAGATCGAGGGCTGGACGGGCACTGTGGGCGGCAACATCTCCGGCACCTCCGACTTGGCTCCCCTTGACCAGCAGGCTGCCATGATTCAGGAGCTGTTCCCGGACGCCAAAAACATCGGCCTGCTGTACTGCTCCGCCGAGGCCAATTCCCAGTATCAGGTGGATGAAATGACCAAGTATCTGACCGAGCTGGGTCTGACTGCCACTGCTTTTGCCTTCACCGACACCAACGACGTTGCGTCCGTCGCTCAGGCGGCCTGTGATGCCAGCGACGTGCTCTACATCCCCACTGACAACACCGCTGCCTCCAACACCGAGGCCATTGCCAACGTGGTGCTGCCGGCCAAGGTTCCCGTGATCGCCGGTGAGGCCGGCATCTGCGAGGGCTGCGGCATCGCGACCCTGTCCATCAGCTATTACGATCTGGGCGTCGCCACCGGCAAGATGGCGGCCAAGATCCTCACCGGCGAGGCGGACATCTCCCAGATGCCCGTGGAGTACGCCCCTCAGGTGACCAAGATGTACAACGCCGCCAACTGCGAGGCGCTGGGCGTCACCATTCCCGACGGCTACGAGCCGATGGGGTAATTTTCCCGTAAAATCAAGCGGCAGGGCAGGGCTTTTACCCTGTCCTGCCTTGGCGTCATTCTGCGCCCGGACCGGGCAATTTCTTTATTATTGTAGAGGTATCAAGATATGAGCTTCTTCCTATCCCTTTTGAATGCCATGCCGGGCGCGATCACTCAGGGAATGCTCTGGGGAATCATGGCAATCGGCGTGTACATCACCTACCGTATTCTGGACGTGGCCGACCTGACGGTGGACGGAAGCCTTGCCACCGGCGGCGCGGTGTGCGTCATGCTGATGCGTGCCGGGTGGAATCCATGGGCCGCGCTGCTGTGCGCGTTTCTGGCGGGTGTGCTGGCGGGACTGTGTACCGGTCTGCTCCACACCCGGTGCGGGATTCCTGCCATTCTGGCCGGTATCCTGACCCAGCTGGCGCTGTACTCCGTCAATCTTCGGATCATGACAGGCAAGGCCAACCAGCCCATCGGCGTGGATAAGTACGACCTGCTGGTCTCCCAGCGCTACGTCCGGGATCTGGCGCTGAATAACCCCATTCCACTGGTGATCCTGTTTCTGGCGGTGCTGATCGGCCTGCTGTACTGGTTCTTCGGCACCGAGTACGGAAGCTCCCTGCGGGCAACCGGCGCGAACCAGAACATGGCCCGCGCACAGGGCATTGATACCAAGTCGGGCATCACCTTCGGTCTGATGCTGGCAAACGGTCTGGTCGCCATGGCGGGCGGCCTGCTTGCCCAGTATCAGGGCGCGGTGGATGTGAACATGGGACGGGGCGCCATCGTCATCGGCCTTGCCGCCGTCATCATCGGCGAGGTGCTGCTGGGACGCGTGTTCCGCAATTTCGCGCTGAAGCTGGTGTCCGTCGTCATCGGCGCGGTGATCTACTACGTAGTCATCCAGATCGTTCTGCAGCTCGGCCTGAACACCAATGACCTGAAGCTGCTGACGGCACTGGTGGTGGCGCTGTTCCTTGCGGTTCCCTATTGGAAGACCATCGTGCTTCCCAAGAAGAAGGAGGTATGACGATGCTGGAGCTGAAAAATATCAGCAAGACCTTCAACGCCGGAACGGTGAACCAGAAGGTGGCGCTGAACGGGCTGAATCTGACCATGAACGAGGGTGATTTTGTTACCGTCATCGGCGGCAACGGCGCGGGCAAGAGCACCATGCTCAACGCCATCGCCGGAGTGTTTCAGGTGGACACCGGGAAAATCCTCATTGACGGCGTGGACGTGACCGCCCTGCCGGAGTATAAGCGGGCAAAGTACATCGGCCGGGTGTTTCAGGACCCCATGATGGGCACTGCCGCGACCATGCAGATCGAGGAAAACCTTGCGCTGGCGGCACGCCGGGGCAAGCCCAGAACCCTCCGTCCCGGTATCACCAAGGCGGACCGGGAGTTCTATAAGGAGCAGCTGCGGATTCTTGATCTGGGATTGGAAGACCGGATGACCACCAAGGTCGGTCTGCTGTCCGGCGGCCAGCGTCAGGCGCTGACGCTGCTGATGGCGACTTTGCAGCAGCCGAAGCTGCTGCTTCTGGACGAGCACACCGCGGCGCTTGACCCCAAGACTGCGGCCAAGGTGCTGGAGGCGACCCAGCGGATCGTAGAGAAGAACCACCTGACCACCATGATGATCACCCACAATATGCGCGACGCCATTTCCTATGGCAACCGCCTGATCATGATGTACGAGGGGCATGTTGTGGTGGACGTTTCCGGAGAGGAAAAGAAGAATCTGACGGTGGAGCAGCTGCTGAATCTGTTCAGCAGAGCCTCCGGCTCCGACGAAGCCGACGACAAGCTCTTACTTTCCTGATATGATCAACAGGGCGCGCATTTCTGCGCGCCCTGATTTTACTGGGAGGAAGAAACATGAAACCCAAAGAACTGCTGGAAATTCTGTCCGTGGCGGAGAAGCTGAAATGCAACACACGGCACTGCTATACCTCCTCCGGCCGCCGGGAGAGTGTGGCGGAGCACAGCTGGCGGATTTCCCTGATGGCGATGCTTCTGACGAAGGAGTTCCCGGAGGCGGACATGGACAAGGTGATCCGCATGTGCCTGATCCACGACATGGGAGAAGCCTTCACCGGGGACATCCCGACCTTTGAGAAAACCAACGCCGATACCCGGAAAGAGGACGACATTCTGCTGAATTGGGTGAACACCCTCCCGGAGGACGTCCGGGAGGAATGGGCGGCGCTGCTCACCGAGATGAACGCCATGGAGACACAGGAAGCGAAAATCTACAAGGCGCTGGACAAAATGGAAGCGGTGATCCAGCACAATGAATCGGATATTTCCACATGGCTGCCCCTTGAGTATGACTTGCAGCTGACCTACGGCGAGGAAAACGTGCAGTTTTCCCCCTATATGCAGCAGCTAAAGGCAGAGGTCAACGACTGGACGAGAGAGAAGATCGCCCGGGAGGAGCCGGAATAAAGCGCCCCGACATAATATTGCAAAAACCTCCGTATGACAGTTCGTGCATACGGAGGTTTTTGTCGAGAATCCGGTTATCGTCTGCGCCGGACGGGCTGCGCCAGCTTGCGCAGCAGGAGAACCAGCCCCGCTGCCGCCAGCAGGCAGGCGCTCATGACGCTGTAGGAAAAAGCTGCCAAATCGCCGTGACGCTGGACGTAATATTCCATAAAGCCCGCGCCGCCGATGCAGGCGGTGATCCCCAGCCACACCAGCACGTTCCAGAATCGGAAGCCCCGGGCTTTTACCATCCGAGCGGAGAATACCACAATCACCAGCAGCAGCCCCAGCGCACCCAGCACCTGCACCACGCTGACGAAGCCATTGCTCCGGAAAAACAGCTTGTCATACCGGGTACTGTCCAGCACCTGTCTCTTATACACATCTCCGAGCCCACGAGA
>ENA-OZGB01001074-OZGB01001074.1-human-gut-metagenome-genome-assembly--contig:-NODE-1074-length-13964-cov-8.183478_pt1 | contig 13964 bp, 9 predicted proteins | sample MGYA00245113_ERZ653651 | MGnify/ENA primary metagenome ERZ653651 (study PRJEB26926, sample SAMN06165095) | human gut metagenome | biome: ENVO:00009003; feature: ENVO:2100002; material: ENVO:00002003... | reverse complement strand
CTCCATATCGGCGGCGCGTACTCTCTACTCTTTCGGTCTTACTATGTTCTTTATATTCTGTATCAGTATTACTTGCGGGCAATTTCTGCCCATCAAGAGGGGCGGTTTTCTGCACTTCTGAAAGGCAGCCTTTGCCCATCAGAGGGGAAGAAAGCTGCACCCCATCGGGTATTTGCAGAAACAGTCTGTTTGCCTTTGTCAAGCCCTGCCGGACGCGAGTCAGCAGCCCGGCATTTTCCAGTTCGCACAAGGCGGTTTTTACCGTTCTTTCGCTCCGATTCAGGTCATTCGCCATCTGCTTGATTGTGTAGATGACATACACATTTCCGTCCTCTGATACCCACCCTGATTTTTGCGAAAGCATCGTGCGGTTCAGCAGGAGGGCATATAGCAGTTTGGCGTTGATGGAATGTTCGCTGACTACCATAAATTGCGGCAAAGGAATGAACGGTGGGAGCGAGGTATCAATCTTGATATAGATGGCGTATCACTTCCTTTCAGTGTCTGCGGTATTCATGGCGGGGTTCCATCGGGTCCGCGAGGGGAGTACGCAGATGTGCCACCCTTTTTTGCCCTCTTTGACCGATAATGTGGGCAAATAACGACAACCGCCCGGAAACTCTGCTTGCAATCGTGGACGCAGCGGCGGCAGAGCGTGTTGTACGCCTTGCGTCCCCGGTCATTCAGGAAGAACGACCATTCCAGCTTTTTTGATTTGCTCATGCGCGGCATATCTGTACTCCTTTCCCGAATTACAATTCGTTTCTCTGCTGTACTTTCAGCAGCTCCCATACGTCAGCCATCCGTTCTTTCAGCTCGGCAACGTCGGCATCGTAGAAATGCCCGGTGCTGTTGATGCGGCGGCAGACGTGGTTGATGTTTGTGGCAATCCTGCTGACAGCGGCAGCTAACTTTTTCTGCTCGGTGTAATCGACCTTGATGATGTACCCGTCAATCAGCATTTTCCGGGCATACGCGCCGAAGTTGCGGGTGCCAAGCTGGTTCATCTTGTGGCGAACCATGCTCAATTCCTGCTCATTCAAGCAGATTTCTTTGCGGATGGGTCGTGTACGGTCTGGCATATCAAAGAACTCCTTTCACTTTACAACGGACACCTTTTTGCCGTTTGTTGAGTATGGCGGCAAAAATTTTTTTCCTTTCACTTTACAACGGACATTTTTTAGTCAAAACGCAGGTATCGACATGAGAAATTTTCAAAAAATATGCGCCCCTGCTTTTGCAAAAGCGGGAGCGCATTGTATCTGCGGATATGAGATTTGAGAGAGTAGCAAGCACATCCGGTGTCCGTACACACCGGAAAAATGAGCGGTTCAGCCTTGCGCCCGAACTGCTCATTTTGTTGTTGGGGAATCCCCACACCCCTTTCATGTCTGAATTGAAAATACTTCCTGAACTTTTCAGAAAGCCCTTGCTTTTATTCGCTTTGACGATTATAATTATAATGTGATTTTATAAGCAGACACAGAACTGAACTGCAACAGGAGTACCGCCCATGAAGTATTTATCTATCGCGCAAACCGCCGAACGCTGGGGTATCTCCACCCGCCGTATTCAGATTTTGTGCGGCGAGGGGCGCGTCCCCGGTGCTATCCGCATTGGCACGGTCTGGGGAATTCCAGAGGACGCAGAGAAGCCAGCGGACGCGAGAATCAAGAACGGCAAGTATATCAAGAAGCCCGCCGAAAACGAAAAATGAGCCGCAGATTATATCAGCGACTCTAACTCGAAATAATGGGGTCTATTCCACCTCGCGGGTGCGAATGGGCGCACTGCCCCCTTGTCACGAATCTACCTAAATCGTCGATTCGACAAACGATGACAGCGTTGGACAAAATTTAGTCCTTCCGAGACAGGATAGGTCTTTCACCACAATAACCGCTATACAGACATAGCCAGAAGTGACCCTCATTACTGATGAGGGTCAGGGTAGAAAAAACCTCATTTGAAATGAGGATAACACGATTATGGAGGAAATCAGCCATGCCAACACTTGAATGGATTGGAAAGAGCAAGGTTATCAATCATCATCAGGAAGTTCCGTTCCGGGTGTTGGAGCGCAAGTACAGCTTTGACGAAAGCGGGCAGCATAACGAGGACAACGGCAGCGAAAACATGATCATCCGGGGCGATAATCTGGAAGCCCTGAAAGCGCTGTTGCCCCGGTATGAAGGACGGATAAAGTGTATCTACATCGACCCTCCCTACAACACAGGAAACGAGGGATGGGTCTACAACGATAATGTCAATGACCCAAAAATCAAAAAATGGCTGGGCGAGGTTGTCGGCAAAGAGGGCGAGGACTTGACCCGCCATGACAAGTGGCTGTGCATGATGTACCCGCGCTTGAAGCTGCTGCAAAAGCTGCTGGCGGACGATGGTGTTATTTTCATCAGCATTGATGATACTGAATGCTCTAATCTCATTCTAATTTGTAATGAGATTTTTGGAGCAAGCAACTTTGTTGCAAATGTTTCATGGCAGAGAACCTATTCGCCACGCAATGATTCCAAGGGAATTGTAAGCGAGGTTGAGCATCTTGTTGTGTTCAGTAAAAATCCAGGCTGGCAACCGAATAAACTCCCCCGCACAGAAGCAATGGATTCCCGCTACAAAAATCCAGACAACGATGTTGCACCGTGGAAAAGTAGTGACGCTTTTGCTCCGGGCGCAGCTACCCATCAAGGAATGGTTTATGCGATTCAGCACCCATTCACAGGAGAAATGCTTTATCCGTCAAATGGGCGGTGCTGGCGTTATCAGCAATCCTCAATGCTGGAATATATGCAAGGTTGGTGCAATTACCGCCTTGAAAACCTACATGATGAAAAAGAGCGGGCAAGAGTTTGTGGCATAGATGAATCAGCGGTAAGAAAAGATGTACTTGCTATCGTACTGGAAGAGCCGTTGGAGGTATCAGCGGCAAAAGCCCAAAAAGTATATAACCGTGGCAGATGGCCCGGTTTCTATTTCACCAAGGGCGGGTATGGCGGTATTGCGCGTAAAACGTACCTTGAAAATGTAGGCGGCAGACTTCCAACCAACCTCTGGATGTACGAAGAAACGGGGCATACCGACGAAGCAAAAAAAGAGCTTATCAGCTTGTTCGGTGGACGTTCTCCGTTTGATACGCCTAAGCCCACCCGCCTACTCGATTTTGTTTTGAAAGTAGCTGGAACGAGCGAAACCCTTATGCTTGATTCCTTCGCTGGCTCTGGGACAACCGCACATGCAGTTTTGAACGCCAACAAAGCGGACAACGGTAATCGTCACTTCATCTTAATTGAGATGATGGACTACGCCGACAGCATCACCGCCGAGCGCGTGAAACGTGTTATCAAGGGCTACGGCGAGGGCAAGAACGCCGTGGAGGGCACGGGCGGCAATTTCAGCTTCTATGACTTGGGCGAACCGCTGCTTGTGGGCGATTGCCTGAATGAAGCCGTTGCCCCGGAGAAAATCCGGGAATACATCTGGTTTATGGAGACCAAGCAGCCCTACGCCCCGCCCAGCGGTGGCAGTCCGTATTACCTCGGCAAGCACAACAGCACAGGCTATTACTTCTACTACGAGCCGCAGCGCGTTACAGTGCTGGATTATGCGTTCCTCTCCACCATTACGGAAAAAGCCGATGGAACGGTGATTTACGCCGACCGCTGCTCCATCAGCGAGGACAAGCTGGCAAAAATAGGCGTCACATTCAAAAAAATTCCACGCGATATTAGCAGGCTGTAAGGGGGTGTTCGCTATATGGAAATGAAAACATATCAGAAAAAGGTGATAGCGGACTTGACCCGCTATCTGGAACTACTGAACGAAACAAGGAGTGACGCGGCGGCGTTTCGCCTGTTCTGGCAGGAGAAATCAGCCCCGACTTTAGGGCTATACCAAAACGTTATACCCGGTGTTCCGAACCTCTGCTTCAAGGTGCCGACAGGCGGCGGCAAGACCTTTATTGCCTGCAACGCCGTTCGCCCTATCTTTGACGCACTTCCCGCTACCAAGACAAAGGCGGTCGTGTGGCTTGTTCCGTCGGACGCGATTCTGACGCAGACGGCGAAAGCCCTGAAAGACACGTCCCATCCCTACCGTCAGAAAATCGACGTGGATTTCGGCGGGCGTGTGGAGGTCTACACCAAGCAGGAGCTTTTGAACGGTCAGAACTTCAACCCCACCGCCGTAACGGAGCAGTTGTCGGTTATGGTGCTGTCCTACGATTCGTTCCGTGGGCGCGGCAAGGAGGTCTTGAAAGCCTATCAGGAGAACAGCAACCTTGCCGAGTTTGCAAAGGTGCTGGGCAAGCCCGATAGCCCCATTGAAAAAGCGGACGAAACCGCCCTGTTCCAGATTATCAACCAGCTTAACCCGCTTGTCATCGTGGACGAAAGCCACCATGCCCGGTCGGAATTGAGCCTTGAAATGCTGGAAAACTTCAATCCCTGCTTTGTGCTGGACTTGACCGCCACGCCGAAAAAGGAGAGCAATATCATTTCCTATGTGGACGCGGTGCAGCTTAAAAATGAACACATGGTCAAGCTGCCTGTTATCGTCTATAACCGGGACAGTCAATCCGAGGTGCTGATTGATGCAATCGACCTGCGGAACAAGCTGGAAGAAATTGCAGATGCGGAGTACGCCAAGACGGGGAAATATATCCGTCCTATCGCGCTGTTTCAGGCACAGCCGAAGGGCAAAGAGGATGCGACCACCTTTGAAAAGCTGCGGGACAAGCTGGTGGACGCCGGGATTCCCGCCGAGCAAATCGCTATCCGCACCGCCGATGTGAACGAGCTGAAAAACATCGATTTGATGTCCCCGGACTGCCCGATTCGGTATATTATCACGGTCAATGCGCTGAAAGAGGGCTGGGATTGCCCCTTTGCCTATATCCTTGCGTCCCTTGCCAATAAGACAAGCCAAGTTGATGTGGAGCAGATTTTGGGACGGATTCTCCGTCTGCCCCATACGAGCCAGCATACGCAAAGCGCACTCAATATGTCCTATGTGCTGACTTCTTCCAACGATTTCAACAACACCGTGGCGCATATCGTCAAGGGCTTGAACAGCGCAGGATTCAGCGATAAGGACTATCGGATCGGTGAACCTGCAAAACCGCAGATTCCCGAACAGCCAGCGGAACAAATCACGCTGCCTGATCAACAAGGGTGTCCTGAAATGGAACCCCCTTTGGAAACCGCCGAGGACGATTTTTCGGAGCTGGATGGGAAATTGATCGGGGCAGAGTTGGAGCGGCGCAGAGAACAGGCGCAAACGCCTGAAATCGCCCCGAAAGCCGACACCATGCTGGACGCTGCCGCAGAGGTCGAAAAGGCATATACAGACGCTATCCAACAGACAGACAATGACCCGATGATGGACAATCTTCCGTGGGAGGTGCGGGATAAAGTGAAATCATTCCAAGTAAACCCGCAGTTCCGGGAGGATATTGAAACGCTGCAAATCCCGCAGTTTTTCCTGAAAGTTGAGCAATCTTTGTTTACGGACGGTTCTTTTGAACTGCTGGACAAGGAAATGCTGGCAGAGGGCTTTACCCTCAAGGGCAAGGCATACGATATTGATTTTGCCGCCGCAGACGATGAAATCCGCGAAATCGACGTGCGGGAGCAGGACGGCGGTTTGCCAAAGGTGTTCAAGATGGAGAGCGCCGAGCAGCGGTATTTTAAGGAGTGGTTCAACAATCTGCCGCCGGAAAGCCGGGTGCGTCAATGCAAGGATATGATGTTCAATCAGCTTAACAAGCTGAATATGGTGGACGCTGCCGAACTGAAAGCCTACATAAACCGTATTGTGGACGATATGGATAAGGCGCAGCTTGCCGCTATGGAGAAAGCCCCGCTGGGCTATGCGGCGAAGATCCGCGCCAAAATTGAAGTGCTTCTGGAAGCCCACTACCGGGAAAACTTTGAAAGGTGGATGGAAACGGAGCGCATTGTCTGCAAGCCCTATTTCCGTCTGCGCCCCTCAATCCATCCTGTCACCTATACCGACATATATGCCCGTTCTCTGTATGCAGCAGAGGACGGTGACATGAACAAACTGGAACAGAAGTTGATTGTGGAATTGACCGCCCTGCCGAATGTCCGCTGGTGGCACAGAAATATTGCACGTCAAGACTTTGCAATCAACGGCTTTATCAAGCACTACCCCGATATCCTGATTATGACCAAAAGCGGCAAGCTCATTTGTGCGGAAACCAAGGGTGAACACCTGAAAAACGATGACAGCAGGGAGAAAATCACCCTCGGTCAGGCATGGCGCACAGCGGCGGGCAAGGATTTCCGTTATTACATGGTGTTTGAGAATGAGGAAAACCTCTTGCCGGGTGCGGTGAGTATGAGCCAGTTTATCGACACGGTTAAGGCATTGTAAATCAAATAACCATATATCCGTCACTTGCAGGGGGGCGATAAAATCTACCCCCGATAAGAAGCAGTGCCGATTCGGGCAGCAGGAGCAATTCTGCTGCCCGTTTTCTTTTGTGTGACCCCCGGCTCATGCGCCGCCGGGTAGTCATAAATAACAATCAGCAAGGAGGTTAATTGTCCAATGAAAAACAGCAAGCGAGGAGGTGCGCCGCCTATGAACCACATCGGGAATATCCGTATATCTGCAAGGGAGGGCTTATATGGCAAAGAAACTTGACCCTCAAGAGATAGAGCAGTCCCGCCGGAAAAAGACTCGTGCCGATAATCGGGAAGAACGCAAGGAGCGCATACATGACGGAATCCGCAAAAATCGGGAAAGCGGCGGTGTAATTGTAATACCGCCGCCCCCAGTCGTACAAGCGCAAGGGCAGACCACCCGAAAAATGCGTGTTGCAGCTTATGTCCGTGTCAGCACACAGGAAGAACAGCAAGTAGGCAGTTTCGAGATGCAAATTGTCTATTTCAAATCCAAAATCGAGAGCAACCCCGATTGGGAGTTAGTAAAAATCTATCAAGATTACGGCGTAAGCGGCACTTCCACGAACAAGCGGCAGGGGTTTAAGGACATGATTGATGACGCAAAAGCAGGCAAGATTGACCTTATTTTGACAAAGGGCATAAATCGCTTTGGTAGAAATACGGTTGATATTCTGAACAATTTGCGTACTCTGAACGCCTTGACTCCACCTGTTCCGGTGCGGTTTGAAAGCGAGGGGCTGTCCTCTATCGGGGATGGCAGCAACAATCTACTGATAGCGGTCTTGTCAGCACTTGCAGAATTGGAATCACAGCAAAAGAGCGAAGCCATCAAAAACGGTATTCGCTGGCGCATGGCAGAGGGTATCTACCAATTCTCGGTGATAAACACGCTTGGCTACTATTGGGACCACTTCGGGCGATTGCTGATCGAGCCAACAGAAGCAAAGATTGTTGAGTACATCTACGAAAGCTGTTTGGAAGGTGCAACCCCCGCAGAAATTGCCGCCGCGCTGACCGAACAAGGCATCAAATCGCCTAAAGGGAAAGATTTTTGGCGGGCTGCTACTATTCGCGGTATTCTCCGAAACGAGAAATATTGCGGGGACGCACTCATGCAGAAAACTTGTACGATTGATTTTCGGGAGCATAAGTCGGTGAAAAACACTATGCTCAACAAGTATTTCAAAGAGGAACACCACACAGCAATCATAAAAAAATCCGATTGGCAAAAGGTGCAACAGATTTTAGACGAAAAGCCACTATCCGGCAAATCGACAAGGCTGCACGCTATGCCAAAGCGGTTCACGGTCACACGTTCCAAAGACAAGTATTTCAGAGGGTATATCATTTTAGACCCGCGCTGGACAGCTTCGGAACGCCGCGAACTGCTGAAAGAGCTGAAAAATCTCTAATACCGAAAGGAAAAACCATTATGAAATTTGATTTTAACGCGCTGAATTTTGAGGTCCTTGATGCGAACACCAACGCATACCCCGACATTTTCATTAACCAGAACGGTGTCACCTTTACGAAAAAGGTACTTGATGACCTGAACTATCCTGCTTTTGTCCTGTGCCAGCTTGACGCAAAGAACAAGGTTTTTGCGGTTCGTATGTGCAAGAGTAGTGAGCAGAGGGGCTACAAGTTCTCCAAGCCGAAGGGTGAGCAGAAAGCCACGGTCAGCATCACCAACAAGAATCTGGTTGACCCCATTCGTGCCGCTATGGAGGGCGTTTGGCAAAGCGATAAACGCTATCGTGTGCGTGGCTTTTGGGTCGCAGACGCAAAAACGATGTGTTTTGATCTCTCCGAGGGCGTGCAGGAGGATTATAGAAATACCGCCAGCGATAGTGAAAGCGAGGAATAAATCGGTGAACGAATTGTTCACCGTCTGAACTTCCGAATGACAGTGGGGCAAGCTCATTATGGGCTTGCCCCTTGCTTAAATAAAGGCGGGTATTTGCAGATTGTAACGCACAAGGGGCGGATAAGTGAAATGTAGGGTGGTAATATGGCAGGGAAAAATAAACGGCGCACAAGCGATAATATCCCCGATATTTGCCCCGAAAGACAACAAAAAAACAGGTGTGGGAGTTGTTAGCGTCCCACACCTGTTGGAAAACTGATTTGTAGCAGCGGCGTTCCTATATCCCTTGTGTAAGTTTTCTCTACGCCATTTTTACGCCATTTTCGTATAGAGTAGCATAGGAAAACATGAAGTTATATATGGTTGGTTTGTTCCAAAATCCGCTTCAAATCAAGTAATATTCGTATTTATTGAGGATTATTGAGATATAAAATCAGGTAGCGGTCCTCCGATACCTAATTTCATAAAGGAAAGCCTCCTTTTATTTTTCAGCAAAACATTCTATCACGCTGGGGCGCAAAACGCAAGCCATTCCGCCGCCTTTTGAAAAAGCAGAGCGTTCCGCGGAACGCTCTGCTTTTTGCTTGACTCTTTACAGCTTTGTGATGACGGGAATGACCATCGGGCTGCGCTTGGTCGTTTTGAACAGGTAGTTGCTCACGCCCGATTTGATCGCGCCCTTGAGCTCGCCGATGTCACGGCTGCGGCGACCCAGCACGCCCTCGGCGGCGGACATGACCACCGTTTTCAGCTCGTTCATCAGCTCCTCGGACTCCTTGACGTAGATGAAGCCGCGGGTGATGATCTCAGGCTCGGCGAGCATATAGCCGTCGTGCGCGGAGATGGGCAGCACGACCACCACCATGCCGTCCTCGGCAAGGTGCTTGCGGTCGCGCAGGACGACCGCGCCGACGTCGCCCACACCGCTGCCGTCCACGAAGATCTCACCGGCGGGCGCCATGCCCGGCACGAGCTTCATTGTGCGGGCGGTGATCTCCACCGCGTCGCCGTTTTCGCAGATGGCGATGTTCTTGCGGTCCATGCCCATGGACATGGCAAGGTTCTTATGGATCTGCAGCATACGCTGCTCGCCGTGTACGGGGATAAAATACTTCGGCTTTGTGAGCGCGTGGATGATCTTCAGCTCCTCCTGACAGGCATGGCCGGAGACGTGGAGCATATCCGCGCGGTCGTAAATGACCTCGACGCCCTTGCGGAACAGCTCGTTGATGACGCGCGAGACGGTGTTCTCGTTGCCGGGAATGGCGGAAGCCGAGATGATGACGCGGTCGCCGGGGCCGACCTCAATCTGCTTGTGCTGGGAAAACGCCATGCGGTAGAGCGCGCTCATCTCCTCACCCTGCGAGCCGGTGGTGACGATGACCTGCTTATCGAGCGGGAGCGCCTTGATCTTGTTGATATCCGTCACGGTGTTCTTGGGCAGCTTCATGTAGCCGAGATCGACCGCGACCTTGGTGACATTTTCCATGCTGCGGCCCGTGACGGCGACCTTGCGGCCGACCGCCGCCGCCGCGTCGATGACCTGCTGGATGCGGTGGACGTTGGAGGCGAAGGTCGTGACGATGATGCGCTGCTTGCAGCCGGCGAAGAGCCGGTCGAAGGTCTTGCCGACCGTGCGCTCGCTCATCGTGTAGCCGGGGCGCTCGACATTCGTGGAGTCCGCGAGCAGCGCGAGCACGCCCTGCTTGCCCAACTCACCGAAGCGCGCGAGGTCGATGACCTCGCCGTCGATGGGCGTGGAGTCGATCTTGAAGTCGCCCGTGTGGACGACGGTGCCGAGCCCGGTGTGGATGGCAAACGCCACGCTGTCCGCGATGGAGTGGTTCACATGAATGAACTCCACGCTGAACTTGCCGGCCTTGACCGTCATGCCGCTTTCGACCGTGACGATCTTGGTGGACTTCAAAAGCCCGTGCTCCTCGAGCTTCAGGCGGATCAGTCCCGCGGTCAGGCGGGTACAGTAAATAGGCATATTGACCTGCTTGAGGACGTAGGGGATGGCCCCGATATGGTCCTCGTGGCCGTGGGTGATGAACAGACCGCGGATGCGGTTCTTGTGCTTGGTGAGGTAGCTCACGTCGGGAATGACAAGGTCGATGCCGTACATATCGTCGCCGGGAAAGGCCATGCCGCAGTCCACGACGATGATCTCGCCGCCGTACTCATACACGGTCATGTTCTTGCCGATCTCGTTCAGCCCGCCGAGCGGGATGATCTTCAAATTTTCTGCCAAAATGCATTCACTCCTTATGGATCTTCAAAAATTGGGTGAGCATTCGGTCCACGCCGCGCGGAAATGACCGCACGGAAACAACGACGTCCGTGCTGCGCGCTCCGCCCTGTTCCGCGGAGCGCATCGCACCATCGGCGCCCTGATCGTTTTCTCTATGGACTTGTGCTCTATTCAAACCGCGCGATGGCGGCTCAATACAATTTGTGTTTTTATAGTATACCACGTTTTTTGGAAAAAGTACACACTTTTTTTCATGCGCCCCTTTTCCGGACGAATTTTTTATCGGAAAGCCTATTGCGCCCTTGCGCGCCCGTGTGCTACAATATAGTATCTATTCGTATTTGTTCCGCCTTTGTGCTGCCGATGAAGCAGGGAGGATGCCTTATGAGTAAGAAAGTCAATAAACTGACCGAGCCGAATATGCGGCTGTATTTTCTTCTTGCCGCGGTCTTCTGCGCGGTGACGCTGTGGATCGAGCCGATCCTCGGCCTTGTTGAAGCCGGTGTGATGGCGCTCACCTACGTCTATTTCCGCCGCACGGCGCAAAAGCGCCGCGAGGGCATCCAGCGCTACGTCGAGGATATGACCGACGATGTGGCGAGCGCGGGCAAGTCCTCCATGCTCTCGGCCCCCTTTGCCATGATGGTCTTCCGGCCCGATACGCAGGAGGTGCTGTGGAGCAACGAGAGCTTCCTCCAGCTCACGGGCATGAGGGAGAATCTGTTCGATAACCGGCTGGAGGATACGCTGCCCGGCTTCCCCGCCCAATGGCTGCTGGAGGGAAAGAGCGAATGTCCCGAAACGGTCGTCGTCAACAACCGGCACTTCCGCGTGTTCGGCAGTCTCACGCATCCAAGCGGCCGCAGCGGCGCGCGCGGGCTTCTCGCGCTGACCTATTGGATGGACGTGACTGAGCAGGACGAGCTCAGGAAAAAGAGCGAGGAGAACCGCCCCATCGTGGCCGTGCTCATGCTCGATAACTACGAGGAGCTGATGAAGGCCGGCACCGAGGCGGCGCGCTCGTCTGTGCTCGCGCAGATCGACGAAAAGATCAGCGCGTGGGTGTCGGGCACGCAGGGGCTTTTGTGCAAGTACGACCGCAACCGCTATTTGCTGCTGCTGACGGAGAAGCATTACAATACGCTGCTCGAGGGCAAGTTCAGCGTGCTCGACGCGGTGCGCTCCGTCGTCACCGAGGACGGCGTCGCCGCGACGCTCTCCATCGGCGTCGGCAAGGACGCGGACGATTACGAGACGCTTTTCAAGAACGCGGGCCTGTCCATCGAGATGGCGCTCTCGCGCGGCGGCGATCAGGTCGTCGTGCGCAACCGCCTCGATTTTGAGTTCTACGGCGGCAAGACAAAGTCCACCGAAAAGCGCACGAAGGTCAAGTCCCGCGTGATGGCCAACGCCCTCGGCGAGCTGATCTCCGATGCCAGTCAGGTCTTTATCATGGGCCATAAGCACGCCGACTTCGACGCCGTCGGCGCGGCGGCGGGCGTGTGCTGCATCGCGCGCAAGCGCGGCAAGAAGGCACAGATCGTCATTGACATGGACGACAATGCCGCCGGCCCGATCCTCAAGCGCCTTGCCGCGCTGCCGGAGTATAAGGATGCCTTCATCAGCGGCAGCGACGCCTTCATCAAGGCACAGCCCGGCGCGCTGCTCGTGGTGGTGGACACCAACCGCCCCGACTTTGTGGAGTCCGAGCAGCTGCTCGACACCTGCAACCGCGTGGCGGTCATTGACCATCACCGCCGGGCGGCGAGCTATATTGAATCCGCTGCGCTCAACTTCCACGAGCCCTACGCCTCGTCGGCGTCGGAGCTGGTGAGCGAGCTGCTGCAATATCTCATTGACCCCGGCGATCTGCTGCGCGCCGAGGCCGAGGCCCTGTTCGCGGGCATCGTGCTCGATACGAAGAACTTTACCATGCGCACCGGCGGACGCACCTTTGAGGCCGCGGCGCTGCTGCGCCGCGTGGGCGTGGACACGGCGGACGTGCAGCGCCTGTTTCAGGGAACGCTTTCCGACATGATCGAGCGCTATGACATCATCCGCCACGCGGAGCTGTATCACAACGACATTGCCATCGCGGCGGTGGAGCAGGACATCGACCGCGTGACCGCGGCCAAGGCCGCCGACGAGCTGCTGACGCTGCGCGGCGTGCGCGCGTCGTTCGTGCTCTTCAAGCACGATACGGGCGTGAATCTGTCGGCGCGCTCGCTCGGCGAGATCAACGTGCAGCTCATTATGGAAAAGCTCGGCGGCGGCGGAAACTCCACCACCGCGGGCGGACAGATCCCGGACGGGACGGTGGACGCGGTGCGCGAGCAGCTCATCGCCGCCATCGACCAGTATTTGGAAGGATAAAAAACCACCATCAGGAGGATAGAACGATGAAAGTAATTTTACAGCAGGACGTCAGAGGTCAGGGCAAGAAGGGCCAGATGATCGACGCGGCGGAGGGCTACGCCCGCAACTATCTGCTGCCGCGCAAGCTGGCCATCCCCGCCACGGCGGACGCCATCAACACCATGAACCTCAAGGAAAAGGCGCGCCGTGCCGAGGAGGCGGCGAACCGCGCCGCCGCCGTGGAGACCGCGGACAAGCTGCGTAACTGCACCGTGAAGATCACCGCCAAGGGCGGCGCGAACGGCAAGCTCTTCGGCGCCATCACCGGCAAGGAGATCTCCGAGGCGCTCATGGCGCAGTTCGGCCTGGATGTCGGCAAGCAGAAGATCGTGCTTGACGAGCCGATCAAGGCGTTCGGCAGCTATGAGATCCGCGCGAAGCTCGGCTACGAGGTCAGCGGGAAGTTCACCGTGACCGTGGCGGAGGAATAAGCCAGACTTTACGCAGAAAAGAGGTGCCCTGCGATGGACGAACTGCTCTACCGCCAGATGCCGCACTCGCTCGAGGCGGAGCAGGCGGTGCTCGGCTCGATGCTCATCGACGCGAACTGCATCAAGGACGTGATGGAAAAGCTGCGCCCCGAGGATTTCTACCTGCGCCAGAACCGGGAGATCTTCGAGACGATCTATTCCATGTTCCTCTACTCCAAGCCCATCGACGGCGTGACCGTCGCGGGCGAGATGGAGCGCAACGGCACCTATGACGAAAATACCACGCGCAATTATCTTGTGCAGCTCATGGAGGTCACGCCAACCTCCGCGAACGTCAATGAATACGCCGACATCGTGCGCGACAAGGCGCTGCTGCGCGCGATCGCGACCGTGGCGAGCGACATCACCGGCATGGTGCAGGACGGCACGGGCGGAGCCGCCGCCGTGCTCGACGCCGCCGAGCAGAAGATCTACGCGGTGCGCCGCGGGCGCAGCGCACAGAATATGGAGCAGATCAGCGTTGTGCTGCAGCTGTCTCTTATACACATCTCCGA
>ENA-OZGB01001071-OZGB01001071.1-human-gut-metagenome-genome-assembly--contig:-NODE-1071-length-14005-cov-7.344014_pt1 | contig 14005 bp, 17 predicted proteins | sample MGYA00245113_ERZ653651 | MGnify/ENA primary metagenome ERZ653651 (study PRJEB26926, sample SAMN06165095) | human gut metagenome | biome: ENVO:00009003; feature: ENVO:2100002; material: ENVO:00002003... | reverse complement strand
ATTAGCTGCAGTCTCGTGGGCTCGGAGATGTGTATAAGAGACAGATATAATTTTTTTCAAAAAATTGCAAATAGAAAAGGCACTTACTTTCATAAGTACCTTAACTTTATAAGTTCTAATTAAGCTTCACCAGAATTTTTCTTGATGATTTCTTCTTGAACTGATTTAGGAACATCTTCATAGTGGTCAAATACCATCATGAATGTACCACGACCTTGAGTTGCAGAACGAAGTGTTGTTGCATAACCGAACATTTCAGCAAGTGGAACATATGCACGAACGATTTGGCTGTTACCGTGTGCTTCCATACCATCAACACGTCCACGACGAGCTGTAACGTGACCCATAACGTCACCAAGGTTTTCTTCAGGAACAGTGATTGTTACAAGCATCATTGGTTCAAGGATAGTTGGTTGTGCAGTCTTAGCAGCTTCTTTAAGTGCAAGAGATGCAGCGATCTTGAAGGCAGTTTCAGATGAATCGACATCGTGGTATGAACCATCGTAAAGCTTAGCTTTGATGTCAACCATTGGGTATCCAGCAAGGACACCGTTAGCCATAGATTCTTCCAATCCTTTTTCTACTGCAGGGATGAATTCACGTGGAACCACACCACCGACGATAGCATTTTCGAATTCGAATCCTTTACCTTCTTCGTTTGGAGTAAATTCAATCCAAACATCACCAAACTGACCTTTACCACCAGATTGACGTTTGAAGAATCCACGTGCTTGTGTTCCAGCACGGAATGTTTCACGGTAAGATACTTGTGGAGCACCAACGTTTGCTTCAACTTTGTGTTCACGTTTCAAACGGTCAACAAGGACATCAAGGTGAAGTTCACCCATACCAGAGATAACTGTTTCACCAGTTTCAGGGTTAGTTTCAACACGGAATGTTGGATCTTCTTCAGCCAGTTTTTGAAGACCGATACCCATCTTATCTTGGTCAGCTTTAGTCTTAGGCTCAACCATCAATTGGATAACTGGTTCTGGAACTTCGATTGACTCAAGAATAACTTTAGCTTTTTCATCAGTCAATGAGTCACCAGTTGTAGTATCTTTCAAACCGATAGCAGCAGCGATATCACCAGCGTATACTTGTTCAATTTCTTGACGGCTGTTAGCGTGCATTTGAAGGATACGTCCGATACGTTCACGTTTACCTTTAGATGTGTTCATTACATATGAACCTGATTGAAGGATACCTGAGTAAACACGGATAAATGTCAAACGACCTACAAATGGGTCAGTCATGATCTTGAAGGCAAGGGCTGCGAATGGCTCATCATCAGATGCTGGACGAGTTTCTTCTTCGTCTGTATCTGGGTTGATACCTTTGATTGCAGGGATATCAAGTGGGCTTGGAAGGTAATCGATAACCGCATCAAGCATCAATTGAACACCTTTGTTCTTGAAGGCAGAACCACAAAGAACTGGGAAGAATTCAACGTTGATTGTCGCACGACGGATAGCTGCTTTCAATTCCTCGTTAGTGATTTCTTCACCTTCAAGGTATTTCATCATCAAATCTTCGTCAGTTTCAGCAACTGCTTCGATCAATTTTTCACGGTATTCGTTTGCTTGATCAACGTAATCAGCTGGAATATCTTCTTCAAGAATATCTGTACCAAGGTCATTAGTATAGATTTCAGCTTTCATTTTAATCAAGTCAATGATACCACGGAAATCATCTTCAGCACCGATTGGCAATTGGATTGGGTGTGCGTTTGCTTGAAGACGATCGTGAAGTGTGCTTACTGAGTAAAGGAAGTCTGCACCGATTTTATCCATTTTGTTGGCAAATACGATACGTGGAACACCATACTCAGTTGCTTGACGCCAAACTGTTTCAGTTTGAGGTTCTACACCTGATTGTGAGTCAAGAACGGTTACGGCACCATCCAATACACGGAGTGAACGTTGTACTTCGATTGTGAAGTCCACGTGTCCTGGTGTATCGATGATGTTAACGCGGTGACCATCCCATTGTGCTGTTGTAGCGGCAGATGTGATTGTGATACCACGTTCTTGTTCTTGCTCCATCCAGTCCATTTGTGATGCACCTTCGTGAGTTTCACCGATTTTGTGGATTTTACCAGTGTAGTAAAGGATACGCTCTGTTGTAGTTGTTTTACCGGCATCGACGTGGGCCATGATACCGATATTACGAGTTTTTGCAAGTGAAAATTCGCGTGCCATTAGGTTATTCTCCTATAAATATTTTAGTTTACTTATTTATTATAACATTATTGTCAAAAAACGGATAGGCAGGACCTACCCGTTTTTTCACTAATATTTAACTGGTTTTCAAATGATATGAATGATATTATTTGAATTCAGAGTCAGCCTATTACAAATCCATAATCTTAGCTTATGAATATATGACTGTAATTCAGCTTGAAGCTTATGATTACCAGCGGAAGTGTGCAAAGGCACGGTTTGCTTCAGCCATTTTGTGAGTATCTTCACGTTTCTTAACTGATGCACCAGTGTTGTTTGCAGCGTCCATGATTTCTTTTGCAAGACGATCTTTCATAGTGTGTTCACCACGCGCACGTGATGCGTTAACCAACCAACGAAGACCAAGAGTTGTACGACGTTCTGGACGAACTTCAACTGGGACTTGGTAGTTTGAACCACCGACACGACGTGCACGTACTTCAAGTACAGGCATGATGTTGTCCATAGCTGTTTCAAATACTTCAAGAGCATCGTTTCCAGTTGCTTCTTTGATTTGCTCGAAAGCATCGTATACGATTGTTGCAGCAGTACCACGTTTACCGTCAAGCATTACACGGTTGATAAGACGTGTAACGATTTTTGAATTGTACAATGGATCTGCCAATACTTCACGTTTAGGCGCTCTATTTTTACGACTCATTTTATCTTATCTCCCTTCTTATCCTTTAGGACGTTTAGCACCGTATTTAGAACGGCTTTGTTTACGATCAGCTACACCTGCAGTATCAAGTGCACCACGGACGATGTGGTAACGTACCCCTGGAAGGTCTTTTACACGTCCACCACGGATAAGAACAACGCTGTGTTCTTGAAGGTTGTGTCCGATACCTGGGATGTAAGCAGTAACTTCGATAAGGTTGCTCAAACGTACACGAGCGAATTTACGAAGGGCTGAGTTAGGTTTCTTAGGTGTCATTGTTCCAACACGTGTTGCAACACCACGTTTTTGTGGTGAAGATACGTTAGTTTGAACTTTTTTGTGGCTGTTGTAACCAACGTTCAAAGCTGGTGATTTAGATTTTACAACTTTTGATTGACGTGGTTTACGAACCAATTGGTTAATTGTAGGCATCTACATTCTCCTGTGTTTTTTTATTTTTGGTTGATATGGCACTTGGTGACAGCCCATATCTGTGTGTACTTTTGCAACTTATGTCAGCACGTCTCTGTACACTTTTGAGAGACCAAAAGTAAAAAGTACCGTCTAATATAGTATCATTTTTTGATAATTATTGTCAAGACTTTCTTGTTAAAAAGAAAAATTCCTAATCGTTAAATTAGGAATACTATCGTAGATTAATTATTTGTCAAAAATATTACCGACTTCAACTTCTACCTTCTGTGCTTTTACATCGATGTCAGAAACAGTAAGTAATGATTTATATTCATGGATATCACGATCACCTTTAGCATTTTCTGCGAATACAGCTACACCTACTAACTCACTATCAAATTCTGAAAGCAAGCTAATCATACCCGTAATGGTACCGCCACCTTTAAGAAAATCATCGACAATAAGGACACGGCTATTAGGTTTCAAACTACGTTTTGAAAGGAACATCTTTTCAATACGATCACTTGAACCACTAACGTAGTTTACAGATACGGTTGAACCTTCTGTAATTTTCAAGTCACGACGAACAATAACAAATGGAATGTTCAAGACATCTGCTACTGCATTTGCTAAAGGAACTCCTTTAGTTGCAACAGTCATAACGGCATCAATTTTTTGTCCTTTAAAGGCACTGGCAATGATACGACCAACATTTTTTAAAATAGACGGTGTACTCAGTAAATCAGATAGGTAGAGATAACCACCTGGTAAGATACGATCACTCTCGGAAAGACGTTTACAAAGATCTTCAACCAGACTTCTTGCATCTTCATCAGAAATAGTCGGTGTAAACATAACGCCACCAGATGCACCAGTTACTGTTTCGATTTCTCCTATTTGACTTTCCTCAAAAGCTTTTTTAATGATAGCAACATCTTCTGAGATTGAAGACTTTGCAGCTTCATAACGTTCTGCAAAGGTGTTGAGACTTGTCAATTGATAAGGATTATTAATCAGGTAGTTTGAAATCACTACCATGCGCTCACTTCGTTTTAATTTCATATGTTACCTATATTTTCTGTACTTTTTAACTATTATACCATAATACAGCAAAAAACGAACATTTTCATATAAAATGCTCGCTTAATTTCGATTTTAATCAAATTTTGGCTTGTAGAAGGAACGATTATCCATAGCAAAGAGACGATTTGTCATTTCTCCTGGACCTACTAGGTTAAGGGCTGTCGTCATCATCATCATACTGGCATCAAGATTATCAATCATATGAATAATTTCTGCTTCCATAATACGGGGGCGCACTGGACTACCATACTCTAGTTGTCCGTGGTGGCTGAGAATGACATGACGCAAAACAACAACATCCTCACGCGTATCGTCAATATTAAGCTCCATGAGCACCTTAGTGATTTCTTCATCAATCAAAGCAATATGACCAATCAAGTTTCCACGAACCGTATACTCAGTATTTTCAGGACCAGTAAGTTCAATAACCTTAGCTAAATCATGAAGCATAATTCCGGCAAAGAGTAGACTCTTATTGAGCTCTGGATAAATATCTCCAATGCTGTCCGCTAGGCGAACCATAGTAGCTGTATGATAGGCTAGTCCACTTTCAAAAGCATGATGATTTGTTTTAGCAGCTGGAAAAGTGAAGAACTCTTTATTATACTTTCGATAAAGGGCACGAACAACACGCTGCCAAGTTGCTTCCTCAATCTTGAAAATCATTTGCTCTAGGTATTCGCGTACTTCGGAAGGATTTACTGGTGGTTTCTCTTTGAAATCAGCCGGATCATTTGGCTCACCAAATGTAGGCAAGCGTAAGGTAATTTGGTTTACCTGAGGAGTATTATTATAAACCTCTCGACGGCCCTCCATATGCACTACTTTACCTGCGGTAAATTCTTCGACATTATAAGGCTGAGCATCCCATAGGTTGCCTGAAATCTCTCCAGTATCATCCTGGAATGTAAAGGCAATGTAATCCTTTCCTGCTCTTGTCTTACGTACCTCTGCACGCTTAATCAGATAAAAACCTTCAAAATACTCGTCTTTTTTCATTTGATTAATCTTCATGCTTGTCCTCGTTTTCTAATCGTGGTAAATCCAACAAACTTTGTATCGCACTGTCTTGATAGGTTTCAATTGTATCAAGAGCTCTAACAATTGCCCTACTCCTTGTGTTAAGAAGACTATCGACGGTTTTACTTGCTGTATTCAATTGTTTCTGAGCTTTAGCTAACATATCTCCAAACCTGCCAAATTCTAGTTTGACGTTACCTAAAATCTTACTAATATCATCCGCATTCTTTTGAATATTCAAAGTTCTAAAACCTACAGACAATGAATTCAAGAGTGCTGATAAGGTTGACGGCCCTGCGATAACAATATTCTCCTCGCGACGAAGGGCGTCAAAGAAGGCTGGTTGGCGTACTACCTCAGCATAAAGTCCTTCCGTCGGCAAAAATAATATACCAAAATTTGTAGTTTCAGGTGGGTTAAGATACTTCTTGTTAATATCCTTTGCAAATCGCTTAATACTAGCCAGAAGTGACTTACGGTGATTCTCAATCTCCTCTTTATTACCAGACTCATAAGCATCTTCCAGACGATAGTAATCTTCCAAAGGAAACTTAGAATCAATGGGAAGGTAGATATATTCGTCTTTATGGTTTCCTGGCATTTTGATTGCATATTCAACTCGTTCACTTGAACCTGATACCGTAGGAAATTCTCGCTCGTACTGATTAACAGTCAATATGTCTTCAATAATTTGCCCTAATTGAAGCTCTCCCAAAATACCTCGTGTTTTTGTATTTGAAAGGACCTTGTTAAGACTTCCAACATCCTTGGCTACATTTTTCATTTCCCCCAAGCCCTGATTAACCGACTCTAACTGTCTTGAAACTGTCTCAAAAGAGGCTTGTAAACGTGTTTGTAAGGTTTGCTCAAGTTTCTCTTCAACTGTCTGACGCATTTGTTCCAAACGTTTCTCATTGGAATCCTGCATATCTTTAACAGCTTTGGTTAAGCTTTGGTTTATTTGCTCAAGACGTTGGTCAGAACGGTCTCGATTATCAGACAAATTTTGATGTAAAACCTCTCGGATATCTGTCAACTGTTGATATAGTTCCATCTGCAATTGGTTCAATTGCTTTGTTGTTTCCAGTTGGTTTGTCTTAGCAAAACTTTCCAATTGAAACGAAACTTGATCTGAAAGATTATCTGCATTTTCTTCCAAACTCTTATTAATCTGTTCTTTTAACTCCATATTCTTCAAGAAAAGAACAATAAGAATCCCCAAGCTTAATAAAGTTAAAAGTGTAAGTAGATAAATCATACTAACTCCTATCTTTAGTCTGGATGACAATCACATATCCATTTGGCACAAGCACTTGAATCGGACCATCAATGAATTCATTGCTAGAATAGATTTTCTTCTGGAAATAATTCATACTAGTTAATTCGTATTTTGCTCCCAAAATCGTCAGTTCTCCATCACCCTCATGTAAAAAAGAAACATACGTCATTCCGGGTTCTTGTAAAACTTTATGACTTCCTTCTGGATAATAAGTAATCTTATTTTGCTTATCTCGCAAACAGATACGCCTCATAAAAGGAGCTAATTCAGGATCGCTGACCAAAAATATATTTGATAACATATGATCAATTCTGCCACCAAAAGCACCGAAAATAGTTACTTCCGCCTCAGGATATAACTGAAATGTAATTTTTAGGGCTAACTCTGTATCCGTGTCATCCTTTTCAGCCGGAGCAATCATACAATCTTTGGTAGCTGATTGGATCATCTCTAACTCTGACCGAGATACTGAATCAAAGTCTCCAACAGCCAAATCAATAGGTAAACCTAACTCCAACAAACGTAAGCACGCACGATCCACCCCAACAAAATAATCAAAATCGGTAGTGAACCACTCTAGCTCACCACCGACAAATAAAGCTATTTTAGGCATCGATAGCATCACGAAGCGTTTGAACTTGCGCTGTCAAATCAGGATTTTTGAAGAGGTAAGAGCCCGCGACAAAAACATTAGCCCCCGCCTTGGCACATGCTGCAATAGTGTTATTATCTACACCACCATCAACTTCAATATCGAATGAATAGCCACCTTTTTCACGAAGCTCCACAACACGCTCTACTTTAGACATCATTTCTGGAATGAACGTCTGACCACCAAAACCTGGATTTACAGTCATGATAAGTACTTGATCCACTAAATCAAGTACAGGAATAAGTGCCTCAACTGGGGTTCCAGGATTAATCACAACACCTGCTTTCATACCAGCAGCTTTGATTTTCTGGAGGGCACCATGGATATGCTTGGTGGCTTCAACATGAATGGTCATGATATCTGCACCAGCTTGTGCATAGGCATCCACATAACGCTCTGGATCAACAACCATAAGGTGACAATCAAAAACTAACTTGCTATGTTTACGCATGCTAGCAACCACATCTGCTCCCCAACTGATATTAGGAACAAATTGACCATCCATAATATCAATGTGAACATATTCCGCACCTGATGCATCAATACGAGCTAGTTCTGAAGCAAAATTAGCGTAATCAGCAGCTAGGATAGAAGGAGCAATTTTATATGACATGAGAGACCTACTTTCTTTTTACAGTTTTTTTATATGTTTCACGACGATTTTCAATTTCACTTAGAAATTGAAGGTAATTATCATAACGGACTTGCCAGATTTGGCCATTTTCAACCTCTTCCTTAACAGCGCAAGAAGGCTCATGGGTATGAGTACAAGAACGGAATTTACAACCATGACTAGCTTGACGAATTTCCGGAAAAGCTTCACTCAAGTCCTCTGCATTATCCACTTCATAATCTAGCGAAGAGAATCCTGGTGTATCAGCAATCTTCCCACCATGAACGTCATAAAGACTTACAGCCCTTGTAGTATGACGTCCACGACCTAAACTGTCTGAAATTTCACCTGTTTCTAAATGTAACTGTGGGGCAATACGGTTCAACAAGGTTGATTTTCCAACACCCGTCTGTCCCATAAAGACTGTTATTTTATCAGTCAAGAGCGGCAATAGTTCTTCCAAACTGAAGATAAAATCAAAACCAATTTTTTGATACTGTTTTTGAATGGCTTTCATTTCTGAATCATCTTCAACCAAGTCCATCTTAGAAATATAGATTACAGGTTTTATATTTTTATGCTCTAGTAAAACCAAAAAACGGTCCAAAAGATTACTGTTAAAATCCGGTTCCTTAGCAGACATAATAACCACAGCCTGATCTATATTGACAATGGGTGGACGCACTAAACTATTGATTCGTTGACCAATTTTTAGGATATAACCTTCTGAATTTTCCTCTGCTGAAAATTCAACAAAATCTCCAACATAAGGTGTTTGTCCTTTTTTTCTAAAATTTCCTCGTGCACGCGTTTGGTATACAACACCATCATGCTCTACATAATAGAAACCTGCCAGTGCTTTGATAATTCTTCCTTGCAAGTGAACTCCTCATTCGTTTAATAGCCCTATTATATCACAAATTAGAAAGCTTTTCTGGAACAAAAAAACGGATCTTCCATTTCCCATGGGCCTCCTTGCATTTTCAATAGATTGCAGTATAATAGGCATATCATCTGCGGAGGTGGTGGAATGGCAGACACGCATGCTTCAGGCGCATGTGCTTTTTCAAGCGTGAGGGTTCAAATCCCTTTCTCCGCATAGCTAAAAATCCCACTGAATCTCAGTGGGATTTTTAAATTATAGGCCTGCTTCTCTCAAAGCATCTGATAAGTGTGCAAAATCAGAAATAGATAAAGCCTCTCCACGAATAGAAGGTTTTATATCTGCAATTTCCAAAGCCTGCTCAAGTTTGGCTTTCACTTCCTCAGATTTACCAAAATGATTTGTTAAATTATTCCACAATGTCTTACGACGATGGACAAAGCTAGCCTTAGCCACTCGGAAAAGGAAATCCTCATCTTTAACTTCAACCAACGGTTGTTCACGACGCGTCATCTTCAAAATAGCTGAGTCAACATTAGGGGCTGGTACAAAGACTGTACGAGGGACAATGAATGCCACTTTAGCGGTCATATAATACTGAACGGCAATTGATAGAGAACCATAAGCCTTGCTATTAGGCTCTGCAGAAATGCGGTCAGCGACTTCTTTTTGCATCATAACGACAAATTCTGCAAAAGGAATCTTACTCTCAATCAAATGCATCAAGATCGGCGTCGTAATATAATATGGCAAATTGGCTACGACCTTAATTGGTAGTTCTGGATTTTTAAATTCATTTACCCGTGTCTGTAAATCTGCCTTGAGAACATCTTCATTAATCACGTTAACATTATCATGATCACGTAATGTATCCTCCAAAATCGGAACCAATCGATCATCAATTTCAAAAGCCATAACTTCCGCAGCATTTTCAGCCAAGAATTCTGTTAATGCTCCGATACCAGGTCCAATTTCGATTACATTGACATTTTTATCAATCTCTGCCGTATCAACAATTTTTTGTAAAATATTTGTATCTGTTAAGAAGTTCTGTCCGAAAGACTTCTTAAAGGTAAAGCCATGGCGTTCAAGTACAGCCTTGGTCACGCTATAATCTGCAATTCTCATTTATTCTCTTTTCTTATTAATTTCACGATTTTTATATTTGGACACAAAACAAGTCCAAGTTCTTAATTATCCCAACCTCTATAATAAGCTACTTAATAGCGATTTGATTTTAAGATTACTGGTAGTCTAGTAATTTGACATAGCCTCTTCCAGCTCCTCTAAAGTGATTCCAAACAATTCCAAACGTTTTAGAAGCTGCTTCCCATTGCAATAACCAATACGAAGCGCCTCGCCCAAATATTCTCGACGCTTTCGACTATCTGCTCCCATTAGTAGTCCTAACTTCATAAGATTTGATTTACTAATATCAAACTGATTATCATCATCGTAACTACCTAGAACTCCAGATAAGGCCTTTTGAAGGTCCTCAAAACTCGCATGCTCAACACCCAATGAACGACCTTTAGTCTTAGATTTTGGTGTTGCTTCCCCACGGTTTAAGAAAGCATGCTTTGCTGTCGGAACAGCTTCCATGATGATTTTACGGATACGTTCACCATTATAGTCTGGATCAGTGAAAACAATCACTCCGCGTAAGTCATTAAGCTTATCAATACGCTCTAAGTCGTCTTCATTGATAGCAGAGCCTCTAGTCTCATAGGTATCCACCTCATAAAAACGTCTCAAATTTGCGGTATCATCCTTACCTTCTACCACGATGACTTCTTGAATTTTTATTTTATTCATCCAGACCAAAAATCCTCATCGCATTATCATAAGTAGCCCTAGCAACCTCTTCACTTGTTAAGCCACGAAGCTCAGCAATCTTGTCTACTACGTAACGTGTATAGCCTGTACGATTCTCTCGACCACGTTTGGGAACAGGTGCCAAATACGGTGCATCCGTTTCAACCAGAATCTTATCTAAAGGTAACTTCTGAGCAGCTTCTTGAACATCCAAAGCCTTCTTAAAAGTTACAACACCTGAAAATGAAATCATCATTCCAAGATCAACAAATTTTTGAGCCATTTCTAAGGATCCTGAGTATGAGTGCATAATCCCCCCACGAGGACCAACACCAACTTCTTTAATAACAGCGTAAGTATCCTCAAGTGCATCACGTGTATGGACAACAAAAGGTAGATTATATTCCTTTGACAAAGCTATTTGACGCTTAAAGACATCAATCTGAATCTCTTTAGGATCTTCCATCCAATAATAATCCAAACCGATTTCCCCAAGTGCCACTACTTTCGGATTATCCAATTGTGATACAATCATATCCTCAATTTCCTGAGAATAGGACCCTGCTTCCGTAGGATGCCATCCAATCGTACTATATAGTTGATCATACTTCTCTGATAGTGCTAAAGATTTATCAATTGTTGGCTTATCAAAACCAACAATATTCATTTTAATAACACCTAGTTCAGCTGCAAAATCTATTTCTTCTTGTTCTTTTCCTGCAAAATTATCCACATTAAGATGGGTATGCGTATCAAAAATTTCAATCATAGGTCTATTATAACAAAAACGAGCGAGCATAGCTCACTCACCTTTTCATTTTATTAAACAAAGAGTCGCATATATTCAATCTTTGTACAACGATTCATTACAATATTCTGTCTATTCGCTTGACGAAGAATAGTCTCAGCCTCCTCATTCTCAAGACCAATTTGACTCCAAAAAACTTTTGCATCCGTTTCAAGAAAATCATAAGCAACATCTGGTAAAAACTCACTTCGTCTAAATACATCAACAATATCAATCGAAAATGGAATATCTTTAAGATAAGCATAAACATGCTCTCCCAGAAGCTCCTGACCTTCTAGTTTAGGATTTACTGGTATGATACGATAACCAGCAGCCTGTAGAAAATGAGCAACCTGATAAGATGCTGCCTCCTTACGATGAGATAAACCAACAATTGCAATCGTCTTTGCTGATTTTAGATAAGACTCTATAACCTCAGCACTAGGATTTTGAAATGAATAAGACATAAGACTCTCCTTGTCGTTCGAATAAAATAAAAATCCCTAAACGGGACTGTGACGATTAGTTAGCTAAGCTCTGCAACGATAGCTTTAATTTGTTCTTTTGTATGTACACCTGCAACTTGCTTAACAACCTCACCATCTTTTTTGAAGAGTAAAGTTGGGATAGACATAATTCCAAACTTCTGAGCTGTTTCTGGGTTCTCGTCAACATCTATTTTAACAATCTTAAGTTCATCTTCTGAAATTTCTTCAGAAAGTTGCTCAAGAATTGGTGCTTGCATCAAGCAAGGCCCACACCAAGTTGCCCAAAAATCAATCAAAACTAGCCCTTCAGCTGTTTCTTGTTCAAATGTAGCATCTATTACTACTTGTGTCATATATTCATCCTCCTAGACATTATAAAACTTTTGTAGACCTATTCTATATGATTCTAAAGGCCATTGCAAGAATTTGACACATACATAAAAAATTCTTATCAAATATTAGTCATTGCCTATCATAGACATCACTTGCTCACAGCCTATCTTGGGAGTATAATAATAAAAAACTAAAAAATAGAAATGAGTAAATATGGATAAAGATGCAATGATTACCTATCTCATAGGTGAACTCAAAAAAGAAAATCTAGAATTACATGATTTGATTATCCCAGAAGAACTCGAGGAAAAGCAAAAGCTTCTCAGAGCGCTCTTTAATACACGTAAACCAATGGCAGCATCAACACAATTCTTGACAATACAAGACCTTTACCTACAAGTTAGGAAAGGGGAACGTGGATTTGTACAACTCACTTCACTCCAGCCCATCCCTCAAGATGATCGCATCTACCTCTGGAAGGGTGATATTACAAGACTTGAAGTAGATGCAATCGTAAATGCAGCCAATAAAACCTTACTAGGATGTATGAAACCACTTCATGATTGTGTAGATAATGCTATTCATACATATGCAGGTGTTCAGTTACGCCAAGCTTGTTTCGAACTCATCTTAGAACAAGGATATGAAGAACCCGTTGGCATGGCTAAAATCACCCCAGCTTACAATCTTCCTTCTGCCTTTGTCATTCATACTGTAGGTCCGAAAATAGTAGACCAACCAACACAAATTGATGAAGATCTTTTAGCAAAAAGTTATCTTTCAGTATTAGCATTAGCTGAGAAAAATAACATTGAATCAATTGCTATTCCATGTCTATCAACTGGAGATTTCAATTTTCCAAAACAAAAAGCTGCCAAAATCGCCATTCAAACAGTCAAAACCTTTATTAATGAGTCAAGTATAATAAAAAAAGTCATATTTAACGTATTTGATGATGAAAATTTAGCAATTTATCAAAAACTCCTTGCTGAATAAAAAAGAAAGTTTAGCAGATTTAACACTTTTAACATTAATCTCAATAGAAATCACATCTGCAAAAGTAGAAGTAGCTTTATAGTCACAGGAAATTGAAGTAACAGGAGAGATAATTCCCTCCTCTTCAATTTTTTCATAAGCCCAACCTATCTCTCTTAGAAAAAAAGTTCTAGCCTCTTCCATCCATCGTACATAATTGGAATGATGAGTAATACCCATTCGATCTGTTTCATAATACTGGACCTCGTGTTTACAGATAAACATAAGAACCTCCAAGAAGATTAAGAAATAAAATCTAGAATGTCATCCTCAGAAAGAGAAGAGTCGCAAACAACCTTAGCAGTTCCATTTTCTGAAACAAAGAGGGCTGGAACAGTAGCAATTCCATATCTTTTACGTAAAGCTTGAATATATTCAAGTTCCTCAGTATTTTCACTATTAATATAGAAAATAGTAAAATTTGAATTACGTGCAACATTAGATAATTTAGGTTCAAAAAGTTGACAATATGGACAAGAAGGACGGCCAATAAATAAAATAAACTTATCTGTAGAAGAAATTTTATCTTTAGCAGTAGAAATAGAAATAGGTGTAAACGCTGATGCAAAATTCGACATAATAATACCTCTCAATTAAAATATAATCATATCATATCTGAAATTAAGAGTTTTAACAAGTAAATAACTTGACAAAAAAAGCTAGAGCTAAGTCCAGCAATGAAATCTATACTCCGCCAGTAGGACTCGAACCTACGACATC
>ENA-OZGB01001066-OZGB01001066.1-human-gut-metagenome-genome-assembly--contig:-NODE-1066-length-14079-cov-4.083785_pt1 | contig 14079 bp, 14 predicted proteins | sample MGYA00245113_ERZ653651 | MGnify/ENA primary metagenome ERZ653651 (study PRJEB26926, sample SAMN06165095) | human gut metagenome | biome: ENVO:00009003; feature: ENVO:2100002; material: ENVO:00002003... | reverse complement strand
AGATCTACACAAGGCTATTCGTCGGCAGCGTCAGATGTGTATAAGAGACAGTGGCGGAGCTGATCCGCGGCAAGGTTGGTCGTGTATATGGCGATCTGATGCAGCTGTTGACCGTTATGAAGGGAACTCCGCTTGCTTATAACAAGGACTTCCAGGAGGATAAGGAGAGCCTTTTCGATGCGATCGACACCTGGAAAGCGACAATCGATATTTTTGCAAAGATGCTGGACAAGACCGAATTCCGGATGGATCAGATCGAAAAACAGCTTGGAAAAGGCTTCTTAAATGCGACGGATATTGCAGAGCATTTTGCAAAGCAGGGCATTCCGTTCCGGGAAGCACATGCTATCGTAGGACATATGGTAAAAGCATGTGAGAAGAAGGGCTGTGACCTTGAAGATCTGACAGACGAAGAGCTGCAGGCGATCGACAAGCGCGTGACCAAAGAGCTGCTGGGGGACATCAGCATCAAGTCCTGTGTCAATGCCCGCGTATCCTTCGGAGGAACGGCACCTTCTGAGGTACATCGTCAGATCGAGGTTGGCCGTCAGTGGTTAAACAGCCTGGAACGGTAAGGAAGCAAGCGTACGCTGTCGGCGGCGATCATGGAAATTCATGAAAAAGCGACGAATCAGGAATTGAATTTTGAAAATTACGATCGAGCATAAATTTGTGCTGCGAGGTGTGTTTATGGGACACCTCAGATGCTATGATGGAACCAGATAAGAAAAATTCTTACTGGTTCTTTTTCAATTCATGACAATAGAATGCTTGCAGAGTGTGTATTCTATTGTTCATGACAATAGAATGCTTGCAGAGTGTACATTCTATTGTTCATGACAATAGAATGCTTGCAGAGCGTGCATTCTATTGTTTGAGGCACCGGCCGGAAAAAATGTAATAAAGTGGATGGAATAGGTAAGAAAAAATGCGATATACTATATCTGAACAGGAAGGTATTTTGAATGGAACAGGAAGGAATTTTGAATGAATCAGAAAGACAGAACAGAGATGGAGAAAAAAACGTTCCATGCGGCGGAAACTTTTAATGGCCGCACGGAGCAGTTAAAAGAATATTTAAGGCGTCTGGGTGCAGGCGAGGCGCTGGAAAGTGTCCGGGCAGATTTTGTAAAGCAGTTCAGCGATGTTGAGGCGTCTGAAATCATGCAGGCGGAACAGAAGCTTTTAAAAGAAGGAACGCCGCTTACAGAGGTTCAGAAACTCTGTGACGTGCATTCAGCGCTGTTTCACGGTGCAACGAAAGAAGAACGGATCGCCAATGCGGAGAAAGAGGTCGAGGCATTCAGGAAGAGAATCGCAAATGCAGAAGACGGAGCTGATGCGTCTTTGAAAAGGGAAAAGCTGCAGGAAGAGATGGCAAAACGCGAAAAATTTGAAAAAAAGGAATATTCGGACAAGCATACAAAAGCGGCGGAGCTGATCGCAATTGTCGGACATCCTCTTTACACGTTTACAAAAGAAAACGAAGCGCTGGCAGAGCTTTTAAAGCAGTTTAAAGAATCCCGGTCGGAAGAACTTTTGTTAAAAATCCGGGACTTGTCGGTTCATTATGCGAAAAAGGGCGATCTGTTATATCCGCAGTTAAAGGTAAAATACGGTATTTCCGGTCCGTCTGATGTGATGTGGACAGTGGATGATGAAATCCGGGACGATCTGGGCATACTGATGAAGGAAAGTCCACGAAGTGCGGACTGGAATACGCGCTTGGACGGCGTATTAAAACGCGCGGAGGAAATGATTTACAAAGAGCAGAATATTTTGTTTCCGATCTGTGCCGTAAATTTTACAGAAGACGAGTGGAAAGGTATCTATCAGGACGCGAAGGATTATGCGGTTTGCTTTGGGGCAGAGCCGGAGGTGTGGGACAGAGCGGAGAATGTTGGACGAAGTGAGTTTGGCTGGCGGCGCAGCGCAGATGGACAGCAGGGCTCTGCAGGGCAGAAAAACGCCGCCGGTGAAATTGTGATGCCGGGCGGGCACATGACGCTGGAACAGCTTACCGCGCTTTTAAATACGGTTCCGCTGGAAATCAGCTTTATCGATACGGAAAATATCAATCGTTTCTTCAATGAAGGTCAGAAGGTGTTCAAACGCCCTGCAATGGCGATTGATCGGGAAGTATTTTCCTGTCATCCGCCCAAAATCGAACCTATGGTACGCGCAATTATCGAGGATTTTCGCAACAACAAAAGGAATCGTGTCCCTGTCTGGATGGAGAAAGGCGGACGCACGATGCTGGTAACTTATATGGCTGTCCGGGATAAGAACGGAAAGTACCTCGGTACGGCGGAATTTGTGCAGGATATGGAGTTTGCAAAGGAGCATTTTGGCAAATAGGCCCAGACGGGGAGCGGCCAGCGTTGCTGATCTTCAGCGTATAAGTCCGGCGAACTTCACAGCGTAAAGGCGGTAAAGCAGTTTAATATGGCGCTGCTTCTGACGCTGGAATAAGCAGACAGGTGCGATTTTTTAAAAGAAAATGGGCCGGTTTTTCTGAAACTTTTGGCAGCAAACAATAGAATGCACGCTCTGCGGGCATTCTATTGTCATGAATTGAAAAAGGTGATGCAGAATCCTGAAAACTGGGGATTTTGCATCACCTTTTTGCGGAGTTTATAGTACAATGATGACGAAAGGCAGGAAACAGCTATGTCACTATTTAAGAAAAAATCATCTGCAAAATCCTATGATAAAGACACACAAAAACCTGTGATTAAAGCCAGTATCTGCAATGGGGAACAGGTTGCCGGCTTCAAGGATCTCCATACCGGGAAATTCGAAGAAGTGATGCTGATCTGCAGCGCAGCCGATCTTGACGCTTTCAGGGCCATGTACGGGATAACAGAAGAAATCACCAAAGAATACTGATTTACGAAAAGAGGGAACAACCATTGAGCGAAACATCAGAAAAACGGCTCGAAAAAGTCCGTTTCATGAACATGTGCATGATTCAGGACGGCAGAGGAAATGTGCTGGCGCTGGATAAAGTAAACGACAGCTACACCGGAACGACCTTTCCAGGCGGTCATGTGGAACCGGGAGAATTATTTTTTCAGTCTATGATCCGGGAGGTTTGGGAAGAAACGGGACTTACGATCGAAAATCCGGAATTTCGCGGGCTGTACCACTGGCATAAAGACGGCGTACATCATGTGATAACGCTCTATCGGGCGTATACTTTTTGCGGCGAACTGGAAAGCTCCGAAGAAGGACGGGTATACTGGATTTCGCTGGAAGAATTGAAGGCAAAAAAACTTGCATCAGGGATGGAGTACGTTCTGGAGATGATGGAGTCAGAAACGATAAAAGAATGCTATGTACGCCGGGAAGCAGACCGGTATGTGGGGAATGTGCATTGATTTATTGGAGAAATTGCAGCCGCGGGTCAGGGACAGCGCTTTAAAAATTTACGATCGAGTATAAATTTGTGCTGCGAGGTGTGTTTATGGGACACCTCAGATGCTATGATGGAACCAGATGGCCTAAAATGTATCGCAAATGCAGAGTATGTCCTGGAAGGCTATCTTTGCCACGACAAGACCGTCAGAGAGGATATTAATTCCAATACCGGTAAGGCGATGCCTGAGTTTCCCGGCTATACCGGTGATGCAAAGCCTGCGCTTCCTGTCATCAAGATTACTGCGGTGACACACAGAAAGAACCCAATCATGCAGTCCTGTATCGGACCTTCCCATGAGCACGTTTCCATGGCTGGTATCCCGACCGAGGCTTCCATTATTTCCATGGTAGACCGCGCGATTCCGGGGCGTCTGTTAAACGTGCATGCAGCACCCTGCGGCGGCGGTAAGTTCGTTGCGATCATACAGTTTAAGAAGAGCTCCAAAAACGATGAGGGCCGTCAGCGCAACGCAGCGCTGCTCGCGTTCTCCGCATTTTCCGAGTTAAAGCATGTATTCCTGGTAGACGAGGATGTGGATATCTTCGATATGAGTGATGTAATGTGGGCAATGACGACAAGATTCCAGGCGGATGTGGATATGATCTCGATTCCGGGCTGCCACTGCCATGTGCTTGACCCATCCAACGACCATGCCCTCGATCCTTCTATCCGCGTTCACGGAATTGCCTGCAAGGCGATTTTCGATTGCACGGTTCCGTTCGATCAGAAAGAGAACTTTGTCAGAAGCCGTTTCCTGGAAATCGACAAAGATAAATGGGCAAAAGAGCTCGCGTTCTAAAAAGATAATGAGGAGGAAATGACATGCCAGTTGGTGTAATTGTCGACGCGCTAGCTGTTGTAATTGGCGGTATCGTAGGCGCTGTTGCAGGAAAAAAACTGAAAAAAGACTTTATTGACAACATGAATTTGATTCTGGGCTGCTGCTCCATGTGTATGGGCGTCAGCACGATCGTATTGATGCAGCACATGCCTGCAGTTGTTTTTGCGATTATTCTTGGTACAGGATTGGGACTTGCGGTTCATTTTGGCAAGCTGATCAACAAGGGCGGACTTGCGCTGCAGAAAGGCATCAGTCGTTTTGTAAAAACCTCTTCCGATGTGCCGGAAGCAGAGTTTGAGGCTACTTTAGTAACCTGCATTACGCTGTTCTGCGCGAGCGGAACCGGAATTTACGGCTCCATTATCGCAGGTATGTCCGCAGACCACAGTGTCCTGATTGCAAAGGCGATTCTGGATCTGTTCACCGCAGTTGTATTTGCCTGCACGCTGGGCATGGTAACTGCAGCAGTAGCGATTCCACAGTTTATCATTTTCTTTATCCTGTTTTTACTTGGCGGCCCGATTTACAACGGACTGGATCTTGGAACCAATACCTACATCATCAACGACTTCAAGGCGTGCGGCGGCTTTATCATGCTGGCGACCGGCTTTAGAATGTGTAAGATCAAGCAATTTCCGGTAGCGGATATGATTCCGGCTATGGTTTTGATTTTCCCGATCGCAATTTTCTGGAATGACTGCGTAACTCCGGCTGTCAACATGCTTGCAGGAATGGTACATTGATGAAAAAAAGACTGGTTGTGGGAATCGGCGGCGGCAGCGGAATTCCACTGGCGACAGAGCTGCTTTCCCAGCTTCAAAAAATTGAAGAGATCGAAACGCATCTTGTATACACAAGAGGCGCAGAGATTACCGCAGCGCAGGAATCGGAACTGTCGATGGGAGAAATCTGCGCGCTGGCAGACGTTGTTTATGACAATAAGGATATCGGTGCGGCGATTGCGAGCGGAACTTATAAAACTGTCGGTATGGTAGTCGTACCCTGCAGTATGAAAACGGTTGCAGGGATTCACTCCGGCTATACGGACAACCTTCTGCTGCGTGCGGCGGACGTGACCTTAAAGGAGCGTAGAAAGCTGATTTTAGTTGCGAGGGAATGCCCGTTCAATACGATTCATCTGCGCAACCTGTATGAGCTGAGCCAGATGAGCGTGGAAATTTTGCCGCCGATGCTCACATATTACAATCATCCGCAGACGGTTGCAGACTGCACGATCTGCATCTGGGGCGGGGATACGCCGCATGTCGGCAGTGTCGTAATGTCCACGGCACGACCGAGTCTGACTGGAAGCGGCGTGGGCGTAACCTCGTCCGTTTTAAATGGAATCGGACATAAAGATGAGTATGTTGCGAGAAAATTCGCAGAAGCTGCAGCAGAAAAATTCGTCTGCACAGCGGTCTGCAGCTGCGGAATTCATATCGACGGTATCACACCGGCACAGATGCAGGAGGTGTCCGTGGTGTGCGATAAACTGTTGAAACAGGTGATTGCGGGCGCGTGACGGCGGTACGCCGCCGCGTAGCGAAGCTGCAGAAAGAGTATATGATACAATCAAAAAGCCTCTGGATGGAGAAATCTCTACAGAGGACTTTTTGCGTCTCGCCGCATCGGAGAATTTTGTGCGGCAGGACGTTTTTTGCCTGTACTGCCGCAGAGTGTGGTATACTATAGAAAATGTGCAGGAAAATGGGCTGCAAAAGCCATCCTGGAAAGGGGAAATAGAGTATGAAAGAGTTTTATATCGCAGACGACGGCATTCAGCTGCATGCAAAGCTGGACATGCCGGAGGAAAAAGAAAAGTGTCCGCTGGTTATCGTGTTTCATGGTTTAACCGGCAATATGGAGGAACGGCACATCACTGCTGTTTCCAGCGCAATGAATGAAATCGGGTTTGCGACACTGCGCGTCGAACTGTACGGACATGGAAAAAGCGGTGGTACCTTTGAACAGCATAATCTGATGAAGTGGATTAACAATGCCATGACTGTGACGGATTATGCAAAGACGCTGGATTTTGTGACAGACCTTTATATCTGCGGACATTCCCAGGGCGGACTGCTTACAATGCTGGCAGCAGGAATGCGGGCGGATGATTTTAAGGCGGCGATTCCGATGTCTCCTGCAATTGTAATCCCGGATGGTGCGAGAAAAGGGAATCTGCTTGGTCAGCCCTTTGATCCGGAGCATATTCCGGATATGGTGGAATGGGGGGATCGGCATCTGAGCGGCAATTATCTCCGCACAGCACAGCTTCTGGATGTAGACGAGGCGATCCGCAAATATGAAAAGCCGGTGCTTTTGGTTCATGGAGATGCAGATGAGGCAGTTCCTATAGAATATTCCATTGATGCAGCGAAAAAATATAAAAATGCAAAGCTGGTACAGATTCCCGGAGACACACACTGCTACGATGAACATCTTGATCAGGTGACTGCAGCGGTGAAGAAATTTCTTGGCGAGATGGAGAACAGGGAAGGGTGACATAACAACAGGGCTGACCTTCGGCAGTCAGCCCTGTTGTTCATGACAGTAGAATGTTCGCGGAGCATATATTCTATTGTATGCCGGTGCAGTTGTTTTACAGCGTGCCGCTCTTTTCCGCCTGATCGACATCGATCGCAAGCTTCTTGACCTGCCCGGAGAGAACAAGCAGGGCGATCAGGTTGGGAATCGCCATCAGACCGTTGAAGGTATCTGCAATATCCCAAAGCAGACCAAGGTTGATTGTTGCACCGATGATCGATACAAAGGAATAGGCTACAAGGAAGGGACGGACGAGCTTTTCTCCGCCTAAAAATTCGATACAGCGGGAACCGTATAAGCCCCAGCCGATGATTGTGCTGAATGCGAAGCAGCACATGGCAACTGCGGTGAAGATAGAAACCCAGCCTCCATAGGTTGCAGTAAAGCCGGAAATTGTCAGCTCTGCGCCGGCTGCCTGACCATAGACGATGTTGGGCGCACCGAGCAGAATGACAAGACCGGTAAGTGTACAGATCACGATTGTATCCATGAATACCTCAAAAATACCGAACATGCCCTGATGGACAGCATTGTTCGTATCTGCGCAGGCATGGGCGATGGAACCGGTACCAAGGCCGGCTTCATTGGAAAAAATACCGCGGGAGACGCCTTTTTTCATGCTTAAAAACATGCTTCCGATGATGCCGCCGGTGGCTGCCTGAGGGGTAAATGCACTTTTAAAAATCATGGTAAACACTGCAGGAACGCGGCTGATATGTAAAATAACAACGCCGATTGCAAGGATTACATATAAAGCTGCCATAAACGGAACGAGTTTTTCCGAAACCTGACCGATCCGCTGGATTCCGCCAAGCAACACCATGGCAACGAAAGCGGCAATGAAAATACCGAAGATCAGATTGGCACGTTCATCTACAGTGCCGTCGATGATATGCAGGTTGTGCAGTGCAGAATGAATAGAAGAAACAATGGTATTAACCTGGGTGGCGTTTCCTGTGCCGAACACAGTCAGGACGCCGAACAGGGCATAAAGAACCGCTAAAAAATGCCATTTTTTGGACAGACCATTTTTAATATAGTACATTGGACCGCCAACATATTCGCCATTTGCGTTCTTTTCCCGGAAATGGATTGCGAGCGTAACCTCGGAAAATTTGGTACACATGCCGAGAAAAGCAGAGCACCACATCCAGAAAATTGCGCCAGGACCGCCGAGGGCAATCGCGCCGGCAACGCCTGCGATGTTGCCGGTGCCGACCGTGCCTGCAAGCGCGGTACAGACTGCCTGGAACGGGCTCATGGAGCCGTCCTTTGCCTGTGTTTTGTCAAAAATTTTACCGATCGTGTTTTTCAGGGCAGCGCCGAATTTGCGCACCTGAATGAAACGGGTACGGACAGAAAGCAGAAGTCCTACGCCGATGATGCAGATCATTGCGGGGACGCCCCAGATAAATCCGTTGACCGCCTGATTGATTTTGATGATACTTTCTAACATAAAACCCTCATTTCTTCCCATTGATCCGGAATGGGCAGGAAGCTTCACTTGAATGCGTTACCGGACTGAAACGGGAAAGTCTTTTGCACCATTATGACATAAAATACAGGATTTGTACAAGTTTTTTATGGAATGGATAGGATTGGCGTGTACAGACTGCAGCTCTTAAGTGTGACGGGGATGGGCTGTCATTTTCTATGGGTGATCGACAGGAAAAGCGCTTGTTTTTTGGAAAAAAAACGGCTAAAATTTGAAATGTCCTGACAGGCAGAGGTTCTTTTTGTGCTGCTTGGGGAGCTTGAGATAGAAGGGGCAATGGATGAACTTAGCAGGGAATAGGAGGATGCATTTGGAACAGGAAAATCAGGCGCAGCAGCATAAGCGCCGCGTTCGATATAAAGGAAAATACCCGAAGAAATTCGAGGAAAAATATAAGGAGCTGCAGCCGGAAAAATATCAGGATACAGTGCAGCATGTGATCCGTAAGGGAAATACGCCTGCCGGGATGCACATTTCGATTATGGTAAAGGAAATTCTGGATTTTTTGCAGATTCAGCCCGGAGAAACCGGCTTTGACGCGACGCTGGGCTATGGCGGACATACAAAGGCAATGTTGGAATGTCTGCATGGAAGCGGGCATATGTATGCGACGGACGTAGACCCGGAGGAATCCGCCAAGACGAAAAAGCGTCTGGAGGAGCTGGGCTATGGGGAGGATATTCTTTCCATCCGGCTGCAGAATTTCTGCACGATCGACGAGATCGCGAAGGAGGTCGGCGGATTTGATTTCATCCTGGCAGACCTGGGAGTGTCTTCGATGCAGATCGACAATCCGAAGCGCGGCTTCTCGTTTAAGGTGGATGGACCGCTGGATCTCAGGCTCAATCAGGAGACGGGGATCAGCGCGGCGGAGCGGCTGGATACGATCACGCGGGAGGAACTTGCCGGGATGCTCTATGAGAACTCCGACGAGCCGTACTGTGAGGAGCTGGCAAAAGCGATCACGGACGAGATCCGCAGGGGCAGCCACATCGACACGACGACAAAGCTGCGCGGGGTGATCGAAAGGGCGCTGGACTTTTTGCCGGAAAAGGAAAAGCAGGAGACGGTCAAAAAGACCTGTCAGCGGACGTTTCAGGCGCTGCGCATTGACGTCAACCACGAGTTTGAAGTGCTTTACGAGTTCATGGAAAAGCTGCCGGGCGCATTGAAGCCGGGCGGGCGCGTTGCAATCCTGACGTTTCATTCCGGCGAGGACCGGCTCGTGAAGCAGGCACTGAAAGAGGGCTATCGGGAGGGCATCTATTCTGATTATGCCAAAGATGTCATTCGTCCTTCCGCGCAGGAGTGTGCACAGAACGGACGCGCGCGTTCGACGAAAATGCGCTGGGCGGTGCGTGCAGAGTGAGGGGATAGTGTGAAATATAAACGGGATCGCTTATGTTTCACACAGTTATTCATGACAATAGAATGCTCGAAGAGCGTGCATTCTATTGTTTATGCCGCAGGCGGCGAATAGCGCCTGCGGAATGGAGATGATTATGGAAGAAAAAGACACCGAACTGCGGGACGAGGGGCTGCGGGGAAATGAAAAAATAGAGGAAGCCATCGCCGGGCTGCAGCAGGAGCCGACGCAGGAAATGCTGGCACATGCGCTGACGGTGGTGCGCCGCCGAATGAAAGAAAACGGACAGCTTATCGTTGCAGTGGAGCCTCCGGCTGGTGGCGGACAGCTTTTACTGCAGACCGTCAAAACGTCGGATGGAAAACTGTGGTGGGCTGCGTTTACCGGATTTGAGGAAGAGCTGCGCGGCAGCGACCGCGTGAAATCGACGTTTTTGGCGGATATGGGACAGCTGTTTGTAACTGCGCTGCAGGCAGACGGCGTGGAAGGGATCATTTTGAATCCCTGGAACCGGACGCTGATGCTGGAAAAAGAGCTGATCCGGATTATTTTGGGGCAGCAGGGGTAAAGCACTTGCGCGAAGCGGCAGACATGGGAAGAAAATGCTGGACTGGTGGATGCCGCAGCAGGAATTAAAAAGGATAAGTCGCTGGATATGCGGCAGAAAGAGAGGAAACGAAATGATTACAGGTGTTCATCATGTATGTGTGAAATGCAGACCGGAGGAGCTGGAAAAGGTTCAGAAGTTCTATGGGGAGCTTCTTGGACTTCCGCTTGTCAGAAGCTGGGGTGAGCCGAACGTTGAGGGACTGATGTACGGTGCGGGAACGAGCCTGATTGAAATTTTCCCGAACGCGGAGGAAGATCTGCCGCAGGGCGCAATCCGCCATTTCGCGCTGGCGACGGACGATGTGGACAGCATCGTGGAGACTGTGCGCAAGGCTGGCTATGCCGTGACGATGGAGCCGGGCGATATTGAAATCATGTCGAAGCCCTCTCTCCCGGCGCGGATCGCATTTATCATCGGACCGGTGGGAGAAGAAATCGAACTGTTCTGTGAAAAACAATAGAATGCACGCTCTGCGAGCATTCTATTGTCATGAATAAAAGAAATGAGCAAAAAGAAGTGCCGCCCGGGCCATCCGGCAGGTTCTAAAACCCCGCGAGCAGCGCAAAATAGCCCCAGTCCCAGAGCAGGGATTCGAAGCTGTTTTCCAGATATTCATAAATATCTTCTTCGTCATAGCCGGTCATACGGTTGATAATGACCAGCGCTTCCCGCACTTTTTCATAGAAAAATGTTTCCGGGCTGTCCTGCCAGATGAGGAACAGGCTCTGGCGCAGCGCGGCATACTGCAGCATCAGCCACTGCAGGCGCACGAGCATATGCCTTGTGGTGTCCTCAAAGGAAAGCAGCTCGGAATAGACCTCGTTTGCAAGGTAGCTGCGCATCAGAGGCTCGTATTGCGCGAAGGCAGTACGGAATGCCTGCCATTGCGCCGGGAGCTCTTCTTCTGTCTGTAAATGTGCCAGAAGGTTGGAAAGTGCGATGCCGGCGCGGCTGGCGATCTCCTCGTATGGTTTGGAGGGATCGGAGGTTTCGTCTTCCGGTTCCGTGAGCAATTCCGACAACGTTTCCGCCTGCTGTGTGAGTGGGGTAAGCCATTCCTGATAGAGTTGCTCTTTCTGATAGTTGACAGAAAGATCTAATAAAAGTTCGTTGCACTCCAAAACAGAGTCGATGCAGTCCGGCGAGAGGTCGTCCATGGCATCATAAAGCTGACAAAAGCTTTTTTCAGAAAAACAATCTGAAACAAAGTCTTTTGTCGGCTTTTTTTTTCGGTGGATTTCCTGTATCATATAAAAACAGGCGGAAAGAATCTGCTCCGGCAGCCGGTCGGTCTGCTGCAAAATGGCGTCGATGACTGCAGAACGGATGAAAAATGGTATGCTGTCAATATTCGGATGCGGAAAAGTAAGCGGCGTAGCATCCTGCGCTGCCCAGAGGTCAATCACAGCGGGACAGCAGGGCATGAGCGAAGCCTCATCGTGATCGGCAAAGGAATGGGTTTCGCGGGGGAAAATCTGACACGTCTCGGAAATCGCATTCTCTCCGTGTTCGAGAACAAGACGGCAGAGCTTGTTTTTTTCAAGAAACGGACAGACATGGCGGCTGTTTAAAGCGATCACGCGCTGACCGTCCTGAACGTAGGTAAAGAGTTTCGAATCCACAGGTGGATTTAAGGCTGCCCAGCGCTTCAGCGTATTGTCGTCGACAGAAATTTTCCATTCCTGGCAGCAGGTGATGGGACATTTGTCCGCTGTACAGCGAAACTGCGCATAATAATCGGGGTATAATGTTTGCATAGGTGTATCTCCAAGTGTTAGTGGTGAAAATATTATACATGCGCCTGTTGAAATTGAAAAGTCCCGGGAATATAATGAAGATCAAAGTTAGATAAGGCTAAGTATACAGACGGCAGCGATATCTGTGCGCTGCAATGGGCCTATGGGAGATGAAAAGGAAATGAAAATCTATTCTTTTGGTGAGGAAACAAAGCCGGCAATTTTACTGCTGCCGGGGACATGCTGTCACTGGAAACGGAACTTCGGACATGTGATCCCTCTGCTGCAGGAGCACTTTTATGTGCTCTGCGCGTCCTATGACGGGTTCGACGAGACGGAGGATTCGACCTTTCCGAACATGTTGATCGAGACGGCAAAGCTGGAAAACTATATCCAGAAAAATCTCGGCGGTCAGCTCTTTGCGGCATATGGCTGTTCTTTGGGCGGCTCCTTTGTGGGACTTATGGTGCAGCGCAAAAAAATCCATATCCGGCACGGAATCCTCGGAAGCTCCGATCTGGATCAGGGCAGCAGCTTTGGAACCTGGGCGATGGCGAAAGCTATGACGCCTCTTCTTGGAAAAATGCTTCGCAGCGGAAAGCTTCCAGTCTGGGCAAAAAAGAAAATGGAAGAAAAAGCCGGTGCCGAGTATGCGCAGGCAATGCTGCAGCTGTTCGGGTGCAGTGCCGCCACGCAGGAGCTGCCTTCCATGGCATTTGTGTCCAATACGAGCATTTTCAACCAGTTCTTTTCCGATATGGTGACGCCGCTGGAAGATGATATTTATGTGCCCGGAACGAAAATTCACTGTTTTTATGCCGTGAAGATGGGGGAGGAATACGAAAACCGCTACAGAAGACATTTTGTGGATCCGGATATCCGGTACCATGCGATGCAGCATGAAGAGCTTTTGGCATGCTACCCGGAACAGTGGGTAGAGGAAGTGTTGGCAAGCTGTCGTCTGGACGGCCGCGGAATGGAAGAAAATGATTTCGAAGAAAGACATTTCACAGAAGCAGAGCGCGCTCAGGCGGAAATTACCGAGTCCGGAAATCCGAGAAAGCCGGAGGGCGAGGATGGCAAAAAGATGCTGGAGCGCATGAATGAGAGCCACCACAATGTGACCGGCTGGGCGCTTTCCCTTTGGGAGATTCAGGGAAACGACAACATTCTGGATATCGGCTGCGGCGGCGGAGCTGCGCTGTCTAGGATGGCGGAGCATGTGACGGATGGACATTTGACGGGAATCGACTATTCACCGGTATCGGTGGAAACGTCCCGCGCAACAAATGCAGAATCGGTTGCGGCAGGCAAGATGGAAATTCTGGAAGGATCGGTGGAAAAGCTTCCCTTCGAGGCAGAAACCTTTGACAAAATCGTGACCGTGGAAAGCTTTTATTTCTGGCCGAACCCCCAGGAAAACCTAAAAGAGGTGCGCAGAGTATTAAAGACCGGCGGAACCTTTTTACTGGTTGCAGACATTTATGAAAAGCCCGGACTGCCCAGAGAGGTAAAAGATAATATTCGCAAATTCCACCTGTTCAACCCGACCCGGGAGCAGTTTAAGAACCTGTTTCGGGAAGCCGGATTTGCAGAGACAAGGATTCACACAAAGGATGGCGAGGACTGGATCTGCGTAGAGGGAACCAAATAATAGAGCGCGCACAGAACGGAGAAAATGATATGAAACTGAGTGTCATCGTGCCGGTTTATAACATGGCATCGGACGGAAAACTGAATTACTGCCTGGATTCGCTGGCGGCGCAGACGATTTCGGATTACGAGGTCATCACGGTGGATGATGCTTCTACGGACGAATCCTTTTCGATTCTGCTGGAGTATGAAAAAAAGTACCCCGGTAAATTCAAAGCTGTGCATTCGGAAGTCAACAAGCGACAGGGCGGCGCGAAAAATATCGGGTTGTCCCTTGCAAAAGGCGAGTGGATCGGATTTATTGACAGTGACGACTGGATTTTGCCCACGATGTACGAAAAGCTGATCGGACGTGCAGAGGAAACCGGTGCGGATCTGTCTCTTATACACATCTCCGAGCCCACGAGACTGCA
>ENA-OZGB01001039-OZGB01001039.1-human-gut-metagenome-genome-assembly--contig:-NODE-1039-length-14262-cov-4.677835_pt1 | contig 14262 bp, 15 predicted proteins | sample MGYA00245113_ERZ653651 | MGnify/ENA primary metagenome ERZ653651 (study PRJEB26926, sample SAMN06165095) | human gut metagenome | biome: ENVO:00009003; feature: ENVO:2100002; material: ENVO:00002003... | reverse complement strand
CCACGGTGCCGTCGCTTTTCAGGCCTACCGTGTGATAACAATCTGCGCTGACCGCCACAATATCCGTCCAGTCCGAGACATTGCATTGACCATCGTCATTGTCTCCTACCGCCACCACAGTGCCGTCGCTTTTCAGGCCTACTGTGTGGACGACTCCCGTGCTGACCATTTCCCGTACTGCAAAGCTATCCCACAATTCCAGGCTCCGCATCCGGGCGTCCTGATAGCCCGTCAATCGACTAAAGGCAAAGGCCGCTTCCGCTTTTTGTCCGCTCGCCAGCAGAGACTCCGCTTCGGCATACTTCGCTTCCAATACGCGGTCAGCACTATCCTTATAGCCTCCCAACGCCTCAAAAGCGGCACTTGCCTCCTCATACTGTCCATTCGCCAGCAAGCTCTCCGCCTTTTTGTACGCATTTCCCGGAATAATAACCTTCGTCATCAGCAACGCAGCGGCAACAACTACCACAATAATAACTACTATAACAACGGCCAGCTTCTTTTTCTTAGCCGTGGCCTCCTTTCGCTTTTGTTCCGCAATCGCTTTCTGTCTAGCCGTTTCGGTGTCAATCTTCGCCCGTTCCTCTACTGCCCGTTTCCGGCAATGCTCCGCCAACTTCCGGCTGTCCTTATAGTCCCCCAGCCCTGTGAAAGCTTCTGCCAGCCCTGAAAGAATGTTCGGACTCGTCTCGCTCCTTGCTTTTTCCAGCCAGGCGCAGTAGGCTTCCTCTCTCCGGCGAAGGCCACCCTGATAGGCATTCTCTGCCCGCAGGTCTGCCTCCTGAATCGCTGCGGTATAGGCATTTTCCTGTTCCTTGGTCTTCTCCGCATCCGCCTGCTGGGCTTTTTTTACCCGATCTGCCAGTGCTGTGAACAAAGCCTTTTTCTCAGATACCAGATTCTCCGCCACGGCTCCCGCAGCAAACTTCTCCGCGCGGGATAGGAGCTTGTGATCTGCCCACCATGTTTTCTCTTGAAGGACTTGCGCCTGCCTGCCAGAGACATCAGAAGAATAGGTTCGGTCGAAATTGTATATTCCGAGGATGTCCTCTTCTGTTACATAACCAGGAATCGTATACTTCTTCATCATCCGGTCAATATATTCCGTTCGTCTCGGAATACTAAGTGTTTCTGGCTTCACCTGCTCATGTATAGCCAGCCGTTTTTCTACCAGCGCATCCAGATTCCGGCACTGCTCCTGTGCCAGTGCCTTTCCCAAATAGGCCTCGGCATTTTTAGAGTCATTGTTCAGCACTTCCTCAAAGAATCCGTCCGCCTTGTCCCAGTCACCGTCTTCCAAGGCCATATTGCCCCGATCCAGCAGGGCAGTGATCTTACTGTCCCCACCTCCGCTTACAATGATCTTTTCCTGGATTTCGGTTGCTGGCGAGTTTTTCGGCAGAATCTTCTCAATCCCCCGCAGCAAATCCTGCATAGCTCCCACCTTGCCCATGTCCTGGGCCTGAAGCTTGGCAAACTCCTTGGGCATATCATAGGCGTCGATGTTCTTATAGCAGGGGATCAGGTGCTTCGTTCGATCCTTGGCCATGAGCATTAAGTAACGGCTCCACTCATTCTTAACCCAGACGGCGTTGTAATACTCGTAGTCCGTGCCAACAGCCAGCAGGATTTTGGCAGAGTTCAGGGCAGCGAAAATATAGGGCTCGTATTCCTGGCCCAGTTTGTCCTCCAGAGTGATGCGGGAGAAGAAAACCCGGTAGCCCTTTTCCGTCAGGGCATCGTAAATGTCCTGGGCAAGAACGCTGTCCAGGGTGCGGTCGCCCTTGTCGTCGGTTTCCTTATAGCAGATAAAAATATCGTAGGGTTCCTCCTTGGCAGAGACCTCGATAATGCCCTTGCGCAGCTCCTCAATCTGCTTGGCCTCCGCCCGGTAGACCTTCCGAGCGACCACATCGGCATTTTCCAGGGCCTGGTCAAAGTTGCTGTCATCCAGGACGCTTTCAAAAGAGGAACGGTGGCAGGTGGGGATTTTCTTTCCCGTTGCCGGGTCATCCACATACTCAATGCCGTATTTGCACAGCACCAGCCCCCAATAGGCCTCGGCCTCCTGGGGGAATTCCGCCACGATGGATTCATAAACCCCCGCCGCCTTGTCAAACTCACAGGCCAAGCGCAGCCGGTTTGCCCGGGCGAAAAGGGTCAGCTTCTTCTCGTTATCCTGGTTCGGCACCGTCTGGCGGCTGCCGCAGTACTCGCACTCGGCTACGGTAGCGCCGGGTTCGATCACCAGGTCGCCGCCGCACATTTTACACTTGATTACTGCCATTGTTCTTTTCCTCTCTTTCCCGCATCACAATTTCCATATGCTCCAAAGCAAATTCCAGGCTCATTGTCAAAATCTCATTCCGAGTGCGCCCGGTCACATTGGCCACCGCGTCAATGTCCTTCAGCAAATCCTTTGCCATACGCATAGACACAATGGTGGTCTCCCCGGCGTATTTTTTCGGCGAAATTCGCAGAATCGGTTGTTCCATAGGCAATCCTCCTGATAGGGTTATTGTAATACGTTCGTAGTGTGTTTTCAAGGTTCTGCGAAGAATTCGGCGAAATGTATAGTATTGAAGGCATTTTCTGTGTATTATGACAAGTATCGGAAGCGGTCGGGGCACAGCGGAAATCTCGACTCGCAGGCTGTAGGAAGCAGAGAAAATCGAACCAGTTGTCAGTGCGGGAAGGGACGCGGACAAGGATTCAGCAGGTTGACATTGGACATCTATATCTGCTCGCCATGTTTACTTTTGCCTTTAGGTACTACTGGTACTTTTGCCAGATATTCTATTGACATCATACTGTATATTTGATTATACTAAACTTGGAACATATAGGAGTATTTCCCATGAAAAAGGAGGGCAAATATGCAGGGAATCGATTGGAAATTGTATTAAGAGGATCCATTTTATCGCAATCTTGTAGACCGCATGTTAGAAAACGAACAAGAGGCCGCTCGCCTGCGGCAGCAGTTACGTGCGGAGCAGGCACAGTTAGATGCAGAGGCAACCTATAGACGGCAAAGAATGCTGGGATACGCGAATCAGCTCCCTTATCGGGAGACGACTCCGGTTCGTCCAATGCAGTGGAGCGCCTCTTATCCGGCGTATCAGGACAACTTTGTCAATTACTGGTTTGCTTCCACACAATCCGCTGTGCAATCTGGTGTCCCTATGCCGAACCAGGAAGAACTCCGTCGTGTGTTCCACTCTGCGGTAGATTGCACTGCGCAGTTAACCAAAGAAAACGCACCTGTTCCATCGATCATATTCGATGGGTTGGGACTGCTTACTGCAGGAAATCTGTTTGAAGCGGCAAAATCAGCGCTTTCTATCATTGACACTGCGGAAAGGCTATAACATGAAAAGGCAGCAGGTTTCTGATTTCCATCGAAATCAGGGGCTGCTGGATTTATCTGCCATGCTGCACAAGCGCTATGACATTGCGCCCATTATAATCATCGACGAGTACGACACCCCCAGGATTACTACGAGAAAGTCATTGGCTTCCTGACCGGCATTCTGCGGGTGGCCATGAAGAGCATTTTCACTGGGATGAACAATCTGTCCATCAATTCCGTGCTGGGCAAAAAATACAGCACCTACTTTAGCTTCACTGCCGACGAGGTTCGAGAGATGGCAGAATGCTACGGTGCCGCCGGCAAATACGACGAAATCTGACAGTGGTACGACGGCTACCGCTTCAGCAAGACGGAGATTTTGCAGCGGATGGAAAACCGGATCCCACCGTCCATGGGCATCTCTGTTCAGGAGGCTTTCTTCTCCGGCGACAACACCCGGCTGAAAGCACAGATTCAAACGCTGCTGACCCAGTCGGTGAGCTCCTTCGATGCTGCCGGGGGGATCTACCACAGCTTTATGCTGGGCCTGTGCGTATTACTGGGCGGCGCTTTCGTGACCTCTAACTGAGAATCTGGTGACGGGCGCTATGATATTCAGCTGAAGCCCACGCAAAAGGGGCTGTCGGGAATTCTGATGGAACTGAAAGCGGAGAAGAATTGCAGCGACGAAAAGCTGAAAAAGCTGGCTGAGACGGCATTGTGGCAGATCAATGAGAAGAAATACGAAACGGAATTGGTGGCGGCTGGGGTTAAGGTGATTTATAAGTATAGGGTGGCGTTCAGCGGGAAACAGGTGGAGGTGACGGTTGGATAACAGATATATGTAAAGATCAACAATGTACTTTTTAACAACAGGAATGAGGAGGGAAGTTTATGAACAACAGTGCAATCAATCTTATGGCGCTCGGCGGGAAACTTGTAGTTGAATCGACTTCGTGGAATCGTCTTCAAAAAGAAGGTCTCAAGGCAAGCATTGACGTTCTTGCGGAGGTTATGAAAAGCACCAGAGTTACCGAAGAAAATGAATTTTCGGTAATGGGGCTCTCCATATATCAAATTTGCTTTGTTAAAGAGGCTGCCAAGCTATATGGCCTTGATCGTGTGATTATATTCCCTTGCCCTATCAATTCTGTACTCACGCCCTGCCTCAACATGGAAGGTGGCGACATTACCGGCTTCCAAAAGATGCTTGGAGTATCACCGCTGAAACGCGAAAGCATAACTACCAGTGAATCGAACCTACCTGCTTTAATTGAGCAGTATGGCATTATCCTATACCAGCGGAAAGACTAATAGATAAACATTGCAGCCCACCGTTTTTAAATCCGGTGGGCTGCTCTGCACCCATTCTGCTTTTTTGTTTTCACCCCAGAAGTATTTGCAGGAAAAGCCGTGTTGACAGGAATAGAACGATTGGAGTATACTAGGTGCATATAACTTTATCCGGTTGCAACATTTAAATATAGCTAAAAACGGGAGAGAAATACAGGGATTTGCTAAGAGCAATACGGGCTGCGAAAGGTATGACGGGAGTGTGTTTATGATGGAGCAACAAAACGTAGGAGGCGGGGCGGATTATGTTCTATAAAATGATTGAGTGCGCAAGAGATCGGTGGTATGCTTCCGCGAATTGTACAATCCAGAGCCTGATCGAATATATGAGCCGGCAAGGAAACCTCCGGGATGCGCAAATTGACGCAATTAAAACATACCTGTTTCTTAAAATTGGTTGCGAGAACAAGCCGCTATCTGTTTTGTTTTCCAATGGTAGATTCAACTCACTGAATCTGGATGACCTTGAAATATCCAATAAAGTCCGGGAGTACTTCTGCTCGAATCCGGCAGCGGCGGCTTTATATGAATACGCCTGCCTGACAAATGATGCCGGTGAACAGCTTGCGGAAAAGGTTGCAAAACAAATTCGGACAGAGGTAGACGGAATCCAGTACAAGCAGTTCTTCCAAAAGGCATTTTACGGCGTTTCTTATACCGACTACCTGTTCAGTTTACCCATGGGTGCGGGCAAGACATACCTGATGGCCGCCTTTATCTATCTGGATTTATATTTTGCCAGCAATGAGCCAAACAGTCCAGCCTTTGCGCACAATTTCATCATTCTGGCACCTTCTGGGCTGAAGTCCTCTGTTGTCCCCAGCCTGAAAACGATCCAGCGGTTCGATCCCTCCTGGGTCATTCCGGAACCTGCGGCATCCTCTTTGAAGCGCCAAATTTCTTTCGAGGTGCTGGATCAGGAAAAAACTGCCTGCAAGTCCAATAAGGTCAAGAATCCCAACGTGCAGAAAATTGCAAGCCACCAGCCGTTATCCAAGTTGTTTGGCCTTGTAGCCGTGACAAACGCGGAAAAGGTGATCCTCGACCGCATTCAGGAAAAGAAGGGACAGCTGAGCTTTTTTGAGGAGAGCGACGATGACAAGGATCGGCAGGCCAATGAGCTGCGCAATCTGATCGGGAAGCTCCCCGGTCTGGCCATCTTTATTGATGAAGTGCATCACGCCGTCAGTGACGAGATCAAGCTCCGTGCCGTCGTGAACCGGTGGGCTGAAAATGATACAGTCAACTCCGTCATCGGTTTTTCCGGAACGCCCTATCTTGAAAAAGCTGAGAAAATCCCCGTCACGGACAAGCTGTCCGTCGCCACGGCAGAGATTGCAAACATTGTCTATTACTACCCGCTGATTTCCGGTGTCGGAAATTTTCTGAAGCGGCCTGTTGTGAAGATCTCCGACATCGCGGACAGCAGCGTCATTATTGAGGCCGGTGTCCGGGAATTCTTGGATGCTTACAAGGACAAAGTATACGGAAACGGACTTACGGCGAAACTCGGCATCTACTGCGGTACCATTGAGAAGCTGGAAGGGACGGTGTACCCTCTGGTTTCCGGAATCGTCTCCGAATATGGCCTGCCTGCGGACGTGATCCTGAAATTCCACAAGGGGAACAAGCAGTATCCCCAGCCGACGGACAGCCAGATGCAATTTGATACGCTGGACAGCCCCATTTCCAGAATTCGGATTGTTCTTCTGGTACAGATCGGCAAAGAGGGCTGGGATTGCCGCAGCCTGACGGGCATCATTCTTTCTCAGGAGGGAGACTGCCCCAAGAATATGGTCTTGCAGACCTCCTGCCGCTGCCTCCGCCAGGTGGAGAAGGACAGCCCGGAAACGGCTCTGATCTACCTGAACGATTCCAACGCCGAAAAGCTGAATGCACAGTTGGAGCAGCAGCACCGAATTTCTCTGAAGGAGTTCCAGGAAGCAAATTCTGGCAGCAAGACCATCAAGCGGTATGACCGCACCAAATATCTCAAATTGCCAAAGATTGATTTCTATCAGCTGCGCGTGAATTACATTACACAGCAGTTGGAAGCAGCAGCTCCGGAGCGGGACATTCCCAAATCCGGAAATGCGGCAAAGATGAAAGAAGCCATCATCAAAACCACTGACCTGACCATGCAGCCAACCAGCATTCAGGTAGACGATACGGAACGAGGCACCACACCCGCCACCTTCTCCGCATGGCTGTTGGAAATCGTCAAAGGAAGCTTTGGCACCCTATCCATGGCCCAGCTGAAACCCTACGAAGCAATTTTGAAAACGTTATTTGAAAACCTGACCTTTGAGCGAGACGGCTCCCGGTATTATAGTTCCAAATACGACCGGAACATTGTGGAAGCCAATGTGCGCAAGGCATTCTGTGACCGCCGCAGTTTCACCACCTCGGAAGAACTGATTCCCCAGGAATCCCGTCTATTGAGAATTGAGAACTTTACCGCTGCCAAAACCACAACAGCCCCCGAAAGCTATTATCCGAATCAGGGGGTGGTAGAGCGCATTATCCAGGATGACAAGGGAAAGCTGAAAGTAGATGCCAATATTCAAAAAATGATGCAATTGGCCAAAGAAAGCGGAAATGCCGCTATTTTGAACATGCTGCAAGAGCAAAATTCTTCCCATCCTCAAAAGAACCGCTCTTTCCATTATCTTCCCTATCACACGGACAGCAGCTTTGAGCAGCGTTTTCTGGAAGAAGTGCTGGCAATGTCCGAATTGGAGCAGTTGGATTTGGAGGTGTACTACAACGGTGACCGGGCCTTGACCGAATTCAAAATCAAATGTTACCAGGGCAACAGCGGCTCCTGGAAGTATGTAGGGATGTATACACCGGATTTTCTGATTCTGAAACGGAAAGACGGAAAAATATACAAGGCCATCATCGTTGAAACTAAGGGGGCCATTTATGCCAATGACCCCATGTTCCGGGAGAAGCGTTTCTTCATGGAACGGGAATTTGTACGGCAAAATAACGCAAAGTTTCAATATGAGCGGTTTGATTACCTGTATTTGGAGGATTCCTGGCTGGAGGCAGAACGGATTCGGATGACACATGAGAGGATTTGTGCGTTTTTTAGGGAGATATAAAAGATGGATTGGATTGATTATAGAGAGAAGCTTGGTATTGGTTTTGATGATAAGGAAAAGAGCAGACTTTTCTACAGCAGAATGTCCAATGCCCTTGATGTGCTTATAAGCAGTTGTGATGCCTTTGTCACCATAACCGAGTACAATAATTTTTGTATGGATACTGGTACACGACTTAATCTAAATGTACTAGAAAATTACCAGGAATGTGAACGATTTAGGGACTGCGTGCGCATCATTCGGGATCATGAGACAGTATTTAATGTTTATCTTGCTTATTTTGTGTGGTTCATCAACTCGCTTTCAGATGCAAAGGGAAGAAATTGGAATCGTCAATCCTTCAAAAGAATGCTTCTTCATAACCTGAAGGAAGCACATATTCAGTTCGATTTACTTGAGGACGGCAACAAATTCTTTGTGTTTCCCAAAGGTGCATCTGAGCTGGACAATGCACTTGTTTCAGAACCGCTTGAATGGTTAAGGGACTACCCGCTTGCTCACAAGACCTTTGTCATTGCGCTTAAACAGTATTCGGATGGTATTTACATTCGGGATGTTGCGGATAATTTAAGAAAAGCGTTGGAAGCCTTTTTGCAAGAGTTTTTAGGAAATGAAAAGAATCTCGAAACCAATAAAAATGAAATCTGCCGGTACTTGGGAGAACAGGGAGTTGACCCGGGAATAACAGGACTTTTCCAGCCCTTGATCAACGCATATAAAAATATCAATGATAAAATTGCAAAGCATAATGATGCTGTAGATGCGAAATTGTTAAAATTTTTGCTTTATCAGACGGGAGTTTTAATTCGCATGGTTCTGTCAGTCAAGCAGGCACAAGATATGGAGGGAAACGACAATGCCCATTAAATATATCCCCTTTATCCCGGAGCCTGTGGAAGGGCAGGCGGTGCTGGGGAATTTCAACCGTATCCTGCGCTATAAAGGTGCGGATGAGGTTTTCATGACCATTCAGCGGGGAATGCCCCTATATGAAATGGAGAAGCAGGAAAGGGTAGGCAAAAATCCGGAGGGCAATCTGGTTATCCGAGGGGAATGCGTTTCTGCCTGTGCCTACCTCAAGGAGCAGGGTATCCAGGTTGATCTTGTGTATATTGACCCGCCCTTTGCCAGTGGGGCAGACTACGCCAAACAGGTGTATATCCGACGGAATCCCAAGGTCGCGGAAGCCATTGCCCAGGCGGAGCAGGAACTGGACATTGCCGACCTAAAATCCTTTGAGGAAAAGATGTACGGGGATGTCTGGGATAAAGAAAAATACCTGAGCTGGATGTATGAGAATCTTATGGCGATAAAATCCGTCATGAGCGAATCGGCATCTATCTATGTACATTTGGATTACCATATCGGCCACTATGTAAAAATACTGTTGGACGAAGTGTTCGGGGAAGAAAATTTCCGCAACGAAATCATTTGGAAACGCGCTACAGCCCATAGCGATGCCGAGTTCTACGGCAATAATTTCGACTGCATTTATTTCTATACAAATTCTTCCTATGATTATATTTTTAACACCGTGTATACCGACTATGATGAAGAATATGCAGCTCGTTTTCGGAGATCAGACGCTGACGGTAGGAAATGGGACGATCGAGACCTTTCGGCAAAGGGGTTACAAGGTGGTGGCTACTCATACGAATACAAAGGCTGCGCATCGCTTTGGAGATGCCCGCTTGAAACAATGAAGCGCCTTGACGAGGAGGGAAGGCTCTATTTTACAAAAAATGGAGGTATCCGCCGCAAATTATACTTGGACGAGTTGCCTGGCATGCCAGTTCAATCCATGTGGACGGACATAAATCCTGTTAATTCCCAAGCGACGGAACGGATTGATTACGCCACCCAGAAGCCCACGGCATTGCTGGAGCGTGTCATCAGTGCATCCTCTAATAGAGATATGCTCGTTGCCGATTTCTTCGGCGGCAGCGGCGTCACCGCCGCAGTTGCTCACAAGCTAGGCCGCCGCTTCATTCACTGCGATATTGGCATCAACTCCATCCAGACCGCCCGCGACCGTCTGAAAACGGATGGCGCGGAATTCGATATCCTGGAAATCAAAGACGGTGTTCAGCTGTACCGCAACCCGGTACAGACCATGGACAAAATTAAATCCCTGATTCCCGGCCTCCATAGTGAAGAAAGTCTGGACTCCTTTTGGGCAGGGGCGATTTCTGACAGCAGGCTGGGAACCGTGCCGGTCTATATTCCCAACCTGATGGACAGCACCTCCAAACTCCTGGATACAGTCCTTATCAACCGAGCCATCCACCAGGCAATCCCGGAATTGGACGCCTCTGTAAAGAAAGTCATTCTCTATTACATCGACATTTCCGGTCTGGCTGAAATTCAGAAATTCATTGCGGAGGATGACAGTACATCGGTTGAAATCGAATTGCGGGATTTGAAGAATGTGCTTGATGATGTGGTCATTGGCGATCATGCGGAATTCCACACAGAGCAGATCGCCGAAGGCTTCTTTGACGGCTGCACCGTCACCATTGACCGATTTATCAGCGACCGGGTTCTTGGGAAAATCATGGAATATAACAACAAGACCCGGCTGAACGCGAAAAAGACTTTCAAACCCATTGAAATCAGCGAAGAGGGCTTGGAGCTGATTGAGTTCCTGAGCGTAGACTGCACAGCAGTTGAGGGCGAGTGGCATTCTGACAGCGAAATCAAAATCGACAAACTGGGATATGTGATTCGCAACGGGAACAAAACAAAAGAATTCTGGGATGGCTGCATCCGGGTCGATCAGCAGCCTTTACGTCTGAAAATCCGGAACATCTGCGGAGACGAAACGGTCTGGAAGGTGTAAGAATGGATGAGCCTTTCTACGATGTGGTTGAGTATCTCCCGCCAAATTTTTGGAATAAGACAGAAAACGAGCCTTTTATCCAAAAGCTCATGTCGTTGATTTTTCCTGAAACCACCTGGGAACCAGGGAATCCGGACAAATCGGAACCGGACTATTATTGCAATGGGGTTCCCTTTGAGTTTACAATTGCCTCCGACAGTAAGAAGAAAAATAACTTTGTACAGCGAATCCAGCGTCACACATATTCAACCGAGAACCTCGGAGAGGACTTCTTCCGCTACATCCGCGAGCGCATCGCTGATAAGGCAACGAAGAAGTATTCCGTGCATAATGTTCACCTTTGCGTTCTTTGCCTACTAGATTTGACAGACTGGGTTCTGGATAAGTATGGCTCTGTGACGTATGAGGTGGCAGATTGGCCCAGACGGAAATTTTTCGACGAAATTAAGCAGACTTACATAACCACAAAGATATTTGCAAACATTTTTATTCTCTTTCCGGACTGCCAGGCAAAATGATGGATTTGGGACATGGGGACGGATCACAGAGCGTCAGTTCGGCTTGACGAAAGGTCTCTGGCAAGCGGGGAATATCCGTATTGCATACTGAAGCCTCCATTGCCGGACTCAAATACAACGGGGAGTGGCTGAATGCAATTCACGCCCGCTTGGAGGGTAGAGAATGAATAGAAAAAGGCAGCAGACCTGGATTTGTGTTAAAATCGGGTCTGCTGCCGTTATTTTAGCCTTTTTGAGCCGAAAAGGTTAAATAAGGAAAGAGGAATACAGATTTCCCAGATAATCATTGCCGTTTTCACATAATCATGGTAAAATGGAAGTAGAATACATGGTAAGGGGGAACAGATATGCGATATACTGTGGATGAAATTAAAGAAATCGTTGCGGCTTTGGCGGCCCAATATGGGGCAGACCGGATTTATCTGTTCGGCTCCCATGCCAGAGGGGATGCTGACAAGGACAGCGACATTGATCTGCGCATTGATAAAGGAGCCATCCGCGGCTTGCAGCTTGGCGGCCTAGCCGCTGACCTGGAAGATGCGTTGGGAATCCCTGTGGATTTGATTCCTACCGGGAGCCTGGACAGCAAGTTTTTGAATTCTATTTCTGATGACGAGGTGCTGCTGTATGAAGCCTCTTGACCGGAATATCAGCATTTTAGAGCATATTATAGGGTATTGCTATGGCACTGTTGACCCGGAAATCACTTGGGATATCCTGACGGAGGATATTCCAAAGCTGAAAACATATTGCGGTCAGATTATCGCAGATCGAGAGCGTAAGAAACGATAAAATATCACTCTAGGAATATTACTAACGTGTTTCGAAAGGAACTTGAGAAATTCGGGCAATAAGGGGGGTGTTTTTGCTTTTTAATCTTGATTTCTCCATTCCTGTCATCTATAATATTTATGCTTCCCTTGTAAAAATAGAGAAAGGGTGATACATATGCCAAGTTGGGGGACTGTCCTATATAATTTGAACAACACGCCCAATCCTATGGATACAATGCGCCGGAAATATCTTGGTATTATGCACAAATATACTGGACGGAATATTATAGCCTACTATTCCGCTTTCGTGCAAAAACCGCGAATCGATGGCACAGGAATTGATGATAACGACAAAAACGCATTTATGCAGGCAGTTTGTGGCCTAGACCGGAGCAAGGGACTAGACCTTATTTTGCACACTCCTGGTGGACAAATTGCTGCTGCAGAGTCTCTGGTATCTTATCTCAAAGCGCTATTTGGAAAAGATGTTCGTGTTTTTGTACCGCAGATTGCAATGTCAGCTGGTACGATGATTGCACTATCGTCTAAAGAGATTGTTATGGGGAAACAATCTAATTTAGGCTCTATTGATCCACAATTTGGCGGTATGTCTTGTGCTGGCATAATTGAAGAATTTAATGAGGCATGTCGTGACGTGAAAGCCAATCCAGCAATGGCAAATGTCTGGGGACCGATTATTTCAAAATACCATCCCACTTTTATCGGTGACTGTAAGAAAGCAATGGCATGGGCAGATACAACAGTAAATAAATGGCTGACTGAAAATATGTTTAGTGCATATGATGATGCAGAGGCAAGAGCAAAAAAAGTTGTCGATGCACTGTCTAGCCACAATGCAACATATTCACATTCAAGACATATACACATGGACGAACTAGTAAATTTGGGCTTGGACATTGTTCGCCTAGAAGGTCTTGACGACCGACAGATTGACGATTGCAAAGATTTACAGGATTGTGTCTTAACAATTCATCACTCTTTTATGCAAACTTTATCTAGTACCAATGCGCTGAAGATTGTTGAAAATCACTCCGGTCAGGCTATGATAATTAATGCATCTCAGCAAGCATAAGGAGGAATATGCGTGGATAACGATTTAATAACAGAAGAGTATATTCAGATTACCTGCGGGAACATTCCTGCAAGTTATGTTGGTCCTGAAGAACAAGGTAAGAGCATTGTAATGTGTTCCATTCTTGAAAACACAAACCTAGAATATAGCAATTCAACTTCTTATAACAGACAATCCTTGAAGTAATAACTTAGGTCACCGCTATCTCGTTTGGTAGATAGTGGTGCTCGCGTTCTTGTGCCCTATCGATATACTCTTGAAACTTCTTGCGCTTGCGGAGACTATGGTTCGTAAACGGTTGAAAGAGCTTAGCGGAGAAAACTAATCGAAGATATATGTTTAGATGATTAGGCAGACATAAAATGACAGCCCACCGATCAATTGACCGGTGGGCTGCTCCACTTCTATTTCCCTAATCCTCCAACCGATGATCTGCCGTCCCCTTGAGATATTTCTCAATCTCACCGCCTAGCACCAGCTGCGCATATTCCATTGGCTTATTGTAAATCAGCCAATCCAACTCTGAGCGTTGATACATACTGTCTGCAACTTCGTTTTCCACGGCGATGGTGCTGACAGCAATCGTGCTGCCATCAGAAAAGTGAAGCTCCACGCAGGCGGTGTCCATGTTAAATTCGCAGGAAGTGACTTCTTTCATCTCAATTTACCCCTTTCGTATACGCACAGTTTCGGCTCTCTTTGTTGTCACTATGTACAACTACCACCCCCGCCTTTTAGCCAAATCCAACATAGAAAAGCAGTATTTCTCCCACCGTGTCAATGATGTCTGCAACGGGTCGCCCTCGCGGATACGGAGGGTTCTTCGGATCTCTTTCGGAATGACGATTCTGCCCAGATCGTCCACCCGTCGCACAATGCCTGTTGCCTTCATAATTCTCTTCTCCTTTGAAGCGCGTGACGCGCGGTTTGCTCCTGTAGAAGTATTTGCAGGAAAAGGGGAATTATGTATGGGTGCTGCGGCAATCTTCTTCTCCGGATGCGTCAGTTTTAAGGCAATACCGCACAGAAAGAAGTGCCAAATACCGCCGAGTGTGATATAATAAACTTATGGATAAACAAATGACGATTTCCGCATTCGGCGATGAACTGGCGCAGGTGCGGACGAAGAAAAAAGAATTTCTCATACTGAACTCCAATTAAAATCTTTAAAAAAGATTTTAGGGTCTATCTGAAAACCGGGAATATGACCAACAGCGAGGGATTTTTCGC
>ENA-OZGB01001025-OZGB01001025.1-human-gut-metagenome-genome-assembly--contig:-NODE-1025-length-14361-cov-3.995526_pt1 | contig 14361 bp, 7 predicted proteins | sample MGYA00245113_ERZ653651 | MGnify/ENA primary metagenome ERZ653651 (study PRJEB26926, sample SAMN06165095) | human gut metagenome | biome: ENVO:00009003; feature: ENVO:2100002; material: ENVO:00002003... | reverse complement strand
ATTCGTCGGCAGCGTCAGATGTGTATAAGAGACAGCTTCCGGATGGATTTGATACGAATTATTATACGGAAATTTTTGTCCGGCTCGATCAGAATGACCGGATTTACAGTGACGTTTACAAGAAAAAAATCGAAGAACTCAAGACCTGGGCAGAGCCGATTGCAGAGCAGGAGGCGCAGAACCGCTACGACAGCCTGAAAGCAGATGCGCAGCAGAAGGTGGACGATGCGCAGAAGGAGCTGCGGGATCAGACGGCGGATGCGCGTACCGATCTGGAAGAGGCAAAGCAGAAGCTGACAGATGGGCAAAAAGAGCTTGCAGATGGCAAAGAGCAGATCGCGGACGCAAGGAAGCAGCTGAAGCAGGCAAAACAGACGCTTGCGCAGAAGCAGACGGAACTTAACAACGGACGCGCGCAGCTTGTGGATGGACGCAGCCAGCTGGAAGCCGGGCAGGTGCAGCTTGACAGCGCGCGGGCACAGTTGAATGCAGCGATTGCGGCTGCGCAGAGTGCTGGAAGCCAGGCGGGCGCAGAATCCGGCATGTCCGACAGTGCCGCCGCCAGTCCTGCGCAGCTTTGGCAGCAGCTGGCCCAGCTCGATGCGCAGCAGGCAGCTCTGGATGCGCAGCGCAATCAGCTGGAAAGCAGCGAGGCAGAGCTTACAGCCGGAGAAAAGCAGCTTGCGGCTGCAAAGCAGGAGCTTTCCTCGCAGGAAAAACAGCTAAACGAGCAGGAACAGAAGCTGGCGGATGCAGAGAAGGAGCTTGCCGACGGTCAGAAAGAATATGAAGACGGCTTACAGACACTGGATGAAAAGACCGCAGATGCAAAGGAAGAGATTGCGGATGCACAGAAGCAGATCGACGAGATCCAGGAGCCGGATGTCTATGTGCTGGGCAGGGATACCAATATCGGTTACGCCAGTTATGAAAATGATTCTATGATCGTCGCCGGAATTGCGAAAGTATTGCCGTTTTTCTTTTTCCTGGTAGCGGCGCTGGTGTGTATGACGACAATGAACCGGATGGTAGAGGAGCAGCGGACACAGATCGGTGTACTCAAGGCACTCGGTTATTCGGAAGCCCGGATTATGGGGAAATATCTGTTTTATGCGGGAAGTGCGGCATGGATCGGTTCTGTCATCGGTTTTCTGATCGGTTCGACGATTTTCCCGACCGTCATCTGGAATGCATATAAGATCATGTACCATATGGGGGATTATGAGCTGATGTTTGACCCGGGGCTGGCGGTTGCCTCGCTTGCAGTGGCACTTTTATGCTCGGTTGGCGTAACGTGGCTGACCTGTCGGTACGAGCTGATGAGCACGGCTGCAAATCTGATCCGTCCCAAGTCGCCAAAGAGCGGCAGAAGGGTATGGCTGGAGCACATCCCGTTTGTCTGGAACCATATGAGCTTTCTGGCAAAGGTTTCCGTGCGGAATGTTTTCCGGTATAAGCAGAGATTTTTTATGATGGTAATCGGTATCGGCGGCTGTACAGCCCTTCTTGTAACCGGCTATGGTATAAAGGATACGATTGCGGACATTGCGGATATGCAGTATGAGGAAGTGCAGCTATATGATATGAGCGCGACACTGAAAGAGGGGTATCCGGCCGCGGATGCGGCAGACTTTTCTGAACTTACCGAGGTGCTTTCCGAATCCTCTGAGGATTGGATGCCCTTCTGTGAGATTGCAATGGATCTGACGGGGCGCAGTGGTGTCAAGACCGCCAACGTCGTCATTCCGCAGGATACCGGGGCAGCGCAGGAGTATATCCGGCTGCGGACAGAAGAGGGGGAGGATATTCCATGGCCTGGTGAGGAAGAGGCTGTTATCAGTGCAAAGCTTGCGCGAAAATGCGGGATCCGCGTTGGGGATACCGTTACACTGCGGACAGAGGATGGCGAAAAGCTAAAAGTGAAGGTGGCTGCTCTGTCTCGAAACTATATTTATAATTACGTTTATATTTCACCGGAAACATGGAAACTCGATAACGGAAGTGATCCGGTTTACAAGAGCATTTATATCCATGCATCGGAGGGTGCACAGGAGAACCGGGAACTGTCGGAAAAACTGCTGGCATGCGACATCGTTTCTGCGGTTGCGGTCAATGCGGATATGCTCAGCCAGATCAACAAAATGATGGGCAGTCTGGATGCAGTGGTGCTTTTGGTCATCCTCTGCGCCGGTGCGTTGGCATTTATCGTAATTTATAACCTGACGAACATCAACATCACCGAGCGAATCCGGGAGATTGCAACGATCAAGGTACTTGGTTTCCGACCAAAGGAGACAGCATCCTATGTGTTCCGGGAAAATGTCGTGCTGACAGCGCTCGGAACAATTGTCGGGCTGGGAGCCGGAATTTGCCTGCACCGGTTTGTTATTGCAAATATTGATGTCGATATGGTTACATTTCAGCCGCGGGTGCTTCCCTTTAGTTTTGTAAAGAGTATCCTGCTGACCTTTGTATTTATGGTCATTGTAGATGTTGTGATGTATCTGAAGCTGGAACGGATCAATATGGCGGAATCGCTGAAAAGCGTGGAATAAAACAATAAAATGCATGCTCTGTGAGCGATCTATGGGCATGAACCAAACGGGCTGGCGCGTGGTCAGCCCGTTTTTGCTGTAGTCTGTTTCAGCCGTTTTGTAAGGTTTTCGAAATCAGACGGACCAGCTTCCAGGACAAAGCGATGGAAGCGCAGCAGGGAAAAGTTGTCGCTCCACTGAAGTTCGGCTCTTTTTTTGAGGGCATTCATTTCGAGATAACCAACGTAATACTTCAAATAGACCGCAGGGGCAGTGCGCAGATAATCGTAAACACGTTCCGACTGCTCTTCCGAAAGACCGAAGGATTCGAGGGAGCGCAGAAGCTCTGACTCTTCCGCGCCGTAATAGTGCAGAGAAAGGTCGAGTAAGCAAAACAGGTTGATTTGCAGATCGCGCTGCTGTGCCAGAAGCGTACAGAGCAGCGCAGCGGGATAGGAGCTGCCCAAGCTGCCTTCCGCTTCCGCAAGAACCTGTGCGGCATATTCATAGGAAATCCGTTCGGTATAGTACGCCCAGCCCTCCACATATCCGCCGTAGGAGAACAGCTTGCGAATTGGCAGCGTCTGCGTGTCGCAGACAAGGGAGGAATAGACGGTCTGGTAGAGATGCCCCGGATAACCCTCGTGAGCGAGTGTGGTGTAAAGCTCAATTCCGTCCGCGGTCGAGGAACGGTTGATGCGGATCGTATTCTGCATCAGAGCATCGATAGGCGGGATCATATAAAAGGCGGGACTGGAATATGCCTCGAGCCCGGCGTCCACATCCTGAATGTCGCATTGAACCGTCTGGGCGGTTAGATCGGCCAGAGCCGGAAAGTCCTGCTGCATCCGGTTTTGCAGATCTTCCAGAATGGCGGTTGGATCAGAAAGTGGAAATCCATCGTTAACCGGGGCAAGGTCAGGCGTACCGCCGGTCAGCTCCTGATAAGTGGTCAACGTCTGCTTCATCTCTTTGTAGGTTTTCTGAAACTGTTTTTGAAGGAGCAAATAGAGCTGATCCATGGAAAGGGAGGAACCGGTGGATTCCTTGACGAGCCAGGCATAATATTGCCGCCCGTCGGGCTTCTGGGAAAGTCCTCCCCTCGTGCGTCCGGTGTCGGAAAGCTGTTCCAGCCCGTCTGCGAGCAACTGCCAGGCGGGCAGGACGGATTTTGACAAAAGCGACTGGTTTTGGGCTTCGTATTGTGACTGCTGCTTGGCGGTCAGAAGTCCTTTTTGTAAAAGAGATGCAAGTCTGGAAGAAAACGTCGTCTGTAAAAAGTGCGTGCCGGAGGAAAGCGCCTCCTTTGTGAGGATTTCGCGGCACTGCTGTGCACTTTTTTTGGCGTCCTCTTTTTCCATAAAAAGCCCGGCTGCACTTTTTTCGGATTCATAAGAAAGCAGACCCTGCACGTAATCGGGAACGGACTGCAGGAGAGAAAGATAGGTTTCCACGTCGTCAGCGGTATAAAACGGATATTCTGCAAATAATAAAAGCAGCTCGCTCTGCATGCCGGAGGTCGGGGAAAGGGGTTCCTCATAATAGGAAAAATCGGATTCTTCGAGGTCGAGAGCCAGCCTGTCGCAGAGCAGATCGTAGGTATAGCGTTCCTCCTCATTTAATTTTTTCGAATCGAGAAAGGAGAGCACGGATAAAAATTTCTGCCGGGAGGCGGCAGAAGCCTCGGAAGCTTCCTTAGAGTAAACCGGAAGCGCAGCGTCTTTTAGATGAATCCCTTGCAGATTCGGATACGCCATGACAAAGTGCAGGCTGAGGGCATCGTGTTCAAGGCTGGACTGCACATATGCACTTGTTATTTTATGGAAAAGAGCCCGGTCAAAGCAGTGGGAACACAGCAAAATTGCGGGCAGAAAAATACACAGAAAAAGCGTGCATAGAAACAGATGAGTCCGTTTGCGGAAAATATTTTTCAAAAAGCGCCACCAGATTTTTTCATATTTATATGTGGTTTTGGGAAAAGATATGAGAAAACCCCCTGTAAATGGGTTGACTGTCTATAGTAAAATGTGATACAAAGTAAAGTAAGTGGTTAATTTTTGGGCCGTTTTCGCGGCGGAATGAGAGGAATTATGGATAATTTGGAACTTGCCAAAGTGGCGAATGAAGTCCGCAAGGGCGTTTTGACTGCTGTACATGGCGCAAAATCCGGTCATCCGGGAGGATCGCTTTCTGCAGCAGATATCTTTACCTACCTGTATTTTGAAGAGATGAATATTGATCCGGCAGATCCGAAGAAGGAAGACCGGGATCGTTTTGTTCTTTCCAAGGGACATACGGCACCCGGTCTGTATTCTGCCCTGGCACATAGAGGCTTTTTCCCGGTAGAGGATCTGGAGACACTGCGTCATCTCGGTTCTTATTTGCAGGGACATCCCTGTCTGGATAAGATTCCGGGCGTAGATATGTCCACAGGCTCCCTTGGACAGGGTGTTTCTGCCGCTGTCGGCATGGCACTGGGCGGAAAAATGACAGACGAAAAGTTCCGCGTATATTCGCTTCTGGGCGATGGCGAGATTCAGGAAGGTCAGGTTTGGGAAGCTGCGATGTTTGCTGGCTTCCATAAGCTGGATAATCTCGTGCTTATTGTAGATAACAACGGTCTGCAGATCGATGGAAAGATCGAGGACGTATGCTCCCCGTATCCGATCGACGAGAAGTTCCGCGCTTTCAATTTCCATGTAATTGACGTTGCAGACGGCAACGATATGGAACAGCTGCGTCAGGCGTTTGCAGAAGCGCGCAGCACAAAGGGCATGCCGACTGCAATTATTGCCCATACGGTAAAGGGCAAGGGTGTTTCCTTTATGGAAGATCAGGCTGGCTGGCATGGTAAGGCGCCCAACGATGAAGAGTATCAGATCGCAATGGCGGATCTGGAAAGGATCGGTGAAGCATTATGTCAGAAGTAAAGAAGATTGCGACCAGAGAAGCCTTCGGGGAAACTCTGGTAGAGTTGGGAAAGAAACATCCTGAGCTGGTAGTGCTGGACGCAGATCTGGCCGCAGCGACAAAGACTGCTGTGTTTAAAAAGAGCTTTCCTGACCGTCATTTTGACTGCGGTATCGCAGAGGCAAATATGATGGGCGTGGCAGCAGGACTTTCCCTCGTTGGGAAAATTCCGGTGGCGAGCTCCTTTGCCATGTTTGCAACAGGCCGTGCTTACGAACAGATCCGTAACTCTATCGGCTATCCTCATTTGAACGTAAAAATCGGCGCAAGCCATGCCGGCATCACCGTCGGCGAGGATGGTGCGAGCCATCAGTGTAACGAAGATATCGCTCTGATGCGCTCCATTCCGGGTATGGTTGTCATGAACCCCTCCGATGCGGTTGAGGCGGCAGAGTGTGTCCGTGCTGCAATCGAATATGTTGGCCCTGTATATATGCGTTTCGGACGTTCTGCAGTGCCGGTAATCAATGACCGTCCCGGTTATCATTTTGAGATGGGAAAAGGTATCGTGCTGCGTGAGGGTACGGATGTGACGATCGTTGCAACCGGTATTTTGGTAAGCTCTACGCTGGAAGCGGCTGAAAAGCTGGCAGCAGAGGGCATCAGCGCAGAGGTTATCAATATTCACACGATCAAGCCTTTGGACAAAGAGCTGATCATCAACAGCGCAAAGAAGACCGGAAAAGTCGTGACGGCGGAAGAGCATTCCGTGATCGGCGGCCTTGGTTCTGCTGTTTGCGAGGCATTGTCCGAAGAGTGCCCGACAAAGGTATGCAGAATCGGCATTCAGGATGTATTCGGCGAGTCCGGTTCTGCGGGCGAGCTTCTTGTAAAATATGGTCTTGACGGGAACGGTGTATACAATACCGTAAAGAATTTTGTGACCCGTTAAGTGGAGGAAAGTATGGAAAAAATTCTGGCTCCGTCAATTCTGGCAGCCGATATTATGCGGCTTGGGGAGCAGATTGAAGCGGTAAAAAATGCTGGCGCGAAATATCTTCATATCGATGTGATGGACGGTATGTTTGTTCCGGCGCTGTCCTATGGCATGTGTGTTGTGGAGTCGATCCGCAAGTCCTGCGATATGGTTCTGGACGTGCACCTGATGATCGTAGAACCGGGACGGCATGTGGAAGCGTTTGCAAAAGCAGGCGCAGATATTATTACGATCCATCTGGAAGCCTGTGCAGACGCGCATGAGGTCATCCGACAGATTCACAGCTGCGGCTGTAAGGCTGGTGTCAGCATCAAGCCCGGTACGCCGATAGAGGTGCTGGAGGAATATCTGGATGAGGTCGAGCTGATTCTGATTATGAGTGTCGAGCCTGGCTTTGGCGGTCAGAAATATATTCCGGAGTCAACGGAACGCATCCGCCAGACCGCAGAGCTGATCCGGAAAAGCGGTCGTGAGATTGAGCTGGAGGTAGACGGCGGCGTTGGTGCAGGAAATGTCGAGCTGGTGCTGGAGGCCGGTGCGAATGTGATTGTGGCAGGCTCCGCTGTTTTTAAGGATCCGGCAAAAAATGCAGCAGAAATGATGTCGATCCTCAAAAAGTGGGATTGAATACGTTACACAGAAGCGCTCCGCAGGAAAACCTGTGGGGCGTTTTTTAGGGCTTAAAGGACACCATACGGCGGTCATCCGATCGTGCAGCGTACACGGAAATCAGAGGAAAATTGAAAAATAAAATTTTTCAATCGCGAGATTTGTGTCTGCGCGCACTTGACACAAACTCGGTATGCGCAAAAAGCGTGCGCGGAAATAAGAGGAAACATGGAATTTTCAGAACAATTAAAAATATATGCGGAAACGCACTTTGAAAACAGAAAAAAATATTTTGCGCCGATTTTATCCGAAATCGAGGCAGGCTTGTCTTTGTGCAGCGAGGAAGAGGCCCTGCTGATAAAATTTTTTTACGGGACGATGCCGCTGCGGGATGCCGGGGAATATCCATTCGAAATATTTCTGAATTATGTGCGCCATGCCCTCTGGCTTCGGAAAACGATGGACTGGTGCAAGAAGCTGCCGGAGGATTTGTTTGTCCACGACGTACTGTATTATCGGATCAACTCGGAGGACATCAGCGATTGCCGCAGATTTTTTTACGAGCAGTTAAAAGACCGAATTGCGGGACTGGATGAATATCAGGCAGCGGTAGAGATCAACTACTGGTGCGTAGAGCATGCAACGTATGAAATGGCGGATGACCGAACGGCGGGGCCGATGACGATGTACCGGAGCGGAAAAGGACGCTGCGGAGAAGAATCCACCTTTACGGTGACGGCATTGCGCAGTGTCGGGCTTGCAGCACGTCAGGTATACACGCCGCGTTGGGCGCACTGCGACGATAACCATGCCTGGGTCGAGGTTTGGGTAAATGGAGAATGGCACTTTCTGGGGGCCTGCGAGCCGGAAGAAAAACTGGATCGCGGCTGGTTTACAGGACCTGCCGGACAGGCGCTTTTGATTCACAGCCGCACATTCGGCGATTATGCGGCGGGAAAGCGGGAAGAGGTGATCGGCAGGGATGGCGCGGTTGTCTGCCACAATGTCACCGCTTCGTATACAAAGACACGCAAGCTCCGGATTCAGGTGCGAAAACAGGACAACACCCCGGCAGCGCACGCACAAGTTTCGGTGGGAATTCTGAACATGGCGGAATATTTCCCGGCAGCAGTGCTGGAAACCGACGAACAGGGCGAGGCTTCGATCAGGCTTGGGTTGGGCGACATCCGGCTGCAGGCGCGGTCAGAGGGAAAGTTTGTGGAGCGTTATTGTAATCTGGCAGAGGACGGCGTCGGGGCGGCAGATGCGGATTGCGCTGTTACGCTTGTGCTGAAGGATTCGGAAGCGGGAATGAAAGATGCGCTTTCTGGCGTTTCTGCCTGCGAATGGCATTTGGCGAAGCTCTGCGCTCCGAAAGAAGTCGTTGTCCGGGAAAGTGTATTGAGTGAGGAAGAAGTGTCGCGCGGCACGCGGAGATTGGCAGATGCAGTGAAGCTGCGGGAAGAACGCTTCGATCAGCTGACCCGGCACGCGATTGCAGTGCATCCGGAGGAGGAAGAGAGGATGCGCGTTGCGGGAGAGAATGCAGAGGAGCTGACAGCTTTTCTGGAAAAGGATGATAACCCGGATCGCAAAAAGCTGCTGGACAGTCTGACGAAAAAAGATAATAAAGATCTGCGGGCAGAAGTGCTGGAAGACCACTTGTCAGCAAAGCGCGGCAGTTGGTCGGAAGATATACATGTGCAGGATCTTCTGTGTCCCAGAATCTGGCTGGAAGAAATCGGCGCTTACAGAAGTTACATTTGCAGTGTGCTGACTGCTCAGGAGCAGGAAGCATTTGCCTCCAATCCAGAGCTGATATGGAATTATGTAAACCAAAACATTACCTATATCCCGGAAGAAGAATATGATACCCTTTGCGCGTCGCCGATCGGCTGTCTGAAGCTGAAAATGGGCAGTGCAGTTTCCCGGACGATTTTGTTTATTGCGATTTGCAGAAGCCTGAATATCCCGGCGAGATTGGATAAAAGCCTGATGCTTCCGGAATATTGGGCGGACGGCGCATTCCGTGTACCGGTCAGCAGGGCGCAGGCCTCGAAAGGAACGCTTCTGCTGCGAAATATTCCGGGAAAAGAATGGATTTATGCGCAGCACTGGACGCTGGGGCGTCTGGAAAAGGATCATTTCGTGACAATGAATCATGCCGGACTGGTATTTGAAAAGGAAACGTTAGAGCTTTTCCTTCCGGTGGGAATTTATCGCCTGATTGCAGTAAAACGGCTATTGAACGGGGATCAGGAGGCAGCAGAGCTTTTGTTTGCGATCGAAAAGGAGAAACAGACCGAGCTTTATATGCCGGATTTTGAAAAAACGGATGGTGTGATGCCGTGGGAAAAAGCCAGTGTACCGGATGAAAGCCAGAGCTGCAGGAAGCTGCAAAACAAAAACAACAGTCTTCGGGAGGAAATACAAAGCTGCCTGCTTCGGGACATCCTCTTACAGAGAGCAGATGGAACGCTTTGCAGTCTGGAAAAGCTGGTAAGCGGAAAACGCAGTATTCTGGCATTTCTGGAAATTGGGGCAGAGCCGACAGAGCATGTGCTGAATGAGGTTCTGGCACTGGAAAAGAGCGCAAAAGGAAATTCCAAAGGAATTGGCTGTCAGCTGCTTTTCGTTCTGCGGCAGGAAAAAGACCTGCAGCATAAAACGCTGCAGGAAGTGCTGGCGCTGGATGCGGGATCTGAGATAGAAATTTTATACGATATATCTGGCGGCGCTTCGGATGCCAATGCCGCACCGCGCACCGCGATTGGTGACACAGCGTCCGGTACCCTCTGTGGCTGGCAGGAAACTGCGAAGAGAATGAGGCTTGCCGAAAAGCTCCCGGTTCTGGCAGCTGTCAGACCGAATGGAACTGGCATTTACGGAACCTGTGGATACCACGTCGGAAGTGTAGAGCTGATGGTGCGGATTCTGAAGGAAGCAGTCCGGACAGAAGCAGATTGATAAAAAATAATAGAATGTACGCTCTGCGAGCATTCTATTGTCATGAATCAGGGGCAGCGCCCGGGAAAATCCCCAGGCGCTGCCCCTTTTTGGAAATGGAATTACATCATGCCTTCTTTGAGAATATTATGGTCGCGCAGAAGCTTTTCGATCACTGTACCGGAAATTGCTTTTAACAGAGGCTTCTTGAGCTTATTGAGCGGTCCGGGAAGTTCGATCTCCAGCGGAGACACGCCATCCATCAGCTTTACGGAGCTGTCGAGAAGTTCACGGATATCATAAACGCTGCCCCATACCTCCGGAACACCACGGTCTACGCCAAGCAGTCCGTAAACGGCTTCCATAGCAGTACGAACAGAATATTCTGTCGTGAAGATAGTGTCTCTGGGGGTTTCCGCAAACTGACCCAGGAATGCGAAGTTTACGCAACCATCCGGGATAACATCAGGGCGGTCACCCTTTGCTCTGGGCATGAAGAATGCGGTAATATAAGGCATCATGGTAGGAACGCAGACTGCACTGTGCTCTGCCAGCTCCGGAATTTCGTCTACCGGAACGCCGAGATGATACAGCCATTCTTCTGTAATTTCCTTACCGGTGCATTCTTTCATGGGCTTCTTGATATAATCGCCGGGAACGTCGGTGAACAGGCTGTATACCCATACACAAACCTGCTTCTTATCCTGTTCTTTGAACTGACCCTGACGGTTGATGGTCCAGCTTAACAGCCAGCTGGAATCCTGACAGCTTACGATACCGCCGGTAACGACTTTGCCGCTTCTGGGATCTCTCTGGCAGATTTTCTCAATATAAGGAATGATTTTATCATCCAGAGTGGTAACAGTTGCAGATTCCCAGTTGGTCTTTTCAATATCGGAGCAGAACTTCTCGGGATGACCAAAGGAAGGATCCTGACGGGCGATATTTTTCCACAGATCCCATACGCCGCTGTTGCGAACCTCTGCATCGCCCACAGGAGCGTGATTCTGATCTCCGTAGATCGTTCCCTCTGTGCAGCTGCCGTTTGTTACGAATACCAGATCGTTTTCGGTTAAGGAAATCTTCTGCTCTTTCCCATTTACCTTGCATTCGATGGTCTTTGCAACCTTTTTGCCGTCATGGAAATCAAAGATAACGTTGGTAACCTCGGTATTGAACTGGAACTGTACGCCTGCGTCCTCCAGGTATTTCTTCATCGGAAGGATCAGGGATTCATACTGATTGTATTTGGTGAATTTCAGTGCGCTGAAATCCGGGAGTCCGCCGATATGGTGGATGAAACGCTGGAAGTACAGCTTCATTTCCAGTGCGCTGTGCCAGTTCTCGAAAGCAAACATGGTGCGCCAGTATAACCAGAAGGTGGAGTTGAATACCTCGTCATCGAATACGTCTTCGATGGTCTTGTCGTACAGGTCTTCATCTTTTGTCAGGAACAGCTTCATGATTTCCATGCAGCCCTTCTGGCTTAAATTGAACTTGCCGTCCGTGTGTGCGTCTTCACCGCGGTTTACGGTTGCACGGCACAGGGAGTAGTTGGGATCGTGCTTATTTAACCAGTAATACTCGTCCAGTACGGATGCACCGGGCTTTTCCAGGGAAGGAATGCTGTGGAACAGATCCCACAGGCACTCGAAATGATTTTCCATCTCACGTCCACCGCGCATGACATAGCCTCTGGAGGGATCAAAGGTACCGTCACATGCGCCGCCTGCAACGTCCATTGCTTCCAGAATGTGGATGTGGGAGCCGGGCATCTGACCGTCTCTTACAAGGAAGCACGCTGCTGCGAGAGAAGCCAGTCCGCTGCCCACCAGATATGCATTTTTGTTGTCAACGCCTTCCGGTTTTTCGGGACGGGCGAATGCTTCGTAGTTACCGTTGGTGTAGTAAATGCCCTTGCTGTTTTTCTCATATTTGCCCCGCTCTGTGTTGCGGTAGCTCGGGTCAGGAGCAGGCATTTTGATGGTTTTTTCTGCGGTCTTTGCGACTGCTTCTTTAATCTCACCGGATAAGGTCTGACCTTCCTCTGCAAGATGGTCTGTATGTTTTTTTGCTGCAAATGCCGCTGCGCCGACGCCTGCTGCGAGGATAGCTGCCTTTGAAAGACCGGAATGTTTCTTTGCCATGATAAAATCCTCCATTTTCGATTTTCAATACAAATTTGTCAGTAAAAGGATGCCCGAATTTTCGGGAAACAATGAGAAATTTTTTCCTCTGTTTGTTTTGTAGCTGTATCATATCGCAGGAAATGGAGTTCCTCAATTCACAGAATCGAAAGAGTGTAGCAAAATTTCCCAGTTTTTGAAATGTGTCTAAGAAATAGGAGAAAACAGACGGACGGGTTGGCTTTCTATCCCGGACCTGGAGCTTCACATAAGATTGACACGGCGATAGATTTCATTAAAATAGAAAGAAAGAGACAAAAAACAGGGGCAGTAGAGTATGGAATATTTGGATATCGTAGATGAAAATGGAGTACCGACCGGGAAAATAGCAGAACGGACAGCTGCGCATAAGCAGGGACTGCGGCACCGTACCTCCCATGTCTGGATCCTGCGGGAACGGGCAGGAAAAGTCGAGGTACTGCTGCAGAAAAGAAGTCAGAATAAAGATTCCTTTCCGGGCTGTTACGATATTTCCAGCGCCGGACATATCCCTGCAGGGGTAGATTTCATTCCGTCTGCGCTGCGGGAGTTAAAGGAAGAACTGGGCTGCAGTGTTTCGGAAAATGAGTTGATTTATTGCGGACAGCGCAGATTTTCCTATGATGGCGTTTTTCATGGAAAGGAATTTCATGACAGGCAGGTCAGCAACGTTTATGCGCTATGGCTGGATCGAAGGCCGGAGGATTTTGTCCTGCAGAAAGAAGAACTGGAGGAAGTGCGCTGGTTTGAATTTGAAAGCTGTCTGAGACTGGTTGAGAAGAACGAAATTCCGCATTGCATTTATTTGGAAGAGCTGCAGATGCTGCTTCCAGAGGTGCGGAAGCGGGAAAGGCTCTGTATTCTGGTCACGCCGCCAGTGACGGAGGAAGAAAAGCAACAGCTTTTGCAGGCTGCGCCGGGACAGAAGTTTTTCTTTACGGAAAAGCCGGAGGTGACAGAAGAACAGCTGCGGCGCGCGGACATTATCCTTGGCAATTTGCAGAGTCCTTTGCAGTTAAAAAAGTGTGAAAACCTCAAATGGATTCAGTTGAATAATGCCGGGACGGAAGGCTATTGTGAACCGGGGCTTCTGCCGGAGGGTGCACAGCTTGCGAATGCGACGGGTGCTTATGGAATGGCGATTTCGGAGCATATGATCGGTTGTCTGTTTGCCTTGCGGAAAAAATTGCTGCTGTATTGGGACAACCAGAAAGCACATTGCTGGCATTCGGAAGGGCATGTAAAAGTAATCGAAAGATCGAATGTGCTGGTGGTCGGCTGCGGTGATATCGGAATGACGTTCGGCAGAAAGATGAATGCACTTGGCTGTCGGGTGAGCGGAATCCGCAGAAGAGTTTCTAAAAAGAGCGACTGCCCGGAATGGATGGAGGGTATGTACGGCATGGACAGTCTGGAAGAACTGCTTCCAAAGGCGGATATCGTGGCGATGAGCCTGCCGGGCAATGCATCGACGTATCATGTGCTGAGCCGGGAGCGGATTGCGTTGTTGTCGGACAATGCGGTTGTTTTAAACGTCGGGCGCGGAACGGCGATCGATACGGATGCCCTTGCGGATGCGCTGTATACGGGAAAAATCGCGGGGGCCGCGCTGGACGTCACAGATCCGGAGCCGCTTCCGGCAGACCATCGGCTCTGGAATGCGCCGAATCTCTTGATTACGCCGCATGTTTCCGGAGGTTTTTCCCTCCCGGAGACGCTGGAAAAGATCGTCGGACTGTTTGCAGACAATCTGGAACGGTATTTTGCAGGGCAGCTGATTGAAAATCTTGTGAATCTGCAGACGGGGTATCGGGAGTAAAGTGCCTGTAAAGCAACTGTGGATTGCTGGCAGTTATGTACCGCAGGCGTGTAGAGTCCCAGTGAATTGTGCGGGATTTTTGACGCAAAGCGCCTGCAAAATGGAGATCAGTATGGAAAAAGCATATAAACTGGAATTTGGGGGACAGCCCGGCGGAGAGCTTTTCATGACTTGCTGCGGGTGCTCCCGGACAGAACCCCTGCACTGCTTCGGACCGGCGATGAAGCCGCATTATCTGATTCATTATGTATTAAACGGCAGGGGGATTTTCAAAATGGAGGGCGAGGAATATCCGCTGGAAGCAGGATGCGGATTTGTGATTGAGCCGGGGCAGATGAGCTTTTATCAGGCGGATGAAAAAGATCCGTGGATGTACATCCT
>ENA-OZGB01000996-OZGB01000996.1-human-gut-metagenome-genome-assembly--contig:-NODE-996-length-14648-cov-5.367162_pt1 | contig 14648 bp, 5 predicted proteins | sample MGYA00245113_ERZ653651 | MGnify/ENA primary metagenome ERZ653651 (study PRJEB26926, sample SAMN06165095) | human gut metagenome | biome: ENVO:00009003; feature: ENVO:2100002; material: ENVO:00002003... | reverse complement strand
TCTACACAAGGCTATTCGTCGGCAGCGTCAGATGTGTATAAGAGACAGTTAAAAAAAAGATACGATAGACTTTGGAAGAAGGTTAATAAATGTATAGAGTGCGTATTTTTTCAATAATGTCTTTGTTTTTGACGCCCATTTGGGGTACAAGGATTAACTTATAGGAAGATTTTGAATGAAACAAGCAAATCATGTTTTTGAAAAAGTGACAAAATACGGCATTCGTAAGTTGTCGGTAGGTGTAGGACCAGTTGCTATCGGGACATTCTTGTTAGCAGGTGGTTTTTTCGTGTCTAAACCAGTCTCTGCAGATCAGGTTACTAAGGATGCAACGGTACACATGGCCTATGTCGCTGAAAATGAATTAACAGCTGAAGAGCAACAGCAAGTGGTCCATGCTATTCCTGAGGACTACCAGAATGAAGATACTTTTTATTTGGTCTACAAACGTAAGGGTGCTACGCAAACTAGTCTTCCTCAGACAGGAAGTTCTGACTGGGTAGCGTCAGGTTTAGGACTAGCAACGGCGACCATGGCTGTGTTGCTCTTTTCAAAAAAACATCGTAAAAAGATTATTGGCTTGGTCTTGATTGGGGCCGCTGGGCAAAGTCTCCTTGTGCCAATAGAGGTTCTTGCCTTGCAAAACAAGGAGTTGCAGGCCTATAATCAGACCCTTGCTGTTGCAGACGAGGCGGACCTAGCTAAAGGTGTTATTGCAATTGATGGTTATGAGTATGTCGGTTATCTGCGTTACTCAGCTAAGCCAGAGCTTGAACAACCTTTGGAGAATACTTTGCAGGGGCTTGAGTCTTCAATAAAAGAAGAGACTACAGTAAATCAGGGTACAGCTGATAAGGATAGTGAGGGAATCAGTTGGAAAAAGGGAACTCAGGAGTCAGGTCACGAAGGCGAAGCTGTGGTTCAACCTGCTAATCCAGAGTATACCGGATCAATTAGTGCCAATGGTACGCAAGAATCAGGTCACGAAGGTGAAGCTCTTGTTCAACCCGTAGCCCCAGAGTATACAGGACCAATCAGTGCCAATGGCACCCAGGAAGTTGGTCACGAGGGTGAAGCTGTAGTTCAGCCTGTCAATCCAGCGTACACCGGTTCAATCAATAGCGACACTACCAGTGCCAAAGGAACACAAGAATCAGGCCACGAAGGTGAGGCCCTTGTTCAACCTGAGAATCCTGTTCATACCCCAGTTGTCGGCAGTATCACAGAGACTGAAACGCAAGCCATCGATTATCCTATCGAAGTGATTACGGATGATAACAAGTATGTGGATGAAGAAGTGGTCGAGCAAGAGGGTAAAAAAGGTAGCCAAGAAATCCAGAAAATTTACCAAACCATTGATGGTGTCAAGGTTGGTGAGCCGACTATTGTGTCAGGTAAGGTTATTGAGGTGCCACAACCTAGAAAAATCCGTCGTGGAAGCAAGCCTCTAGATGGCACAACGACCGAAGAATCTATTGTAGAGCTTCCATTTAAAGAAATTGTCCAAGAAGATGACACACTTGAGAAAGGCACTTTACAGGTTGTCCAAGAAGGTCAAAAAGGCCAAAATAAAATCACCAAGGTTTATAAGACCTATAAGGGAAACAAGACTGCTGAAGAACCAACTGTTACTGAAACAGTGCTAGTGCCTGTCCAAGATCGTATCGTTCGCAAAGGAACTAAGGTATCTGAAAAACCAGTGCTTACGCTGACACAGATTGACAAGGATGACTTGGGTCGAAGTGCTAAACTTAGCTACAACTTGACTAATCCAGGTTCAGCAACTATCACGACTATTAAAGCGGTCCTTAAGCAAGATGGACAGGTTGTTCAAACGCTTGATATTCCTAGCACGACCTTGACTGCTGACCTAACCAACTTAGACTATTACAAGCCTTATACTCTTACAACAACCATGACCTTTGATCGTGGCAATGGTGAGGAGAGTCAGGTTTTGGCAGACCAAACTCTCCAACTGGATCTCAAGAAGGTTGAGCTTAAAGATTTTGCACGTACAGATTTGATCAAGTATGACAATCAAACAGAAGTGGATGAGACTCGTCTGACAGCTGTGCCTCAAGATCTCACGAATTACTACTTGAAACTGACTTCTGCGGATCAAAAGACGACTTACTTGGCAGTGAAAGCCATCGAAGAAACAACAGTTGATGGCAAGGCGGTTTATAAGGTAACTGCAGAAGCGGACAATTTGGTACAACGTGATGCCCAAAACCATTTTGCACAAACCTATAGCTATTACATTGAGAAACCTAAGGCTAGCCAAGCCAATGTCTACTATGATTTTGCTGAGTTGGTCAATGCCATTCAAGCAAATCCATCAGGTGAATTTAGACTTGGTCAAAGCATGAGTGCTCGTCACGTCGTTCCAAACGGCAAATCATACATCACGACAGAATTTACTGGTAAGTTGCTCAGTGATGGTGACAAACGCTTTGCCATCTATGATTTAGAGCATCCATTGTTTAATGTTATCAATGGCGGAACTATCAAGAACATCAACTTTGAAAATGTAGACATCAATCGCCCTGATCAAAATCAAATCGCGACACTTGGATTTAACCTTAAAAACAAAGGTCTGATTGAAGATGTTAAGGTGACTGGTTCGGTTACTGGTAACAATGACGTGGCAGGTATTGTCAATAAGATTGATGAAGATGGCAAAATTGAGAATGTCGCCTTTGTCGGTAAGATTAACTCTGTCGGTAATAACTCGACAGTTGGTGGGATTGCTGGTTCAAACTACATGGGATTCGTCAACAGAGCCTATGTCGATGCGACTATTACAGCTCAAAATGCCAATGCAAGTATGCTGGTGCCATTTGTTACCTACATGCTCAACAGCTGGAAGTCAGGAACTAAGGCCAAGGTGACCAATTCAGTAGCCAAGGGTGTGCTTGATGTCAAAAACACACGAAATGTCGGTGGTATTGTCGCTAAGACTTGGCCATACGGTGCTGTTCAAGACAACGTGACCTACGCCAAGGTTATCAAGGGCCAAGAAATCTTTGCTTCGAATGATGTCAATGACGAAGATGGTGGACCACATATCAAAGACCTCTTTGGTGTAGTTGGTTACAGCTCCGCCGAAGATGGCACTGGTAAAGATACTAAGAGTCCTAAAAAACTCAAACATTTGACCAAGGAAGAAGCTGACAAGCGTGTTGAAGGTTACAAGATTACAGCTGATACATTTGTCAGCGAGCCATACTCGTTGAACACCCTTAACAACGTTTCTAGTCAAGCAGATTTTGCCAATATTCAAGACTATAATCCAGCATACAAACAGGCTTACAAGAATATTGAGAAATTCCAGCCATTCTATAATAAGGATTATATTGTCTACCAAGCCAACAAACTGGCTAAAGACCACAACTTGAATACCAAAGAGGTGCTCTCAGTAACTCCAATGAATGACAGTAATTTTGTTACAGACTTAAGCGATGCTAATAAGATTATTGTTCATTATGCTGATGGAAGCAAAGACTACTTCAAGCTTTCAGAGAGTTCAGAAGGGTTGAGCAATGTTAAGGAGTACACTGTCACTGATTTGGGTATCAAGTACACTCCAAATATCGTTCAGAAAGACCACTCAAGCCTTATCAATGGCATCGTTGATATCCTAAAACCGATTGAGTTGCAGTCTGATCCAATTTACCAAAAACTTGGTCGTACAGGTCCAAATAAGGTCAATGCTATCAAGAACCTCTTCTTGGAAGAAAGCTTTGAGGCTGTTAAAACTAATTTGATCAACCTTGTGACTAAGCTGGTTCAAAATGAAGACCACCAGCTTAACCAATCACCAGCTGCTCAACAAATGATTCTTGACAAGGTTGAGAAGAATAAAGCAGCCCTCTTGCTAGGCTTGACCTACTTGAATCGTTATTACGGTGTGAAGTTTGATGATCTTAACATCAAAGAAATCATGCTCTTCAAACCAGATTTCTATGGTAAAAATGTGGATGTCCTTGACCGTTTGATTGAGATTGGCTCTAAGGAAAATAATATCAGTGGTTCAAGAACCTACGATGCTTTCGGTGAAGTTCTCGCTAAGAGTACCCTTTCTAGTGATCTTACCGACTTCCTCAACTACAACCGAAAACTCTTTACCACTATCGACAATATGAATGATTGGTTCATTGATGCCGCTAAGGATAAGGTTTACGTTGTAGAGAAGGCGTCTCAAAATGAAGGTGTTGGTGAGCACAAGTATCGTGTTTATGACAACCTCAGTCGTGGTCTCCACCGCAAGATGATTTTGCCATTGTTGAACCTTGATAAGACAGAAATGTTCCTGATTTCTACTTATGACACCATGTCTTATGGTACAGCTAACAAGTACAACACAACCCTAGAAAAGTTGAAACCTGAGATTGATCTAGCGGCTCAACGTCAAATCAACTACCTTGATTTCTGGCAAAGATTGGCCGCAGATAATGTCAAAAACAAATTGTTCAAAGACATTGTCAATCCAATCTGGGAAGGTTTCTACGTCTGGGGTCATGGTTGGCCAGGTTGGCCAGAGCGCTACGGCCAATTTAAGAACAGTACGGAAGTCTATGCGCCAATCCGTGAAATCTATGGACCAGTCGGTGAGTACTACGGTGATAACGGAGCTATGGCTGGTGCCTATGCTGCCATCTACGACAATCCATATGATAATCGTGCCAAGGTTACCTTCGTCATGTCTAACATGATTAGTGAGTACGGTGCATCAGCCTTCACTCATGAAACAACCCATATCAATGACCGTATTGCCTACTTTGGAGGTTTTGGTCGTCGTGAAGGAACAAATGTTGAAGCCTATGCCCAAGGAATGTTGCAATCACCAGCTACTCAAGGTCACCAAGGTGAATACGGTGCCTTAGGCCTTAACATGACCTTTGAAAGAGCCAACGATGGTAACCAGTGGTACAACACCAATCCAAACAAGTTGAACTCTCGTGAGGCCATCGACCGTTACATGAAGGGCTACAACGATACCCTTATGCTTCTAGATTCACTTGAAGGAGAAGCAGTCCTCAGTCAAGGCAAGCAAGAGCTCAATAACGCATGGTTCAAGAAGGTAGATAAACAGCTACGAGGCAATAGTAAAAACCAATACGACAAGGTGCGTGCTCTAAGTGATAGCGAAAAGGCTATTAGTTTGACCACTATTGATGACCTTGTGGATAATAACCTCATGACCAATCGTGGACCTGGAAATGGTGTTTATAAACCGGAGGACTTTTCTTCTGCCTATGTCAATGTGCCTATGATGTCTGCTATTTATGGTGGTAATACCAGTGAGGGCTCTCCAGGTGCTATGTCCTTCAAGCACAATACCTTCAGACTCTGGGGTTACTACGGCTATGAAAAAGGCTTCCTAGGTTATGCGACCAACAAGTATAAACAAGAAGCAAAAGCGGCTGGTAAGAGCACCCTAGGTGATGACTTTATCATTAACAAGATTTCTGAGGGTCAGTTCAACTCCCTAGAAGACTTCAAGAAGGCCTACTTTAAAGAAGTGAAAGAAAAAGCGTCACATGGTTTGACGACCGTTACGATTGATGGTACATCAGTAAGCTCTTACGATGATTTGTTAGCCTTGTTTAAAGCGGCAGTCGCCAAAGACGCTGCAAGTCTTAAAACAGATAATAATGGCAATAAATCTGTGTCAACAAGCCATACGACAAAACTCAAAGAAGCTGTCTATAAGAGACTCCTACAAGAGACAGATAGTTTCACAAGTTCTATTTTCAAATAATAGATGAAAGAAACCCTTTTGGTAAATGCCAAAGGGGTTTTTGATACTGTTGGGAATGCGGTGGTAGGAGCCTTTAGGTCAGTGTTGGCAAGGGATTGAGAGAGATATGAGTTAAGCCATAAAAAAATTCCTTTTGAAGGGAGAGAATTTTGAATTTTAATAAATATCACTATAACTAAAAAATAAGGTTAGAGTGACGAACGTTTTTAATAAAAGATGGTTTGATATAAAAGTATTTTGAAAATTATAGAACTGACAAAATAGGGGATTGTGCTAAACAAAAGTACGAACGATTTGATGTTTCAAAGGATTTAGATAAAAGTTTTAAATTAATATTCTCTAATGAAAGTTAAACTTTAGAACAATAATCATTATATATTTGACAATTTAATAATTATAGTATAAAATGGAAATCGTATATAAAGTAATTTGGATATTGAGGAAATTTATTATTATGAGAGATATGTTTAATAAACGCCAACGTTTTTCATTAAGAAAATATAGCTTTGGTGTGGCCTCTGTCCTTTTGGGAGTTTCAATCTTCTCAAATGCACAGGGTGCCCAAGCTGACGAAACGGTAGCACCAACTACCGCAGGTATGGAAACAACTGCTGAGCCAGATGTCGTCGTGGAGCAATCAACACCAACAACAGCATCAGTAGCTCCAGCAACAACAGAAAACACACCAAGTTCAGTCTCTACTGTGGCCTTGGCTAGTGAACAACCCCAATCAGTAGCTCAAAACAGCCAAGCAACTTCAACAACTAGTCAAACAGCAGCTAGTTCAGAAGTAGCTTCTCAGGCTGCATCGCAAGCGAGCTCTGAATCTGCAGTAGCAAATGTTTCATCTGTAGCTACTAGTGCACAAGCTCTTAGCTCAACAGCTGTAGCAGAAACTCCAGCTGCTGGTCAAGTATCAGCACAAACAAGTGCGGCTGCTTCAGTTGCGACTGCAGCAGAAACTGCCAGTGAAGAGTCTACAACTAACGCTGTAAATAGCGTCCTTAAAGTAGCGACTAGCGAGTTGGCTGTAACAAGTAGTGAATTGAATGCTGCTGAAGCAAGCCTTAACTCTGAAAATCTCATCAACGCTATGGGTCTTGCAGTATCAAACCGTAGCCTTCGTACAGCTGATGCGGTTGCTGTTTTGACAAATGCTGGAGCAGGCTCAACAAACCCTGACTTGACAAACCTCGGCTACAAACTTGACTATTTACCAGGGCGTCAACAATACTTTGTTAACATTGACTACATCAACCACCTCAAAGTCGGTCGTGATAACCGTGGGGGGTTGAGACCTTATGACTTTATTGAAAACGGTAATTTCTTTGTTACACCAAACTATGCTAACCTTGGTATTATTGACTATGTTGATGAAGCAGGAAACAAGATCCCTGGATCTTCAACCTACCGTATCAATAACTCAACTGAAACAATTACAGCAAACGGTAAGACTTACAATAAAATCTACGATGCTGGTGTAACAGAACTTCCACCAGTACCAGCAGGATACCGCATCAAGTATGCAACTGCTGACAAATCAAAAGCTAATGCTTACGTAGATGTCTTGAAGTCAGAACGTCAATACGACTATAACAACGGTGTTGCAACTATCCGTTCTGAACGTTCTTGGGACCGTAACCAAAGTCGTGTCGTTGACCTTGTTCAATTTGCTAACGGTTCACAAGGTTTGGATGCTTCAATTGATGCCAATGGTGGTGGTCAATACCTAGCTCCAGGATACCGTTACCACATTATCGTTGAAAAAGACACTAGAGATGTCACTAAAGCAACAAGTCAAACAGTGACTTACACTGGTGCTGATACGAAGACACCAGCTGCTAACACTCAAAATGACTTTAGCTTCAACGGTAAAGAAGACCCAACAACTAATACAACAACTTGGACTGAAACGACTCATACTTATGGAACAGTTAAGACTCCGGTTGTTACTGGTTACTATGCTGATAAAGCTGTAGCAGGTGGTAAGACAGTTACTCCAGATGCACCAAATGCAACAGACACAGTGACATACAAAGCCTTTGGTAAATTTATCGCTGTGGATGAAAATGGAAATCCAATTCCAGGTGTATCAACAACTGCCTACACAAACGATCCAAATGATGCGACTAAGATGATTGCCATCGACAAGACGCTTCCAAGCATTCCTGGCTACACTGTTAAGGTTGTACCTGCCACACCAGGTGACTTGTCTAGCGATACTAAGGTTGTTTACGTTAAGAACGATCAAAAAGTAAGTGTTACTTACCGTGATGAAACAAGCGGTTCAATCCTTGAAACAGTTGCTTTGGCTGGTAAGTCTGGCGAAGCGATTAACTACTCAACAGCTGAACGTATCAAACACTATCAAGACCTTGGCTATGCCCTTGTGACAGATGGTTACCCAGCTGGTGCAACCTTTGACTTGGATAGCACAGTTGACCAAGCTTGGACAGTAAGCTTCAAACGTGTAGCACTTGACTTTAATCCAGACAATGCACACGAACCAGGAACTCCAATCTACCCTAACCAACCAAACGGTCCAAAATGGCCAGCTAAGGATGCTTACCTTAAAGATGTTACTTACACTGTTCACTATACAAGCAAGAACAGAAATGCTAAATTGCCAGCAGACAGTGTTCAAAAGGCACAATGGAAACGTTCATTGACCCTTGATTCTGTAACAGGTGACATTCTTACTGCAGGTGAATGGAAGGCTGATAAGACTAAGTTCGACCTCGTAATCATACCATTGGTTAACGGTTATTTCGCCGATAAAGGCCGTGTGGCTTCTCAAGATGTCACTATGGACAACAAGGTTGAAACTGTTACTTACACTAAATTTGGTAAGATTATTGCCGTTGACGAAAAAGGTAATCCAATCCCAGGTGTTGAAGCAGTTACTTACACAAATGATCCTAACGATCCAACTAAGGCTGCCATGACACTTGTTCCTGAAGTAAAGGGTTACAAGGCCGAGAAGACTGCTGTGACACCAAGCAACCCTGGTGCTGATACAAAGGTTATTTATAAGTTAACTAACGCAGAACCCGCTAAACCGACAACTAACAAAGACCTTGGTACTATCGTTGTCATCTACCGTGATGAATATGGCAACCAAATCAAGATGCCACTCGTTATCACTAACTCTGTTGGTTCTGAAGTTAACGTTCACGGTGACCGTTATATCTACCGTAATGGTGTGAAATACGAATTGATTCGTCAAGAAGGTAAATCTACAGACAAGATGACAAAAGGTCAAACAGTCGTGACCTATATCTATCGTAAGGTCGAAGATGGCTCAACACCTTCAAATGGTAATAATGGTCAATCTGGAAATGGTGGAAATTCAACTTCTAAAGCTGTAAAAGCGGCCTCAAACGGATCTAAAGGATCTAAAGGTTCTGGATCAGCAGCCGATGGCGCTTCAGATGGTAAAGGTTCAGATAAGAAGAAATCTGGAAACAAAGATGGTAAGAAGGCAGATGGTTCTGATAAAGCTAAAGAAGGCGACGAACAATTGCCAGTAACAGGTGAATCAGATAACAACCTCGCAGCAATGGGTGTTGTTGTTATGGGACTTATGTCAGGACTTGCGGCTATGAATCGTCGTAAAAACCAAGACTAAGATTTCCACACCTTATCTCTCATAAATTCCAAAAATAAAATCTCTCTCGAGTGTTATTACTCGGGAGAGATTTTTTGGTCTTTGTAGATAAAACTCAGGAAAGTTTCTAAGGTTCGTGAATCTTTTAAGCAGTATTCAGTTTGATAAGGTACAATAGAGTAAGACAAAACGAATGAGGAGACTGTCATGAAGTTTTTACATACGTCAGATTGGCATGTGGGGCGAACCCTCAATGGCTGGTCTTTGCTGGAGGAGCAGGAGTGGGCCTTTCAACAGATTGTGGATTTGGCAATTCGTGAACAGGTGGATGGGGTCATCATTGCTGGGGATCTCTATGACCGTGCGGTGCCTCCTGTGGATGCCATCAAGCTTTTTAATAAGACCTTAGCTCGCTTGGTATTGGAAGAGCAGATTCCTGTTTATGCTATTAGTGGCAATCACGATGGGGCTGAACGTTTGCATTTTGGACGAGACTTTTTTCAACCTCAGGGCCTTCATTTGAGCACACGTTTGGAGGAGGCTTTTGAGCCTATTGAGTTGGAGGACTGCCAGATTTTCCTACTTCCCTTTATCGATCCTATTGATGCCCGTATTTACTATAAGGATGATGAGGATAAGGAGATTCAGGGGATTGGTGATGCCTTGGCCTACATTCTTGAGGATATGGAAAAAGCTTTTGATCATAACAAGTCACATATCTTGGTGACGCATTTTGCGGTTTCTAAGAAGGATGACCAAGATGGTCAAAGTTTACGAGAATTGATGTTGTCTGAAACCAGTAATACGGTGGGTGGGCTTACCAATGTGACCAGTGATCTTTTCAAGGCTTTTGATTATGTGGCTTTGGGGCATATCCATACACGCTTTGCTAGTCCGACCCAGCGCGTGCAATATTCAGGTAGTCCAGTCGCCTTTAATGTCAAAGAAGCCAAACGTAAGGAAGAGAAGGGTGTCTATATTCTTGAATTGGATACGACTGGTAACTTGTCTCAGGCCTTCCATTCTCTAGAGGTCAAACGACCGATTTTGGCCTTGCAGGCAACTTTTGAAACCTTGATGTCACCCGAATTTTATAAGAACCAACCTTGTCAAAAGGCTTGGTTTGCCTTTGATATTCAACTGTCCAGTCGTAAGGAATTAGAGGGTATCAATGTGCGTGCCCGTCTGGAAGAAATTTATGGGACAGACATTGTGGAAATCACCTTTAGTCGTTTGGGTGATGTCAGGGAAGAAAACGTGACTGTTGATCAGCACTTAAAAGATTTGGAAATGAAATCACCGCAGGAAATTGTCTCTGATTTTTACCAGACAGTGACTGGGGGCGATGTCTTGTCTGAGAGCCAGACAGCCCTTGTGGAAAGTATTTTTGAGGAGATTGGAGGGAGCCGACAATGAGACCAGTTCAGTTAGAATTGACCAATTTTGGACCTTATCGTAAGGAAGTCATCAATTTCACCCAGTTTGACCATGCTCCCCTCTTTTTGATTGGTGGAGACACGGGGGCTGGCAAGAGTACCCTCTTTGATGCCATGACGGTGGCCTTGTTTGCGACGACTAGTGGCGATCGCAACGTTGAGGAGATGCGGTCGACCTTCGCTGGTCCAGAGGATGATTTGACCAAGGTGACTTTTTACTTCCAACAGGGCCAGCACCTTTATCGCATTGAGCGAGTTCTCCAGCAGGAGAGGGCCAAGCGTGGTGGTGGTACGACCATTCAAAAAGCGACGGCTTCCTTAGTCATTGTGGATAAGATTGGTGGTCAGGAAATTGAAAAGCTTGGGGATAAAATCAAGGAAGTTAGTGACCAGATTGAGCAGATTTTGGGCCTCAATGCCGAACAATTCAAACAGATTATCCTCCTTCCGCAAAATGATTTCAGCCGTTTCTTGAAAGAAGATTCCAAGACCAAGACTCAAATTTTAAAGAAAATCTTTGGAACAGGTATTTTTGACCGTTTTCAAAAGAGTTTGGAAGAGCGTCTTCGTCAGAGCAACAAGGATATGGAGAAACGCCAGGCTCAGCTAGATGGCCATTTTGCCAGTCAGGTTTGGTCTGAGGAAGAATTAACTGTCTTAGCCCAAACCCCAGCTTCTGAAAAATTGGCACGTCTTGAAGAACTTTTGGCGCAACGTCAAGAAAATCTTGAAGAGCAAAAAAGCATCTTGAAGGATGCTCATGAAGATTTGACTAAACTGCAAAAGAGCTTACAAACTGCCCAAGATTTGGCTAAGATTTTCCAAGAATTGGAGCAAGCCAAGGAGCGTTACCGTCTGGAAATTGAGGAGGGTGCTCAAGAACAGGCAGAGGCTAAAGTGCATCTGGAGGAATTGCAGTTTGCCCAAGGGATGCAGGAAACCATTAGTAGCTTGAAGCAGTATCAGAAGCAGTTGTTGCAATTAGTACAGGACCTTGAGATTGCTCAGGAAGCGCTAAGTGCTAAGGAGCAGGCTTTTGAGGAAGTCAAGACTCAAAAAGAGGCACTTGCAGCCCAATCTGAGGATTTTCTTCAAAAAGAAGAGGAACTGGAAGTATGGAAAGAGGCTATTATCTATGCCCAGAGTCTCGCCCAAGAGCAGGAGAAAATCAAACAGTCAAGTGCTAACTACAAGCAGTTGGAAGAAAGCTATCAACAGGCTTCGAAAGAGATTGAACTCCTTTCCCAGTCCTTGTCAGATTTGGAGGCCAATCGTCTTAGTTTAGAGAGTTTACATGAGGCTGAAAAACTCCTCCAGTCTGTGGGCTACAGTGTGGATAAGCAACTGGCTCAGGACCTGAAAGACATAGAGGACTTGAATCAGGAGTTGGCAAAGACGGAAAAACGTCATCAAACCTTATCTTTGGATAGTGACCAAGCTCAAGAAATCTTAAATGAATTGGAAGAGAAGTTAAGAACGACTTTGGCTTCACGTCGTCAACTCATGATTGCTCAGTTGCAGGCAGAGTTAGAAGATGGACAGCCCTGTATGGTCTGTGGTTCCTTGGATCATCCTAAGGTCGATGGGACACAGGTTGATGAAGCGGCCTTGAAGGATCTCATGGACCAGGTGGAGGAACTTCAAGCTCAAAAAGAAAAGCAAGTCGCTACCTTGTCAAACCGTCAGGCTACTTTGAGCGAAGTTGAGTCTAAACGTCAAGATTTGCTTGACCAAGTGGCTAAAGTTAAGTTAACTCTTCAAAAACACTATCAAGAACTGGAAGAACAAGTTAAGGGACAGTTTGAATTTGACTTTTCAGAGGATTATGAAGCTGTCCGTGGGCAAACCTTGTTGAGTGCTGTTGAGAAGCATTATCAAGAACTCCAAAAACGCTATGATAAGGAAGAAGCAGACCTTGTCCATTGTCAAGAGGAGTTAGCTAAGGCCCAAGAAAAAGCGCCAGATTTGGCTAAGAGCTATCAAGAGGCCAAGGCAACTCTCTATCAAGCTAAGGAGCGCCTAAAAGACTTGAAGGAAGCTCATCCAGAACTGGAGTCTGTAGAGGTCTATCAAGAACGAATTTCCCTTGCGAAGCAGGAGTTGGACCTCTACAATAGGCAAGTCAAGGAAAATGGTGAAGCCTACAACCAACTTCATGCCGACATTCAAGGCATCAAGGGGCAGCTTGAGAGCTTGACCAAGTCTAAAGAAAAGACCAGCCAAGAAATGAAACGTTTATCAGCTGAGTTGGACCAAAGTCTTAAGGTCGAAGGTGCCCTCACCAATGACCTAGAGCAAATCCAGCTTTGGCTGCTTGAGGTGAACAAGCAAGCTATTCCTAAGCTTCAGGCCCAATTGACAAGTTACCAAACCCTTAAACAAGAATTGCAGACCCAGATTAGTAAGAGCCAAGAGCTTCTCCAAAATCAAGAAAAACCAGATTTGGTCGCTTTAACACAAGAGGTCCAAACCGGTCAGGAAAGTTACGATACGCAATTGGCTCAGGTCTCTGTCATGGAGAAGGGGCTTAAGGATGCGAATGCTACCTACCAGGCAGCCAAAACCCTTCAAGACAGCAATCAAGAGGCCTTTAAGGCCCACCAAGAACTCAGTGATTTGGTGAAGGTGGTTAAGGGAGAAAATACTGCTCTGACTGGTCGTCTCAATCTTGAGGTCTACGTTATCCGTCAGTATTTCCAACAAATCTTGGACTATGCCAATGCTAACTACATCGGTCTCTTAACGGATAACCGCTATTCCTTTGTCTTGAGTGAGGAAGGTCGTAGGGCGCGTGATCACTTCGGTTTGGATATCAACGTCTATGACCAACTGACAGGTAGTGAACGCTCCGTTAAATCCTTGTCTGGTGGTGAAACCTTTATCGCTACACTAGCTATTGCCCTATCCCTCTCAGAAGTTGTCCAAAATACCAGCAAGGGTGCTGTCGTTGAAGCTCTCTTCATCGACGAAGGTTTCGGGTCACTAGACAAAGAAGCCCTCACCAAGGCTATCTCGGTCCTAGAACAAATTGGCGAAAACCGTATGGTCGGTGTCATCAGTCACGTGGACGACATGAAAGAAGGTATTGCTCAGCAACTAGCCATCATCAAGTCGCACGATGGTAGCAGCCGCATTAAGATTGTGGATAAGGGGTGAAATATAAAAACTAAATTACTGTCAATTAACGAGAACCAAAAGACATATCCTATAATAGGAGTCAATTTGACTTACTAACTTTTATCCAATTGTACTATTAGGATGAGGATAAGAGGAAAGTTAATAACCTTATTAGATTGTACTTGGATGTAGGTTTTATGTGATATTGTGTTAAGCTTATCAATATAAAATCAGAAAGATTAATCGTAGGTAACGAAAGTCAATAGCTAAAGACCGCTTTCACTGGGAGTTATGGCTGAACTTGAAATGTGATAATATTATAGTAAAGTACTGAGATGTTAAGAATTATACTGACTCCCAAAGTTAGACAGGAAAAATCTAACTCTTTGGGTGTAGTTCAAATTGAAGTAGCAACATTTTATGTGACTCTTCGTAAACCAGCAGTCCATCACACTATGGGAAGTCTTAAGATTGATACTCAAACACATGTTATTAATGAAGATTGGGATATTATAAAGGGATTTTATGTAGCAGGAGAAGTAGCTGGAGGTCTTCACGTTGGGAACCGCCTTGGTGGAAATTCTTTGACAGATATCTTTACTTTGGGACGTATTTCTGGGTAAATGTCTATAAACAAGAATTGTTAGTACAATAGGTAGGTCGTAAGTAGAAAGAAGAATTTTACAGTTTTATAGCCAATAAATATTTTTAGACTGGAGATAAT
>ENA-OZGB01000990-OZGB01000990.1-human-gut-metagenome-genome-assembly--contig:-NODE-990-length-14679-cov-13.512172_pt1 | contig 14679 bp, 11 predicted proteins | sample MGYA00245113_ERZ653651 | MGnify/ENA primary metagenome ERZ653651 (study PRJEB26926, sample SAMN06165095) | human gut metagenome | biome: ENVO:00009003; feature: ENVO:2100002; material: ENVO:00002003... | reverse complement strand
TTGATAAAGACAGCCTACAAAAAGCTGCAAATCCGTACTTCACAGGGGAAAGCAATCATTCCGAGCATTTCGGACTTGGGTTATATATTTGCAAGCTGCTTTGTGAACACCATAACGGCTATTTGAAGATTGAAAATACTGCAACCGGAGCAAATGTATCCGCCTATTTCAAATCTCCTGCCTTGTAGATAAAAAGTAGATATTTTCCCTCTATACTCTCCATGAAAATACATGGGGAGTATTTTTTTGCTCCCTATGGAGAAAGGGGCTTTTTATGGAATTAAAAACAATTGGGCTGACAAAAAAGTTTAGCTCCAAAACCGCTGTGGACAATTTGAATATTACCTTAACAAATGGTGTCTACGGATTACTGGGTGCAAATGGCGCAGGAAAAACAACGCTTATGCGTCTGCTCTGCAATATCCAAAATCCTACTTCCGGGAGAATTTTGCTTAACGAGAAAAACATTGTGGGGCTGGGTGAACGCTATCGCAATCTTTTAGGCTACTTGCCACAGCACTTCGGATATTACCCCGATTTTTCAGCGTATGACTTTCTGCGCTACGTTTCTGCTCTAAAAGGCTTGGACGAAAAGGCGGCGCATAAGAAGTCAAAAGAGTTACTGGAAGCAGTAGACTTATCGAGGGAAAGTAAGCACAAAATCAAAACCTTTTCCGGAGGCATGAAACAGCGTTTAGGGATTGCACAAGCCATGCTCAATGATCCCCGCATTTTGATTTTAGACGAGCCAACGGCAGGGCTTGACCCGAAAGAGCGCGTCCGTTTCCGCAATTTGATCAGCGCCTTTTCCAAAGACCGCATTGTAATTCTGTCTACGCATATTGTTTCCGATGTGGAGTTTATCGCAGAGGAAATCATTATGATGAAATCCGGGCAAATCATTCATTTTGGAAATCCGCAGGAGATCACTTCTGAAATCGACGGTCAAGTATGGGAATGTACGGTTCCGACTGCCTATGCGGAAAAAAACGCAGCTGCTTACAATACAAGTAATCTGCGGAACATCAGTGGAAACCAGACGATCTTACGGATTATTGGAGATCGTCCGCCTATGGAAAATGCGGTAAGGGTGCAGCCTACTTTAGAAGACCTGTACCTGTTCTATTTCAAAGGGGGCTGTGAAGAATGAAAAAACTGATTCTTTTTGAACTGCGAAAAGTGTTTTCAAAGCGTTTGGCGCTCATCGCTCTAATTGGAATTATCCTGTTCTCTGCCTTGCTATCCTTTTCCACCTTTCAAAACAAATATGCATTTGACCAAAATATCGGTGAAGGTACTGGCAAAACAGCAGTAGAAATCGACAAGGAAATTGCAGCGAAATATAAAGGAATTCTGACAGACGAAAAAGTGCAGCAACTGATGTCTGATTTTGCACCGACATCAGATTTACATGGATTGAGTGCAATCTATGTTTATCAAAACGCCATGCAATCGGCAGCCTTTTCACGGTTTTCCGATGAAGAGGGAAAATGGAACGGATTAAGTGTTTCTGATGTGTTTGGCAATGAAGAAATCAAAATTGGCTATGTGGATGGTTGGCTTTCCACCAGCCGAAACATGGTGCGGGTTTTTGTCGCGCTTGCTCTTGCGGTTATCATCATGCTTGCTCCAATTTTCTCCGGCGAGTATGAAGGTGTTGATAATATCATACTGACAAGCAAATACGGCAAAACCAAATGCGCTACTGCAAAGGTGGTTGCAGGTATCATCACCGCCGTTTTCACTACCACACTAGTTGCAGCATTTAACCTGCTTTTTGCTTTTGTTTTTTATGGAACAGAAGGGTTGGATTGCAGTATTCTATTTGCCCCCAGTGACTATGTGGAAGCGTTTATACCTTTTAATATCACTTGTTGGACGCTGCTCAAGTATCAAATCCTATTGGCGTTTACCTGTACGCTTAGCGTTACTGGAATTACACTGTTCCTATCTGCAATCAGTAAAAATCAGATTGTAGCTTTGGTTGCAGCGATGGCAATTTTTCTGTTCCCGGTTTTGCTGCCGATCACAGAAGCAAATCCGTTGTTCCGATTGGTTGGACTTCTTCCTATCTATCATGTACTGGCTATCTCGCTCCTGTCGGTGGAACAAATGAGTAACGGTATGCTGTATGCGATATGGGCAATCCCGGCAGCACTACTCTTTTTGGGAGTTGGGGCAGGTATCTCTCGCCGTGTATTTGCCAAGCACCAAGTTTCATAAATATGGAATGACCTGCCGCACGACGGCAAAAGAAAAAAGTCGTCGTACAGCAGACATATCCGCGCGCCCATTTTGAAGCGGCGGCTCAATTTTCAGAGCCGCCGCTTCTTTGTGTTTACACAAACCAATGATGACTTGCAGGAATACGGTAGCCGATTGGAGATTATTTTACCATAGCAGATCGGTTATCGCTTTCAGGAGCCCCGCACGGGCTGGATAGCCAGTGCGGCACCCCTGACCTGATACCTTACCCCGCCAGCTTCGCCCTTTGCCTTCCGCTGGCACACTTCCGGGTGCTGCGCTGCAAGGGCATCGAGTTGTTTCTGCAAGGCGGGATTCAGCGTAAATACGCTGCTTGTCCCGTCCTCGCTGGCGTAGATCATGGTTTCCAGCTTAAACATTGTCATCGGGGTCGACAAAATCTTCCTTCCTCCATTCCTTATCCTCCTCAATGTCCTGCATCAGGAGCCGCATATTGGTGTAGCACTCCATCTCGGAACGGACGAAGTAGAACATCTGGTCGTACCATCGTTCCAAATGCAGCGATTCGTCCTCCAGCTTGCGAACGAAGTCAAACACCAGTCGGTTCAGATCGGGGTCAACCGTCAGGCCGGCAACCTCATAGAGCCGCTTGCGGGTCAATTCCAGATTAGCGCAGCCATAGGTGTAGAGCAACTTCTTTTCTTCAAACGTCAGTTTCATAGGCTTGTTCCTCCGTATAAAAAAAGGGCCTGCCCTGTGCAGACCCGATGTAGCAAAAAGACCGCCGTGCGTTGTGCAGGGCGGTCTTGAACTCAGGATTGGAGAAAATCCCGGAGTTCATCAGCGAAAATAGAGATTTTTGCGATGATCGACATCGCTATGTAAGGTAGGACGAAAACCACAAATGCGGTAATCAGCATTTTCAGGACTTCGCCGCCGTCTGTCAGCTTCATGACCCAGCTTGCCAGAGCCACGAAGAAGAACAGTCCCGCCAGCAGATTCGTCAGGATCGTGGAGAATGTCGCGAGGAAGATGCCCACCCACTGTGCCAGAATCAGCAGCAGAAGCAGAGGGAGAAGGGCAAGTTTCAGCATCCATTTCAGCACAGCCATCGTGGGCACCTCCTTATACAAAAATCAGCTCAGACTTGATGATTTCCTCGGCACGGTTGCGGATGCTGTTCATCCGGCGCACCCACTCCAGTTGATCGGCGGCTTTCAGGGCTTCAGTCACGCCCTCGGCTTCCTGCATCTGCCGGACGGTCAATGCAAGCTGTTCCTCGGCTTGCTTGTCCAGCTTGGCAAGGTAGCTACCCAGCTCCCCGGACAGGAGCAGTTGATTGTACCGAATGGGATGATGTTCTTTCAGATACCTTTTATGTAAGCGGCCCCACCGCCCGGTGGGGTGCTGCTCTGTCGGGGCTGCTACTGTCAGGTTCGGCAGATAGTAGCCGTTGACCATAGTGTAATCCAGGCCGTTGTTGCTGTCGTGGAGCGTGTTCTTTAAGGTAGTCATGCTGCATTATCCTCCTTTGGTTTCGGCGTTGGGGTTGCTTCTGGGTCTGGTTTTAGATTTCCTTTTTTCTTGTGATAGAATTCCAAGGTTTTCTTGTTGTGGTTGATTCTTCTGCACTCATCGGAACAAAATTCCTGCTGGCTGTGTGTAGGCCAGTAGGAGTGACCGCACACGGCACAGGCACATTGCCGGTAGTAATGACCTCCTCTCTCGGCTTCTCTAGCCGCTTCCTTTTGCTCCTGTCTTGCCTGATTCCAGCAGTCTCTTGAACAGAAAAGCTGTCGGTTGCTCGTAGGTGTAAACATCTTCCCGCAGTGCGGACACGTTTTGGTTTTAATGATTTCGCCACCGTTTTCAGCGATTTTCTTTGCCTTTCGCTTTTCTCGGTAGGCTTTTTCACGTTTGCGCTGCTTTTCCATGTGCTGCCGTTCTTCCTGTTCCTTCTGCGCTTTCAGTTCGGCAAGTTCTTCCTCGGTATAAGCAATATCGACTTGGCCGACATAGTTGAAATAAATGTCAACCTTTTGTGTGCGGGCATTGCCTGCACCCTCGGCTTCATAAACAACGATTTTATCGACAAGTTCGTTAAACATTGAATCGGAGATTTCTGTTGGATTTTTGCACTTGCGAATCAGCGAAATGAAATGCCGAATATCAGCAGAACTTGATTTATCTTCGGCAATTTCGGATTTCATCGTTTCCATCTGCGATTCCAATTCTGCTTGCTCGCTATCATACTGTGCCATCAGCTGCTTGTACTGTCGTTCGGGCAATAGTCCAGACATAAGATTTTCGTACAGACTACGAATAAGGGCAGAAAGCTCATCATAGCGTTTTTGACAACGTTTCAATTCCGATTGGTTCTGCTTCGGCTTTTCTTCACGTTTCTCTTTCCAAAGTGATTGCAGTTCCAAAGCGAAGGTTTCTTCATCTTTTAGAACAAATCTCGAAAAGCGTTTGACCGATGCCAATATCAGGGCTTCAACATTATCGGCACTGATTGAATGGGCAGTACAGCCATTCACCCGACTTGCATATCCACCACAACGATAAGAATATTGAGTAGACCCATCCTTTTTACTGTAGTGTGTTTGCAAGGTCAATCTTCTGCCGCAGTCGGCACAATACAGATACCCGCTTAAACGGTTGGTGTGCGTTCCCCAAGCAGAAGCACGATTCACTCGGCATCTGCGTTTCTGAACACTATCCCAAAGTTCTTGCGATATAATCGGTTCATGCGTGTTCTGGAAAACGTACTGTTCGTCTTCATCTGTTTCTTTTCTCTTGTGAAGTTTGAAATTTGTGCTTACAGATTTTCGTAAAACAGTGTGTCCCAGATATTCCTGCCGACCTAAAATTGTTCTTACGGAGGAGGTGCCCCACAGGTACGGATTGGAGAACTTTGTCCCATTGTACTGCTCCGGGTGATATTTCTTTGCGTATGCAGCAGGAATCAGGACTTTTTCCTCTGTCAGCAGTTCTGCGATTGTCCGTGGGCTTTTTCCTTCGTTCGCAAGAAGAAAAATACGCTTTACGACTTCGGATGCCACCGGATCAACAACAAGTGTCTGCTTGTCGTTCGGCAAACGGTTATATCCATACGGAATAGAGCCGCTGCAACGTTTTCCATCTTTCATCCGGGCATCGAACACAGCCTTGATTTTATTGCTCGTGTCTTTGGCATACCATTCGTTCATAATATTCAAAAACGGAGCAAAATCATTGTCTGAAGCATTGTTGCTGTCGATGCTGTTGTTGATTGCAAGGAATCGGACGTTTTTCTGTGGGAACAGAACTTCCGTATAAAAACCGACTTGCAGATAATTTCGTCCTAAGCGGCTCATATCCTTCACAATAAGCGTTTCGACATTTCCTGCTTCTACCTCTTTTATTAGAGATTGAAAGCCGGGACGATTGAAATTCACACCTGAAAAACCATCATCTGTAAAATGGCGGATGTTCTTGAAGCCGTTCTTTTGGGCGTAATCTTCCAGATATTTCTTTTGGTTGGTGATGGAATTCGATTCACCAGCAAGATCATCATCTCTTGACAAACGCTCATAGAGTGCGGTGATTTTTGGTTCTTTAGGCATTTGTTCTACCTCCTTTCTTATGGAATCTTTCAATTTAGGACAATCAAGTTTATCGTCCTATTAAAGTATAGCCCTCGGGCGCAAGTTCGATGGCAGTAGTAGTTTCACCAAAAGTAGAAGCCCACGCATCAAAATGGGTCAACCCTTTCTGCTGCAAGGTGTTGTACTGGAGGTAGCGCATGAGGGTGTACATCTCGGTCATACTGTTGCTCAGGGGTGTACCCGTTGCAAAAATCACGCCACGGCCACCGGTGATTTCATCCAGATAGCGACACTTGCCGAACATATCGCTGGATTTTTGTGCCTCGCTCGTACTCAAACCTGCGACATTACGCATTTTCGTGTACAAGTAGAGGTTCTTAAACGCTTGGCTCTCATCCACAAACAACCTGTCTACGCCCAATTGTTCAAACGTAACCACATCATCTTTACGGTCTGTGCCTTGCAGCTTTTCCAGTTTCTGTTTCAGAGACTTGCGCAGCTTTTCCAGTTGCTTTACCGTGAAATGCTCACCAACCTGTGCTTTCGCTTCTTCGATGGCCTCCTCGATTTCATCCATCTGTTCCTGAATCAAACGCTCCTGTCGTTCTGCGGACAAGGGTATTTTTTCAAACTGGCTGTGTCCGATGATAACCGCATCATAGTCACCGGTAGCGATACGGCTGCAAAACGTTTTGCGATTGCCGGGTTCAAAATCTTTCTTGCTGGTAACCAGCAGCTTTGCATTGGGATAGAGGTGCAAGAATTCCGCAGCCCACTGTTCCGTCAGGTGATTGGGCACCACGAACAGCGACTTCTGGCACAACCCCAGCCGCTTGGATTCCATCGCAGCAGCGGCCATTTCAAAGGTTTTGCCGGCACCAACTTCGTGTGCAAGCAAGGTATTGTGACCGTACAGCACATGGGCGATTGCGTTGCGCTGATGTTCCCGTAAATTGATTTCTGGGTTCATGCCCACGAAATGAATATGGCCACCGTCATACTCACGAGGTCTGGTAGAGTTGAAAAGCTCGTTGTACTTCTTTACCAGTAAGGCGCGCCGCTGCGGGTCTTTCCAGACCCAGCCAGCAAAAGCGTCCTTGATAGCCTGCTGTTTCTGCTGGGCGAGGGTGGTTTCGTTCTGATTCAGCACGCGCTTTTCCTTGCCATCCTCCACGATGGTATCATAAACGCGGCTGTCACGCAAGTTCAGGGTATCCTCCAAAATCTTATAAGCGTTGGCTCGGCGGGTACCGTAGGTTTCGGTGGCCATAATGTCACCGAAGCCAGTAGCAGATTTATTGCTGATCCGCCATTCGGAAGTGTAAGGAGAGTAGCGGATGGTAATGGCGTTGTTGTAACGGATACGGTAGGGCGGCTGAAAAGTTTCCATCATGAACTGCTGTACGATAGAGGGGTCAAGCCATGTGGCACCCAGCCGCACATCAATTTCAGATGCTTCCAGATCTTTGGGCTGCGCCTTGGTCAGTGCTTCCACATTGACCTTGAACTCCGGGCGGCTTTCTGCAGCAAGCTGTGCCATGCGCAGCTTATCACGCACATTACCGGAAAGGTATTCGTCTGCAGTCTGCCAGCCGGTTTCCGGGTCGTCCGCATCGGCGGCAGGGTCCTTGAAGATCACACCGGAAAGTTCGGTGGTAATGCGCCCGTACTCGCCGGGTGTGCCCAGCAGTTCCGCCATATAGGGCAAGTCCACTTTGCCATGCTCACCAATAGATACCGCCAGTGCCTCGCTGGGAGTATCTACGCTGGTGACAATGTGTTCCGGGCGAATGGTGCGCTTGGTGAACATATCTGCTTTGGACTTGAGGTTTTTGTTTTCATCCAGATTTTCCAACGAGCAGAGCAGATAGTAGGAACTATCATCATCGAACAGGCGGGCATTTTTCTTATCGTTGATCAGACCGTATTTTGCAGTAAAGGCATCATAGGTAGCATTCAACTTGGCCTGCGACGCCTTAATGTCCTCATCCGGGAAGTCATTCAACTGCTGCTGAATCAGTTCGTTGACGATCTGCCGCAACTCCACCATACCAGCTACACGGCCTTTGGCGTTATCGGACAGTTCGATCGGCGTCATGATGGAGTTTTCGCGGTAGTAAATGTCACCATCTACCACGGTGTAGCTGAAATTCTTCACGGTGGGGTCTGCAGGCAGCGTCTTACGCTGCGCTTCCGCGTCCGCAACATCCGGGGCGGCGATTTCTGCTGTGGTATACTGTCCCTCGATGTGCTGCACCGCTTCGGCAAGCTGGGCTGCAAGGCTGGTGCCCTCAAGGGGCGCAACAGTCAGGTCGTAACCGTATTGGGTGCTTTCCAGTTCTAAATTTCCCAGCACCATCTCCGGGTGGTCTACGAAATACTGGTTGATGGCGAAGCCATCCTCAGTTTTTCCAAGCTGCACCCATGCAGGCTCAATGTCCGCAGGACGGTCACGTTTCTGCAAAAAGATGATATCCGATACGACTTCGGTGCCCGCGTTGGCTTTGAACGCATTGTTGGGCAGACGAATTGCGCCCAGCAGGTCGGCACGCTCCGCCATATACTTGCGGGCAGTACTGTCTTTACTGTCCATCGTGAAACGGCTGGTTACAAAGGCAATCACGCCGCCCGGTCTGATCTGGTCGATAGTCTTGGCGAAAAAGTAGTTGTGGATACTAAAACCCAACTTGTTGTACGCCTTGTCGCTGACTTTGTACTGACCAAAAGGCACGTTTCCAACAGCCAGATCATAAAAATCTCGGCGGTCAGTAGTTTCAAAGCCGGCAACGGTGATATTAGCCTGTGGATACAGCTTCTGTGCAATGCGGCCAGTAATAGAATCCAGTTCTACGCCATACAAACGGCTGCTGGTCATGCTGTCGGGCAGCATACCGAAGAAGTTGCCCACGCCCATGGACGGCTCCAAAATATTTCCCGACTGGAAGCCCATCTTTTCCACAGCATCATAGATGGCGCGAATTACCACCGGAGAGGTATAATGGGCATTCAGCGTGGAAGCGCGGGCGGCGGCATACTCATCTTCGGTGAGCAGTCCTTTCAACTGGGTATACTCGGCAGACCAGTTTTCTTTGCTGGGGTCAAAGGCATCGGCCAGACCACCCCAGCCAACATACTGCGAAAGCACCTGCTGCTCCTCGGCGGTGGCACCACAATGCTCCTGCTCCAAAGTGCGCAAGGTCTGGATGGCTTCAATATTGCGGGCAAATTTCTGCTTGGGACCACCGACACCCAAATTATCATCCGTGATGTGGAAATTCCCGGCAGCTTCCAGCACCGGTTCAGCGTTCAGGGCTTCGTCTGCGGCAGCAGCGTTCGGAAATGTCTGCCATTCACCATTGACTTCTGCGGAAATCGGCAGTTTGTCCAGTTCTTCATCCGGTGTGGGTTCATCCCGCCGCAGACCGTCCTCGAATTGCTGCTTGTTGAGTACCTCGTTATCCCACGACTGCCCATGTGCGCTGGTGTCGATGCGCACATCGGTTTCACCAACATAGCCGATCTTGCCCTCGATGGTTCGTGTGGGCAGGTCAACAACAACTTCGTCACCGACTTTGTAATCGACCGTCTTTTCAGGAGAAACGTCAACAATTTCATCCTGCTGCTGTTCATACAGTTCCCGGATATGGGGCAAACTCTCGCTTCGGAAGATGGGCTGTCCGCTGTTAGTCAAGTCCATGTCCTGCAAGCTGACAGACTTGAACATGAAATTGACATGATCCACACGGAAATCCCGGCCATCCAGCTTGATGATGCTGCCAATCGGCAGGTAATCTTCCTCTCGCAGATATTTTGTCCGATGGTGAGTGCCATTTTCACTCTGCCCGGCCAGATAGATGCTGTTGCCCTCGGCCCACAGCTTTTTTGCATCTGCTGCCCATTGGCCAGTGGGGAATCCTGTGACTTTGACTCGGCCCAGCGCATTTTCCTGTGACAGCAAATTAGAGCGCAGAACTTCCTTTACGGTAATCGCATCCTTGTCATAGAACAGAAAGTATCCGCCCAGTTCAAAGCCAATCAGGGTATTGGAATACTGTTCTTTCAGGGCGTTGTATTCGGCAGCGGCATCACCATCCAGCATCGGGAGCTGGCGTTCCGCTTCCTGCACGGCGGCACGATGCTCTTTTTCCTTATCGGTCAGGTAGCGGTCAGACTGAATCATCAGGTCGATGTATTTCTCGACCTGTGTCCAGCTTAACGTAACCTTTTGATGATCCGGGTAGTGGTCAAATTCAAGTCCTTTTCCATCATGATTTACAAAACCGCTGCTGCCATCCAGAAAATCCTGCGAATGTCCGCCGATGCCGTACTCTTTCGCCAATGCTTTAGCGCGGAGTTTGCGGTCGGGCTGTGTCTGGTACAGTTCGATGATCCGCTGCTTGCCATCCTGAAAACCGGAACCATGCTTGCGCAGTTCATTCTCAATTTCAGCCTGCGACAAAACAAAAGCGGAGGGCGATTTTTCGCTCTCCGCTCGGTTGATATGTTCAATTTGCTGGGCTTCGGTGGGGATGACGGCATCCAGAAAACTTAGCTGTAGATCAGTTCCGTCCGAATCACTTCCTCGACCTGCTCCTGTAGGCTGTTCATGTGCTGTACCCACGCCATCTGATTCTTCTCCTTGTCCGGGGCCGGGTTCTTCGCCAGCAGATCGGCCATCAGTTGCTTCTTCATCGCTGCTGCGGTCTGCTCCAGTTCGGTCAGGGTCGGGTACAGGCTCCCGTTCAGGAGCATCGTGTGGTACAGAACCGGGTGCTGCTGTTTCAGAAAGTTCAGGCGCATCCTGCCGTACTTGCCCAGCGGGTTCTTCGGCTGATGCAGGGTCAGGTTCGGGAGAAGATAATCCCCGGTCTGCGTGTAACTCAGATTGCTGCTCATATTCATGCTGGCTCCTTTCATTGTTTCGGCGGCGAATGGTTGTTTTTACGGTGCGTTCGATTTGGCGTAAGACTTCCCGGCTCATGTCGCTGACGGCTGCGCCGAGGGCGTAAACACTGTCTGGGGTTGAGAAATTGTAGATTGCCTGAAAATCGTCCTTGTCGAACCACCCGGCAGGCTCAAAGCCGCAGCGTTCCAGCAACGTGTAGGTGACGCTGATGGCGGCGGCGGACTTGAACTGCATCTCCACCCCGGCTTCATCATAATCCATCAAGAGCGAACCGTCAACGATGGCACGGATGTCGCCGCCGTTGTTGTCCCAGTAGTCAGCCACCAGTTTTCCGGCAATGTCGGCAAGCTGCTGGCTGACACGTTCCCCGCTGATGCCGTAGGTGGCGGCGAGCATTTCCGAAACCGGCTGTTTCAGGTCGTCGTTGTACTGCCACACCTCTGGGTCACGGGAATTGCGGCGCACCCCGGTGTCCGACACATCGAAAACGTAGTGCAGGCGAGGGAATCCGCTGGATTCGTCCAGCAGAGCGATGCCCTTAGAGCCACGCCTGACATAGCGGTTCATCCGGTTGTTCCAAACATCATAGTCGGCGCAGGCGGTGGCATCTGGGCGCTGGGCGTAGATCATCAGCTGGTCCGCAAAAGGGTACTTGTACAGCCGGGATGCGGTGGTCAGGTATGCTGTCCAGCTTTCCCAGTACCGGGTCAGACCATTGGCCGTGCGCTGGGCAAGGGCGAGATATTCTTCGGTTTTGCTTGGCATTTTAGCCTCCTTCTTCAGATTTTAGGGTATAAAAAAGCGGGCAACCGTTTTAGGGTTGCCTGCAGGAGTATGTAATAATTGGGTTATCGTTGACTTTGAAGTTCTGATGATGAATGTCTATTTTTCATCGCTTTCGGGCGGACGAACATAACGTAACATTTTTCTTTCACAGGCACCAAATTCCAAATAGTTGTTTTTTGCCTCGTTTAGAGTTATTCCATGATTCAAGTCACTGGGGTCGCTATCAGAAGTAATAAACGGGTCATTCTCCCAAAAGCAAACTGGGCAAATGTACCCACAATCTTCCTTTGGTGGAACATTATAAGTAAAACATTCGCAGCATGGACATTGATACTTTTTCAAATAGATGCACCCCCGCAAGCACCGACTTATCAATTTGTATATGGCTCTGTGTCTTTTCCATCGTATACAATTACTTTAATGTTGGTGGCCGCATCAACATCCGCATGAATACCTACGGTATATTCTTTGTCCGTAACATTCGCAAAAGAGTAGCAGCTTCCCGCAGGAATATTGCCGGATACGATTTCCTGCTCGCCTTCGCAGAGCAAATGCACTACAATTTCAAAATCATTCCTATTCTGAATCGTCAGTGTGCCCGTTTTGGATGAAACCTTTACATTAGAATAAGTGATTACATATTGGGCAGATGTTGATTTTTCTGTACAAGACACAGAGCAATCCCATTGGATTGCAGCCTTCGCCTTTCTGTAGGATTCCGAAGATCTATACGCCGAAATTATAATGATTGCGGCTACGGCAAAGACGCTCACGATAATGAACACTATTGGTGCTTTTTTCTTCATAGTCTTTATCTCCGAAATTTCCAATTCATTGAGTTGAGCATATTACATACGCGAACACTCCAAACCTACAGCTCAGTTTCCACCGCAAGCTGCTCCTGCTTCTCTTTTTCATCAGCGATTTGGACATCAACATCTTCGCGCATCTTTTTTAGAAGTGCAAGGACTCGCTTGATTTGACCTTTGGTATTCTCTACTCTGCTCTGTGCCTGATTGATGTGATCCAGAACTGCCCAGTCTGCAAAGAGCCCGTCAAAGAAGAAATCCGCAAATTTTAGAAAGCTGTCCACCGTAACCTGAAGGTCGGCGGCGATTTCAACATCGGAAAGTTCAGTTTTGAACCGCCGCAGTTCCACTTGAAGCTGTTCGATTTGTTCCTGCGCATCGTCCAGTTCCTCATACTTGGCAAGATCAGCCATCAAACCGCCGCCCATTACGTCCCATGTACTCCAGCCCTCGGCATTGTCGAGGGTTTCGAGAACTTCGTTGACCGTACGCAAGGCAGTCTTTCCTGCGTTGATGGCTTCCAGCAGCTCCCGCTTTTGAACTTTCAGTGCGGCAATGCGGCTTTCGCTTTCCGCAATCTGCTGTGCGGCAGGGTGGGCAGAGACTTTGATGCTTTTGATTTTTTCGGAAAGAGCAGCTTGATACTGACTTTCGCAATCGGACAGCCGTGCCAGTCTATTTTGAATCTGCTTCAAGTCGGCATCAACGGAAGAAAGATCATGGAGAGCCGCATCGTACTTGACGCGGGCTGCATAGGCTTCCTGCCGTTCTTTGTCCAGCTTTTCATCCATTTTTCCAATCACTTGATAGAAAAATGCGGCAAGGCTGTGTCCCTCCAGACGGTCCACATCAGCCTGCTCTGCCAGCTTGGATTTTTCCAGCTTTTTCAGGCAATCAGCAAGCGTATCTCTCTGGGCGGTCAGTTCTTTCTGTTTTGCTTCGCAGCTTTTCTTTTCAGCGACCTGCTGCCAAAGCTCTTTCAACGTAGAATCACTCATATGGAATGTCCTTTCCCGGCATTACGTTTCTTCGTTCAGAAGCTGGTTCAAAAAATGCTGCCGATTATTTACAAATGTTTTGGTGATAACGTAGCTGTCCGTATCTTCATACTGACAAGGATGAATCGTGCCATTGTCGAAGCTAAAAATTTCAGCATCAGGCATTCCGAGGAGAATGGGTGAATGTGATACGATAATGAATTGCGCCCCTTCTTGGGCACACCGATAAATGTTGATCAGTAACGTGAGCTGCCGCTGCGGGGATAAAGCGGCTTCCGGCTCGTCAAAAATATAGACTCCATCTGCACCCATGTAGTCCTGCGCAATGGCGAGGAAACTTTCACCGTGTGATTTTTGGTGATAGCCTTTGGAGGGATGATCGTCATCGGAATAGTCGATTTCCTTGGTGGCTACATTATAGAAACTCTCTGCTCGGAGAAAATACCCGAACTTTGGTCTGCGATACCCCTTGGAAATCGTCATAGCCTCACATAGTTCCGAATGGGAGTTGTATGTGGAAAATGAATAGTTCTTCGTTCCACCCTCTGCGTTGAAGCCGTAAGCAACAGCGATTGCTTCCAGAAGCGTAGATTTTCCACTTCCATTTTCGCCAACAAAGAACGTAATGGGCTTATGGAATGTAAAAGTGTCGATTCCACTGATGGCAGGAATCTGACGAACATAATTGTATGGGCGAACTCTGTTCCAGTCGATGGTCAGCCCTTGGATAAACAGATCGTTCATACAGCACTCCATACTATATAATGTAAGAAACACTTAGCTCCGCTCAAACCCAAGATAGCGGGTGCCCTGAAAACTCAGCTTTCCGATGTCGCCCTGCACGAGCAGACCATAATCGCTTCCGTCCACTTCAAATTCCATCCGGTCGCCGCTCTCCACCTGAAAAGTCACATAGTACGATGTAAATGTGCTAGTGTCGTATCCGTGCGCACCGGACATATCTCCGGCATTGGCACTGCTGGAATGCGAAACATCGGTGCGCTTTGCTACCACTGTTGCCGGAACGGTAAGCCGCGGCGAGTGGTTGTTTTTGTTCCATGTGCGGAGATTTGAAATTAGAGCAAAGAAAAACATTCCAATAAAAAGCAGGAACAGGATTGGGAAAATGAAGCTGAATATAGCGTCAAACCATCCAAAAAACATTTTACTCCTCCAAAATTTCTTCCAGCAGGTCCTTTACATCGTCCAGAAAAGATTCTTCTCCGAGGGTGTTCACCTTGAAGAACACCGCTTGACTGCCGCCCGCTGTAATTGCAGACAGCCGAATCGGGCTATTTCCATTCTGGAACATGGTCAGTGTCAGACTCAAGCGGTTGCCGCCCATCATGCTGTACCGTTCAAACACACGGACACTGCACCGGGCA
>ENA-OZGB01000963-OZGB01000963.1-human-gut-metagenome-genome-assembly--contig:-NODE-963-length-14883-cov-5.819463_pt1 | contig 14883 bp, 7 predicted proteins | sample MGYA00245113_ERZ653651 | MGnify/ENA primary metagenome ERZ653651 (study PRJEB26926, sample SAMN06165095) | human gut metagenome | biome: ENVO:00009003; feature: ENVO:2100002; material: ENVO:00002003... | reverse complement strand
CTCTTAAGAATACTTATAAAATGATTGCTTTTAATTGCATCGTAGTTATTCATTTTCTTTAATTCTAAATAATTTTTCTTCGCAATTTCCATGCTGGTATGGCTTATGTAACATGCTGCATATTCACTAATAGATGGAACAGCCCAAAGATATTTCTCTGATTTTACTACTTTGTTATCTTCATCATATATAATCGATAATGTTAAGTAATAAATCGTAACCATACGCGTTTCTGCTATAGAACTTGCAAGCTTCACCTGAAATCTATCGACTTCATTTGCACCTATACTTTGTGAAACATTAAATACTTGTTGTTTCTCTTTCCCTAAAACCACATCATAAGTATGAGAGGATTCTACCAATTGATAATGGGTCATTTGCGGATTGATCATATTATAGTAATCTAATATATCGAATGATATCTCTTTTATATAGGCTACTTGGTCTCCAATGTTTCTTATCCGTTTGTGTAATAGACTACTGCATAAACAACATTTAATACAGCATAGGAGGTTTCCCTTTGTTATCCACAACTTTTCTGACATAACCTTCCCACTTTTGAATTATTTGTATCCATTCTTTAGATTTAAAATAATCATCTAAATTGCAATTCAAATCAAATTCTGGCATATACACCCCAAGAACACCCTTTTCTAATATTCCTTCTGCAATAACCCCTTTCTCTCTCAGTATTAAAACAGGCAATCCCAATTGGAAAGCCATAGCCGGTTCAATTTGACAATATGGACTAGTTAACCATTTATTGGATAAATCATACTCCTCCTCGCCAATATCACTAATCGGTTTTCCTGTTCCTTGTTTAATTAAACTTCTTCTAAACGCTATTGTTACTAATCCATTTGATTCTAACATCAACCTTCTTATTGCTGTTAATGGCGCATCCATATCATAATCTGTCACCCCTAACGTTCTTGGTTGTAATTCTCTTTCTTCAAAATAATGAATTATTCTTTCAATAAATTCTTCTTGCCTTTTTTTAAATGGTCTTGGATAACTCAAAAAGATAGAACTACTCATTAAATCTCCTCCATAATTTCAAAATATCTTAATGCATCCTTTATCGCTTCCACTTTCTCCGCTGTCGGATGCTTCCTCGGCTGTTTCAATTCTTCTACCGCATTAGGAGCATCATACATTGGCAAGCCTAAATCTCTCTTTACCTCTGCGATATATGCGGTATGTACCTTGAAGCTGTATTTTGCTTCTATGTACTCCTTTATCATTTTGTAGGTCACTCGTTCTTTGGGCTTATAGCTTTCCGCTCTTTTAGCAATATTATCAAGTGGAACTTTTCCCTCACCCTCGCCAAACTCAACTTTTACGTTGATATGTCCGTCTGGCTTTTTGTGGGAAAGCAGTACAACAGTCTCAATGTGTGCGGTGTGGGGGAACATATCTACGGGTTGGATTTTTTGGGCTTTGTAGGGGCTGTTTTGGGTTAGGTAGGCTAAATCTCTTGCTAATGTTTCGGGGTTGCAGGAAACATAGACAACCTTTTTCGGAGACATTTTGATTAGTGAGTCGAGAAATTTTCGGTCACTTCCGGCTCTTGGCGGATCCATGAACACAACATCGGGCTTTTCGTCCTCGTCTGCAGCTTCTCTCATGAACTCGCCCGCATCGGCTTTGTAGAAACGGATATTTTTCAGATTATTTGCTCTTGCATTTACGATTGCATCCCTCACGGCATCGCCGTTAAGTTCTGCACCGATAACATTGCCTGCGCCGTTTTTGGCGGCAATTATGCCGATTGTGCCGATTCCGCAGTAGGTGTCAAGCACGGTTTCGTTGCCTTTGAGATTTGCAAATTCAATTGCTTTGCCGTACAAAACTTCGGTTTGAATGGGGTTAATTTGGTAAAAGCTTTTCGGCGAAATTCTGAACCTGCAACCGCAGAGAATATCCTCAATATAACCCTTGCCGTACAGCACTTTCTGATTGTCACCGAGTACAAGGTTGGTGCGGTAGGGGTTTATATTTTGCACAATGGTTGTGATTTCGGGAAACTGTTTCAGAATCGCTTTTACAAAATTGTTTTTTGACGGAAAAACAGGTGTACCTGTCACAAGCACAAGCATAATCTGATTTGTCGCAAAGCCTCTTTTCACAAGAATGTGACGGAGAAAACCTTTGCCTGTGTCCTCGTTATAGGTTGTCATTCTGAAAGAGGGGAGGAGCTTGCGTACTGCAACAATGATTTTGTCGGCAATAACATCCTCTGTCTGACAGATGTCAATTCCGACAACATGATGACTGCCCGACTGATACACACCCGAAATGATTTTGCCCTTTTTGTCCGTATAAAAAGCCGCCTGAACCTTGTTGCGGTAGTGGTAGGGAGTTTTCATTCCGATAATTTTTTCAACGGTGCAAAAGCGTTTGAGAAGTTTTTCGACTTTCTTCTGCTTGAATTCAAGCTGTTCGGGATATGACAGATTTTGCAGTTGACAACCGCCGCATTTTTTGTAAACGGGACAGCTTTGTTTATTGGTTTCAGGTCTGTTACTCATAATATTTCCTCACATTTTATTGCATTGTATATATCCTTTATTTTATCATCAATCATATTGATATGCAACAGAAACAAACCCTAAATGACAAAGAAAAACGCAGGAGGGAAATCCGCTCCTGCGCTTTCTGATTATTAACCGGTATATCGAAAAATTGAGGATTATCAGGTTATTTGTAATCAATTAAAGATTTGTGTATCCCATAAGGCTTTCGTCAACCTCTTTGGCAACATCTCTGCCCTCACGAATCGCCCAGACAACAAGTGACTGTCCTCTGTGCATATCGCCTGTAACAAATACATTTTCAACATTTGTCTTGTGTGAGCCTTCTGCCGTTGCAACATTGGTTCTTGCGTTTGTTTCAACACCGAATGCCTTGGTTACATAGTTTTCGCTGCCGAGGAATCCTGCCGCAATGAGTACGAGTTCAACATCAACCTTGTATTCTGAGCCTTCAACCTCTTTCATCATAAGTCTGCCTGTTTTAGCATCCTTTTCGGGTTTGAGCTTAACAAGCTCCGCACCTACAAGATTACCGTTCTTGTCAGCAATGAACTGCTTAACGGTTGTCTGATAAACTCGTGGATCGTGACCGTAAACTTCAATAGCCTCTTCCTGACCGTAGTCTGTTTTGCAGACTCTCGGCCATTGCGGCCATGGGTTATCGGCACTTCTTGTGTCGGGAAGTTTAGGCATCATTTCAAGCTGGAGAACGGATTTTGCACCGTGTCTGATGCTTGTGCCGACGCAGTCGTTACCTGTGTCGCCACCGCCGATTACCATTACATTCTTGCCTTTTGCGCTGATGAATGTACCCTCTCTGAGGTTGCAGTCAAGAAGTGACTTTGTTGTTGATTTGAGGAAGTCAACGGCAAAGTGAATGCCGTTAGCCTCTCTGCCGGGAACTTTGATATCTCTCGGATTTGATGCACCGCAAGCAAGGATTACACGGTCAAAGTCCTTGAGAATTTCGCTTGCTTTGATGTCTTTGCCGACATTTGAGCAGGTTTCAAAGGTTACGCCTTCTTCTTCCATAATGTTAATCTTGCGTTCGATAACATCTTTTTCAAGCTTCATATTCGGAATGCCGTACATAAGCAGACCGCCTACTCTGTCATTGCGTTCAAATACCGTTACAGAGTGACCGCGCTGATTGAGCTGGTCGGCAGCGGCAAGTCCCGATGGACCCGAACCGATGATTGCAATTTTCTTGCCTGTTCTTACCTTTGGAATTCTTGCGTCTGCAAGACCTTCTTCATAGGCATTTTCAATGATTCCGTATTCGTTGGCTCTTACGCTGACAGCATCACCGTTTGCACCGCAGGTGCATGCCTTTTCACAGAGAGCGGGACATACACGGGATGTAAATTCGGGGAAGTTGTTTGTAACTTTAAGACGGTTGTAAGCCTGTTCCCAGTTGCCCTTGTAGATGAGGTCATTCCATTCGGGAATGAGGTTGTTAAGCGGACAGCCTGAGAATGCAGAACCAATCTGCATTCCTGCCTGACAGAAAGGCACGCCGCAGTCCATGCATCTTGCACCCTGTTTTTGCTGATCCTCTTTGCTGAGGGGATCGTGAAATTCGTCAAAATTTTTGATTCTTTCTTTTACGGAGTATGCCGGGGCATCCTCACGCTTATATTCCATAAATCCTGTTGGCTTTCCCATAAATATCCCCTCCTTATTTATTATTCACAATTTCGTAGAAAGCTTCAATCTGTGCCTGCTCGTTTGTAAGACCTTTTTCTTCATAAGCGGCAATTGCAGCCATCATTCTCTTGTAGTCGTGCGGAATAATCTTCTTGAATTTCGGAAGATACTCGTCAAAGCTGTCAAGGATTTTCTTGCCTCTCTGTGAACCTGTTGCTGCAACATGTTCTTCTATAAGCGTTTTGAGTTCGATTATATCGTACTTTTCTGTTACCTCAGAGAAGTGAACCATTTCCTTGTTAAGCTTTGTGTAAAGATCTCTTTCTTCATCAAGAACATAGGCAACACCGCCGGACATACCTGCGGCAAAGTTTTTGCCTGTTTTGCCGATAACAACAACCCGACCGCCTGTCATATATTCACAACCGTGGTCGCCGACACCCTCAACAACTGCCGTTGCGCCTGAGTTTCTTACACAGAAACGCTCGCCTGCAACACCGTTGATGAATGCCTTGCCGCTTGTTGCACCGTAAAGTGCAACATTACCGATGATGATGTTGTTACCTGCGTCAAATGTTGAGTTCTTCGGAGGATAAACTACCAGCTTACCGCCTGAAAGTCCCTTGCCGAAGTAGTCGTTTGAGTCGCCCACAAGTTCAAGTGTGAGTCCCTTTGGAATGAATGCGCCAAAGCTCTGACCGCCCGAACCGTTGCAGACTACTGTAAATGTATCGTCATCAAGGTTGTTGTAATGCTTTCTTGTAACCTCAGAACCGAAGATTGTACCGAATGAACGGTCTGTGTTTTTAACATTGACTTCAACCTTTTTCTTTGTGCCTTTTGCAAGAACCTTTGCAAATTCTTTGCAGAGGATTCTCTCGTCAAGTGTTGATTCAAGCTTGAAATCGTAAAGGCTCTTTTTGTTGTATTCAACCTTTTCCGAAACAAAGTTTGTATCAAGAATGTTAGAAAGGTCAACCTCGGCAGCCTGTCCTGTGATGCCTTCTTTTCTTTTGATGAGGTCAATTCTTCCGACAAGCTCATCAACGGTTTTTACACCGAGCTTTGACATATATTCACGAAGTTCGCTTGCTACAAACTTCATAAAGTTTATTACATATTCGGGCTTGCCGCAGAATCTTTTTCTGAGCTCGGGGTTCTGTGTGGCAACACCGAACGGGCAGGTATCAAGGTTACATACTCTCATCATTGCACAACCGAGAGTTACAAGCGGCGCAGTTGCAAAACCGAATTCCTCTGCACCGAGCATTGCTGCAATTGCAACATCACGGCCGTTCATAAGCTTACCGTCGGTTTCAATAACAACCTTGTTACGAAGGTCGTTCATAATGAGCGTCTGATGAGCCTCGGCAAGACCGAGTTCCCACGGCAGACCTGCATTGTAGATTGAGTTTCTCGGAGCAGCGCCTGTACCGCCGTCATAACCTGAAATAAGGATTACGCCTGCACCTGCTTTTGCAACGCCTGCGGCAACCGTACCTACACCGCATTCCGAAACGAGCTTAACAGAGATTCTTGCGTCTTTGTTAGAATTCTTGAGGTCGTAGATAAGCTGTGCAAGGTCCTCGATCGAGTAAATGTCGTGGTGCGGTGGGGGAGAGATGAGCGATACACCCGGTGTTGAATGACGGGTTTTTGCAATCCAGGGATAAACCTTTTTGCCCGGAAGATGTCCGCCTTCGCCCGGCTTTGCACCCTGAGCCATTTTAATCTGAATTTCGTTTGCGGATGTGAGGTATCTTGATGTAACACCGAAACGACCTGACGCAACCTGCTTGATTGCAGAACATCTGTCAACCTTCTGTCCTTTTGTGAGAAGTCGTTCAAGGCTTTCACCGCCCTCACCGGAGTTTGACTTGCCGTGAAGCTGATTCATTGCAATCGCAAGTGTTTCGTGAGCCTCCTGTGAGATTGAACCGTAGGACATAGCGCCTGTCTTGAAACGCTTTACGATTGAATCAACGCTTTCAACCTCATCAAGCGGAACAGGAGTTTCTGCAAAGTTGAAGTCGAAAAGACCTCTGATATTTACAGGATCCATTTCTTCGGAAATCATATGAGAATACTTTTTGTAAAGCTCATAATCGCCTGTTCTTGTTGCCTGCTGGAGCATATATATAGTCTGCGGATTGTAGAGGTGTTCCTCTTTGCCGCTTCTGAACTTGTGTGAACCACGGGATTCAAGCTCATCGCTTACACCGAGGTCAAGCGGATCAAATGCCGCTGTGTGAAGTTTGTCAACATTCTTTTCAATATCCTTGATTGTGATACCGCCAATTCTGCTGACTGTGCCTGTGAAGTATTCGTCAATAACATCCTTGCCGATACCGATAGCCTCAAAAATCTGTGAGCCCTGATATGACTGGATTGTTGAAATACCCATTTTTGACGCAATCTTTACGATGCCGTGGAGAACTGCGCTGTTGTAATCGTCAACTGCTGCGTAGTAGTCCTTGTCAAGAAGGTCGTCACCGATAAGCTCGTGGATTGTTTCCTGAGCAAGATACGGATTGATTGCACTTGCACCGTAGCCGAGAAGTGTTGCAAAATGATGAACTTCTCTCGGCTCACCGCTTTCAAGTATCATTGCAAGTGAAGTTCTCTTCTTTGTTGCAACAAGGTGCTGATGAAGAGCGGATACTGCAAGAAGTGACGGAATTGCAAGATGGTTTTCGTCAACTCCTCTGTCGGAGAGGATAAGAATATTTGCACCGTCATTGTAAGCCTTGTCAGCTTCAATGAAAAGTCGCTTAACAGCCTTTGAAAGTCTTGTGTTCTTGTAGTAGAGAATCGGGATAACCGCAACCTTAAAGCCCGGAATGTGCATATTCTTGATTTTGAGAATATCGGTTGATGTAAGAATCGGGTTGTGAATCTTCATAACCTTGCAGTTTTCGGGACGCTCCTCAAGGATGTTGCCGTCTTCACCGATATAAATTGTTGTTGATGTTACAACTTCCTCACGGATTGCGTCAATCGGCGGGTTTGTAACCTGTGCAAAGAGCTGTTTGAAGTAGTTGAAAAGCGGCTGCGGTTCTTTTGAAAGAACTGCAAGCGGACTGTCTGTACCCATTGCGGCAATTGACTCTGTTCCGTTCTTTGCCATAGGAAGGATTGATGTCATAACATCTTCGTAGGTATATCCGAAAGCCTTCTGGAGTTTTTGCCTTTCTTTATATGAATGCTCCTCAACCTTCATATTAGGAATTTTGAGGTCTTTAAGACAAACAAGATTACTGTCGAGCCATTCACCGTAAGGCTGTTTTGACGCATAATACTCTTTGAGTTCATCGTCATCAATGAGTCTGCCCTGAACCGTATCGACAAGAAGCATTTTGCCTGGGCGAAGTCTTTCCTTTGTAACAATCTTTGCGGGATCAATAGGAAGTGCGCCGACTTCCGATGAAAGAATGAGGTTGCCGTCATCCGTGATGTAATATCTTGACGGACGCAGACCGTTACGGTCAAGAACCGCACCCATAATGTCACCGTCAGAGAAAAGGATTGACGCAGGACCGTCCCACGGCTCCATCATTGTTGCATAATACTGATAGAAGTCCTTTTTCTTCTGGCTCATTGTGCCGTTATTATCCCACGGCTCCGGAATTGTAATCATAACGGCAAGAGGAAGCTCCATGCCGCTCATTACGAGAAATTCAAGTGTGTTATCAAGCATTGCAGAGTCTGAACCCTCTGTGTTTACAACAGGGATAACCTTGTCAAGGTCGCCCTTGAGATGCTCCGAACGCATTGTTTCCTCACGGGCAAGCATCTTGTCAGCGTTGCCTCTGATTGTGTTGATTTCACCGTTGTGAACAATCATTCTGTTAGGATGAGCTCTCTGCCAGCTTGGATTTGTGTTGGTTGAAAAACGGGAGTGAACCATAGCGATTGCAGACTCGTAATCCTCGTCCTGAAGATCAAGGAAGAAGTTACGGAGATCGCCGACAAGGAACATACCTTTATATACAATAGTTCTGCTTGAAAGCGAAACTACATATGTGTCTTCATTACTCTGTTCAAAAACTCTTCTTGCAACATAGAGCTTTCTGTCGAACGGAAGACCTCTTTTTACACCGTGAGGTCTTTTGATAAAGCACTGCATAATTGCAGGCATACATTCAACAGCTCTGTGACCGAGTACCTCGGGCTTTGACGGAACATTTCTCCAGCCGAGAATCGTAAGTCCCTCTTTTTCTGCAATGATTTCAAACATCTTCTTTGCCTGATTTCTTGCAAGCTCATTCTGAGGGAAGAAGAACATACCTACAGCGTAATCTCTTTCGGAACCGAGCTTAATGCCGATTTCAGCAGCTGCCTTCTTAAAAAATTTGTGTGAAATCTGGAGAAGAATACCTACGCCGTCACCTGTTTTGCCTTCGGCATCCTTACCTGCTCTGTGTTCGAGAGTTTCAACAATTGTCAGAGCGTTTGCCACGGTGTCGTGTGACTTGATACCCTTAATATTAACAACAGCTCCGATACCGCAGTTATCATGTTCAAACTTCGGAGAATACAGAGTCTTGTTGTTCTCTCTGACTGTCTGTTCCATTAATGATCACCCTTTCCTGTTAATCACAAAAATTATTCAGCGGACTTTTTATATACATATATATGTAAAAGGAAGTTTGCTTTCGTAAACTTATCGGTTCAAAGTGGCAATTAATGTTCTGCCGGTTAATAATCAATCATATATATGTAATTGTAAAATGCCCAATCTCTTCTCAGCGGTAAAACCGCTATGCTCAGCCTGTGCTATATCCTGCAAAGGTGAATGTGCAGGTCGGCTGATGTTCTGAAATGCCCTGTCATCGTTGATCAAGAAAAATCAGCACTTAGATTATATAACTATACATTGTGCTTTGTCAAGGGAAAATAGAGGAAAATTGCAACTTTTAAGGGTAAAACTTTCATTTTACTGTGATTGTTGTAGAAAATATGCAACTCTTATTGGTATTTCAGTTTAATTTTGCAGGAAATTTAATAAAACTTGCAATTTCAAAACTTTTTTCAAAAAATGTATTGACAAATTCGCAAAAGTGGAATATACTAACAACATCAAAGACAGCAAGGGCGCTGTGAGCTGAGGCTTACAGTGTCCTTTTCTGTTTTTATAAAGCAAAAATCAGACCATTAAAATTTATTTTCAAAATGGATAGGAGAGAATTAAAATGGCAAAAGTTCCCGAAATTTTTGGCAGCATGGTATTTAATGACCAGAAGATGCAGGAAAGACTTCCAAAGTCAACTTACAAGGCTTTGAAAAAGACAATCCAGAACGGTGAACCGCTTGACCTCAGCGTTGCAAATGTTGTTGCGGCTGCTATGAAGGACTGGGCAGTTGAAATGGGCTGTACCCACTACACACACTGGTTCCAGCCGATGACAGGTATTACAGCCGAAAAGCATGACAGCTTTATCGCACCGAACGGTGAAGGTCAGGTTATCATGGAGTTCTCAGGTAAAGAGCTTGTAAAGGGCGAGCCTGATGCTTCTTCTTTCCCAAGCGGCGGTATTCGTGCCACATTCGAGGCAAGAGGCTATACAACATGGGATCCGACATCATATGCATTCGTTAAGGACGGAACACTTTACATTCCTACAGCATTCTGTTCTTATACAGGCGAGGTTCTCGATAAGAAAACTCCTCTTCTTCGTTCAATGGAGAGAATTAATACAGAGGCTGTAAAGATTCTTCATCTTCTCGGCAAAGAAAATGTTACAAGAGTTACAACAACAGTAGGTCCGGAGCAGGAATACTTCCTTATTGATAAGGACGCTTACGATCAGAGAGAGGACCTTATTTATACAGGCAGAACACTTTTCGGTGCAAAAGCTCCTAAAGGACAGGAACTTGACGACCATTACTTCGGTGCAATCAAGACAAGAGTTGCTGCTTATATGAAAGACCTTGACGAGGAACTCTGGAAACTCGGTATCCTTGCAAAGACAAAGCATAACGAAGTTGCTCCTTCACAGCACGAGCTTGCTCCTATCTTCACAACAACAAACATTGCAACCGACCACAACGAGCTTACAATGGAAGTTATGAAGAAGGTTGCCGAAAGACACGGTCTTGTTTGTCTTCTTCACGAAAAGCCGTTCGCAGGTGTTAACGGTTCCGGTAAGCACAATAACTGGTCAATTTCAACCAACACAGGCGAAAACCTTCTTGATCCCGGCAAGACTCCTGAAAACAACCTTCAGTTCCAGCTTTTCCTTGCAGCAGTTGTAAAGGCTGTTCACGAGTATCAGGATCTTCTCAGAATCACGGTTGCATCGGCAGGTAACGACCACCGTCTTGGCGCTAACGAAGCACCGCCTGCAATCATTTCAATGTATCTCGGTGATGACCTCGGCGAACTCGTTGATTCAATCATCAATGACAGAGAATATGTAAGCAAGGGTAAGCAGAAGATGAGAACAGGCGTTGATGTTCTTCCTGACTTTATGAAGGACACATCGGATCGTAACCGTACATCACCTTTTGCATTCACAGGTAACAAGTTTGAATTCAGAGCACTTGGTTCTTCACTTAACATTGCCTGCCCTAACTATATGCTCAACACTATGGTAGCCGAAGAACTTTCAGAGTTCTACGATGAGCTTAAAGATGCGGATGATATGGACGCAGCTATCAAGGCTCTTGTTAAGAAAGTATTCACAGAGCATCAGAACATTATCTTCAATGGCAACAACTACGCTCCCGAGTGGGTTGAAGAGGCTGAAAGAAGAGGACTTCTTAACCTCAAGTCACTTCCTGACGCAATGGAACACTTCCTTGACAAGAAGAATATTGACCTCTTTGTTAAGAATAAGATTTGTTCGGCAGACGAAATCCGTGCAAGATATGAAATTGAGCTTGAAAGCTATTCTAAGCAGATTAACATTGAGGCTCTCACAATGATTGATATGGCTAAGAAGAACATTCTTCCTGCCGTTACATCATATGTAAGAGATCTTACGGATACAGCACTTGCCAAAAAGGCACTTTCAGACGCTATTCCTACAAGTGTTGAGGAAGACCTTATTACAAGCCTTTCAAACAAACTTGTATGTTTCTCAAAGAAAACTGCAGAGCTTGAAGAGGCTGTTATCAAGGCAAGCGACTACAGCGATGATAACCTCAAGTATGCTAAGTACTACAGAGAAACAGTATTTGCACTTATGCAGGAACTCAGAGCTGTCGGTGACGCAATGGAAACAGAAACAGCTTCGGAATACTGGCCTTATCCTTCATACGGCGAACTTCTTTTTGGTGTGTGATTGATAGAACCTCTATTTATACTAAATAACATTATTTATATTGTATAACAGGTAACACAACGGCGTGTGATTGACAGAATTAAACTGTCAACCCCACGCCGTTTTTGTTATTTTGATAAAAGGAGAGATTTATATGGCAGAACTAATTTACGGAGGCACAGGCGTCTGGTTTATGATCGGCGCATTACTCGTGTTCTTTATGCAGTGCGGATTTGCAATGGTTGAAACCGGTTTTACAAGAGCTAAAAACGCAGGTAACATCATTATGAAAAACCTGATGGACTTTTGTATCGGTACGGTTGTATTCAGCCTGTTAGGCTTCGGACTTATGATGTCTGAGGACTATGTTGCAGGATTCATCGGTGTTCCCAACCTCAATATGTTCACAGATTGGATGAACTTTGATTGGAACTCATTCGTATTCCAGCTTGTATTCTGTGCTACAGCAGCTACTATCGTTTCAGGTGCTATGGCAGAGCGTACAAAATTCTCGGCATACTGTGTTTACAGCGCAATTATTTCACTCGTTGTTTACCCGATTGAAGCAGGTTGGGTTTGGAACGGTCAGGGTTGGCTTGCACAGCTCGGCTGTATCGACTTTGCAGGTTCAATCGTAATTCATATGGTCGGCGGTATCTCTGCACTTGTCGGCGCAATCATTCTCGGACCCCGTATCGGTAAATACGGCAAGAACGGCAAGGTAAACGCTATCCCCGGTCACAGCATCACACTCGGTGCTCTCGGTGTATTCATTCTTTGGTTTGCATGGTACGGCTTTAACGGTGCCGCTGCTGAAGACGGCGCTCGTCTCGGTCAGATTCTTCTTACAACAACAATTGCTCCGGCAGTTGCAACAGTAACAACCATGCTCTTTACATGGATCAAGAACGGCAAGCCTGATGTTTCAATGTGTCTTAACGCATCACTCGCAGGTCTTGTAGCAATCACGGCAGGTTGTGCAGATGTTGACGCAATCGGCGCAGCAGTTATCGGTATCGTTTCAGGTATCCTCATCGTAGTAGCAGTTGAATTTGTTGATATCAAGCTTAAAATAGATGATCCTGTCGGCGCATTCTCGGTACACGGCGTAAACGGTATGTGGGGTGGCCTTGCAGTAGGTCTTTTCGCAACAGGTAACGGTCAGAACGGCATCACAGGTCTTTTCTACGGCGGTGGCTTTGCTCAGCTTGGTAAGCAGGCTCTTGGTATTGTTACAATCGTAGCTTGGACAGTTGTTTGCATGATTATCGTATTCACAATCATCAAAAAGACAGTAGGTCTTCGTGTTACAAAGGACGAAGAAATGAAGGGCCTCGATATCTGCGAGCACGGTCTTATCAGCGCATATGCAGACTTTATGCCAATCGGTGTCGGTACAGCTTCACTTGATGAAACATTTGATGTTGACAGCAATGTTCCTGTAACTCAGGCAGTTCCCGTTCAGCTTGCAGGCAAGTATGATATGGCTACCGACGGCACAAAGATTACTAAGATTGACATTCTTCTCAAGCAGTCAAAGCTTGAAGCTCTTAAAGAAGAAATGGATAAGCTCGGCATCACAGGTATGACAGTATCTCAGGTACTCGGTTGCGGTGCTCAGAAGGGTAAAGCAGAGTATTACCGTGGTGTTGCTATTGAAAGTAACCTCCTTCCTAAGATGAAGGTTGAAATCGTAGTTTGCAAGGTTCCTGTAAAGGCAGTTGTTGATGCGGCTGTTAAGGCACTTTACACAGGTCACATCGGTGACGGCAAAATCTTTATCTATGATGTTGAAGATGTTGTTAAGGTTAGAACAGGCGAAACAGGCTATGACGCTATGCAGGATATTGAATAATCCATGGTAGCTTAATTAACCTATCCTTTTTAATTCACATAAACCGAGACGCCCCGAATGGCAATAGCTGTTCGGGGTGTTTTGGCATATAAATGTTTAGCAAAGATAATTGACTTTGTTTTGTATATGCTATATAATGATAGTGTAAAGAATGATATTTGACACTATTAAGGCGGTGGAGCGTATGACTGATTACAGAAAGCTTTGTATAGATTTGTTCGGAACAGATAACGAAACCGAGTTAAAGGATATTGCAGGCAGGCTTAAAAGCGGAAGAAAAAATAAGTTGACCGAAACGGATGTTAAAAATGCAATTGAAATGCAGAAAAACGGTAAAACTACTGCTGAAATAGCACAAACTTTTAATGTAAGCCGTCAGACAATTTCAAAATATCTTAACAAGCCCTTGAACGGCAATTATGTTATGCGGCTTGATTTTATGTTCCGTCAGAAGGTGTGTACGGAAATATATGTCAACTTTGCCGATAAGAAAATAAAAATCGTGAATCGTACCAATGATATAATGAAAAGAGCTTTCGGTATAAATGAAAATCCGGATTGGAACGATTTTAAACAGTTTCTTGAAGAAAGATGTTTTCCGAAATCAAGGGCATTCCGAAAAACTATTTTGAAAAAAATCGGAGCGGACGGCTACGATACTTTGCAGATACTTGAAAAAACAGACGGAAGAACGGCTGAGGATAACCAATATGTAAGGTTTACACGAAAGGAGCTGTACGCTTTTTGATTAAGGAAATCAATCTTGACAATTACTCACTTATAGATACAAAATCTGCTTCTTCAAAAGGCAATCAGCAAAAGTGGCTTGTAAACGACTTTTGGTACAAAGCAGACCATATGGGATATGAGGGCTTGTGTGAGGTTATTGTATCTGAATTGTTAAAGAAATCTAATGTAACCGATTTTGCGGAATATTTTCCGATAAAAATAGAATTTGCAGGTCGAAAGCTTAACGGTTGTTATTCAAAAAACTTTCGCCAAAAAAATGAAAGCATTGTCACGCTTGAGCATTTGTCAAAGCAATGGCTTGCGTCATCAATGGCGAAAAATCTTTTGAAGTACGATGATGTGAAGGATAAAATTTCCCACACCGTTGATTTTATCGAGAATAAAACAGGTTTGAAAAATGTCGGAAAATATATAACAGCAATGCTTGAGCTTGACGCATTTTTTCTGAATGAGGACAGGCATACCAATAATATTGCGTTTATACTGAATGATGATACAGGCGAATACAGATTTTGTCCGTATTTTGATTTCGGACTTTCGCTGCTTGCCGACACAACCGAGGATTACCCTCTCGGAGAGGATATTTACAACTTAATCCCAAAAATTCACGCAAAACCTTTTGATGTAGATTTCGATGTACAGCTTGATGCTGCTCAGGAACTGTATGGTGAACAGGTAAAATTTTCGTTTATGAGTTCCGATATAGAAAAATCTTTTGAAAAAATCAGCGGATATTATCCCGATGAAGTTGTGCTAAGAGTGAAAAATTTAATCTATAATCAAAAACACAAATACGGTAATATGTCTGTCTCTTATACACATCTCCGAGCCC
>ENA-OZGB01000959-OZGB01000959.1-human-gut-metagenome-genome-assembly--contig:-NODE-959-length-14925-cov-8.863887_pt1 | contig 14925 bp, 9 predicted proteins | sample MGYA00245113_ERZ653651 | MGnify/ENA primary metagenome ERZ653651 (study PRJEB26926, sample SAMN06165095) | human gut metagenome | biome: ENVO:00009003; feature: ENVO:2100002; material: ENVO:00002003... | reverse complement strand
TGCAGTCTCGTGGGCTCGGAGATGTGTATAAGAGACAGAGTTTCTGTATGCTTATTAAACTTGTGTTTTACGTTTGTATGTATTTTTACACTTTATAATGCTATTTATGGTGCAGAGCATTTGACATTAACAATTGAATATGATGAATCATATTCAAATAATGTATATGCACAGTTTTTTTATGCTGAAACAGAAAAAGATATGAATGAAGATGATAGCGTTAAATCTTATTTTAATGATAATATTATAAAATTTAGATTGAATTTATCTATACCAGAGTATCAAAGAAATTTACTAAGAATTGATCCTTCCAATTTTAAAGGAAATGTTTCCATCAAAGAAATTAAAATAAATAATGGGAGAAAAGATATTGTCTCTTTAAATGGAAAATCTTTTGAAAAATATATAAAGAGTATTGGAGATGCAAATTTACAAGTAGATGGAAACAATTTAAATGTTGAAGCATTAACCAATGATTGTAGATTTGTTCTTAATTCGAAATTTAATCGTAGGATATTGGATGGATGTATAAATAATAACTTGATTATATTTTATATAGAATTAGTATTGTATTTCATTTGGGGAGTAGTTCAAGTTGTTCTGTTTAAGAGAAAAAGTAATTTAAAAAAAATAAAATGGTATGATTTTTTAAAGATTGTATTGACGATTTTATTGTTATCATTAGGAAGTAGTTTAATTTATGGCGAGCAATATTTAATCAAAAATTTTGATGATGTACCATTAGGACAATTAATTTACCATTTACATACGCCGTTAGATGGGACAAATACAGAATCATTTACTCCAGTAATAGTCTCAATCATAATGATAATATTAATAAATATATTGATAGTTACATTTATTTATTGGATATTAAGAACAGCGAAAAAGACAACAACTTTTTTAAATTGGGCTTCATTGGTTGGAGTAATTGAAATATTGTATGCGGTACTATTAATATGTGTGCATTTTGATGCCATAAGTTATTTTAAATACACAAATCAAGAAACTACAATTTATGAGGAGAATTATGTTGATGGGCGTGATGTAAAACTTGAGTTCCCAGAACAAAAGAGAAATCTTGTATATATTTTTTTGGAATCAATGGAAATGACATATACTGACGAAAGCGTTGGCGGTGCAATGCAAAATAACTATATACCTGAGCTGACAAATCTTTCATTGAAAAACGAAAATTTTGGAATTGATGGTCAAATGAATGGAGCATATACTGTCCCAGGAGCAACTTTTACAATGGGAGGGTTAGTGGCTCAAACATCAGGGGTTCCAATTAATGAAACTCTTGTAAGTAACGATGCATTGAATTCAGAATGGGAATCAGATAATAATTATGTTCCTGGAGTATGGTCAATCGGTGATATCCTTGAGAATCAAGGATATAATCAAGAATTTATGATAGGTTCGGATGGTAAATTTGCAGGGAGATCGTCTTATTTTAAAGGACATGGTGATTATGATGTATTTGATTATTATACGGCGATAGACAGAAATTATATTAATAGCGATTATAAAGAGTGGTGGGGATATGAGGATAAAAAATTATTCGAGTATGCAAAGAGGGAAATAACAAAGTTATCTAAAAAAGATGAGCCGTTTAATTTTACGATGTTAACAGCTGATACACATTTTACGGATGGATATCTATGTGATTTGTGCGAAAACGAATACAATGATCAATATAGTAATGTTATGTCATGTTCAAGTAAACAGGTTGCTGCATTTGTAGCATGGGTACAGGAACAGGATTTTTACGATAATACTACAATTGTAATTTCAGGTGATCATCTTACTATGGATTCGGGGTATATAGATAGGAATGGTGCATCAAATTTTGATCGACGCACATATTTTACTGTAATAAATGGAGATGCTGTGAATGAGAAAACTAATGTAGCTCGAGAATATACCACATTAGATTTATTCCCAACAACGGTTGCAGCATTGGGGGTACAGATAGAGGGAAATAAATTAGGATTAGGGGTTAACTTGTATTCGAGTGAACCAACATTAATAGAACGTTATGGCGATGAGTATATGGATGTTGAATTATTAAAAGATTCAAAATTGTATCGAAAAAAAATATTATATGGAGATTGAATCCTATAGTTCGGAAAGTTATAATTAGTGTCTGCTTCGGACAAAATAAAATTGCCTTAAGCTGACTTGAAAAAGTAAATTCCAGTGCAAAAGTAAATTCCATCGTGATTTAAATTTTGCTGATTTAACGAGAAATTTTTAGACTAAATCTCTCATTTTCTGCTATAATTAATGCAACTTATCGTAATTTCCTCGATTTCTAGGCATGCTGAATAGGCTACTGGAATTCGGTGTGCTAGACTAAATTCCACCAGCCGCATGGGCGGTGGAATTTAGAAATTCATTTTAGGCTTAAGAAAATATAAAAAGGTAACTCTTTAAAAGTCTTTTCTTATGTGATAAACTATATTTTAGATTTATTACAAAAGGAAAGGCGTTTTAAGATGAAAAAAGTAGTAGCACTGTTGTTGACGCTTTCTATGCTGATTTCGGCAAACACTTTTGTTTTTGCTGATTCTGCAGAGACAGGTAATAGTACGGAGAGCTATCAACAACAAGATAATAGTGAAAATCAGATAGTTACATATTTATCTGTTGCAGATCCATCTGTTAAAAAGGGAGATGCTGTAAGGATAATTGTTGGATTAGCTGATGGCATTGATCAATCAAATGCTAGTTTAACAGTTGAAAATACCGATTTAAATCAGTCATTTGAAATAAGTGGAGAGATGACGGAGGATGGAAACCTGATATTTGAATCAAGTGATCTGGTTTCAGGCTGTTATACAGTTAAGTCTCTCGAAACTGATGGGGATTCAGTAGACTTTGAAGCTATTGGAATTAATGCACAGTTTGGAATTGATACTGTTGTAATGGATTTGAATGCTGATGCATATGCGGAGGATTCAGATAATAGCAATTCAGATAATGAAAATACGGGCAGTGAAGTGTATGATGCAGTAGTAATAAATCCGGATGAAACATCAACACAAGCTGCGGGAAATACAATTAGCGAGGCTATTGCAGCAGCATCGGCTGATGTACAGCAGACCAATCTTTTTAGAGCAAGTTCGGCAGTGAATGTTGTTCTTGATCCGGGGCATGGCGGCAAGGATGGTGGAGCACAGGCAAGTTATGGTGGAAAGACCTATTTGGAAAAAACACTTAATTTGAAGATTGCACAGTATTGCAAGGAAGAGCTTAGTAAATATAAACGTGTAAACGTATATATGACAAGAAATGATGATCATTATGTAGCTCTTGAAGATAGAGTAAACTATGCTAAGTCAGTAGGAGCAAGTGTATTTGTTTCAATTCATAATAATTCGACAACTAGATCGAGTGTTCATGGCGCAACAGTTTATTATCCTAATTCCAGCTTAAATGCAAATATTGGTGCACAGGGGGGAGAATTAGCAAATGAGGTCCTTAAACAGTTGGTTTCATTAGGACTGGCGAATGATGGAACACGTATTAGAAATTCTGAAAGTGGAGATACCTATGCAGATGGATCTATTTGTGATTATTATAGTGTTATAAGAAATAGCAAAAAGGCTGGTTTCCCTGGAATTATTATTGAACATGCATATATAAGCAATCAAAATGATGCAACAAGCTTTTTAGGATCAGATGCTATGTTAAAACAACTTGGAATTGCGGATGCAAACGGAATTGCAGGTTATTACAAATTGAGTAAAGCGGCTCCAGGAACTGAATATGACGGGGTTAATTATCAAATGATTTTTAATCCAGCGTATTATTTAAAAGCATATCCTGATGTTAATAGCTATGTTGCGGGCGATTACCAAAGAGCACTAATACATTTTGTACAATATGGTATGTCAGAAGGAAGACGAGGAAACGAAATCTTTGATGTAAAGTTTTATAAAAATGACAATATCGATTTACAAAATGCATACGGAAATGATCTTAAAAAGTACTATTATCATTATTTGACATATGGATTAACGGAAGGTCGTCAGGCTAGTGAGAATTTTGATGTTAAGAGTTATAGATTCAGATATACAAAACTTCAAAAAGCATATGGAAGTGATTATAAATTATGTACAAGTCATTACATTAGTTTTGGTAAGGCAGAAGGACTTGATGCTACACCACTAAGATATAAAGTTGATTTTATCAGCGATGGACAGCTGATTAAGAGGGAGAGTATTTTGTGCACAAGGGATGCTGTTGCACCCAATATAGTAAAGAATGGATATGTATTATCATGGGATAAGAAATACAATAATGTAGTATCGGATATGACCGTTACTGCACAATGGACGCCTGCAACATTGTCTGTGAAGTATGATGCAACAGGTGGAATAGTATCAAATGGCAGCAAAAAGGTAACATATCTGGGAAACTACGGTGATTTGGAATCACCTAAGAGAGAGGGTTATACATTTACCGGCTGGTATACAGCAGCTAACGGTGGAACACAGATTACTAAAGATACAAAAGTAGAGGTTACATCTGATCAGACTATCTATGCACACTGGACAGCAAACAGCTACGCAGTTACATTTAATGCTGATGGTGGAACAGTTACTGCTAATACAAAAACTGTTACTTTTGGAAATGCATATGGTGAATTGCCTACACCGACAAGAAGTGGATATACATTTGCAGGCTGGTGGACGGCTGTAGACAGTGGAGAGCAGATGAATGCTGAGAGTGTAGTAAAAACAGCTTCTGATCATGTACTGTATGCACATTGGGTATTAAACAGTGTATCAGTATCATACCAGACACATGTAGCAAATATCGGATGGCAGAATGGTGTGTCAAACGGAGCTATGGCAGGAACTGTAGGCAGAGGACTGCAGCTTGAGGCAATAAAAATAAATGTAAAATCAGATGCAGACATTGGTGTGATCTACAAAACACATGTGAAAAATGACGGATGGCATGGAAACTCGTTCAATGGAGAACAGAGCGGAACAACAGGTCAGAGTAAACAGGTAGAAGCACTGATGTTGAAACTTACCGGTAAAGATGCTGATAAGTATGATATCTACTACAGAGTACATGCACAGAATTACGGCTGGTTAGCCTGGGCAAAAAACGGAGAGGCAGCAGGAACCTCAGGATATGCATATAGACTTGAGGCAATCCAGATAGTTGTAACAGCAAAAGGAGATGCAGCACCGACAACGGCATATGGCGGTTATATATCTAATAACACAAACGCATATATATCAAAAAGCAGTGCTGTTCCGGCAATCAATACAAATGCGTCAGTAAAATATCAGAGCCATGTGAGAAATGTCGGCTGGCAGAGTGCAGTGGGAAACGGAAGTCTCAGTGGAACAACAGGCAGAAATCTCGGACTTGAAGCAATAAAGATAGATCTTGACGGACAGCCGTGTTCAGGAGGAATAAAATACCAGACACATGTACAGAATATCGGCTGGCAGAATACGGTGATGGATGGTGCACTTGCAGGAACGACAGGCAGAGCTCTGAATGTAGAGGCAATAAATATGTCTCTGACGGGAGAAATGGCAAATCAATACGATATCTATTACAGAGTACATGCACAAAATTACGGATGGCTCGAATGGGCAAAGAACGGACAGAATGCAGGAACATCCGGACAAAACCTTCATTTAGAAGCATTGCAGATAGTATTAGTGAAGAAAGGACAGTCAGCTCCTGGCAATAATTATGGTGGAATAATTTCTAAAAATACAATGGCATATATTGCCAGATAAATTAATAAAAAAGAAACTGATACAGATAATTTGTATTAGCTTCTTTTTTTTGTTTTAAATAAAATGCATATGTGATAAAATAGGATTATAAATTTGAGGAGGTGCTATACATGAAGAAATTAATATCTATTATGCTCGTATCAGTGCTTATTTTGGCTACCAGTACGGTTTATGCAGATGAATTATCTGACGGAATTGTGGAAAATGAGATAGGAAATCTTGAAGTTGACAGTAATGTAACAGAAAATACTGTAGTTGAAAATATTGCAATAGAAAATTCTGAAATAGAAAACAAGGTATCTAGTTCAGATGAGCTTTCTAGTGAAGAAAATGACGAAAGTTCTGAAGTAGACAAGAATATTGAGAAAATAGGATGTTCGACAGGGGCAAATACTGATACAGATTCAGAGATAGAACCTGATGAACATTATATTGGTGTCAGATACGCAGCACATGTACAGAATATCGGTTGGCAGAATGAAGTGAGTGATGGAACTACTTCTGGAACAACAGGACGTGGACTGCAAATAGAGGCCATAAATATAGCGCTTGATAATTCAACATCATATTCAGGGGGAATATCCTATGCCAGTCATATTAAAAATATAGGCTGGCAGAATGAGGTAAGTGGTGGAAATATCTCCGGAACAGTAGGACGTAATTTGCAGATTGAAGCAATAAAGATGCATCTTACAGGCGAACTGAGTGAACATTTTGATATCTATTATAGAACGCATATAGCGGATGTCGGCTGGATGCCATGGACAAAAAATGGTCAGATATCAGGCAGTATCGGACTTGCAGATAGAGTTGAAGCATTAGAAATCCGGATTATAGATAAAAATGAGCTTAGCAATAAACCTGTAATTACATCAGAGAAAAGTTATTTACAGGGACTTGCTAACAGCCATCTTACATATTCATCTCATGTACAGGATATAGGTAATATGCCGTGGGTTTCAGGGGGGAACATTACAGGTACGACAGGACGAAAACTGCGAATTGAAGGAATTAATATCAATTTATCTCAGGATACTGCACATTCATTAACCGGTACTATCATGTATAGAACGCACGTGCAGGATATAGGATGGACTGGATGGAAAACTTTGGGGCAATATTCTGGAACATCAGGTAGGGCTAAGCAGGTAGAAGCCATTGAGATAAAGCTTACAGGTCAGTTAGCAACATTTTATAATATATACTATAGTTCACATATAGAGAATTATGGATGGTTAGGTTGGGCTTCAAATGGGCAGACATCAGGCTCAACTGGTATTAGTTATAGAGTAGAGGCTCTAAGGATTAATTTGGTAAGAAAGGGGGCACCTGCACCTGGAAGTGTTGCAAATTATTATAAAAATAAGCCCGTATATACACCAAAACCGGCAGTATTAGATGTGATGTCTCAGAACGCACAGGTAAGAGCCAGTTCTACAAGATGGCTTATTATGACAGACACATCTGCATGTCAGGTAGGCGTTTATAGTGGAAGCTATGGTAATTGGAGTCGAGTTGCATTGTGGTCATGTGGACCGGGAAAGCCTTCTACGCCTACAGTAAAAGGGGAGTTTACAATCTATGGAAGAGGTAAATCTTTTGGTAGCAGGTCTTATACATGTTGGTATTATACGCAGTTTTATGGAAACTATTTGTTCCATTCAGTGCTTTATAATCGTGGTAGTATGACACAGATACAAGATGGAACTCTTGGCAAACAAGTTTCTCATGGCTGTGTAAGATTGGACATTAATAATGCAAAGTGGCTGTATGATAATATTCCAAATGGAACAAAGGTTGTGATTTATTGAGATTACGTTGCTATAGTAAATTTACTATTTTATATTTAAATATAAGAAAAATTATAATAAAAACATGCGAGGTGATTCATAATGAAAATTGTAAAGGCCGATGCTTTAGGTTGTGATTACAAAAACACGATTGTATTATCTTATAATAAAGGCTGGAATGATTTTGGCTATAAAACAGAGTATATAATAAAATATTTTGATGAAAATGGAGAATGTGTTTGGGATAGTTCGTTGAAAATTTATTGTAAGCAACTGGATTTTGCATCATCAGAATGCCATGAGGTGGATAGTTTTTTGTCATCTGAAATAGAACAATTAAATGATGACTTTTGTTCGATAGGGTGCAATTATGATTATTATTTGAAATTGAAACAATATTTGCCAAATGAATACGGTGTTATTTTAAAAAGGTTAAATGATTTAGCATTTAATATAAATAAGTGGTCAATATTTAAAGAATATGTAGGAGTACAAAAATCACTATTAAGAACAGAAATGGCTGAAGAAGGAAGAGACAAAGCGGCAGAAATGCTTGAAGAAGATAAAATGAATCTATTTGAAAAAATGAGTTATCTTTCTTTAAATAAAAAAGATAGCGATATAGAAAAAGTTAAATATTCGATTGATAATAAAAATGTAAAGAAAAAATATCAAATTTTTATCTCGTCGACTTATACTGATTTTGTAGAACCAAGACAAAAAGTTAGGGATGCCATTTTACGGATGATGCATTTTCCTGTGGGCATGGAAATGTTTAATGCAGGAGATGAGGGACAATGGGAAATAATACAAGGCACTATAGAAAGTTCGGATTATTATGTCCTTATTATTGGAAATCGATATGGAACTGAAATTGAGAACGGAAGCGATGCTGGGATAAGTTATACAGAAAAAGAATTTTTATATGCTATGAAAATGAATAAGCCAATACTTGCATTTATTATTGACGATAATGTTTCAGTAGAAAAGAATTTTATCGAATCTGATGAAAAGAAGAAAAAACTTGAAAAATTTAAAGAAAAAGTACAAAAAGATCGAATGATTGAGAAATGGAAAAATCCAGATGAATTAGCGGGAATGGTTGTTACATCATTACATAATCAAATGGAGAGAAAGCCTGGTATTGGATGGGTTCGTAGTGACTATTAAGAGTAGATGAATTTAGATTATCTTCACGAAATGCAATAAAAGGAAAGCGGTGAATATATGTCAAAATTATATGAATCTAGAAAAACAAATCTTAATTATCCACTTGGAAAAGATGAAGTTGGGTATATTTTTAAATCCGATAATATTAATAAGATAATTGAACGTATTAATAAGAAAATGTATGGCTCGTATTTAGTTGGGGGAGTTGTAGGAACAGGTAAAAGTAGCTTATTAGATATTGCGGCTGGGTATACGCTTACCAAATCATTAGTTATTCATGTGAATTTTTATAATGAATATGATGTTTTAGATAGATTTACAACATTAGTTTTAGAATATTTAATTGAAAGTGTAGAAAGAGAGAAAGAGGATAGTGACAAAGAATTAAAGACAATTTTAGATGAAATAAAATTAAAATTAGAATATGAGATAAAACAACAAATTGAAAAAAAGGAAGCAGTAAATAGTGAGATAAAAGAAGTTTATAAAGAAAAAACCACTTTAAACTCTAGATTGGGGATGAAATTTAAAAAAATTTTTACGGCAGATATTAATACTAAAGGAAAAAGGGAAGATAAAAACGAAATTGAAAATAAAGATAATAAGTTAATAAATATGTCGACGACAATGAGTAAAACTGAAAATGATAGGCTAGAAGATATTTTTAAGATAGTTAGTAGGCTAGAAAAAAGAAATATTATATTTGTTTTTGACGAATTAGATAAAATGAAGGCGAATGTATTGGGAAAATTATTTAAGCGATATAAGAAGCTTTTTGTAGAAAAAAATATTTTCAGTTTTTTCATAGTTGATGATTTAATGTATATTAAATATAGTGATAATAATATTAACAAAAATAAAATATATACATATTTGACTGGAAAATACTATATGCCATTATTGACGTTTGAAGAAACTATACGATACTGCGTTATGATGTTTGGAGAAAAAAATATTTGTTATGTCTAATGGAATATTATAATACTCTCGGGAATTATAGATTATTAAATATTGACCACGAAAAATACAAGTACGTTGATAAAGTTACAATTATAAAAGCTTATATTCTAATAAATGTTATAAAACAATTTGAACTATCATATTTAGAAAAATGTTATTTGGATTTGATTGTTAAAAATATAAAAGCAATAATAGAGGAGGTTACTAAATTAAGAAAATTACAAATTGAAGAATTAAAAAAATATTTGAAAAAAAATAAAAAAGTTATTGATAAAGTGTGGCCAAAAAGTGATGTTTTAATAAAAAGTGTTATAGAAACAATTAATAAAATTTGCCCAAATGCAGTAAAAGTAGATAGCAATAATAATGTAGTTATTGATTTTAATTTTATGTATTTAAAGTATGATGTTTTTGTTAATGCGGCCCTGTCACAACGTAGAGAAGAGTGGTCAAAGGAAGAATTAGATTATATTCAATTAAGTGATATGTATTATGGTATGAATAAGGCTGATAGGCAATATACTCATATTTCATATTTAAGAAATGATATTATACCATTGAAAGTTGCAGATAATAATCCTTCAACATATGAAGAAGCATTAATAAATTTGATTAAAGCAAATTTAGGTGAAAATGAACTGCAAGTTATAATACTCAAAAGAAATCGAGGTGAAGAATCACTTTTTAAAGATGATAATGAGTATACAGGAATTGTAGTTGTAGATAACGGAGTATTTCAAGTGGCATATTATGTAGATAAAGGATGTTATGATTCTGAAGCATTATATGCTAAAAAGAATTTAATAAATTTTTCGGAAAAATACGGAGTAAACGTGAAACAAATGGTAATTTGCAATGCTATTGATTTAAATAAAAATATAGGCGAAATAGTTAAAATGTATAATAGTGACGACTGATAATACTAAAGTACTGATTGGATTTTTTATATACAAAATGGGATTAATTATCTATGGTAATTTTACGCTACTCGATATAAAACGTAAGTAGGTAATCATCCGTAACTGTTAGCACCCATATTTTTCTGATACACTCTTTTCATAATAAAGGAAGGAAACTGTATCATTATGAAAAACTCACACTGTGGTCTCAACGAATCCATTAATTAAAATCAAGCGTTGGAATATTGAGCGCTTACGTTTAATAAGTATGTTGAAAAGGCGTGTGGAAAGATTATCGGAATTTTAGTGAAGTGGATTAGCATAACATAAAGATGCAATTATATTTTGTTGGTAATTACAAAGTTTTATATTCATTAGAAGACTAAATATATGGAAGAGGATACATTGATTGAATAAAGTTTTTTTTTGGGGGGGGGACCGGCTATGAAAGATTTTTCTTTTTGGAAAGAATATGATGGAGCATCAGAAGGTAGTGGAAGAAGTGAAAAAATATGGCTGCAAAATCCGGATACAGGACAAATTGGTTTATTCAAATTTAAGAAAGATATAGATACAACAGATAATATTTCTGAGTGTATTGCATATGATTTAGCTTGTATTTTGGGGATTCCTTGTGCTAAATTTGAAGTAGGAATGTATGAGGGAAGAGAAGGCTCAATGAGCTATAATATCTTGAAAAAACCAGATCAAATTCTTGTTGAGGGAATACATTTTATTATGTTAATGTATCCTAAATATAATCCGGAGCTGTTTATTGATACTATGACAAGTAATAGATATTCTATTGAAATGATAAAAAAGGCGATAGAACGATTTGTACCTATAGATGATTTATTGAAAATGTTGATGTTTGATTATTTAATTGGTAACTCCGACAGACATCAAAATAATTGGGCAATACTTATAGAAAACGGTAAAATGCAATGGTCACCATTGTATGATAACAGCTCGTCATTATGTGCATATATTTCTGAGAAAAATATACCAAATTATATGGGAAAGGATAAAAACAGATGGAATTCTCTAATTGACACAAAATCTAAATCATTAATTAGATGTAGGGAGATTGATGAAAAGCGCCCAACTCATTTAGAAGTATTAAAATACTTAAAAGAGAATTATTTTGATGATACATATGTTTTTGCGAAAAATATAGTGTCATTGCTAACGGAAGAAAATATTTATCGTATATTGGACTTGTATTCAGAAGATGGATTATCAGAAAAGAAGAAAATGTTAATACTAAAATTTCTATTAGACAAAATAAAAATGATGAATTATATTTATTTTGGAGAGGAGGAGTAATATGGCAATCAAGGATGGTAAGGACTACTTATATTTGATTTGGAAATGCTCTTCAAATAGGCGGCAATATATTGTAGGTCAGCTTACAAAAAATGGACAGTATGAATTTAAATATTGTGAGGATATAGAAAAAGCAATCAAATCTGGCTTTGAGTTGTTAGTTTCGTTTGAAAAATTAGATACTGTATATAAATCAGAAAAATTATTTCCAGTATTTGCTAGCAGGCTTCCAGATAGAAAGAGAAAAGATATTGGAAGAATATTAGAAAAATACGGCTTAGATGAGTATGATGCATATCAGCTGTTAAAAAAGAGTGGTGCAAAGCTACCTATTGATAATCTTCAGTTTATAGACCCTATTTTGGATTATAATTGCAGCTTTGAAAAAGAGTTTTACTTAGCTGGAGTCAGACACTATTTAGGGTGTGGTGGTGATTTATGCAAAGATGCCGTTCGGGTTACAAGAGGAGATGAAGTATTTTTGATGCGTGATACTTCCAATCAGTATGATGAAAATGCAATTTGTGTAGTTGATAAACAACAAAAGTTATTGGGATATATCCCTAGATATTATGCTAAAGCCTTTGTTAAATTCATTGAAGAGAAAAGAATTGAAGAGTGTCATATTTCTAGCGTGAGGAAAGATGCAGCATGTGACGAATGCATTGGTGTTCAGGTTAGAATCAAGGAATGAATTATTTTTATGAATTTAAACACTATGTCATGAATCAGGATAATATTATTGCTTCAGAGCATCAGACCCCTTTTACAGGATTTATTAAGGTATTACGTACAAAGTTTGAGTGGAAATAGCTCTATAATAGATCGCGATTATAGAATTAAAGCAAATGCTGTTTCATCATATTTGTTGAGCAATCATATTGCTGTTGATATCATGGATAGGGATACCTATATAATTAAAGCGGATAGGATTAATAGTATTTTTGAGGGCATAACATGCAAACTACTACACGAGATACAACAATTGATTTCATAAAGGGCATCCTTATTTTATTTGTGATTTTAGGTCACACTACATTAGGCCTGACAGACCTGTATTCATTTGATGATACAATGAATGGTATTGCAAATGTAATATACAGCTTTCACATGCCTTGCTTTATCGCAGTTTCAGGCTTCTTATACAGGGAATATGTAAGGAATACTTCACAAGGTATATTTAGACGTATAGGTCATAAAGCATTTAATATCCTGCTGCCTTATGCGATGATTTCAGTTATTTACTGGATTATTAAATTTTCCCTTTCAAATTTTATAAGGGAGCCGATTAACGTTAGCAGCCTGATAAGCATACCTTGGAAGCCGATAGAGTTTTTATGGTATTTATATGCACTGTTTCTCATATACTGTGTGGCGTATATGGCCGATTATGTGTTTACGAGGCTTCTGCCACATTTTAATTATAAAATGGAGCTTTTATTTGTACTGTTTTTTATATTTGCTTTGACAAGCTATGTCAGGTTTCACTATGAGGGTTTTAATTACATAGCCGGCTTTCAGATGTACTTTTATCTGGGATGCCTGATTAAGAAGTGGCTTGATAAACTGGATAATAGATATGCTGTGCTGAGCTTTGCTGTTATGAGTGTTATTGTTGAGGTATCAGGCATAGTATTACAGGATGACATGAGCAGCAACCCTATTTGCAGCAGTCTGTTTGAGCGGCTTACCGCCTGTATAGTGACAGTATTTATATTTGCAGTAAGCTATTTCCTGTCAGGGTATTGTGATTTTCCCAAGTGGGTGCAGACTATCGGCCGTGACAGCATGCCGTTTTATGCGATGAATGTGATAATTGTAGGTGGAATCAGGATTATATTGGATAGGGCCGGTATAACCAATATGGCGCTGCAGTGTATATGCGGATTTGCAGGAAGCACTGCTATATGCTGGATATTGTATGAGTGTGTTATAAAGAAACTCAGGTTTATTGATTTTATATTCTATCCGGGTAAACAGCTTCATGTCAGAAAATGACAAATAGAAATCAGGGTGTTGTTTTTTAATACTAATCCGATATACTATATAGTGTGTACTGAAAAATATAAAAACGAAGAGTTTCAATAGAAAAGGAAACACCATGAAATTTATTAAAATCCCTGCATTTGCGATAGTTCTCCTATTGCTCATGCAAATTGTATCCAAGGCATTTATTGCCATTGACAGCAGCGACATCGAAAATATATATGGCTTTTATGCAGAGCCAAAGAACAGCCTTGATATGGTCATGATTGGACCAAGTGAGGTATACACGGGCTATGCGCCGGCTTTGGCGTGGGAGGAGTATGGCCTTAAGTCGTGCAATCTTTCAATAGGAGCTGTGCCATGCAATATGTACAAGTCCATCGTCACGGAGATTGTGAAGAGACAAAAGCCAAAGCTTCTTGTAATCAGTGCTGCAGCATTTAGCCAGGGCAACTGGAATCTGACTGATGAGGTCTATCTGAGAAAGTGGATTGACAATATGCCTATGTCACAGAACAAGCTTGACACGGTAAAGACTATTCCTAAAAATATCAATAAGGATGATGAAAAGGTGAAGGATAACATATCGGATACCCTTTATTTCCCATTGGAGAAGTATCATGGCAACTGGAAGGATCCTGAGGCAGTTTATACCTCATTTGTCACTCGTGCCTATATGAGGCTCAGCGGTGGAGGCTATCTGAAGGGCTTTTATTCAAAAACAGGCATCACCGGAGGCCGTGACAATCTGGCAAATATCGGACAGCCCACTAATGAAGCCTATGTGCTGACTGATGAGTGCAGGGCATATCTTAAGGAGCTGCTTTCGTACTGCAATAAGCTTGGCATAGAGCATGTACTTTTGCTGCAGCCACCTCATGAGACACAGGCGGCTGATAAGTCGGGGCTTGAGCAGATTGAAAGTATAACGAAGGAGTATGGATACGATTTCCTTGATCTGAGGTAAGCGCAAAATAATTCGACGGATTGTGTTGCCCTAAAAATCATTCCATAATA
>ENA-OZGB01000948-OZGB01000948.1-human-gut-metagenome-genome-assembly--contig:-NODE-948-length-15078-cov-5.724023_pt1 | contig 15078 bp, 9 predicted proteins | sample MGYA00245113_ERZ653651 | MGnify/ENA primary metagenome ERZ653651 (study PRJEB26926, sample SAMN06165095) | human gut metagenome | biome: ENVO:00009003; feature: ENVO:2100002; material: ENVO:00002003... | reverse complement strand
ACGAGATTAGCTGCAGTCTCGTGGGCTCGGAGATGTGTATAAGAGACAGTAATGGAAATGTTGAACGATTGAAATTAAGAATAAAATTTATTGGAGGAACTAACTATGGAAATCAATAAGGCTATAAGCAATCAGAATGTTATTATCACACTCAAGGGCCGTCTTGACACAATGACAGCACCGCAGCTTGATGACGAGGCAAAGAGCATTGATTTTGACGAGGTTGAAACCGTAACCCTCAACCTTAAAGACCTTGAGTACATTTCAAGCTCGGGACTGAGGGTTATTCTTGCACTTTATAAAAACCTAAAAAGCAAGGGCGGAAATCTTAAAATTGTCAATGTAAGCAACACAATTATGGAGCTGTTCTCAATGACGGGGATGGCTGACTACCTTGACATTGAGCAGGGATAAGGAGTTAAAATGAGCAGTACCGTACTTGGCAGAAATGCCGTTACCGTCAACAAAAAATACACGGAATATTTTCTTCCTACAGTTCTGACGGCTATGGCAACAAACATTGCGATGATTGTGGACTCAATTATTGCAGGCAATCTTCTGGGGCAAAACTCACTTGCGGCAATCAACCTTATGTCCCCTATTTCGCAGTTATATTTTTCGATTACCATACTTTTCGGACTCGGTGCGTCCTCGATAATTTCATTTGCAAAGGGCAGGCGTGACGAAAAGCAGGCTAACCGTGTTTTTACTTCTACATTTATTGTACTTATCGCACTCAGCGTAATTTTTATTGCAATTCAGCTGCCGCTTGCCGACTCGATAAGCTCGTTGCTTACAAAGGACGCAGAGCTTAAATCTCTGTTGTATCAATACTATGTTCCGTTCATAATCGGCACACCGATTTACCTTTTGCTCATGTGTTCAATTCACTTTGTAAGAGCAGACGCAAGACCTGCGTTTGCATCAAACATTGTAATTGTGGCAAATGCCGTAAATCTCGGACTTGACTTCCTGTTTATGGGCGCTTTCAAAATGGGCATTGCAGGCTCGTCAATTGCGACCGTAACAGGCTATGCGGTAGGGTTTGTGATGATGTCAACACACTTCATCATGAAGAAAAGCACATTGCACTTTGACTTTTCAATTCTCAGAAATCCCGTTCAATTCTTTAAATTTCTCGGAAAAATGGTTACAATCGGACTTTCGGGAGCATTAGGTACAATGCTGATAACAGTTAAAATGCTGTTTTTAAACACAATTATTCAGAGTATAGGCGGAAGTGCGGGTATGGTTTCATATTCGGTGTGCTCGTCAAGCCAAATTTTTATGTCAATGTTCATCACAGGTGCAAGTCAGACAATGATTCCGATTATCGGGGTTTGTCTTGGTGAAAAGGACTATGACGGTGTGCGCTATGCATTCCGCAGAGCCGCAAGGGTGCTTGCTGTTTCAAGCGTTGTAATTATGCTTTTCATCTGTATCGAGCCTGAACCGATAATTAAATTTTTCGGAATTACTTCACCCACAGACATTGCAAACACAGTTCCGGCAATGAGAATCAACGCATTGTCATTCCCCGGACTTTCATTCTCGTTTTTGTTGCTTTACTACTATATGGCAACACAGAAAAGAGCTATTTCTACTGCAATTTCAATCATCAACGGAATCATCATACTCATTCCGTCAGCTTTAATTCTCGGCAAATTTTTCGGCATCACAGGTGTATGGTATTCACTCGTGGTTGCACAGGTGGGAACACTTGTAGTTGTGTATTTTATTGACCTTGCCGAAAAGAGAAAATCGGGCGGAAAGTATAAAAACTTTTACCTTCTTGAAGAAACCGAGGACAACGAGCTTCTTGCCCTTTCGTTCAAAGGAACAAAAGAAAATGCGGCAGGCGTTTCGCTCTACCTCTCTTCTTTCCTTTCAAAAAACGGAATTGAAGAAAGCCGTGCAAACAGGATTGCAGTTGCCGTTGAAGAAATGGCTGCAAGCTGTGCCGAAAGAATGGAAGGCAAAAAGAAATTTGCAGACATCGACATCAGAATTTTTGCCGATAAAAAAGAAACCATTATTTCTGTTCGTGACAACGGTGATGAATTTGATCCGCTCAATGACGATAAGGAATTTGAGATGAGTTCTCTCACGGTTGTAAAGGCAATTTCGGATAAGGTTGAATATTCAAGGGTGCTTGGTTTCAACCGCACAATAATTAAACTTTAACAAACGGAGTTGAATATTATGAGTAATTTAATCAACTTGCTTGATACATACAAAGGTGAAAAGCGAGAGCTTTATCCGCTTACACCGAGCCAAATGGGTATTTATCTCTCATGTATGCAAAATCCAAAAGGCACAATGTACAACATTCCCTGCACCTATGTTTTTGACAAGGGAAGTCTTGATACCGACAGGCTGATAAATGCCGTAAGAAAAACTGTTGACAATCACCCTGTTATGAAAATTTTCATTGACAATTCAACAGGAAGTCCGATGATGAAGCCTCGTGACAGCGTTGATTTTGACATTCCTGTTGTACAGGTTGATAACCTTGAACAGGCAAGCAAAGATTTTGTCAAGCCGTTTGAACTTGAAAAAGATGTTCTGTTCAGATTTGCAATTTTTGAATGCGGTGACAAATCTATGTTTGCAATGGACTTTCACCATATAATCTCTGACGGCACATCTGTTTCGGTTATCTGCAATGACATTGCGCTTGCATATGACGGAAAAGAGCTTGAACCCGAAAAGTTTTCTCAGTTTGATCTTTCTGTTTTCGAGGAAAAGCTTGAAGAAACCGAAGAATATCAAAAATCAAAGAACTACTATGACAGCATTTTTTCGGCTGTTGAGTCAAAGTCGGAAATAACGGAAGATTTTGCAGAGAATTCAGAGGTTGAGGATAAACCGAACGGTTCTTTTGAATTATCCACGAAAGGAAAATTCTCCGTTGAGGATGTTCGCAATTTTGCCTTAGCAAACCAAATTACGCCGTACACTGTTTTCCTCGGTGCATATGAATACGCAGTTGCAAAGTTTACAAATCAGAGCGAAACAACGGTTTGCACAGTTACCCACGGAAGATTTGACAAGCGACTTAAAAACACAGTCGGCATGATGGTTCGCACACTTCCGATTCATGCAAACATTGATGAAGAAGATACCGTTTCGGACTACCTCAAAAAAATACGCAGAAACATAAAGGAAACAGTTGCAAACGATTGGTTTCCGTTTATGAAACTTGCGTCTGACTATGACCTCTCTGCCGACATTATGCTTGCCTATCAGGCTGACATATTCAACACCTTTAAAATAGGCGGTCAGGCTCTAAAATTAAAACTTGTTCCGTTAAAAAGTGCCATTTCAAAATTGAATGTTATGGTATTTGAATCAGAAACAGATTTTGAATTGCGTTTTGAATACAGAAACGATTTGTTCAAAAAGGAAACTATTCGTTCGTTTGCCGACAGCTTTTTAAAGATTGTTGAGCAGTTTCTTAAAAAATCCAAGCTCTGCGAAGTTGAGCTTGTAAACGAAAATCAGCTTGCAGAGCTTGATAACTTCAACAAAACGGAATTTCCGTTTGACGACAGCAAAACCGTTGTTGATTTGTTTGAGGAGCAATGCAAAAAAACTCCCGACAAAACAGCGGTTGTATATAAAGAAAAGAAGTTCACCTACGCTGAAATTGATGAGATTACAGACCGAATTGCAGGTTATGTTCACTCAAAGGGTATCGGTAAAGAAGAGGTTGTTTCAATTCTGATTCCGAGATGCGAATATATGCCGATTGCGTCAATCGGTGTGCTGAAATCGGGAGCGGCATATCAACCGCTTGATCCGTCATATCCGCCCGAAAGACTTCAGTTTATGATTAAGGACGCAAACGCAATGCTTCTTATTGCGGACGAAAATCTGCTTGAGCTTTTGCCCGATTACAGCGGTGATATTCTTCTTACAAAGGATATTCCTAATCTTCCGAAATCAGACACAGTTTTTGCAAAACCCTCACCCGATGATTTGTTTATACTTATCTATACATCGGGTTCAACAGGCACTCCAAAGGGTGCTATGCTTGAACACAAAAATGTTCGTTCATTCTGCGATTTTCATATCAGAAACTCTGACATTGACGAACACAGCGTTGTTTCGGCATATGCAAGCTACGGTTTTGACGCCTGCCTCAGTGAAATGTATCCTGCGCTTATCGGCGGTGCCGAGCTTCACATTATTGAGGAGGACATCAGACTTGACCTTGTAAGGCTGAACAGATATTTTGAAGATAACGGAATCACCCACGCATTTATGACAACACAGGTTGCAAGACAGTTTGCAACCGAAATTGACAACCACTCGCTCAAATATCTTCTTACGGGCGGTGAACGGCTTGTTCCACTTGCACCGCCAAAGAATTTTGAACTCATAAACGGTTACGGTCCGACAGAATGTACGGTTTACATCACAGCACAACCCGTTGACAAACTCTACCACAGAATTCCTGTCGGCAAGGCGCTTGACAATATCAAGCTTTATGTAACAGACAAATACGGCAGGCGGCTCCCGACAGGGGCTTTGGGCGAGCTCTGTGCATCAGGTCAGCAGGTTTCAAGAGGTTATCTTAACCGTCCCGAACAGACTGCAAAAGCATACGAAAAGAACCCGTATTGCAATGAAAAGGGTTACGAAAGGCTTTATCACACAGGCGACATTGTTCGCCTTACAGATGAGGGCAAGATTGACTTTATCGGACGAAATGACGGTCAGGTTAAAATCAGAGGATTCCGCATTGAGCTTTCCGAGGTTGACAAGATTATCCGCAAATATGACGGCATTACAAACACAGCTGTAATCGCAAGAAAGCTTGATGGCGGCGGACAATGCATTAACGCATACATTGTTGCCGACAGAAAAATTGACATTCAAAAGCTCAACGAATTTATTCTTGAACACAAGCCGCCGTATATGGTACCCGCCGCTACGATGCAGATTGACAAAATTCCGCTCAATGTAAACGGCAAGGTTGACAAGCGCAAGCTTCCCGAAATCAAGGCAGAATCTTCAAAAAAGAAAAATTCCGCTCCGAGGGAACTAACATTCCTTGAAAAGAAAATTTCCGCAATTATCGAAAAGATTATCGGACACAGCGATTTTGATATTTCCGAAAATCTCATCAACGCAGGTATGACCTCGCTTTCGGTTATCAAGCTTGCAGTTGAACTCAACAAGGCATTCGGCTTTGAGGCACAGGTTAAAAAGATGATGAAGGGCTGTTCGGTTCTTTCAATTGAGGACGAACTTCAGGAGTTTATGTTCAGCGGTACGGCAAATCAGCAAACTGTCAAAAAAGAAGAAAAGAAAGAACACAAGGCTCTCTATCCCCTTTCAAAAACTCAGCTCGGCGTGTATATTGACTGTATGAAAAATCCGTACAGCACACTTTACAATATTCCGTCAATTCTCACATTTTCAAAATCAGTCGATGCACAAAAGCTTGCCGACTGCGTTGTAAAGGTAATCAAGGCTCACCCATATATTATGACTCACCTTTCACTTGAAAACGATGATATTGAGCAGGCATATGTTGACTCTGCAAAACCGAATGTTCCCGTTGAAAAGCTTACGGAAGAACAGCTTGAAGCCTACAAAAAGGATTTTGTAAAACCGCACAATCTTATGAAAGCACCGCTGTTCAGAATCTCGGTTGCAGAAACCGAAAAGGCGGTATATCTGCTTTCGGATTTCCACCACCTTATCTTTGACGGTGCGTCCGTTGCACTTTTCTTTGAACAGCTTAAAACGCTGTACGAAGGGGGTAATATTGAGCCTGAAAGCTACACCTACTTTGATTATGCAGAAAATGAAATTAAGGCTGAAAGCAGTGATGAATTTAGAAATGCTGAAAAGTTCTTCGACAATATGATGAAAAATTTTGAATCTGCAAGCGAAATCACGGCTGACCTCAGAGGTCACGCAGAGGACGGTGCTCTTGCATCTCAGGCAGTCCCCGTTGATATGGCAAGGGTTGAAAACTTCTGTTCACAGCACGGAATCACTCCAGCCCACCTTTTCCTTGCCGGCACATTCTACGCTGTTTCAAGATTTGTGAACAGCAGAAATGTTTACATCAGCACAATCAGCAACGGCAGAAGCGATATGCGGCTTACAAACTGCTTTGGTATGTTTGTGAAAACTCTTGCGCTCGGCATTGAAATTGAGGACATCACCTCACTTGAATTTGTTGAAAAAAGCAAAGCTGTTTTCACGGATTCAATTGAAAATGAAATTTATCCCTACGCACAGCTTTGTGCAAAATACGGCTATGCACCGAACATTATGTACGAATATCAGCTTGGTGTTGTTGATAACCTTGAAATTGACGGCAAAACCGTTGTCCGTGATTACCTTGAAATGAATACTGCAAAGTTCAAAACAGCCGTTCACATTGAGGATTACAAGGGCAAGCCGAGCGTTGTGGTTCAGTACAATGACGCACTTTACAGCGGTGAGCTTATGAGAACGCTTGCAAAATCCGTTCTCTGCGCTGTTGAACATATTATAGAAAATCCAAACGGCAAAATCAGAAAGGTTTCACTCCTTGACAACGCCGCAGTTGCACAGCTTGAAAGCTTTAAGTCAACCGAAATTGCTCCCGTTAAGACAAAACTTCTTCACAAAATGTTTGAAGAACAGGTTGCAAAAACTCCCGACAGAATTGCACTTTCGGCTTGTGACGGCAAACTGACCTATAAAGAGCTTGACCGTCTTGCAAATATCACGGCAAACTCACTCATTGAAAAAGGTCTTGAAAAGGGCGGAAAGGTTCTTATTCTGCTTGAAAGAACCTCAAAATTCTTCATATCACTTCTCGGTATTCTCAAGGCCGGCGGTGCGTTTATTCCGTCATGTCCCGACTATCCGAAGGAGCGAATCGACAGTATTATTGAGGACAGCGACGCAGACTTTGTAATTACCGAGGGTGAACTGCTTGACGTATATGACCGCACGGTTGATGTTTCAAAACTTCTTTCGGGCAATAATGAAGAAAACCCGAATGTTGATGTACAGCCTGACGACCTTGCGTACCTCATCTACACATCGGGTTCAACAGGCAAGCCAAAGGGCGTTATGCTCCGCCACATCGGCATTGCAAACTACCTTGCATACAGCGACTCAAACATTCAGGTTAAAGAGGTTGTTGACAACTGTCACGCATACGGCTCTGTAACTACAATCAGCTTTGATATGTCGCTAAAGGAAACCATGCTGTCGCTCTGCAACGGTCTTACCCTCGTTTTTGCAAGTGATGAACAGACGGTAAACCCGATGTTACTTGCAGAATTCTTTAACGAAAACAATGTTGATGCATTCAACTCTACACCGTCAAGACTTTTGCAATATATGGAGCTTGACGAATTTGCAGAAGCAATGGCAAACTGCAAGGTTATTCTATCGGGCGGTGAAAAATATCCCGACAAGCTATTAAGGATACTGCGTGAAAAAACGAACGCAACAATAATCAATACCTACGGTCCGACTGAAATCACGGTTTCTTCAAACGCAAAAAATCTTACGAATGCAGACGAAATTTCAATCGGCAGGCCGTTACGCAACTACACGGAATATATCGTTGACTCAGACAACAATCTCCTTCCAATCGGAGTTGTGGGTGAGCTTCTCATTCAGGGATGCGGTGTTGCACTCGGCTACAACAAACTTCCCGAACAGACTGCAAAGGCATTCATCGAATTTAACGGTGAACGCACCTACCGCTCGGGCGACTATGCAAAATGGACAACGAACGGCGATGTTATTATTCTCGGCAGAACCGACAATCAGGTTAAGCTGAGAGGATTAAGAATTGAACTCGGTGAAATTGAAAAGTGTCTGACCGCAGTTGACGGAATCAAGAGCGGAATTGCTCTCATCAGAAAGGTCGGCAAGGCTGACGCAATCTGCGTTTACTATACAGCCGACAGAAAGCTTGAGCCAAATGAAATTAAGTCAGAGCTTGCAAAAACTCTCACAGATTATATGGTTCCGAGCGCTTATGTTCAGCTTGACAAAATGCCTCTCACACCAAACGGCAAGGTCAACACAAAGGTTCTTCCCGAACCTAAAAGCAACAAGAATTGTAATCTCCGCATCAAAGAAAAACATTGAGGTTGCATACAGCGACATTTTTGCAAATCCTACTCCGCAGGCTCTTGCAAAATTTGTGAGCAAGGATAATTCATCCGAAGATGACCTTGAAAATCTTTCGGACTACGATTATACAAATATCAATAAAGTTCTTGAAAAGAATAATATTGACACATTCAAAAACGGTGAGCTTCAAAAACTCGGCAATGTTCTTCTGACAGGCTCTGCCGGCTTCCTCGGAGTACACATTCTCTACGAACTTCTTCACAAGTATAACGGCAAGGTTTACTGCATGATTCGTGACAAAAACAATAATCCTGCCGAAAACAGAATGAACTCAATCTACTATTACTACTTTGAAGAAAGTCTGAAAGAAAGATATCCCGACAGAGTTACCGTTATCAACGGTGATGTTACAAACCGTGAATCATTCGATAAATTTATTGACAAGGACATTAACACGGTCATCAACTGTGCCGCAAATGTTAAGCACTTCTCAAAGGGTACAGACATTGAAGATGTAAACCTTTACGGTACTCTCAATGTGCTTGACTTCTGCAAAAAGGCTAATGCAAGGCTTGTTCATGTGTCAACAATGAGCGTAGGCGGTATGTTTGTGGGCGAACAAGGTTCTGTTGACAAGCTCAAAGAAAATCAACTTTACTTTGGTCAGCATGAGGGTTCAAAGTACACCCTGTCAAAGTTCCTTGCAGAAAGGGCGATTCTTGAAGAGGTTTCAAAGGGCTTTAACGCAAAGATTATGCGTGTAGGCACACTTGCCGCAAGAAACAGCGACGGTGAATATCAGATTAATTTCACCACCAACACATTTATGGGCAGACTCAAATCTACGCTTCTTATCGGCAAATATCCGTATGAGGCAATGGAAATGCCATTTGAGCTTTCTCCGATTGATTTTGTGGCAAAGGCAATTCTTCTGCTTGCACAGGCTCCAAAGGATTGCACCGTGTTCCACCCGTTCAACAACCATACTCTCATTATGGGTGACCTCTACACTGAGATGAACAAAATCGGACTTCATTCACAGGGTGCAGAGTATGAGGAATATATGATTGCACTTGACAAAGCCGAGCAGGATCCCGAAAAAGCAAAGATTCTTTCGAGTATGATTGCATATCAGAACATGGCTCACGGTCAAAAGACATTTACAGTCGGCAAAAGCAACACATATACAATGCAGGTTCTTTACAGAATGGGATTTGTGTGGCCCGTTACCTCGCTTGACTATATGAAACGATTCATCAACGCATTAAGAGGTCTTGGCTTCTTCGATTAATAATACAACATCAAGTCATAATAAAAGGCAAAACAGCGGACATTCCGAATCAATGGATTGTCCGCTGTTTTTATATTCTATAATAACGGCAAGCATAAAAAGCACCGCCCCTGCTCTGCAAAAAAACAGAACAAGGACGGTAAAGTTAAATGCTTGTCAAATTATGCACTTACTGTCAAATTAATAAACAAGATTTAATAATAATCTCTGTCTACATTTTAAATATTCAAAGTCGAAAATAAATATACCTTGGAGTAAAAGAGCGTTTTTGGGGAGTGAAAGGGTTTTTAGAATAAAATCAGCAAAAAATATCGGCTCTGTCCAAACAAAACAGAGCCGTAGTTATGTATTTAATTATGCGGTGAGCATTTTCTTAAATGACTTCGGTAAAATCTTATAAATACCGAAACCGATAAACGCACCCGTTGCATTTAGTATTACATCATCAATGTCAACATTGCGGTACATACTGTGGATTGCAAAACCGAGGAACATTTGTGTAATTTCAATCGTAACAGTAAAAGCAAATGCAAAAACAAACATCTTCCAAAGCTTAGGCTTTTTCATCCACATCATAACAAAAAATCCGAACGGAACAGATAAGAATATATTGCCGAAAATCTGTAAAAATGCCGTTTCACCAAATCCGTTACTTAAAGCTTCCGTAATCATTGCAAACGGAACAAAGTTGTACCAAGTATAGCCGTTTAAATATTCAATCGGGTCACTGGCATACGGTATTGGGAAGAAAACTATGCACACAACGGCTGTTATGTAAGCTATGAAGATACAAACCAAAGCCGTCTTTTTAACACCTTTTTTTAACAAAATGCAGATTACAGCAGCAAAAATTATTGCTATGATTCCAAACATTATAGCAAATTCCTTATCTATCACTGACACCTCTCCTTTTTTGCTTATAAGAATATGGATGATTATATCACAATTTAAAAATATTGTCAATTTTTCTTACTCGATTAAATACCACGCAGAAGCAATGCAACTACGCACTGTGTTATTGACAATACGGTGCTTAAACACTATAATTTATTGTGTAGGAGAAGTGAACCGATAGGAGCAAAAGTGCGGTTTTCAGGAGTGAAATTACTTTGCAAATAAAAAGCAATCTAATGATTGCCTTTTATTTTTGAGCATTAGAGCCAACCGAAGATCCATCTGAAGATAGTACCAAACACTTTTTGCTCCCCCTTTATTCTGTTGTTAAATTCACAATAGCAGATAGAAAGAGCAAAATAAATACAGTCTGGAGCAAGATATTCTATTTTTGGAGTAAGAGGGTGAAGATGTGTTTGCGGCTTTATGTGACGATGATAAATATATAACCGAAGAAATTAAAAAACTGCTTTTGGAATATGCAAAGGATAATCGTATAACTATTGATATTGATGAATTTGAAAGCGGAGAAGAACTTTTAAATTCCGAAAAAAACTACGACATAATTGTGCTTGATTATCAGCTTGGCAGTACAAACGGACTGACCGTTGCAAAAAAACTTAGAAAACGCAATGTGCTGTCCTGCGTAATCTTTTTGACATCTTATCCGCAATTTATGATTGACGCATTTGAGGTGAACACATTCAGGTTTCTTTTAAAGCCGATTGACAAATCAAAATTTTTCAAGGCAATTGACGATTATATAAAAATTGTAGATGCAAATTATCCGATAACCATCATTCAAAATAAAGAATTAAAAAAAATAAACTCCAACGAAATATGTTATATTGAAGCCGACGGAAAGTATTCAAACATTCATTTAAGCGATAAGATTATGCACTGTTCAAAAACACTTGCAGGGGTTACAAAGCTGTTGCCTGCATACTGTTTTGTGAAAACCCACCGTGCTTTTGTGGTAAATCTTCACTATATAAAATCGTATTCTTCCGATACAGTGTATCTGAGCAACGGAGAATCGGCTTTTCTCAGCAAAAATTATCAAAAGTCGTTTCAGACATCATATATGAATTTTCTTAAAAAAAATTATGTGAGGTTATAATTTAATGCTATTTTACAGCTATGCGGAGCTTATAATAGGGCTTGTGGCAATTTTCTATTTTACTTCAAAAATATTCTCTATTACCAAGTACAAACTGTATTTTGTCCTGTCATTGATTTTTATAATTTCAACGGCATCGTTTGCCTGCTTTATAAAAAGCGACCAACGGTATGTAATTCTGCCGGTTTTGCATTTTGTTGCATTGACATTTCTTCCGATTTCACTGGGATACAACAAAAAGATGATGTTGATATTCTCTTCTCTGTTCTTTTCGGGATTAACATTTTTTATCTATACCATATATCAATTATTATGTTCAATTTTACATATAAAATTAACCATTCAAAGTTCTACCGTCTTTGAACTTATTTCAAATCTTATTGTTTTGGAAATATTTGTACTGCTGTCAAGTCCTCTGAAAATCAAGACCAAGCTTGTGGTTGAGTCAATTACCAAACCTACAATAATTATGATTTTGATTTTCCTCTATATCGGCGGTAGTATGGCGACCTTCGGGGCATATTACATAATTCCGTCATCGGATTACAGAACGGCTACACTTAAAATTTTGACAATGATTGTGTCGGTGGTGTTCTCATTTTCAATACCGATTCTTTTGTACAATCAGATTAAAAAGAGCCAGTATATGCATGAAAACGATATCTACGAAAGACAGCTTAACGCACAGATTAATTATTACAAGAGCATTACGACTTCGGGATATGAACTGAGAAAAATCAGGCATGATTATAACGACCTTTCTATCGGATTAAAATCGCTTATCAACAGTCGGAAATATGATGAGGTTCTTCCTCTCCTGCAAAAATATGACAGCGAGATTATAAGCTCATTTCAGATTTTGTACAACACGGGCAATGATCTGACTGATGCGATTTTAAGCGATAAGCAGAAAAATGCAGATGAAAATATTAAAATCACATTTGAGGGTTCGCTTGCAAATGTGCCTGCCGACAACCTTGAAATCTGCGTTTTATTTAACAATATGATTGACATTGCGTTTGAAAATGTAAAGGAATTTTGCGGTGACGGAAAACAAATTATCGCCTTAAAAGCAGAAACAAGGGCTGGATTTCTCTTTTGCTGCATAAGCTTTCCGATTGAGAATGAAATAAAAAAGGCACAGAACAATGTTCTGTACCACAGCTTTGCGTATAAAACTTTGAAAAATCTTGCCGAAAAAAAACGGCGGTAAAATTGAAACAAGCCTGTCGGATAACAGACTTGCAATAACCACGGGTTGGGTAATTAATAATTTCAGTTAATTCTTTTCGGGAATTTTTGAATAAACTTTTTAACATCAGTCTTTTCAATTTTGAGAAGGCTGATTTTTTTGTCTATGCCACCCGCATAACCCGTAAGGTTTCCGTTTGTCCCGACAACACGGTGACACGGCACGATTATCGAAATCGGATTGTGACCCACAGCACCACCGACCGCCTGTGCGGACATCTTAGCAACGCCACGCTGTTTTGCCAAAATTTTTGCAATTTCGCCGTAGGCCATAACTGAGCCGTAGGGAATTGTCAGGAGAATATCCCACACAGCCTTGCTAAATTCTGAGCCGTTAAGCGAAAGTTTGGGCATAAAATCGGGTTCGTTGCCCGAAAAATATATGTCAAGCCACTTTTTTGTCTGTTCAAAAACAGGCATGGTTTTATCCTCAGTTTCACCTTTTACGGTTGACGCAAAGTACTTTTGTCCATCAAACCACAAACCGCAAAGGCTCTCACCGTCAGATGCCATAGTTATATTGCCAATCGGAGAATTGTAATAATCGTTAAAAAACATAATCTCACCCACCTAATTGTACCGTTAAAAGCAGTTTTTGGCAAGAAAAAATCGGCACGAAAATCGTGCCGACTTTGGTTACAGATTCATTTCTGAAAGTTCTTTTGCGGTTGCATCAACAAGTTTTTCACACTTTTTTGTGTTTTCGCCGATCATTCCGCCAACGCTGAAAAGCCCGCCTGTGATTGAATCCAATGCCGCATTTTTCGCTACATTGTCCATACCCGCCTGAGTGGACTTTTGAATTGAGAATTTCTGCGTTTCCTTGCCGAAACCGCTCTTCATAATCCACACCTGATTCTGACTGTCGAGAGCGGGAAATGTTATTATGGTAGCCATTCCATGCTTTGTAAGTGACGGAGTTCCTGCCGTAAACTCTTTGTCTTTGATTGCATCAAAAAAGCTCTCAATCGTATAAGAATTTTGTGTCTTAATGTTTTTGGTTTTAACTCCGAATGCCATAGTAACTTCCTTTCAGATTAGTTAGCACCCCAGACATTTCCGTTTTTGTCCGTGAATTTGCCTGTAAGAACCATAATAAAATCAACAAGCCAACCGATACCGAAAACACCGCAAGTTAAAAGCCAGATGATACCTGTTCCGATTTTGCCTGTCATAAATCTGTGAACACCGAGTTCACCGAGAAAAAATGTGATTAGTACCGCCGCTGTTTTGCTCATTTGTAAGCACTCCTTTAAATTTATTTGTTGAGTACACTATACAGAATAAAAATTATAAATGCAACAATTTGGCAGTAAGGTCAGTTTTTCGGCAAGAAAGTCATAAAATCACAAAGGACATTGCCAAATGACAATGCCCTCTGCGAATGAGTTAAAATGAATAAACCTGTTATCTGTTTTGAATTGCAATTTTTCTGTAGGTATCGAACTTAACCCACTTTGCAAAGAAATCCGCATCGTTGATGCTTTTAAGATTTGAATACTCGGAAAGAAACTGCTGAATTTTTTCGTTGCTGTCGGCAAGAACCTCGAAGCCTCTGCCGTTTACAACAGGAACACCGCCGTAGCTGTACTCCGATGTCGGAACGATATCGGTAATCTTACGGTCACGAACCTTTACGGCAACGCTGTCACGAAGAACTATAATATCAAAGCTGTCGGGATACTTGTAGCTTTCGCCCTCAACAGGGATTGTGTCCCCCTTTGTATAGGTTTCCTTGACAGGCTGATATTTGAGAACATTAAGGCTTGAAGTGTCGTAGAAAAACTCTTCAAAGATATCACCTCTTGCCTCAAGTGAGCCGAGTACGAATGACGCCTTTTTTGCATCATCGGCTTTTTCTTCAACCGAATCAACAACACCGCAGGCTGATGTCATATTTGACACACGGTCAATCAAAATAAGCTCACCGAGTGTTTTATGCTTTGAGAAAAGGTCAACCGCAATCGGCTCTGCAAGCAGAATTGTGCAGACTGCGATTCCGTTCTTTGTGAGTGAATCGGCAGGAATATGCTCGCCTGTGTTCACATCAACAGCGTACTTGATTTCGGAAACGATACCCGAAATAGTCTTTGTTCCGAGCTTTACAAGATAATCCTTGCCGGCTGTAAGCTGTTCGTCATCCATCCAGAGAATTGACGCTGTAAGCTCCTGATAGGACGCAAGATTTGTGTCCTTTGTAATTACACAGCCACGGGATACATCAACTTCCTTGTCAAGTGTGATTGTAACGGGCTGTCCCTTGAAAGCAGTTTTAACATCCTTATCTGTCATAAGGATCTGCTTTACATGGGCCTTTTCACTGCTCGGGAGTGTTACGATTTCATCGCCTACGCTGATACTGCCCGACTCAATCCTGTCTCTTATACACATCTCCGAGCCCACGAGACTGCAGCTA
>ENA-OZGB01000944-OZGB01000944.1-human-gut-metagenome-genome-assembly--contig:-NODE-944-length-15113-cov-5.628769_pt1 | contig 15113 bp, 14 predicted proteins | sample MGYA00245113_ERZ653651 | MGnify/ENA primary metagenome ERZ653651 (study PRJEB26926, sample SAMN06165095) | human gut metagenome | biome: ENVO:00009003; feature: ENVO:2100002; material: ENVO:00002003... | reverse complement strand
GAGATTAGCTGCAGTCTCGTGGGCTCGGAGATGTGTATAAGAGACAGCCCCTACACGGGGCGGCTGGGTGTCCTCTCGGCAGAAGATAAGCGCCAGGTCCATGCCGCGCTGGCCCTCGTGGGGGCCGAGGCGCTGGCGGGCCGGGACTTCAACCGCATCAGCGACGGCCAGCGCCAGCGCGTCCTGCTGGCTCGGGCCATCTGCCAGCAGCCGGAGCTGATATTATTGGACGAACCTACGTCTTTCCTCGACATCAAGGGCAAGGCCGAATTGCTGGCCATCCTGAAAAGCCTCGCCCGGGACAAGAAGATGGCCGTCATCCTCAGCCTCCACGAGCTGGAGCTGGCGCAGAAAGTTTCCGACAAGGTCGTCTGCGTCTCGGCGGCGGGCGTCTCGGACGTCATGACGCCGGAAAAGGCCTTTGCCCGGGAAAACATCTGCAAAATTTATACTCTGACCGATGAGCAGTACACATTCCTCTACGGCGAAGAAAAAGCGCCGGAGGAAAAGCGCCCGCTCTTTGAGCACTACGTCCGCAGCGGCCAGAAGCTCCTGCGCTGCGGCTATACCACCGGCACCTGTGCGGCGCTGGGCGCGGCGGGCGCGGCACGGTTGCTGCTTACCGGCCGCACACCCGAGACGGTGGCCCTCCGCACCCCGAAGGGCATCGTGGTGGAGGTAGAGCCCATCTTCTGCCGCCTGTCCGGCGAGGGGGCTGAGTGCGCCATCCGGAAGGACGGCGGCGACGATGTGGACGTGACCACCGGTCTGCCGGTCATCGCCAGTGTCGCCCTCCGGCCCGAGCTGTCCGGCGAGGTGCGCATCCACGGCGGTGAGGGCGTGGGCCGGGTAACAAAGCCCGGTCTCGACCAGCCTGTGGGCGAAGCTGCCATCAACCACGTCCCCCGGGCCATGATAAAGGAAGCGCTGGAAAAAGAGGCCGAATCTGCCGGGTACGCGGGCGGCTTTGACGTCACCATCTCCATCGAGGGCGGGGCCGAAACGGCGAAGCGCACCTTCAACCCCCATATGGGCGTGGAAGGGGGCCTCAGCGTCCTCGGCACCAGCGGCATCGTCGAGCCCATGAGCCAGCAGGCCATCCTCGACACCATCCAGCTGGAAATGGGGCAGGCGGCGCTTCGGGCCGGAAGCCCCCGGCGGCTCATCCTTGCCCCGGGCAACTACGGCCTCGACTATCTCCACGAGAAGATGCCCGCCCTAAAGAATATCCCGGTGGTCAAGACCTCGAACTTCATCGGGGATACGATGGATATGGCGGCGGCATCCCACTTCGAAGAGGTGGTGCTGGTGGGCCACATCGGCAAGCTGGTCAAACTGGCGGGCGGCGTCATGAACACCCACTCCCGCACAGCCGACTGCCGCACCGAGCTGCTCTGCGCCCACGCCGCCCTCTGCGGTGCATCCCGGGACGTCTGCGCGGCCCTGATGAACGCGGCCACCACCGACGCCTGCATGGAGATCTTAGACAAAGCAGAGATGAGAGAGCCGGTGCTGTCCAGTCTGCTGGACGCCATCCAGCTCCACCTCGACCGCCGCGCCGCCGGGGCGTTCCGGGTGGGCGCGGTGCTCTTCTCGAACCAATACGGCCCGCTGGGCCAGACCAGAACTGCAAAGGAGCTGCTGGACGAATGGAAAAACGGATAGGCACTTTTTACGGCGTCAGCGTCGGCCCGGGCGACCCGGAGCTCATGACCCTGCAGGCTGTCCGCCGCCTCGAAAACTGTCCGGTCATCGCCGCGCCCCAGACCCCAAAGGGCGGGATGCTGGCGCTGGACATCGCAAAAGGTGCGATGGAGCTGAGCGGCAAGACCATCCTGCCGCTGCGCTTCGCCATGAGTCTTGACCCGGCGGTGCAGAAAGCCGCCCACATCGAGGCGGCCCGGGCCGTGAAAGAATATCTCGACGCCGGGCAGGATGTCGCCATGCTCAACCTCGGCGACGTGTCCGTCTACGCCACCTTCGGCTACTTGCAGGAGATCTTGGAGGCCGAGGGCTGCAAGACCGTGATGCTCCCCGGCGTGACGAGCTTCTGCGCCGCTGCGGCCCGGCTGGGCCAGTCCCTGACGGGCGGCATGGAGCAGCCGCTGACCATCGCCCCGGGGCGCTGCGCCGCTGAGGTGCTGGCCGCACCGGGCGCGAAAGTGCTGATGAAATCGGGCCGTCAGCTGCCCGAGACGCTGGCCGCGCTGGCCGACGCCGGGCTTCTGAGCCGGAGCGCGATGGTCTGTAACTGCGGCCTGCCGAACGAGGAGGTCTGGCCCGGCCTGGCCGATTATGACCCGGCCCGGTCGGCGGGCTATTTCGCAACGATTTTGGTGAAGGAGGGGTAAGATATGGTCCATTTTGTAGGAGCCGGGCCGGGCGCGCCCGACCTCATCACCCGGCGGGGCGCGGCCCTGCTGGCCGATGCCGACTGCATCATCTACGCGGGCAGTCTCGTCAACCCGGCCCTGCTGGGGCTGGCGAAGCCCGGCTGTGCCATCTATAACAGCGCCGAGATGACGCTGGAACAGGTGCTGGACACCATCCGTGCCGCCGAAAAGGCCGGAGGCACCACGATCCGCCTCCACACCGGCGACCCCTGCCTCTACGGGGCCATCCGGGAGCAGATGGACGCACTGGATGCTGACGGCATCCCTTATGACGACACCCCGGGCGTGTCCAGCTTCTGCGGCGCGGCGGCGGCGCTCTGTGCCGAGTACACCCTGCCCAACGTCAGCCAGACCGTCATCATCACCCGGATGGAGGGCCGCACTCCTGTCCCTGAGGCCGAACAGCTGGAAAAGCTGGCCGCTCACGGGGCTACTATGGTCATCTTCCTCTCCATCGGGCTGGTGGACAAAGTCCAGCAGGCCCTTCTCGAGAGCGGCGGCTACCGCCCCGATACCCCTGCCGCTGTGGTCTATAAGGCCACCTGGCCCGAGCAGAAGGTGGTGCGCTGCACCGTCTCCACACTGGCCGAGGAGACCCGCAAAAACGGCATCACAAAGACCGCCCTCATCGTCGTAGGCGACTTTCTGGGCGAAAACTACGAGCGCAGCAAGCTCTATGACCCCGCCTTTACCACCGAGTTCCGGCAGGGGACGGAGGCCGGGCAGTGAGCCGGGCATATCTGGCCTTTACGGCAAAGGGCGAGGCGCTGGCCCGTCGGCTGGCGGAAGCTCTGCCCGGCAGCGTGAGCCGCTGCGGCGGAGACGTGACCCTGAAAGGCTGGACGGCGGAGCATTTTGCACAGGACGAGGCCCTGATTTTTGTGGGGGCTGTGGGCATCGCGGTGCGGGCCATCGCGCCCCACTGCAGGAGCAAGGCCGCTGACCCGGCGGTGGTGGTCGTGGACGAGGGCGGGAACTTCGCCGTGCCGCTCCTGTCGGGCCATCTGGGCGGTGCCAACGCGCTGGCCCGGGCGCTGGCAAAAGCGTGCGGCGCGGTGCCGGTCATCACGACGGCCACCGACGTCAACGGCCTCTTCGCCGTGGACCTCTGGGCCAAGGCCCAGAACTGCGCTGTCCTTGAACCGGAGTGCATCAAGCGCGTCAGCGGCGCCCTGCTGGCCGGGCAGACTGTCCGGTACTGGTCGCCGTGGCCGGTGGCGGGGGAGACCCCCGCCGGAGTGAAAAAGGCTGATGCACCCGAAGCCGCCGACTTCGCCCTGACCCTCACGCCGCAGGGCGAGGCGCTCCACCTCGTCCCCCGCATCGGGGTGCTGGGGGTGGGGTGCCGCTGCGGCACGACGGCCCAGCAGCTGGAAGAAGCCTTCGCGGCGTTCTGTGCCGCGTCCGACCTCAGCCCGGCGGCGGTCTGCGCCGCCGCCAGCATCGACCTGAAAAAAGATGAGTCGGGGCTTGCAAAGTTCTGCAAAGCCCACGGCTGGCCCATCACGTTCTATCCGGCCGACGAGCTGAGGGCCGTGCCGGGACAGTTCACCCCGTCGGCCTTTGTGGCAAGTGTCACCGGCGTGGACAACGTCTGTGAGCGCTCGGCGGTAAAAGCCTCGGGCGGGATGCTCCTTCTGCCCAAAACGGCAGGCGGCGGCGTGACGCTGGCGCTGGCCGTCCGCCCCTTTGCACCCGATTGGAGGACAGAGCAATGAGTGAGAGTAAAAAGACCGTGTTCGTCGTGGGGCTTGGCCCCGGCGGCGGACAGTTTCTGACCGTGCAGGCGCAGAGCGCCTTGCAGCAGGCCGAGGTGTTGTGCGGCTATACGGTCTACATCGACCTTGTGCGCCCCCTCTACCCGGAAAAAGAGTGCTACGCCACCGGCATGACCCGGGAGATCGACCGCTGCCGCTGGGCGCTGGATACCGCCCGGGCGGGCCGGGACGTGGCGCTGGTCTGCTCCGGCGACGCCGGGGTCTACGGCATGGCCAGCCCGCTGCTGGAGCTGGCCGAAGAGTACCCGGATGTCAATGTGGAGGTCGTCCCCGGCCTGACCGCCGCCCTCAGCGGCGGAGCGGTGCTGGGTGCGCCGCTGGCCCACGATTTCTGCGTCATCTCGCTGTCGGACCGTCTCACCCCGTGGGAGGTCATCGAAAAGCGGCTGGTCTGCGCCGCCCAGGGCGATTTCGCACTGGCGCTGTACAATCCCTCGTCCAAGGGCCGCCCGGACTATCTGCGCCGGGCCGTGGACGTCCTGCTGGCGAACGGCAAAGCCCCGGACATCCTCTGCGGTTCTGTGCGGAACATTGGCCGGGAAGGGCAGGAAAAGCACATCCTGCCTCTCAGCCAGCTCCGGGACACCGAGGTGGATATGTTCACCACCGTCTTTGTGGGCAACGCCGCCACCCGCGCGCTGAGCGGGCGGATGGTCACGCCGAGGGGGTACCGCCGATGAACGTCGTCATTTTCAGCGGCACCACCGAGGGGCGGGAGCTTTCCCGCCAGCTGGCGGCGCTGGGCATCGAAGTCACCGTCAGTGTGGCCACCCCGCTGGGGCAGGAAGAGCAGGGGAGCACCCCCGGCGTCACCGTCCGGTGCGGGCGGCTCCTGCCCGATGAGATGGCCACGCTCTTGGGGGATGCCGCCCTCTGCATCGACGCCACCCACCCCTACGCGGTGGAGGCGACCAAAAACATCAAAGCAGCGGCAGAGAAGGCCGGGGTAGGATACCTCCGCCTGCTGCGCCCGGCCAGTCCGTTGCCGGAAAACTGTCTCGTCTTTGAGAGCGCAAAGCAGGCAGCCGAGGCGCTGGCCGCAAAAGAGGGCAACCTTCTATTGGCCACCGGGGCCAAGGAGCTGGCGCAGTTTGCGGCCATCCCGCCCGAGCGGCTCTACCCCCGCGTCCTGCCCACGCTGGAAAGCATCGCGGCCTGCGAGGCGGCGAATATCCCCCACCGCAACATCATCGCCATGCAGGGCCCCTTCAGCTTTGCCCTCAATCAGGCCATGATGGAGCAGTTCCATATCCGCTGGCTCGTCACAAAGGACGGCGGCGCAGCCGGAGGCTTCGACGAAAAAGCCGCCGCTGCCTCTGCTGCCGGGGCGCAGCTGGTGGTCATCCGCCGCCCGTCCGAGCAGGGCGAGACGGCTTCCGAGGTGCTGAAACGCTGCAAGGAGATGATAAGATGAACGTGACACTCATCGGCATGGGCTCCGGCCAGCCGGAGAACCTGACCCTTCAGGGCCTGGCCGCACTGCGGCAGGCCGACCTCATCCTGGGCGCACGGCGTCTGCTGGCAGTTCTGCCTGCCGGCTGTACCGAGAACCGCGCCGCCGCCTACCGCCCCGACGAGGTGGCAGAGCTGCTGCAGACTTCCGGCGCAGAGAACGCCGTGCTGGTCTACAGCGGCGACACCGGCTTTTACTCCGGCGCGTCTGCCATGATGGAAAAGCTGGAGGCCCTCGGCGTCCGCGCCCGGGTGCTGCCCGGCCTTTCCAGCATCCAGCTGCTGGCGGCGGCGCTGGGCCGTCCGTGGCAGGGGTGGAACCTTGTTTCGGCCCATGGCCGCACCTGTGACCCGGTGGCCGAGTGTATGCAGGGCAGACCCACCTTCTTCCTCACCGGCGGCAGCGAAGACCCCGCCACCCTCTGCGCCCAGCTGGCGGCAGAGGGCTTCGGGGACGTGCAGGCTGTTGTGGGCCAGTGCCTCGGCACGCCGGAAGAGAAAATCTTCCGCGGCAGCGTCAAAGAGCTGGCCGCAGGCCGCTTCAACAGCCTGAGCGTCCTTCTCGTGGAGGCGGCGGAGGTGCTGCCCCGTCGCGCCCCGGGCCTGCCGGACGAAGCCTTCGAGCGGGGTGACGTTCCCATGACCAAGCAGGAAGTCCGGGCCGCTGTGCTGGCGAAGCTGGCCGTCCGCCCGGAAGACATCCTGTGGGACGTGGGGGCCGGGACGGGCAGCGTCAGCGTGGAGCTGGCATTGGCCGCGCCCCGAGGCCGGGTCTACGCAGTGGAGTGCAGGCCGGAGGGCTGTGCGCTCATCAAAGCCAACCGCGAAAAATTCAGGACCCGGAACCTCGTCCTCGTGGAGGGGCTTGCCCCCGCCGCGCTTTCGGACCTGCCCGCGCCGGACGCTGTTTTCATCGGCGGCAGCAAGGGCAGCCTTGCCGCCATCGTGGACGCCGCGCTGGATAAGAACCCCGACGCCCGCATCTGCGTGTCGGCCATCGCCCTTGAGAGCCTTTCGGCGGCGGTGGCCGCGCTGACGGCCAAAGGCCGGACCGTGCAGGTGAGCCAGATCGCCGTCAGCCGGGCCAGGGCCGTGGGCGGACTGCACCTCATGATGGCCCAGAACCCCATCTACCTCATCACAGGAGAATGACATGATACAGTTTCTGCTGGCGGCGCCCCGCTCGGGCAGCGGCAAGACCACCATGACCTGCGCCCTGCTCATGGCGCTGAAGCGGCGGGGCTGTGCGCCCTGCGCCTTCAAGAGCGGGCCGGACTACATCGACCCCATGTTCCACCGGGCCGTGCTGGGGGTGGAGAGCCGCAACCTCGACCTCTTTTTTTCTGCGCCCGAGACGGTGCGCACCCTCTACGCGAAGGGGGCCGCCGGCCACGGTGCGGCGGTGTGCGAGGGGGCTATGGGCTTTTACGACGGCCTCGGGGGCGTCAGCGACAGGGCCAGTGCGTGGCATCTGGCCGACACACTGGATCTGCCGGTGCTGCTAGTGGTGGAGCCAAAGGGTCAGAGCCTGACGCTGGCCGCAGAGTTGAACGGGCTCGTAAACTTCCGCACTCCCAGTCACATCGCAGGCATCCTGCTGAACAACTGCACGGCACGGATGCACGCTCTGCTGGCCCCGATGCTGGAAGAAGAGACGGGTCTGCCGGTGCTGGGCTTTCTGCCGAAACTCCCGGAGGCCGTCATCGGTTCCCGCCATCTGGGCCTCTACACGGCGGCGGAAGTGGAAAATTTACAGCAGAAGCTGGCCCTTCTGGCCGACGCGGTGGAGGAGCACATCGACTGGCCCCGCCTGCTGGCCCTCTGCGAAAAGGAGCCGCCCGTCCTGCCGGTGCAGCCGGAGACGCCTCCGGCCCGCGTCCGCATCGCCGTGGCGCAGGACGAGGCGTTCTGCTTCGCCTACGCTGAGACGCTGGAAGCCTTCCGGGACGCCGGGGCAGAGGTGGTCTTTTTCAGCCCCCTCCGCGACACGGCTCTGCCGGAAAACATCGGCGGGCTGTATCTGCCCGGCGGCTACCCGGAACTTCACGCAAGAGAATTGAGTGAAAATACCTCGCTTCTGCGCGAGATAAAGCAAAAAATCGAGTCCGGTCTGCCCACAGCGGCCGAGTGCGGAGGCTTCCTCTATCTGGGGCAGAGCCTCACGGACGCCGAGGGGCAGAGCTGGCCGATGGTGGGCGTTCTGCCGGGCGAAGCAAAAGATGCTGGACGTCTCGTCCGTTTCGGCTACGCCGCGCTGAGCGCAGACTCGGACAGTATGCTCTTCCGGGCCGGGGAGAGCTTTCCCATCCACGAATTCCACCATTGGGATTCCACCGTCAACGGCGTGGCTCTCGCGGCAAAAAAGCCGGTGGGCGGCGCAGAGTGGCGGTGCGGATCTGTAAACGAGCATTTCTATGCGGGCTTCCCGCATTTGTACTGGGCGGGTACGCCCCTGCCGCAGCGCTTTGCCGCCGCGGCTGAAAATTACAGGAGAGACCATGACTGAGAAAGAACTCGCCGCCCTCTGTGCGGCCGTCACGCCGCCGGACGAAGCCGCCCGGGCGGCGGCGCACGCCCACTGGGCCAGCCTTGCAAAGCCGCTGGGCGGGCTGGGTGGATTGGAAACGACCATCGAGGACGCCGCCGCCCTCACCGGCAGCGCAAAGCTGGATATTTCCCGCCGGGCGGTGCTGGTGCTCTGCGCCGATAACGGTGTGGTGGCCCAGGGCGTCAGCCAGACCGACAGCAGCGTGACCCGCGCCGTGGCTGAGAACCTCGCCGCCCGCCGCACCAGCGTCTGCCGGATGGCACAGACCGCCCGGTGCGATGTGGTGCCGGTGGATATGGGCATCGCGGGCGACCCGGTCCCGGGCGTCCTCGACTGCCGCATCGCCCCCGGCACAGCGGATTTCACCCTCGGCCCGGCCATGAGCCGGGAGCAGGCCGTGGAGGCCATCGGCAGGGGCATCCGGCTGGTGCAGGAGCAGAAGAAAGCGGGCGTCGGCCTGCTGGCCACCGGTGAGATGGGCATCGGAAACACCACGACGTCCAGCGCCGTGGCCGCTGTGCTGCTGGGCCAGCCCGTCGAAGTGATGACAGGCCGGGGCGCGGGCCTTTCGGACGAGGGACTTGCCCGGAAGTTAGACGCTATCCATCGCGGCATCGCAAAAAATCAGCCCGATTCTGCCGACGCGCTGGACGTGCTGGCAAAGCTGGGCGGCTTCGACATCGCCGGACTCTGCGGCGTCTTCCTCGGCGGTGCACTGGAAGGTGTGCCGGTGCTGGCCGACGGTTTCATCAGCTGTGTGGCGGCGCTCTGCGCTGTCCGGTTCTGCCCGGCAGCGGCCAAGGCTGTTTTTGCAAGCCACTGCTCCACCGAGCCGGCCGCAAAGCTGGTGCTGAACGATCTGAACAAAAAAGCCCTCATCACGGCGGGCCTGCATCTGGGCGAAGGCACCGGCGCGGTGGCCGCCATCCCGCTGTGGGACATGGCGCTGGCCGTCTACAATGGCTGTTATTCCTTTGAAGAGGGCGGCATCGAAGCCTACACGCCGCAGGGGGGTGCGGGATGCTGACGCTGGTGCTCGGCGGCGCGGCCAGCGGCAAAAGCGCCTACGCCGAGAGCCTTGTGCTCAAGACCGGCCTGCCCCGCTATTACCTCGCCACCATGCAGGTCTGGGATGCCGAGTGCGCCGCCCGGGTGGAAAAGCACCGGAAAATGCGGGCGCAAAAGCAGTTCGAAACGCTGGAATGCCCGCTCCACCTCGACCGTCTGGCTCTGCCCGGCCGGGGGACCGTCCTGCTGGAAGACCTCGGCAACCTCGTCGCCAACGAGCTTTACAGCCCCGGCGGGGCAGGAAAGCACACCGCCGAGGCCGTTTTGGCCGGGCTGGAACGCCTCGCCGCCGGGTGTGATAACCTTATCGTCGTATCGAACGAGGTGTTCAGCGGCGGTGCCGACTACGCAGGCGACACCGACCAGTATCTGCTGGCGCTGGCGCAGGTGAACAACGCCTTCGCCGCCCGGGCGGACAACGTCTGCCGGGTGGTCTGCGGCCTGCCGGTGTACTACAAAGGGGGAGAAAAGCTGTGACTGTTTTGCAGACCATCGCGGTGGCCTTTGCGATGTTTTCGGCCCTGCCGGTGCCGCAGTTCGAGTGGAACGAAAAAAATATGCGGTACGCCATGTGTGCCTTCCCCCTCATCGGGCTGGTGTGCGGCGGGCTGTGGTGTCTCTGCGGCGTCCTGCCCCTGCCGGAGCTGGCCCGGGCGGCGGCGTTCTGCCTCGTGCCGGTGGCCGTCACCGGCGGCATCCATCTCGACGGCTATGCCGACACCTCAGACGCCCTCTCGAGCTACGGCGACCGGGAAAAAAAGCTTGAGATCCTGAAAGACTCCCACTGTGGGGCCTTCGCTGTCATCCGGCTGTGCTGCTACTTTGTGGCTTACTTCGGCCTCTGCGGCAGCGTACGGTTCACGCCCCGGGCGGGCCTGTGCTGGACGCTGGCGCTGGTGCTGGAGCGGGCGCTGTCGGGCTTTGCCGTGGCGGCGTTCCCGCTGGCGAAGGACACCGGCCTCGCCCATACTTTTGCCACAGCGGCCGACAAGCAGACCGTCCGCCGCTTCCTCTGCGGCCTGTCGGCTCTGCTCATCCTGGCGCTGACGGCGCTGGGCGGCGGCGGGCTGGCGGCGGCGGCGCTTCTGGCGCTGTGGCGCTATTATTTCGTGGCAAAAAAGCAGTTTGGCGGCATCACCGGCGACCTGGCCGGGTGGTTTTTACAGCGGGCCGAGCTGTGGATGCTGGCGGCGCTGGCCGTCAGCCAGTGGGGAGGAGTGCTGTAAATGATGTTCATCACAGGGCCGCTCTACAGCGGCAAGCGCACCTTTGCGCGGAACTTCCGGGGCAGCGTCATCGCCGATGTGCAGGACGCCGCCGCCGAGACTCAGACCCCGGAACAGCTCGAAACGCTGGCCCGGGAGCTGGCGGAATATGATATTGTCATCGCCACCGAGGTCGGCGGCGGTGTTGTCCCGATGGATGCTGAGGAGCGCGCCGGGCGGGAGGCCGCCGGACGGCTGGCCTGCCTGCTGGCAGAGCGTGCCGACTGCGTGGTGCAGATGTTCTGCGGCATCCCGACGGTATTGAAAGGAGAATTACCCCAATGTTGATCTATCTGCTGCGTCACGGCCTGACCGAATACAACGCCCAGAAGCGCTACCAGGGCCAGCGCGACATCCCGCTCTCGGCGGAGGGCCTGAGCCAGCTGCGCCGGGCCGACATCGACCCGAAGGTGGTCTATATCACCCCGCTGCAGCGGACGGCCCAGACGGCCCGGGTGCTCTTCCCGGAGGCAGAGCTCGTGGTCGTGAAGGACCTGCAGGAGATGTGCTTCGGCAGCTTCGAGGGCAAAAACTACGTTGAGATGGAGCACGACGCCGATTATCAGGCGTGGGTGCAGGCCAACTGCGAGAGCAAATGCCCCGACGGTGAGCGGAAGGACGACTTCTCGAACCGCATCTGCAATGCCTTCTCTGCTCTGGTGGACAAGGCGCTGGCCGACGGCGAAGAGCTGCTGGTCATCCTGGCTCACGGCGGCACCCAGATGGCGGCGATGGAGCGGTACGCCCTGCCCAGGCGCGGTTATTATGCGTGGTGCGGCCCCAACGCGGGCGGCTATGTGCTGGATGCCGCCGACTGGGCCGAGAAGCGCCAGCTTCACCTCGTGAAGACCGTGCAGTACACGAAAGACGCGGAGGCCGGCGTATGATGACCGTCTGGGCTGTGCTGGGAGGCTTCGAGCTGGATGCCATTTTCGGCGACCCGGCATGGCTGCCCCACCCGGTGGTGTACATGGGCAAAGCCATCTCCCGGCTGGAGAAATTCCTCCGCGCCCGCCTGCCCAAAACGCCTCAGGGCGAGCTGCTGGGCGGCGCGGTGCTGGCGTTCTGCCTGCCGGTAGGAACGCTGCTGTTCACGGGCCTTGTCTGCTGGGGCGCGGCGATGCTTCACCCCCTGCTGGGGCTTGCCGTCCAGATGTTCTGGTGCGGGCAGGCGCTGGCCGCAAAGGGACTGGTGCAGGAGAGCACGAATGTCTATGCCGAGCTGAAAAAAGGCAGCCTGCCCGCCGCCCGAAAGGCCGTGAGCCGCATCGTAGGCCGTGACACGGAAGCGCTGACTGCTGAGGGCGTGACCAAAGCGGCGGTGGAGACGGTGGCCGAGAACGCCAGCGACGGCGTCATTGCGCCTTTGCTTTATATGCTGCTGGGCGGTGCGCCGCTGGCCCTGACCTACAAGGCCATCAACACCATGGACAGTATGCTGGGCTACAAAAACGAAAAATATCTCTACTTTGGCCGTGCCGCCGCAAAACTGGACGATGTGGCGAACTATATCCCGAGCCGTCTGGCGGCGCTGCTCTGGATCATGGCGGCGGCGTTCACCCGCAATGACGCCAAGGGCGCGTGGCGTATCTGGCGGCGGGACCGCCGCAATCACGCCAGCCCCAACAGCGCCCAGACTGAGAGCGCCTGCGCCGGTGCGCTGGGCGTCCAGCTGGCCGGGCCGGCCTATTATTTCGGGGAATATTATCCAAAGCCCACCATCGGCGATCCGCTGCGGCCCATCGAACCGGAGGATATTCTGCGGGCAGATCGGATGATGTATGTAGCCAGCGGGTTTGCGCTGGCGTTTGGATGTGCGATACGGGGGTTCTTGGGATGAAACAACTGGTCCACGGCGGTGACTGGATGGGCTACCGCGAACGCTTTGGCCGCGACGCGCTGGATTTTTCGGCGAACGTCAGTCCACTCGGTCTGCCTGAAGGGGTGGCGCAGGCCATCCGGGACGCTCTGCCTCTGGCTGACCGCTACCCCGACCCCCTCTGCCGTACCCTGCGGGCGGCGCTGAGCCGGGCCGAGGGTGTGCCGCAGGAGCATATCCTCTGCGGCAACGGTGCGGCGGACCTCATCTTCCGGCTGGTCTGGGCCGTAAAGCCCCATAAGGCGCTGGTGACAGCCCCGACTTTTGCCGAGTACGCCTCTGCATTGGATACGGTGGGGTGCGAAGTGAAACGCTTCTTCCTCGATAAAGCGAATGATTTCGCCCCGACGGACGCCCTCGTGGACGCCGTGGACGAGAGCATCGACATGGTGTTCCTCTGCCAGCCGAACAATCCGACGGGGCAGCTGGCCTCACCCGAACTGGTGACAAAGCTGCTGCGCCGGTGCGGGGAGTGCCACACGATTTTTGCCGTAGATGAGTGCTTTCTGGACTTTCTGCCCGACGCCGACGGGTGGACTGCGAAGCCTCTGCTGGAAAGTGGAAACCTCGTCATCCTGAAAGCTTTCACCAAGCTCTACGGCATGGCCGGCGTCCGGCTGGGTTACTGCCTCTGCGGCGACGAAGCGCTTCTGGAAAAAATGCAGACAGCGGGCCAGCCGTGGGCCGTGTCCAGTCTGGCGCAGGCGGCAGGCGTCGCGGCCCTGAAAGAAACCGCTTATGTGGACGAGGTGCGCGTGCTCATCGCCCGGCAGCGGCCCGTTCTGACGGCGGGCCTGCGGGCGCTGGGTCTGCGGGTCATCGATGGAAAGGCGAACTATCTGCTCTTCCGCGCGCCCGCCGACCTGAACGAGAGGCTTCGCCCGCTGGGAACACAGGTGCGCAGCTGCGCGAATTATCCGGGCCTCGGGCCGGAGTGGTACCGCACGGCGGTGCGCACGGCCCCCGAGAACGCCCGGCTGCTGGAACTTATGAAAGAGGTGCTGGGATGAGCAGGGCAAAATGCATCATGGTGCAGGGTACGATGAGCGGTGCAGGCAAAAGTCTGCTCTGCGCGGCGCTCTGCCGCATTTTTGCGCAGGACGGCCTGCGCGCCGTGCCGTTCAAGAGCCAGAACATGGCTCTGAACAGCTTCGTCACCAAAGACGGCCTCGAGATGGGCCGGGCGCAGGTGGTGCAGGCGCAGGCCGCCGGTGTCGAGCCGGACGTGCGGATGAACCCCATCCTCCTGAAGCCCAGCAGTGACGTGGGCAGTCAGGTCATCGTCAACGGCGAGGTGCGGGGCCAGATGAAAGCGTCGGAGTATTTCCGCACGAAACGGCAGCTGGTGCCGGACATCCTGAAGGCATATGACAGCCTCGCCGAGGAGGCTGACGTCATTGTCATCGAGGGCGCGGGCAGCCCGGCGGAAATCAACCTCAAGAGCGAGGACATCGTGAACATGGGCCTCGCCGAAATGGTGGACGCGCCGGTGCTTCTGGTGGGCGACATCGACCGGGGCGGCGTGTTCGCCCAGCTATACGGCACGGTGGAGCTGCTGGAAGAAAAAGAACGCCGGCGCATCAAGGGACTCGTCATCAATAAATTCCGTGGAGACGTAGAAATTCTGCGCCCCGGCCTTTCGATGCTGGAAGAAAAGACCCATCTGCCCGTGGTGGGCGTCGTACCGTACCTGAAGGTGGACATCGAGGACGAGGACTCCCTGAGCCAGCGCCTCGAGATGCGGGACGGCAAAAAGCCGCTGGATGCGGCGATCATCCGTCTGCCGCATCTGTCCAATTTTACGGACTTCATGCCGCTGGAACAGCACCCGTTGCTGGGTGTGCGGTATGTTTCGAACGCTCATGAGCTGGGCGCACCCGACCTCATCCTGCTGCCGGGCACGAAAAACACGGTGGACGACCTGCTCTGGCTGCGGCAGTGCGGGCTGGAAACGGCTCTGCTCAAGCTGGCCGCGAAAGGCACGCCGGTGCTGGGCGTCTGCGGCGGCTACCAGATGCTGGGCCAGACCCTCGACGACCCCACCGGCAGCGAGAGCGGCCGACCGCAGACTCTGCGGGGGCTGGGTCTGCTGCCCACCCGGACCGTGTTCAGCGAGCAGAAGCGCCGCGCACAGGTCAAAGCGACCGTTGCCGCCGCCCCCTTTGCGGGTGCAGAGCTGGAAGGCTACGAGATACACACCGGCGTGACCGAGGCTGAGGGCGAACCCTTCGCCCACTACCCCGACGGAGGCCGGGAAGGCTGTGTGCAGGGCAATGTGTTCGGCACCTACCTCCACGGTCTGTTCGACACTGGCACGCTGACCGAGGCGCTGGCGGGCTGGCTCTGCCGCCGGAAGGGCATCGGCCCCTCCGACGCGGCCCTCATCCCGATGGAAGAGTACCGCCGCCAGCAGTTCGACATCCTGGCCGACGGTGTGCGCGGGGCGCTGGATATGGACGCGGTGTATGCCGCGATGGGAATGGAGAAGCGCTGAATGGAACAGGGACTTTTGCATCTGTACTGGGGCGACGGAAAGGGGAAGACCACCGCCGCTATGGGTCTTGCGCTCCGTGCGCTGGGGTCCGGGAAGCGGGTGGTCATCGTCCAGTTTTTGAAGGGCGGGAACAGCGGCGAGATACCGCTTCTGGCCCAGCTTGGCGCGGAGATCTACCGGGGCAAGGCCTGTCTCTTATACACATCTCCGAGCCCACGAGACTGCAGCTAATCTCG
>ENA-OZGB01000928-OZGB01000928.1-human-gut-metagenome-genome-assembly--contig:-NODE-928-length-15227-cov-4.535658_pt1 | contig 15227 bp, 11 predicted proteins | sample MGYA00245113_ERZ653651 | MGnify/ENA primary metagenome ERZ653651 (study PRJEB26926, sample SAMN06165095) | human gut metagenome | biome: ENVO:00009003; feature: ENVO:2100002; material: ENVO:00002003... | reverse complement strand
AGCCTGATGAGACTGGCCTGCGGATTCTGAAATACGAAACCGGAACGGAGCTGCCTCTTTCTGGCGCACGGTTTGAGGTCATCGGCCCCGATGGTGACAGCATTGGCAGCTTCGTCACCGACAGCAACGGCGAGATCTTCATCCCCCTGCTGAAAACCGGCAACTACACCGTCATTGAGCGGGAGGCCCCCCAGCACTACTTGATCAGCAAGGAGCCTGCGCAGAATGTCACGGTGGTATATGACAAGATTGCGGAAGTCACCTACTTTAACGATCCCTACGGCAGTCTCCGCATCGAGAAGAAGTCCAACACGGGTATGAACCTGCCCGGTGCCGTTATTACCATTGAGCATATCGAAAGTGGGCAGACCTACACCGCCACCACCAACTCCGCAGGCTGCGCTATTTTCACCGAAATCAAGCCTGGAGCCTACCGGGTTCAGGAAAAGACAGCCCCGGTTGGCTGGAAGCTGGACGATACCATCTACACCACCACGGTAGTTGCTGGTGAAACCACCACGCTGCCGATTATCAATGAGGAACTTCCCGGCCTGCGCATTGTCAAGTACGACCGTAAAAACTATGTGGCCATGCCCGGAGTGACCTTCGAGGTATTCCGTGATGAAGTAAGCCTGGGTAAATTCCGCACGGACGCATTTGGTGAGATCCTGCTGACTGACCTGGAACCCGGAACCTACCGGGCCGTTGAGGTGGATACCGGCAATGATGGCTATATTCTGGACACCACCCCCCAGTCGGTGGAACTGAAGGCCGGTGACGGCATTAAGGAGCTGACCTTCTTTAATGACATGAAACCCGGCATGAAGCTCATTAAGGTGGATTCCGCCGATCCGTCCAAGGTCATTCCCAATGCGGTATTTGAAATCAAATCTGTGGCAGGCGACTACGGCCCGGAGGAGTTTACCACCGATGAAAACGGCGAGATCGACCTGTCCCACCTGCCCGCTGGAGCCTATGTGGTAACGGAGAAGTCCTGCCCCGGCTACATCATCGACGAAGCCCAGCGCATTATCCAGCTTGATCCCAACGAGGACGCCCAGTTCGTCTTTACCAACTCCATCAAGCCGTCCTTCCAGCTGATTAAGCTCAGCGCCGACGGCTCCCGGCTGGCTGGCGTCACCTTCTGCATTGCCAAAATCGAGGATGGAAGCCACTACCTTGACCGTACCACCAATTCCCAGGGCGAGATCCTGATTGCGGATCTGGAGCCGGGTGTCTACTCCGTCAAGGAAACCGCTACGGTGGCCGACCACATCTTAGATCCCACCGAATACCATGTCGAGCTATTCCCCGGCCAGACCTCTACCATTACCATTCAGAATGACAAGCGGCCCAATCTGACCATCCGCAAGACCGACAAGGACACCGGCGAACCCATCCCCGGCGTCACCTTCACCCTGCGCTATGCGGATGGCCCCACCATCACCACTGAACCCACCGGCGAGGACGGCACCGTGACCATTGAGAACCTGCTGCCCGGTGTCTATACCGTCACCGAGCAGAGTGTGCCGGAGGGCTACATCCTGGATACCACCCCCCAGCAGGTGACGTTGGAGCCGAACCGGGACGCCACGGTGCAGTTCCAGAACTACAAGCGGCCCACACTGACCATCCACAAGGTGGACATCAACGGCAACGCCCTGACCGGGGCTATCTTTGAGGTCAAGACCAAGGCAGGCGTGAAGATCGGGGACTTCCCCGTAGGCCCGGACGGTTCCATTACCGTTGAGAATATCCATCTGGAGGAGGGCTACTACATTGTCACCGAAATCCAGGCCCCGGACGGCTACATTCTGGATTCCACCCCTCACGAGGTCTATCTGCGGCCCGGTAAAACCACCGAGATCTCCATTGAAAACGAAAAGAAACCGGGCCTGACCATCAAGAAGATTGATTCTGTCACCGGCAACCCTCTGAAGGGGGCAAAGTTTGAGCTTTGGGTAGCCAAGGACAACACCGAGGACGGCACCTATCAGAAGCTGGAACAGAACTTCTACTACACCGACGAAAACGGCGAGATCTACCTGGATAAGCTGGACACCGGCTGGTACAAGGTGGTGGAGGTTGATCCGCCCACCGGCTATGCCCTCCGTGACCCCTCTGAACAGACCATTTATGTGGACAACGACAAGGCTGTGGAGCTGATTTTTGAAAACACGCCCCTCAGCGCCCTGGTGGTCTGGAAGTTCGATTCCGTCACCGGCGAGGCCCTGGAAGGCGCTGTGTTCCAGGTGCGCTACCTGGGCGGCACCTCCGGCAGCGGCGGCACCGTGATCGGCACCTATAAGACCAGCGCCAACGGCAGCTTTACCGTCACCGGCCTGGAGGCGGGCACCTACATCGTGGAGGAGCTGGCCAGTCCCAATGGCCATGTCATTGACACCGCACCCCAGACCGTGTTTGTTTCCGGCAAGGAGCAGGACGTGGTACAACTGTACTTCGGAAACTCCCCCAAGGGAAGCCTGCTGATCAAGAAGATCGACAGCGAAACCCACGAACCCCTTAGCGATGTGGAGTTCATGGTCACCACCGCCGACGGAACCGTGGTGGGCGACGCCAACGGCAAGTTTGTCACTGACAGCGCCGGTACGATTTTGATTGAGGGGATCGACCCCGGTACTACCCTGGTGGTCAAGGAAACCAGAGCCAAGACCGGCTATGAGCTGGACGATACCCCCCAGACCGCCACCATCAAGGCGGGGCAGACCGTTACCCTGGAGTTCCGTAATACTCCCCAGGGCTGCCTCCTCATTACCAAGGTGGACAGCGTAACTCGTAAGCCTCTGTCCGGTGTGCAGTTCAAAATCGCCGGGTGCAACGGCTGCGAGTATCCCGCTGGCACCTATACCACCGACGCCAACGGCCAGATCAAGCTGAGCCACATCCCCGCTGGCTGCTACTCCATTACGGAAACCAAGGCCGCAGAGGGTTATCTGCTCAACGGCACCGCCCAAACTGTCAAGGTGGAGAGTGGAAGCTGCAAGGAAGTCACCATTGCCAATGAGCCGCTAGGCGGGCTGGTCATTAAGAAGTTGGACAGCGTAACCAAGGAACCGCTCAGCGAAGTGATTTTCAAAGTGACCACCACGGACGGAGCCGCTGTGGGCAGTTCTAATGGAGAGTTCCGCACCGATGAGAATGGGTATATCACCATCCCCGACCTGGAGCCGGGTGGCTATGTGGTTCAGGAGGTCAAGACCAAGGACGGCTACCTGCTGGACAACACCCCCAAGACCGTCCAAATCAAAGATCACCAGACCTACACTCTGGAGTTCTTCAATCAGCCTGTGGGCGGGCTTGTCATCAAGAAGATGGACAGCGTAACCAAGGAGCCGCTGAGCGAGGTGATCTTCAAAGTAACCACCACGGACGGAGCCGTAGTCGGCACATCCAATGGTGAGTTCCGCACCGATGAAAACGGTTATATCTCCATCCCCGACCTGGAACCGGGCGGCTATGTGGTGCAGGAGGTCAAGACCAAGGACGGCTACCTGCTGGACAACACCCCCAAGACCATCCAAATCAAGGATCATCAGACCTATACCCTGGAGTTCTTTAACCAGCCCAAGGGCAATCTTATCATCAATAAGCTGGATTCCGTTACCAAGGCTCCCCTGGAGGGCGTGGAGTTTGAGCTGACCTACTCCGACGGCTCCTATGTAGACGCAGAGGGAGGCACCCTCTCCAGCAAGGGCCTCTATACCACCGATGCCAACGGCCAGATCATCCTGTCCGGGCTGACCGGCACCATTGTAGTGACGGAAACCAAGACCATCGAGGGCTACACCATCCACGAGGAAACCCGTACCCAGACGGTGGTTATCAATCCCAATGACACCCAGGAGCTGACCTTCTACAATGACCCCATCGGGGGTGTGGAGATCATCAAGGTGGACGAGGCAGACAAGACCGTGCGGCTGGCCAACGCTACTTTTGAGATCCGCAAGATGGATGACGCTCTGGTGGATACCGTGACCACTGACAAGTATGGCCGGGTGTTCCTGGCCCTGGAGGACGGGGCCTATTATGCGGTGGAGATCGAGGCCCCGGAGGACTATAAGCTGGATGATACCCCCCACTACTTCGAGGTGGTGGACGGCAAGACCAGCAAGCTGACCGTGACCAACAAAGCCTTCTCCGGTATCCTCATTCACAAGACTGACAGCAGCACCGGCAAGGGCATCTACGGCGTAACCTTCCTGCTGTATGACGCCAACAATAACCCCGTGGGCCAGTACACCAGCGACAACCAGGGCTACGTCTACATTGAGCATATCGAAACCGGGCGCTATTACCTCCGGGAGCTGGAGAACGAGGGGTACATCCTGGACACCCAGCGCAAGACGGTCTATGTGAAGTCCGGCGAGACAACCCTGGTGGAGTGGCAGAACACCCCCATCATGGGGCAGATCCAGATCATCAAGAAGTCGGCAGACGATAACCCCATCAACGCCCTGCCCGCCGGGACGCTGCTGGAGGGCGCTGTATTTGAAGTCTACGACAAGGCCGGTAATGTGGTGGACACCATTGTATCCGACTACAACGGCAGAGCGGTGTCCAAGCTCCTGCCCCTGGGCCGCTATACCATCCGTGAGGTACAGGCCCCCGACTATTATTCCATCAATCCCACCGTCCTGACCGCATACCTGGATTATGAGGGCCAGATCGTGACCTTTGAGGTGGAGGACAACAGCGTGTCCACCGGCGTATCCATCAAAAAGACCGGCTATGCCGAGGTCATGCCCAACCAGCCTATCCGGTACACCATCACCGGCATTGGCAACACCTCCACCGTGCCGCTCTCCTCGTTCTACTGGAGAGACACGCTGCCCGGTCAGGTGTCGCTCTCCAAGGTAGTTACCGGCACCTACAACCAGCAGCTCTCCTACAAGATCGTCTATAAGACCAATCTGAAGGACAGCTATCAGACCCTGGCGGACAGCCTCTCCACCACCAAGAACTATGTGCTGGAAGCCAGCCCTGCGGCCCTGGGCCTTGCCTCCAACGAGCGTGTCACTGAGATCATGTTCGTGTTCGGCACCGTCAAGGGCGGCTTTGGTCAGGTGGAAACCGCCTACATCCACGGCAATGTGGTGGGTGGCCTTGCCAACGGCTCCAGCATTGTCAATGTGGCTGACGTAGGCGGCGTCTACAACGGCCAGTGGATTCAGGCCGTGAGCCGCTGGGTGACCAAGGTTTACGCCAAGACCATCACGACCCTGCCCAAGACTGGGCATTAAGCCGTGAAGCGCAGTCAGAATTTCCGCAGTGCCGCCCCTTTGTGGGCGGCACTGTCCATTCTGGTGGTCTGGGCGGCTCTGCTGATTGCCACCGCCTATGAAGATGGCATGAACCTGTTTACCCTGACGGAACGGCTCTCCGGGCAGTTCGCCCATCCGTTTTCTATCCAGTGGAAGCCGCATTCCATGAAGGTTGTGCTGATCTGTCTGGTGTGTTACTGCTGTGGCATTGGTCTGTACTATACCTCCAGGGAGAATCGCAGACCTGGAGAGGAATACGGCTCCGCCAAATGGGGCGACCCCAAAGCCCTCTGCATGAAGTACATGGACGCCAAAAATCCACTGTCCAATGTAATCCTGACCAGAAACGTCTCTATCAGCTTCAACAGCTACAAGCACCGGCGCAACCTCAACATTGTTGTGGTGGGCGGCTCCGGCTCCGGCAAGACCCGCTTTGTGGCCAAGCCGTGGCTTTACAGCGCAAACTGCTCCTACATCGTCACAGATCCCAAGGGAGAGCTGCTGCGCTCCTCTGGGAACCTGCTCAAAGAAAAGGGATATGAGATCGTGGTGTTTAACCTGATCGACCCCAGCCAGTCGGACGGCTATAACCCCTTCGCCTATATCCGCAACGAGGCCGACGTACTGAAGCTGATGGACAATCTGATCCGAAATACCACGCCCAAGAATGCAAATAACTCTGACCCCTTCTGGGAAAAAGCGGAAATTGCGCTGGATTCTGCCCTGATGCTCTATCTGCTCCATGAGGCTCCGCCTTATGAGCAAAACCTTGAAATGATTACCTACCTGCTGACCTGTGCGCAGGTACGAGAGGAGGATGACCAGTTCCAAAGCCCTCTGGATCAACTGTTCCTGGAGCTGGAATATGAGAAACCAGACCACATTGCAGTCCACCAGTACAAGATTTTTAAGCAGGCCGCCGGCAAAACGGCAAAGACCATTCTGGTATCAGCGGCTGTGCGTCTGGCGGCATTGGCCATGCCGCAGTTTGCCGCCATGACCTTCCGGGACGATATGGACTTCGGCTCTCTCGGAGAACGCAAGAGAGCCATTTTTTGTGTCATTCCCGTGGCGGACGGCAGCATGAACTACCTTGTGGGTATGCTCTACACCCAATGCTTTCAGGAGCTGTACCGGGTAGCGGACGAGAAGTACAGTGGCAAACTGCCCATCCCCGTGCGTGTTATTCAGGATGAATGGGCAAACGTAGCTCAGCCGGACAGCTACCCCAAAATTCTGGCCACTTGCCGCAGCTATAATATCAGCCTCAATATCATTGTCCAGAACATCGCTCAAATCAAAAACATTTACGAAAAGGAATGGGAGAGTATCATCGGCAACTGTGATACGCTCCTGTTTTTGGGCGGCGGCAATGAGCCGACCTCCCTGGAGTTTATGAGCAAGCTGCTGGGCAAGGAGACGCTGGATACCCGCACCCGTGGCCTGACCCGTGGGCACAGCGGCTCCAGCTCCACCAACTATCAGCAGGCGGGCCGTGAGCTGATGATGCAGGAGGAAATTCGTTTGATGGATACCGACGATTCTATTCTGCTGATCCGGGGTGAGCGGCCTGTGCTGGACAAAAAATACGACCTCATGAAGCACCCCAATATCAAGCTGACCGAGGACGGAGGCACAGCACCCTATGTCCATAAGAGCCTGCCCACCAGATTTGAGGTATCCGACCTACCCTATGATTTTCGTTCTCTGGACGATTATCAATTTGAAACGATGGAGGAATCTGAACATGAAAATCCAGATGAAGAAGAATGAGCAGTCCAACACGCTGAACCGCCGTGCCAGACGGCGCTACTTTACCGGGGCCTTGACTGTGCTGGCCCTGTCTCTCTGTACGGTGCCTGCCATGGCTGTCGGTACTGACCCGCTGAGCATCGTCAACAGCCTGTCCGACTTCATTTTCAACATCATCAAGGCCATCGGCGTTATCATCCTGGGCTGGGGCGTTGTCCAGGTGGGCATGAGCATCCAGTCCCATGACGCCAGCCAGCGTACCCAGGGTTTCCTCTGCCTGTTTGGTGGGCTGATGATCGCCTTCGCCAAGGAGATCCTGACCACCATCGGCGCTATCTAAGCGAAAAAGCAGCCGGTCTGCCATTGCTGACAGACCGGCTGCGCTTAAATATGCTCCGGTATATTCCGACGATTGTAGAGGATGCGGCGCACTTCCATTATATCTCCGATCACAACGTAAAAAATGACATAGTTTTTCACGTAGATCCGGTAGTACGGGTATTGCCGCTCCTTTGCCGAGTGATACGGCTCAAACGCTTCCGCACAGGTTGTGCGCTCTCGAATAGCCTCCTGAACGGCATCCACTAACTGGTCAGCCGCTATGGGGTTCTTCAAACGATACGCAATATAGTCCACAATGCCTGATAGGTCATCTTCAAATAATGGCAAAAACCGCAGCTTATAGTGCTTTCCGTTCATGGAGCCGACTCCTCACTCTGCCAAACACTTCTTCCTCTGTATAGCGGACGGTATCTGCTGCCGCAGCCCGGTCAGCTTCATCCAGGCGCAGCTCCATTTCATCGGTCAAAGCGGCATACTGCTCCAGACTGAGTACCACCATGGAGCCGTAGCCGTTTTTGGTCAAATAAACCGGCTGACCACCCTTGACCGTTTCCTCAATCTCGCTGAATTTGTTGCGCAGATCGGAAACCGGACGAATATCCAACATAGAAAAGCCCCCTTTCTGATATGGCTATATTTTATCATAATTACGCCAAATCAACAAGTATCCAAAATATGAAATCTGGAGGTGAATCACTTTGGACAACTGGGTTGTAGGCAACCTACAAAACGCTTTTACCACATGGAACACCAAAATGGAAGAAATGTGGGGCCTACTGACACAATCCCCGGAAACCTTCAAAGGCGGCACGATCTGGAGCACCATTGTCACCATCAATGGCGGGATGCAGGCCATCGGCTACGGTCTGCTGGTGCTCTTTTTCGCCATCAGCCTCTTTCGCAGCGCCGCCAGCTTCCGGGACTTCCAGCGGCCAGAGTATGTGGTGCGCCACCTGATCCAATTTGTATTGGCGAAGGTGGCCATTACCTACGGCTTGGATTTTCTGACGAAAATCTTTGCAGTGTGCAACGGCATTGTGGCGACCGCAGCGGGCAGCGTGGGCGGTGCTGACGGGGCCTCTATCACTATGCCTACCGAAATCATAGACGCAATCAACAATGTAGGATTTTGGGATAGTATTCCTTTGTGGCTGGTCACGCTGCTGGGCAGTCTCTTTGTAACGGTACTGGCCTTTATTATGATCCTCACGGTCTATGGACGTTTTTTCAAGCTCTATATGTACGCAGCTCTTTCGCCCATTGCCCTTTCCTCCTTTGCGGGGGAAAGTACTTCCTTTATCGGCAAGTCCTTTCTCAAAAGCTACATTGGTGTCTGTATGGAGGGGGCTGTGGTAGTGCTGGCCTGCATCATCTTTACTGCCTATGCTTCTAGCGGAACCCCTGTTATTGACGCAGAGGCATCCGTCGTAACTCAGGTCTGGGCCTATCTGGGTGAAACCATCTTCAATCTTCTGGTGCTGGTTGGACTTGTGAAAGCCGCCGACCGCATCGCCAAAGAGATGTTTGGAGTGTGATCTATGGAAATCAAAATCAACAAGGAAATCCTGACCTATCAGGAAACCATCTTCTTCGGCCTGACCATGCGGCAGTTTTTCTGCTCCGCCCTGGCGGTTGGAACCGCCCTGGGGCTGTATATGCTGCTCAGCAAGTTTATGGGCCGGGAATCGGTGAGCTGGATCTGTATTCTGGGGGCGGCTCCCTTTGCGGTGGCTGGCTTTTTCCAGTATAACGGCATGAAGCTGGAGAAATTCGCCTGGGTGTGGTTCAAGTCCTGCTTCCTGCTGTCCAATCACCGTGTTTGGAAGTCTGAAAACAGCTATATCCCTAAACCTATGCAACAGGAGGGAAAGAAGAAATGATTAAACCCTTTAAGGGGAAAAACCCCAACAACGAAAAGTTTTTCATCCCCCGCAGCGTCCAGCAGTCTATCCCCATCAAGAAAGTGCATAAAGATGGCATTTTTGAAGTCGCCGGTCTTTACTCCAAGACCTGGCGCTTTTTTGACGTCAATTATGCGGTGGCTGGGCCGGAAAAGAAGGAGGCGTTGTTTCTCAGCTACTGCGCTTTCCTCAACTCTCTGCCGGTACGGGCGCTGGTAAAGATCACCCTGTTCAACCGCACCATGAATCAGCAGGAGTTCAGCCGCAACCTGCTGATGAAGATGGCTGGCGACGGCAAGGATCGCTACCGGGTGGAGTACAACGACATCCTCACAGACAATGCGGCCAGCAGCAACAATCTTACCCAGGAGAAGTATATCACCATTTCGGTGGAGCGAAAGAACATCGAGGAGGCCCGTGCCTTCTTCAATCGTGTGGGCACAGAACTGAGCACCTACCTGTCCCGCATGGACGTCATCGTGCGGGATACCAACGTGGTGGAGCGTATGCGCCTGTTCCATGACTTCTTCCGTCCCAATGACCCGGACTTTTACTTCGACCTCAACCGCATCGCTCACCGGGGCAACGACTTCCGGGACGCCATTGCCCCGGATTGCATGACCTTCTATAAAGACCACTATGAGATGGGAGATCAGGTGGGCCGTGTCCTGTTTCTCCGGGATTATGCCAGTTTCATTAAGGATGAGATGATTACGGAGCTGAGTGACCTGCCCCGGAACATGATGATCTCCATCAACCTTCTGCCCATTCCCACCGATGAAGTGGTGAAGGAGATCCAGCGGCGGATTATGGCCATTGAATCGGACGTAGGCCGCTTCACCCAGCGTCAGAACTCCCTCAACAACTTCAACGCCACCATCCCGTATCACCTGGAGCAAAGCCGCCTTCAGACCCGTGAACTGATGGACGATGTGACCACCCGTGACCAGGGCCTGATGCTGGGACAGGTGACGATCACCCATTTGGCCGACACGTTGGAGCAGTTGGATCAGGATACCGAAACGCTGGTTTCCATCGGGCAGGGCCGTGGCTGTCAGATTTCCACCCTCAAATACCAGCAGGAGGACGGCCTCAACACCGTGCTGCCCTATGGCCTCCAGCGGGTGGATGCCATGCGCAGCCTGACCACCGAGAGCACCGCTGTCCTCATGCCCTTCAAGGCCCAGGAGATCCAGGACAAGGGCGGCGTCTATTATGGCGTCAATGCTGTCTCCCGCAATCTGATTATCTGTAACCGGGCTAATCTCCTCAACGGCAACGGCTTTTTCTTCGGCGTACCCGGCTCCGGCAAGTCCATGGCGGCAAAGCAGGAGCTGACGTCGCTGATCCTTGGCACAGACCACGACGTGATCGTGGTAGACCCGGAGCGAGAGTACGGCTCCCTGGTTCGGGCGCTTAGCGGCGAGGTTATTACCATCTCGGCCTCCAGTGACCAGTGCAGCTACATCAACGCCCTGGACTTGTCGGCGGAGTATGGCGACGGAAAGAATCCCCTGGTACTGAAAAGCGAGTTCATTATGTCTCTGTGCGAGCAGCTTGTAGGGAATCAGGAAATTGGGGCCAAAGAAAAGTCTATCATTGACCGTTGTACGGCCAACATTTACCGGGACTACATCAAGGATTTCAAAGGCGAGCCTCCCACACTGAAGGATTTGTACCGTGACCTGATGATGCAGAAAGAGCCTGCCGCCCACGATATTGCCCTGGCCCTGGAGCTGTTCACCACCGGAACCCTCAATGTGTTCGCCCACCAGACCAACGTCAACTCCAACAACCGCCTGCTTTGCTTTGACATTCATGATCTGGGTGAAAATCTCAAGCCGGTGGGCCTGCTGGTCATGCTGGACGCTATTTTCAACCGTGTCATCCGCAACCGGCAGCAGGGCCGGTACACCCACGTCTATATTGACGAGATCTACCTGTTCTTTTCCAAGGGCACCGGGAGGGGCCAGAGCAGCATCAATCAGTACAGCAGCGAATTCCTCTACAAGTGCTGGAAGCGGTTCAGGAAGTACGGGGCCATGCTGACTGGCATCACCCAGAATGTGGAGGAGTGTCTGCGATCCGAAACGGCGAAACTCATGTTTGCCAACAGTGAATTCCTCCTGATGTTCAACCAGGCCGCATCCGACCGGATGGAGTTGGTCAAGCTGCTGGGCACCTCGGATACCCAGATGGATCATGTCAACAACGCCCCTGCCGGTCATGGCCTGATTAAAGTGGGTGGGGCCATTGTTCCCTTCATCAACGACTTCCCCAAGGATACGGAGCTGTATCGTCTGATGAGCACCCGTCCGGGCGAGGGATAAGCCATGGCCGACATCAAGACGAAAGGCTCCGAAAAGCCGAAAGTGAAAAACTCCAGCGTTGTCCCCAAAGAAGCCGCATCCATCATCAAGGAAAAATACCAGGAGCAGCAGGAGCGCAACGCACCGGGCCAGAAAGACCCGGTGCGTTATGCTACCGATAAAGTTGAGAGCGGCGGCAAGCGGGCGGCGAGAACCGCAGGCGACGCCATCAAGCAGAAGGCCAAAAAGGAATTTGTCAAGCAGCGTCAGCAGAAAAGAGCGCAAAGCAGAGATACCGAGCCGGAGCAATGCCAGCCGCAGAGCGACCCTCAGACCCAGCCGTCTGAGCAGACTCCATTTACGGAGCCTGCTTCTCCTGCGTCCAACGAGGCCGGTCAAGCAGCCGAAGAAAACATCCCTGCCTCAACCCAACCAGCATCACCACCTGACCCCTCTCTGGAAACGCACATGGCTGATGCCCATAGCCAAGGAGAGATAGCGGCTCCCTCTCAATACTATGGGCGGAACTTATCCACAGAATCCACCCATTTTTCCACAACAGATTGTACCAACTCAGACGCAAAAGCACAAAATGGTGGAGGTCGGCAGAACTCTCAAAGCAGGCAGCAGCCCCAAGACAGACAAAAGGCGCAAGGCAGGCAGCAGGCGCAAAGCAGGCAGCAAGCCCAAGGCAGGCAACCGGCCCAAGGCAGGCAGCAGGCTCAAGGCAGACAAAAGGCCATCAAGGATGCACAAAAGTCAAAGGCCCGGAAGGATGAACAGCAGAAATTCAGCACACGGGATCAGGCCCACCGGATAGAATCCAGCCAGCAGAAATCCCACGGTGGGGCGGAGCCGTCTGCCGCCCACCTGAATGGTGAGAAGGCCAGCTCTGGTACAAAACGTTTGGGAAGTAGCTCCCAAGCAGCTCAGCGCAGGATAGGTGGAGCGACACCCAATGCACCTGCCGCAAAAGAAGGCGGCTCCAGGATGTTGGGTAAGAAGTCCGCAGGTAAAGCCACTAATGTACCCAAGATGGATGGGAACCGCCCCAAATTGGGATCGGTTCGTCAAAAGAGGAAGCTGGCCATTAAAAACGGCAGGATTGTCCAAAGACAGGTTTCTCCGGCGCAGCAGGCAAAGGCCCTGGCCCGCCGGAGGGCGCAGAAAGAGATGGTCAAGAAGGCCGGTCAGCGGACAAAGCAGGCTGCGACCAAGGCTGGAAAAGCCACGATACGATTTGCCCAGGCAGTCGGACGGGTAGCCCTGGCTGCAATCAAAGGCGTTCTGGCCGCAGGCGGAGGTGTGATCCTGCTGATCATGCTCCTCTGCCTGATTCTTGTGGCTGCTATTGCGGCGTCCCCTTTCGGTATTTTCTTTGCGGGGGGTGGCAGTCAGGACGGTGTACCCGTATCGGTTGCCGTAGCCCAGGTCAACTATTCCTACAACGAAACTCTGGAGGAATTGCAGACAGCGGAGAGCTATGACGATGTTGTGATGGAGGGAACCGGAGCGGACTGGGTTGACGTACTTGCTGTCTTTGCGGTCAAGGTTGCGGGCAGCAATGAGACAGATGCCACAGACGTAGTAACCCTGGACGAAAACCGGATCGACCGGCTGGAGGCCGTCTTTTGGGATATGAATGCCGTTTCCCATGAAGTGGAGACAATCGACCACCCGGAGAGCAGCGAAGGAGCCGATGATGGATACACAGAGCGCATCCTAAAGATCACCATTACCGGAAAAACAGCGGAGGAAATGGCTGCGGAGTACGGCTTCACAGACCAACAGCTTGAAATGCTTCAGGAGCTGCTGGAGGAACGGGAGATGCTGGCGGACTTGATTGGAAGTCTGATGAACATAACCGCCGATGCAAAGGAGGTTCTATTGAACCTGCCGGAGGATCTGTCCCCAGAGCGAGAGGCGGTCATCCGTGCGGCCTGTTCCTTGGTAGGCAAAGTCAATTACTTCTGGGGTGGCAAAAGCCTCGTCCTGGGCTGGGACAGCCGCTGGGGACGGCTCACAGAGGTTACGGCGGCAGGCAGCAGTACCTCGGGCACCTACCGGCCCTACGGCCTGGACTGCTCCGGGTTCGTGGACTGGGTGTTCTACAACGCCACGGACGGCGAGTACATCATTGGCCATGGCGGCGGCGCTATGGCGCAGCACGGCTACTGTACCAGCATTTCTTGGGCAGAGGCGCAAATTGGTGATCTGGTCTTTTACCCGGAGGATACCCATGTCGGGATCGTCTGCGGCTGGGACGAGAGCGGAAATATTTTGATCGTCCACTGTGCTTTCAGCGCCAACAATGTAGTCATCACCGGCCAGGAGGGATTTACCACCATCGGCAGGCCAGTCTTTTATGGAGGTGCATGATGGAACTATTGGAACGATTAGCACAGCAAAAGAATTGCACCTACATCTCTGATTTAAGGTTTCTCCCAAAATCTGACCGGCATTTCCCCCAGCTCAAGGAAGTTGATATTACTGCCTACTCAGAGCGGGAGTGGAAAGAGGCGGCTTGGTATATCCTTTACCGCAGATGCAGGAACGGAGAACAGGCACGGCGACTTTTGATTGGATAGGCGACCAGGGGCAGCGGCTTACCGCTGCCCTTGGTTTATATTATGTTGGAGGGATAGTATGGAAACAAGCGGGAAAAAGATAAGATTTTTTAGAAAGCGCAACGGTCTAACTCTAAAGCGTCTTGGTGAGTTGCTTGGCTTTTCTTCTGAAACCGCAGAAGTGCGGATATATCAATATGAATCCGGTTTAAGGACACCACGCCCAACCGTATTAGAGAAAATCTCCGGTATTTTGGATGTATCCACTGGAGCATTGACCGTTCCCAGCATGGAGAATGCCAATAGCATCATGCACATTCTATTCGCACTGGAAGATGAGGTGGGCTTAGAAATTTATAATGACCACGGCACTATTGCTCTACGCTTCAAAGAACCTAAGAAAAAATTGGAACAGGAACTTTCCAGACTTTTGCTGGATTGGAGTGCCATGTACTTTATGACAGAGCAGGGACGTCTTGAACGCTGTGACTACGATGCATGGAGGTATCAACTTGGACATAGAGGGTAGTAGGATTAGCACATAGTTATCAGAGGGTGAGCCATCCCGTCAACAATCAATTATAAGTGACTGGCGTGGTTCTTAAAAACACTATAAGCCATATTTTTTGATCAGATATTCAAAAAACTGCCGACATTCATAGACCGCATTTTCAGGTAGCTTTTTGGTGGAAAGAGCTTTTGGAAGGATCAAACCCAATTTTCGTTTATCTGTCTTACGGAAAACAACACGTTCGCTTTCCAAATGCAGAGCTTTAATTTTGAAGCCTTGGCTCAGCCAAGAGACAGCAATGGGATAGTCCGGATTGGACTGCCGAAGCACATGGAAAGGGAAATTCTCTGTATGCCACATGGGCGAGGTTTGGCCAGGGCTGTCATCGTACCAAAACGCTTCATAAAAATATGCCTCCCAGTCAAGCCGCATCCCCAGTATGTACTCGATCTCCCGAAAGGTTAATGTAAAGACGTTTTTTTCGCAAGTGCGGAAATGCTCTGTCAGCTCCAGGTCTGTCTCTTATACACATCTCCGAGCCCACGAGACTGCAGCTAATCTCG
>ENA-OZGB01000882-OZGB01000882.1-human-gut-metagenome-genome-assembly--contig:-NODE-882-length-15689-cov-11.765447_pt1 | contig 15689 bp, 10 predicted proteins | sample MGYA00245113_ERZ653651 | MGnify/ENA primary metagenome ERZ653651 (study PRJEB26926, sample SAMN06165095) | human gut metagenome | biome: ENVO:00009003; feature: ENVO:2100002; material: ENVO:00002003... | reverse complement strand
AGATTAGCTGCAGTCTCGTGGGCTCGGAGATGTGTATAAGAGACAGCCCTTATCCACAGCGTTGAACAGCTGCTCTGCAAAAGCAGGCGGCACATTGATACATCCGTGTGAGCCAGAGGTTTTGTAAATTGTTCCTCCGAAGGTATCACGCCAGCTAGCATCATGGATACCTATATTGTAGGCAAACGGCATGAAATAGCTGACAGGAGAAGAGTAACCCTCACCGACAAGAGTAGCATTTCTCTGTTTGTAAACAATCTTGTATACACCATCTACGGAACCATTCTGACGGGCGAGATTACCTGATACGAAATCAGACTCCATCTGGAGAGCACCATCCTTGTAATACCACATGTGCTGCTTTGTGTAGTCAATCTCTATGTATGTATTACCTATGTCGTCAGCACCGCGGTAGAGAGCAGTCTGCTCGTAAACAGGTTCTCTTTCCACAGGCTTGCCTCCCTCTAAATCTGAAAGAAGTTTGGCCTTCTCATTTTTCTTGCTGACTACCCATCCGTAGTCTCCACCACCTATTTCAATAGTGTCACCGGACGATGTCTTGAACGAGCGCTTGCGGCCGAAGGTGTTATACTTGGAAGCAAGCTGCTGGACATATTTAGTGACCTTGGCATCATCTATGCTCACGCTGCCGTCATCTGAGATGCTTAGCATATCAAGGATTTTGGCTGAGTCAAGCTTCTCGTCGGCACCTTCAATTTTGTAAGTGACGGTTGAAGCAGTGTATTTGTCGAGGGCTTCTTTTTCATTTTTGATTGTATCGCTTTCCTTTGTGATTTTTGGAGCTTCATAACAGTCATCACTTAAGCTAAGCTTTGGAAGCTCGTTGTCCAGGGCATTCTTTACTTCGGCAAGGATGCTGTCATATATCGGTTTGCAGCCATTTTTCTCTTCAATCACATCGTATTTGCCGTCTTTTATCTCGATGTGGGCATCCTCCGGATTTTCAATGTAGTCATCACTGAAAATATCAAGAGCCTTGAGCTTTTCCGCCAAAGCGGCATCGTCATATTTGGACGAACCCTTTAGTGTATAGTTTTGAGCTTTGAAAAGACTGACAGGCCATGTAAAAGCATTCTGGCTTTTTAGGATTTGCTCCTCGTCACCGTTTGAGACATATTCATATGAAAAATCAGGTCCCTTAAGTGAAAAGCTGTTGCCTTTTCTATCAGTGATTGTGAGCAGGTAGTCGCGGCTTAGGGCTGTATTTTTTTCTATTGCCTCTTTTGCGGTTTTCCCTGCGTATTTTACAGAGTTAATCTTTGTGTTGAACAGATAGTGGCTGCTAAAATAAAAGGCAAAGCCAAGATAAACAGCCAAAATCACGCCAAGCACAACGGCGCAGGTTATAAGTACTTTTTTCTTCATGTAAATCGACCTCCTTGGAGATATGCTGTTGCTGCCCACACCGGGGTGTAGGCGGCAGCTAAAATCAGTTACATTTGTGAAGATGTGACACATCCATATAGTCAGGCAGACCATTCTTGTAGGCTACAGCGGTTTCTCCCTGAATAAGTGGCTTTAAGTATTCGATAAGCTCAGGCTTCACATCATTGCCAGCATCATTGATCCACTCTCTTGGCACAGACTTGGCCTCGTTTGCGATATCCTTGATAGCAGAATATGTGTATTCTACCTGATAAGGATCATTTGAGATGCGCTTTAAGCATACCATTGATGCGGTCACACCCTCTGCTGCAATAGTGACACCCTTTTTACCCTGAGCAAAAGATTCCTCGATATCGGTTAATGATGCAAGATGTGAGGCACAGCGCTGGAGCACGTTTACCTCTACTGAGCGAACCTTGACACCGATGTTTTCTTTCACAATGAACTCAAGAGCCTTTCCGGCACCGCTTAGCTGCTGGTGTCCGAACTGGTCGCATGAGGCATTTGATGATGTAATGTATGAGCCGTCTGCGTCATGTATTCCTTCGGATACGGCAACTATTACATTGTTAGTGTGCGTAAGGGCTTCTTTTATATCGGCAACAAATTTGTCCTTGTCGAAATCCACCTCAGGCAGATAGATGAACTGAGGCGCTGTATTGTACTCATTACGTGCGAGAGCGGAAGCGGCAGTGAGCCATCCTGCGTCACGTCCCATGATTTCAACGATTGTTACACTTTTAACAGCATAGATAAAGGTATCATGGGCTATCTCAAGCATGCTCGATGCGATGTATTTGGCGGCAGAGCCAAAGCCCGGAGTGTGGTCTGTCATGCACAGATCATTGTCGATGGTTTTTGGAATCCCTATAATTTTCACATCACTGTTGATTTTTTTTGCATAATCGGATAACTTTAATACGGTATCCATCGAATCATTTCCACCGATGTAAAAGAAAGCCTTTACGGAGAGCTTATCAAACTGGTGGAAGATGTATACATATGGTGAATCATCATCCTTGTAATCAGGGAGCTTGTGGCGGCATGAGCCAAGATACATGGCAGGTGTGGTCTTAAGCTTTTCAAGATTAGCATCATCTGCAAAAATATCTGACAGATTGAGATAATTCTCATTTAATATGCCGAGTATTCCGTTTACGGCGCCATAGCAGATATCGTATTTCTCAGAGCTTTTTACTCCTGCGATGACTCCTGCAAGGCTTGCGTTGATTGCAACAGTTGGGCCGCCTGACTGGGCGACGATACAGTTTGACTGATTCATTGTAATCTCCTTATTGTGTATTTTAACTATTCTCTTCTGTAAGAATAGTTATGATATAATTTGAAAATGACTACTGAAGGCGCATGGCATATGCACCGCATAATCATATAGATTGTAGTATCAAACATTATTTTTAGCAAGGGTTAAAATGAAAAATATGAATAAATACGAGAATTGCTTATTGTGTCCCAGAAAATGTGGCATAAACAGAAGCACCGGACAAACAGGCGTATGTGGCGTTTCATCTGAAATAAAGGTGGCGCGAGCAGCGCTTCATTACTGGGAGGAGCCGTGCATATCAGGAAAAAGAGGAAGCGGGGCAGTTTTTTTCTCAGGCTGCAGCCTGCACTGCGTGTTCTGCCAGAACAGGGAGATTTCTGACGGAAAAGCGGGAAAGGTGATCAGTAAAGAGAGGCTGAGTGATATCTTTATGGAACTTGCTGACAAAGGCGCAAATAATATCAATCTGGTCACACCGGGGCAGTATATCCCTGATATAGTGTGGGCGGTAAACGATGCAAAAAGCCGCGGCATGAAGCTTCCTATTATATACAATACGAGCGGATATGAAAATGTGACAGAGCTAAAGCTGCTTGAGGGTATAGTGGATGTGTATCTTCCGGATTTTAAATATATGGACAGTACGCTTTCGGCAAGGTATTCAAGGGCAAAAGATTATCCGTCTGTCGCAAAGAAGGCGCTTTCAGAGATGGTCAGGCAGCAGCCGGATGTCGTGATTGACGATGCGACAGGACTCATACAAAAGGGAGTTATTGTGCGACAGCTTCTACTGCCGGGACATGTGAATGATGCAAAGGCTGTACTTAAGTACCTGTATGATACATATCATGATCACGTATATATAAGCATGATGAGCCAGTTTACGCCGATTGCACTAGAGGATTATCCTGAGATAAACCGCACAGTGACAAAGAGAGAGTATGAAAGACTTGTTAACTATGCCCTCGAAATAGGAATCACGAATGCATTTATACAGGAGGGTGACGTGGCAAAGGACAGCTTCATTCCGGCATTTGACTGTGAGGGAGTATGATATTTACCGTTTTTCTTAATAAAATAGTAAGAATTGGCAGGCAAAAATGACTGGATTTTGTGACACCGGTGTAGTACTATGGTTATGTGATATTTTTTAACTGTGAAGGTACTGAACAGTTACGATATTTTGTTATTACTCACATCCCGGTGTGACAGACGATAATGTTTTTAATCACACAGGATACATTATTCAATAGAGGATACATTGATGAAAAATATAGGAGAACAGCAGATAATAATTGAATGTCCGAATACTATCTTTCATCTATACATCGACAGTGAGGATGAGCTTTTAAAGGTTAAGGTGTTTATGAACAATATGAAGCATGTTGATTCGATAAGTCTGCATGATATATACAACTGGTGCAACAGACAGCATGTGCAGTACACGACGACATTTAATTATGACAGTAAAATGACCTGGACAGAAATGATAAAATCCTACATATTTTACTTCAGACAGAAGCTTAGATATGTAAATAATAGTGATAGGATGATAGAAACATGAGATACCCTGAATTTCTAAAGGATAGAGGAACAATAGGCTTTGTGGCGCCCTCGATGGGCTGTACAACAGAGCCGTACAGGAGTGCCTTTGACAATGCCATTAAAAGGTTTCACAGCATGGGTTATAAGACGATAGAGGGACCTAACTGCAGGTGCGACAGTGGCATAGGTATCAGCAATACACCTAAGAAGTGCGCAGAAGAGCTGAACGAGAGCTATGCTTCTGTTGACAGTGATGTGCTTATATCCTGTGGTGGTGGCGAGCTGATGTGCGAGGTAGTGCCTTATATTGATTTTGAGCGCGTGAAGCAGTCAAAGCCGAAATGGTACATGGGCTATTCCGACAACACTAATTTCACATTTTTGGAGGCTACTATTGCAGATATAGCAGGTATTTACGGGCCGTGTGCGGGCAGCTTTGGCATGGAGGTGTGGCATGAGTCACTTACCGATGCATTTAATCTGCTTTGTGGCAGGAAGCTTTCATTTACCAATTACCCTATGTGGGAGAAGGAATCGATAAAGGATGAGAATGCTCCGTTTGTGGGCTACAACCTGACTGAAAAGTCGTGCATCAGCTCTATTCCTGCGGTGGCAAAGGAAAGCAGGCTTACCATGAGAGGAAGGCTGCTTGGTGGCTGCATGGATTGTCTTATCAATCTGCTTGGTACATCGTTTGACCATGTAAGGGAATTTAATGAGCGCTACAGTGATGATGGTATCATATGGTTCCTTGAGGCTTGTGACCTTAATGTGATGGGCATGAGAAGGGCTATGTGGCAGATGAAAAATGCAGGATGGTTTTCAAATGTAAAGGGCTTTCTTATCGGACGCCCGGCGCACTTCGGAGAGGAAATGTTTGGCATAGACCACAGACAGGCGCTTTCATCACTGATTAGAGAGTTTAATGTGCCAATCATCATGGATCTGGATATAGGTCATATGTCGCCGATGATGCCTGTAGTATGCGGAAGCATGGCAGATGTCAGCTTCGACGGAAGCAGCTTTACAATTTCGTATGATATAGAGCAGTAGATTGGAGGAAAAATGATTAGATTAATAAAGAAAAAAGCAAAGAGTATTGTATGTAGCGTGCTTGCTGCGGTGACACTGTTTACAATGAATCCGGCTGTATTTGCAACAGAGACAGCTACGCAGACTGATACAGTTTCAAGCGTTGATGTATCAGGCAGTGACGCAGCTGATAAGAGTAACACAGACAGTACTGCAGACAGCACAACGCCAGCCGGCAGTGAGGCAAACGACAAGGTGACCATCAGCAAAAATGATAAGCCATACTTAAGTCTTGGAGCAGACCTCACACCGGATCAGAGAGCGACAGTGCTTGGATTTATGGGAATCGAGCTCACTGATCTGGACAAATACGATGTGGTCTATGTAAATAATGATGAGGAGCACAAGTACCTCGATTCATACATAAGCAAGAGCGAGATTGGCACAAGGTCACTTTCCTCAGTACTCATTACAGAGGATAAAAAGGGTGCGGGTCTTAGTGTTTCCACACACAATATCAATTATTGTACGGTAGGAATGTACAAGAATGCGCTTGCCACAGCAGGCATAGCTGATGCTAAAATCATAGTCGCAGGACCTTTCCCTATTTCCGGAACGGCAGCACTTGTAGGCACACTAAAGGCATACGAGGAGATGACAGGCAAGAAGCTAGACGACAAGGTGACAGACGCAGCTATGGATGAGCTTGTCACAACAGGAGAGCTCAACAAGAGCATTGACGGCGATTCGCAGGATATCGAGGCAATGATTGCAGACCTAAAGAAGCAGCTTGCCGATGGAAGGCTCAAGGATGAGAGCCAGATAAAGGATGCGATAAAGGAGGCTGCAAAGGATTACGACCTGAAGCTTTCTGATGACGATATTGCAAAGCTGACATCGCTTCTTATGAAGCTTAAGGATGCCAATATCGACTGGGATTCAGTCATCAATCAGGCACAGGACTGGGCATCAAAGCTTGGCGATAAGATAAATGACCCGGGCTTCTGGGAAAAGATTGGTAACTTTTTCATGGATTTATGGGATAAGATAAAATCCCTGTTCAGCTAGAAAAAGCTACAGGAGACAGTAAGAATAAGCAGAATATGAATCAGGTAACTCCCTGAAACGTAAGCATGAGCTGCACGTTGAAGGGAGTTTTTTGATTAAAGGGGCAAAAGGTATCATTGATGCATGCTTGCATGCAATTCGATGTATACCTTAAAAAAAAATAATAAATTTCTGCCGAATACATTGATACAAAGGTCATATTCTATTATAATTAAATGGATAATGGATTAATGTAAACAATGCACATAAGAAAGATGGGATTTGATGATAAAGATAAATAAATTTCTGGCAGCCTCTGTCGTAACATTGTCATTAGCCGCATGTGACCTGGCACCATACAGCAGCATGGCAGTCTATGCGGATCAGGCAGCTAAGGTTGTGTGTGATGAGAGATACTGGGTAGCGGCGAGAAGCGGACCGGGCACAGAGTATGAACTGGAGCACAAGCTTTCAAATGGCAAGGATATTACTATTCTTGAGCAGACCACAGGTGCAGACGGCAAGGTGTGGTACAAGGCAAAGTACAATCTGGCAGCAAATAATGAGGAGTGTGTCAGCTATATAAGGTCTGATTTTGTATCAGCAGGTACCGGCACAGCTGCATCAGACAATGCGCAGACAGGGGATGCTTCGGCAGACACCGGCAATGCGGATGCCATACAGCAGAATAATGAGGAGCAGATTGCCCTTGCAGCTGCATCGGGAGCATATGCTACAGGTACGATTACAGGTGGCAATGTGTATGTCCGCAATGCAGCAGGCACATCCGGCACTACCAAGGTTGTCTCACTCAACTGGAACCATCAGGTTGATATAATTGGAGAGACCAGGGTAAATGGTGTGGTCTGGTACAATGTCAAGGGTACTTTAAACGGCAAGGCATTTACGGGCTGGACTATCAGTACATACATAAAGGTGACATACAATAATAGCGGAGACAATACTGATTTTGTCACGGCTATGAAGAATGCAGGCTTTCCTGACAGCTATATTCCAAACCTTACAGCTCTTCACAATAAGTATCCAAGCTGGACATTTGAGGCTGTAAATACAGGTTTGAATTGGGATACGGTGATTGAAAATGAAAGTAGAAATGGATTAAATGTCGTTTCTAAGACGGCAGATGATTCCAAAAAGTCTACTGCAGTTGGAGCATATGATTGGGCTACAAACACGTGGACGGAGTATGAAAAAGGCTGGGTATCAGCTAATAGTGCATATATAGCATATATTATGGATCCGAGAAATTTTCTTGATGAAACGAATATATTTCAATTTCAAAGCTTGGCATATTCAGCTAATGATAATTTATCAGGAGTAAATGCGATTCTAAAAGGAACATTTATGGAAGGAACAAAAAAATATTCCACTGAATCTGTTAATTATGCGAACACTTTTTTTGATGTAGCTAAAAATACAGGTGTAAGTGCATATCATTTAGCATCGCGAGTTAAGCAAGAACAAGGAACAAAGGGGACTAGTCCGCTTATTTCAGGAACATATTCCGGATATGAAGGGTATTATAATTTTTTCAATTTTAATGCTTATGGAAAAACAAAGGAAGATATATACAAAAATGGTTTGTATTTTGCTAAACAACAGGGATGGAATACTAGAGTAAAGTCAATTCAGGGAGGAGCTGAAAAGATCGGTAAAAATTATATAAATAAAGGTCAAAACACGTTATATTTTGAAAAATTTAATGTTGTAAACAATTGTCCATATTATTCACATCAATATATGACAAATGTTACGGCAGCGCTTACAGAGGGACAAAGTGTTGCTAAGGGATACTCTGATAAAAATCAAGCTTTTACATTTAGAATACCAGTATACGATAACATGCCTTCATCGGCAGTTGGATTTAATAAAGCAGGCGATACGAATAATTATTTACAGTCGCTTTCTATTAGCGGAGTTACGTTAACTCCATCATTTAATGGAGCTACAACAAGTTATTCAGCAGTTGTTTCTAACTCAATTAGTTCTGTTGTTGTTTCCGCTAATCCTGTATCAGCTAATAGTGGAATAACAGGCACAGGAAGTTATTCACTTACTGTTGGGAATAATGCAATCAAGATTAATTGTAAGTCACAAAGTGGTGACACAAGAACTTATACTATTAATATAAATAGACAGGCATCAGCAGCAAATAATACAAACAATAATAACAATACAATTAATTCATCTGTTAGTATCTCATCGTCTAAGTATAAAATAGATACATATGTTACTGGCGTAGAACCTAATGTTAGTTCAGATGTAATTAAGAAGAATATTTCTGTTTCTGCAGGTTCGATTAAAATTTTAAACAGTTCGGGTGTAGAAAATAATGGAATTGTTGGTACTGGAAATAAAATAGCTGTATATGATCCAAATGGAAACTTGGTAAAAACAGTTGATATTGTTATATTTGGTGATGTAAATGGTGACGGAAAAGTGACCATTAAAGATATAATGCTTACAAATAGAAATATTCTTAAAAAAATATCATTGAATGGAGAATATTTGGAGGCAGCAGATGTAAATAAAGATGGAAAAGTAACTATAAAGGATATTATGCTAATAAATAATTCGATTTTAGGTAAATCAAAATTAACACAATAGGAGTAATTAATAGAGATGAGAAGAATTCGTAGTATTATTTTAACAATGATGTTGATTTTAACTACGACATTATTTTGTAGAGTACCGGTACTGGCGGCAGCCAATATTAGTGTTTCAGTAAATAAGTCGAATGTTAAAGTTGGTGATACTGTAACAGTTACGTTGTCGATTACAAGCGGATATGGAGCTCAGGGAGTTTTAAAAAAAAGTTCAGGAGTACTTGGCGGAAGCAGTGATGAGTATTTTACAATTGGAGCTGGTGTAGGTGATGTTCAGCGCTTTTCGTATAAGGCAACATCTGTAGGTTCATGTACTTTTTCGATACAAGAACCATTGGATGATACTACAGATGTGGATGGTGGAACCCCGAGTATTGGAGTTGGTTCTGCAACAGTGACGGTAACAAGTGCTTCATCAAACAACGATTCAAACAGCAACAAGGATAACAAGGACAATTCCGGCAGCAATACCGGCAATGACAGCAATGTAAATAAAGATAATGAAAACAAAGAGGAAAAGAAATCCTCAAACGCATCTCTTGGTTCGCTTGTTATCTCGGCAGGTACGCTTTCCCCTGAGTTTTCTGCTGCGACAAAGGATTACACAGCTACGGTAGATTACAGCTGTTCAAGCCTTGCGGTTACAGCAAATCCGGCTGATTCCAAGGCGAGTGTGACATCAGTCACAGGCAATGATTCACTTGAGGTTGGAGAGAATACGGTCAGCGTTGTTGTGACAGCAGAGGACGGCAGCACAAGCACATACAATATAGTTGTTACCAGAAGAGCCGAGGATGATCCGGAGAATGCAGATAAGCAGGATAACTGGAAGAAGTTCGATATAAATGGCACAGAGTGGACTATGGTAAATGACATTCCGGAGGATGTTGTTCCTGAAGGCTTTGAGCACTCAAAGACAGTGATTGACGGACTTGAATACAATACCCTTCATGGCACCTTTGGTGATATCACGCTTGTGTATTTACAGTCGGAAAGCGGCAATGGGCTTTTTGTATATGATGCAGCACAGAATGCAGCATATGAGTTTGTCCGTATCAATTCAGAGTCACATTTTATAGTGGTTTTACTGCCTAAGGTGGATGATGTGCCTGAGGGATATAATGAGATATCGCTCTCTATAGAGGGCAAGGGTGTGGCAACGGCCTACCAGACCAAAGTCGAAAAAACCGATGATCAGACAAAGGATTTTTACCTCGTATACGCTATGAATGACAATGGTGAGAGTGGCTGGTACACATATGATAGCGTAGATGGCACATATATGAGAACCGAGCTCAGTACACCTACAGTGGCACAGGAGGAAAACGATACAACAAAGAGCGAGCTTGTCCCGGGAATTGCCAATAAATATCTTGTTTTAGCTGCAATACTGGTTCTTATTATCATTATTCTGTTACTGTTGCTTATGGTATCAGCTGTGAAAAACAGAAAATATAAGGCAATGGACTATCATGATGACGATGATGATGTAGATGATGCAGCAGAAGATGTATCAAATGAAGCTTTGGAAGAAACAACTGATGAAACTGCGGACGAGATAGCAGATGAGCTGGAAGAAGAGGTTACAGAAGAGCCGTTAGATGAAGTGGCAGAAGAAGCTGCAGAAGAAACAGCGGAAGATGCTGCAGATGAGCAAAAGATGGCTACGGATGAAAATATATCAAATGCATCCTATGTCGGAAGAACCGTAGAAATTACACCTGATTCTAAGAAAGCTGTTGAGAATGAAAACTCTGAGTTTGATTTAAAAGACGATTCAAGGCAGGAAAACGTTTCTGACACAGAAAACGATGCTGATGAGGATGCTTTAAAGAATCAGCTTCAAATGGCACTTGATGGCTTTGTCAATGAGGGAAATAAGCCGTCTGAGACTATAGACAGCAGTGCAAAGGATGATAATGAAGATGACAGCGAAGATGATGATTTGCAGTTCATCGACTTAAATTAGTGAATATGACTGGAGGATATGACTTGAAACCATATACAAGTAAGGCTAAAAAAGCAATAGATTTGGCTGCACGTATATCAAAGAAAATGAATTACAGCTATGTTGGAACAGAGCACATACTGGCTGGCCTTATAAAAGAGGGCACCGGTGTGGCAGCTGAGATTCTAACAGCCTGCAATGTGGAATATGATAAGCTTATTTCGATGATTGAAGACCTGATTTCACCGGGGGATAACATCGAAGTGATGGACAGGGATGGCTATTCACCAAGGACACAGAGAGTATTGGAGCGCGCATCGGAGGAAGCCGATAGATTTGAGTGCAATGAGATAGGTACAGAACACTTGCTGATGGCTATAGTACTGCAGGGAGACTGTGCAGCTGCAAGACTTTTAAACACCATGGGTGTTAACAGTCAGAAGATGTTTATAGATATTCTTGGTGCGATGGGTGAGGATCCGTCTGCATACAGGGATCTGATGAAAAGCTACAGTACATCATACAATTCTGCGACTCCTGTATTAGATCAGTATTCCAGAGATTTGACAGATATGGCAGAGGCAGGGCTTCTTGACCCTGTTATAGGCAGAAAAAAGGAGATGGAGCGCGTTATCCAGATACTTTGCCGCCGTGGCAAAAACAATCCATGTCTGATTGGAGAGCCGGGAGTGGGCAAGACCGCTATAGTAGAAGGACTTGCGCAGGATATAGTCAGTGGCAATGTTCCGGATATTCTTTTGGGAAAGAGACTGGTTTCTCTTGATATGTCCGGGCTTGTAGCCAAATCAAAGTATCGTGGTGAGTTTGAGGAGCGTATCAAGAAGGTGATAAGCGAGGTTTCAAATGCCAAAAATGTACTGCTTTTCATTGATGAGCTTCACACTATAATAGGTGCAGGAGGAGCAGAAGGATCGTTAGATGCATCTAACATATTAAAGCCTGCGCTTGCCAGAGGCGAGGTACAGGTAATCGGCGCCACTACCATAGAAGAGTACCGCAAATACGTGGAAAAGGATGCTGCGCTTGAGCGCCGTTTCCAGCCGGTGATGGTTGAGGAGCCGGGTGTGGATGAGACAATAGAGATACTCACAGGATTAAAGGGACTCTATGAAAAGCATCATGGTGTCATCATAACAGATGAGGGTGTGAAAGCAGCAGTAAACCTTTCTGCACGATATATAAATGACAGATTTTTACCTGATAAGGCGATAGACCTTATGGATGAAGCGGCAGCCAGGATAAGGCTTAAGAATCTGACATCATCTGACGAGCTGCTTGCACTGAAAAAAGAGATAACAGATAAGCAGAACCAGTTGGAAAATGCTTTGTCGAAAGGAAATCTCGCAGCTGCCGGCGCGCTTATGTCGGAAAAGGAAGTGCTTGAAAATAAACAGCAGAAGCTTATGAGAAAGAATCGTCGCACAGGAGCCAAAAATCAGCCTGTAGTCGGCGAAAATGAGATAGCGGATGTAGTATCGGGATGGACCAAAATACCTGTAAATAAGCTTACAGAGTCAGAGGCAGGACGACTTGCAAAGCTTGAACAGATACTTCACAAGCGTGTAATAGGACAGGAGGAGGCTGTTTCTGCTGTTGCAAAGGCAGTCAGACGAGGCCGTGTTGGTTTAAAGGATCCTAAGAAGCCGATTGGCTCATTCCTGTTTTTGGGACCGACAGGAGTAGGTAAGACGGAGGTGTCAAAGGCGCTTGCTGAGGCTGTCTTTGGCAAAGAAGATGCCATGATACGTGTTGACATGTCAGAGTACATGGAAAAGCATAGTGTTTCAAAGATGATTGGTTCACCACCGGGATATGTGGGCCATGAGGAGGGCGGACAGCTCTCGGAGAAGGTCAGACGCAATCCTTTTTCTGTTATACTGTTTGATGAGATAGAAAAAGCACATCCTGATGTGTTCAATATACTTTTACAGGTGCTTGATGATGGTAGAATCACTGATTCACAGGGGCGCACGGTTGATTTCAAGAATACAATAATCATCATGACATCAAATGCAGGAGCTTCTTCTATTATAGAACCAAAGCGCCTTGGTTTTGGCGCTGGTGAGGATGAAAAGCAGGATCACGAGCGTATGAAGAACAGTGTCATGGAGGAGGTCCGCCGTATATTTAAACCTGAGTTTTTGAACCGAATCGACGAGACTATTGTATTTAGAGCTCTCAACAAGGATGACATGAAGCATATAGTGACACTTCTTGTAAAGGAACTTAAGAAACGATGTAAAGAACAGCTTGATATAGAGCTCACAGTGCGCGACAGTGCAAAATCCTTTATCGTGGACAAAGCCTATGACAGAAAATATGGCGCAAGACCTCTTAAACGAAAACTTCAGGAGGAGATTGAAGACCGTATGTCAGAGGATATTATTACCGGCAAAATTAAGCGCGGCAATAAGGTAATAATTTCTACGAAAAACAAACAAATTTCATTGACTGTTGAGTAGAATTGGATTTATAATTAATATATCAATATAGCTACGGGAGGATAAAAATGGCTGTAATAAGTGAATTAATCCGTACTGAGGAAAACGGAAAGCTCAGCTTCGGAGATTATACATTGGCTGCAAAGGCAAAGCTTGACAATTTTGAAAAGGATGGAGATATCTACAAGGTAAAGACCTTTAAGGAGATTACAAAGCTCGAAAGAAACGGACTTTTTGTATACGAGTCTGTTCCGGGAACAGCGGTTATGGATTTCGAGGAGACTGCTGATACAGTGACATTTACTGTGGAGGGACCTGAGGATGCTCAGATTACTCTTGGACTTGAAGAGGAGACAGAGTACGAAATTGATATAGCTGGAGCTGTTGCAGGTACTATGAAGACAAATCTCGGCGGCAAGCTCAGCTTAAGCGTAGAGCTTGAGGGTGTTGATTCAGTCGATATCAAAGTATCAAGAAAATAGAGCATATTTTTAGCCCGGTGAAAGCCGGGCTTTTTGTATTTTATAAAGGAGAACAATATGGCAAAAGGAAAGACCTCTGTATTTTTCTGCCAGGAATGTGGTTATGAATCGGCAAAATGGATGGGACAGTGCCCGGCCTGTAAGGAATGGAATACATTTGTAGAGGAAACCGTAGATAAAAAGTCGATAAGTTCGTCGGGAAAAGTAAAAAAAGAATCAAAGGCGGCACAGGTTCTGCCTCTTTCGGCAGTAAAAAGCGAGAAAGAGGAGCGTATAGTGACGGGTATAGCCGAGTTTGACAGAGTACTTGGTGGAGGAATTGTGAGGGGGTCACTTGTGCTTGTGGGAGGAGATCCGGGTATAGGAAAATCCACGCTTCTACTTCAGGTATGCAGGGAACTTTCACAAAAAAAGGTGCCATTACTTTATGTGTCAGGTGAGGAATCCCTGCATCAGATAAAGATGCGTGCCGACAGACTTGGTGATTTTACGGATTCACTGGAGCTTTTATGTGAGACAAGTCTTGATATAGCAAAGGACGTGATTCAACGAAAAAAACCGGAGGTTGTTGTAATAGATTCCATCCAGACTATGTACAATGAGGAGATAGCGTCGGCACCGGGCAGTGTATCACAGGTCAGGGAGACAACCGGAGTGCTTATGCAGCTTGCAAAGACTCTGGGTATTTCTGTTTTTATAGTAGGACATGTGACAAAGGATGGTGCGGTTGCGGGGCCGAGGACGTTGGAGCATATGGTTGATACTGTGCTTTATTTTGAGGGTGACAGGTATGAGTCGTACAGGATACTTAGAGGCGTTAAGAACAGATTTGGTTCGACCAATGAGATAGGCGTATTTGAAATGAAGGCGGAGGGACTTGTTGAGGTGGAAAATCCGTCGGAGTATATGCTTAGCGGTAAGCCCGAGGGAGCATCAGGATCAATTGTCACATGTTCCATAGAGGGAAGCCGCCCGATACTTCTCGAGATACAGGCTCTTGTATGTCACAGTTTTTTTAATAATCCAAGGCGTACAGCAAATGGTACAGATTATAATAAAGTAAATCTACTCATGGCGGTCCTTGAAAAAAGAGCCAACCTGCCACTGTCAGACTGTGACGCTTATGTGAATATAGCAGGCGGTATAAGGATGAACGAACCGGCGATAGACCTTGGGATAGTGCTTGCAATCGCATCAAGCAAAAAGGATATTATAGTGCGTGAGGATACCATATGCTTTGGAGAGGTGGGCTTAAGCGGAGAGGTACGCGGAGTTACCATGTCCGAGCAGCGTGTGGCTGAGGCAAAGAAGCTTGGCTTTAAAAAGTGTATTGTTCCCAAAGTGTGTCTTGCAGGAGTGTCGCATATTAATGGAATTGAGATTGTCGGTGTGGCAAATATCAAGGAAGCGATAGAGGCTGTCAGATAGTAATTGTGAGAATTGTATATAATAAACAGACAATTTAGAAAATTTGTGTTTTTTGAGGTAGTTTTACTACTTTAATTAATTGCAGAAAATCCGTTGACATATGTGTGCCGGGATGATATTATATCAAAGCTGACTCGCGGGACACATTGAGTTGTAGAGCTTGTGAGTTACAATTTACAGACATGACTTTATAAATATTGCTTTGAAAATAAGTTAAAAAAGTTATGAAAAAAGTTCTTGACAAATGTAAAACATTTTGATAGAATAAACAAGCTGTCGCAAGACAGAGAACTTAAAACAGAGTTCAAAAAAATAAAAAAGTGCTTGACAAACGAACAGCGATTTGATAAAATAATCAAGCTGTCGCAAGAGAGCAAAACAAAGAACATTGATAACTGAACAGTGAGAAACCTTGAAAGATTTTGAGAA
>ENA-OZGB01000825-OZGB01000825.1-human-gut-metagenome-genome-assembly--contig:-NODE-825-length-16382-cov-4.150671_pt1 | contig 16382 bp, 13 predicted proteins | sample MGYA00245113_ERZ653651 | MGnify/ENA primary metagenome ERZ653651 (study PRJEB26926, sample SAMN06165095) | human gut metagenome | biome: ENVO:00009003; feature: ENVO:2100002; material: ENVO:00002003... | reverse complement strand
TTCCAGTCCACGCCGTCCAGCCGTACCCGGCCGGGGACCTCGGCAGTGACAGGGGAAAGCACGATGGCCTCCCGTCCCAGATTGCGGTCGCCGTTGGTGGCGGTATGCTTGAGCCGCAGCTTTGCCGCCAGCGGGCGGAAGGCTGCCAGACACAGGATGCTTACCACCAGAAAGACCACTGCCTGCACCCGGAACGACCCGGTGAACACGCAGCACAGCAATGCGGCGGCAGAGCCGATGGCAAACCAGATGGAGGTCATATTAAAGGTACTGGCCTCCAGTGCCAGAAAGCCCACGGCTGCAGCCAGCCAGAGAATGGGGGAGATCTGCATGGTATGTTACCTCCTTATGCTGCTATTATACGGCATCCCCTTGGGGGAAGGTCAAGAGCTTTTTACTGGAACGTTGCACAGAAAACAAAATATAGACAAAAATGGGAAAAAAGCCCGTAAATCACTGCGTCCCACCCTGTGAAAAAAGTAAGTCGGGAGGCTCCGCAGAGCCTCCCGACTTACAAATAAAGAATAGGATCCCGCTATGGATGCTCAGAGCGTAAGCGGAGAGCATTTTAAATGGTTACAGCCTCGCAGGCATCACTGGATATCGTAGTAGCTGTGGTTGGGGTTGTGGCCGTTTTCCTCCACCACGATGGTAAAGCCCATGGGGTTTACCTCAGTGTGCTTGCCGGAAGCCAGCGGCTCCACGATGATGTGCTCAGAGCGGTTCACAATGATTTCCGCAGTCTCGGTCTTACCGATGCGCTGGTAGTGCAAAATGCCGTCCTCGGCCCGCAGCACCCGCAGCTCACCGGTGCGGAAGGCCTCGCAACTGTGGCGCAGCTGCGCCAGCTGTGCCAGCACCGGGCGCAGACGCTCCTCGTGGCTGTCCCAGCAGAAGAAGGCGCGGTTGAAGGGGTCACGGTAGCCCTGCATCCCGATCTCGTCGCCGTAGTACAGGCAGGGCACGCCGGGCAGCGTGTAGATGATGGCATAGGCCATGCGCAGGCGCAGCATCCCTTCCTCGTAGGCTTCGCCGGTCACGCTGCGGCCACTCTGCCACTCCCGTCCTCGCCCGTTGGCGGGCTCGTCCGCGATCACAGTCAGGGCGCGCTCGGTGTCGTGGGTGGACAAAAAGTTCAGTGCCGTGTTGATGGCAGGGGCAGGGTAGTGCTCGCAGATGGAAAGGATCTCGTTGGCGGCCTGCTGGGCGGGCTTGCCTTTTACAAAATCCAGCACGGAGTTCTTGAAGGGGTAGTTCATCACGCTGTCCAGCCCCTTGCCCAGCAGATAGGTGCGGCGCTGGCCAAAGCCGTATTTGGTGGTGGCATCCTCCCACACCTCGCCCAGCAGGAAGCTGTCTGGCTTCTCGGACTCCATGGCCTGTCGAATTTCAGCGATGAAGTCATCGGGCAGCTCGTCCGCCACATCCAGCCGGTAGCCATCCGCCCCCAGCCGCAGCCAATGGGCGAGGACGCTATCTTCGTCCGTGATGATGTAGCGGACGAAAGCGGGGTCCATTTTGTTCACCGTGGGCAGAGTGTCAAAGTCCCACCAGGAATGGTAGACGTTCGGCCAGTTGTAGAAGGTGTACCAGCTGTAATAGGGGGATTCCTTGGAATTGTACGCGCCCACGGATGGGAACGCGCCCTCCCGGTTGAAATACAGGCTGTTGGAGCCAGTGTGGGAATACACGCCGTCCAGAATGACCCGGATGCCCCGGGCGTGGGCCGCGTCGCAGAGCGCGGCAAAATCCGCCTCGGTGCCGAGAAGGGGGTCGGGGGTCTTGTAGTCGCCGGTGTCGTAGCGGTGGCTGGAAAAGCTCTTGGAAATGGGGTTCAGGTAGAGAATGGTAACGCCGAGACCGGCAATATAGTCCATTTTCTCAGTGATGCCCCGGAAATTGCCGCCAAAAAAGTCGTTGTTCAGCACCTGCCCATCGGGGGTAGGCTTCCAGTCCACTTCGTCGTACCAGTTTTTGTGGATGGTGTAGGGCTTCAGCTTCCCGGTCACATCGGCCCTTCCGCTGGCGTAAAAACGGTCGGGGAAAACCTGATAGATGGTTGCGCCCTTCGCCCAGTCCGGGGTGGTGAAGTCGGCGGGGATGCAGCTCAGCTGCCAGAGATCCCCGGCTTCCATGTTGGTGTCGTCCCCCTGCTTGAACAGGCGGAAGCTGCCGCCATGGGTATCAATAACAAAATAGTAGAAAAACAGGCCGGGGCAGGGGATGGAAAACTGCCCCTCAAAAATGTCATACGCGCCCTTTTTCATCTGGAATGCCAGAACGGCGTTCTGCGCCCATGAGCCGTCCTCGTGATTAAAGACGCAGGTGACCTTCGTCGTCAGGACGGAGGTGGGAATATGGATATGCAGGGTGCAGACCTGCCCCGGCGTCAGGGTGCCGAAGGGGGTCTTGAACTGGGGCTGCTTGCTGTCGTAAAGGATTCTCATGGCGGTCTCCTCATGATAAACTCGTTCTGTCCATTATAAACCATTTTTCCGGAAAAGGGAAGCGTGGAAGAAAGATATTTTGGGAAAGCGCTTGAGAAACCCATGCCTTTTTGGATGAAGGATGGACTTTCCCGGTTTTTCTGGTATACTGTACTGGACGGGAAGATAGGAGAATGAATGATGATAAGAAAATTGCAAAATGCAGATATGGACAGGGCAGCCGGTATATGGCTGGACGCCAATCTGAGGGCGCACTGCTTTATTCCCCCACAGTATTGGAAAAGCAATTTTGACCCGGTAAAAGAAATGCTGCCCCGGGCAGAAGTCTATGTTTACGAAAATGACCGGGAAATATGGGGCTTTATAGGGCTGAACGGGGAATATATCGAAGGCATTTTTGTTTCCGGTGAAATGCAGTCGCGGGGCATAGGGAAGCGCCTGCTGGACTTTGTAAAGATGAAAAAGACGGAATTGCGCCTGAATGTGTACCAGAAGAACATGCGGGCGATTCGTTTTTACCAAAGGGAGGGCTTCAAAATTCTGCGGGAAGGAATGGATGAAGCAACCGGCGAAAAGGATTATGAAATGACATGGCGGCAGGAATAAAACGCTGTTTGGAGAAAACACGGAAAATCCACCATATGGCCGCGGCCATACGGTGGATTTGCTGCGTTATAAGGCGCTTTACCAGCTCAGCATATTCCGGAACTGCTCCATGTACCGTCCGGCGGGGACGTCCCAGCTGAAATCTTTTTCCATGTCCCGCTTCTGCAGGGCGCGGAAGGCTTCCCGGTTGTGATTGTACAGGCCGAGGCAGCGCTTCAGCGAAGCGAAGAAATCGTCGGCGTTGTAGCTCTGGAAGGTGAAGCCAAGACCACCCTCGCCGTTCTCGTCGGCGGGAGGAACGGTGTCCTTCAGGCCGCCGGTGGCGTGAACCACGGGTACGGTGCCGTAGCGCATGGCGTTCATCTGACTCAGGCCGCATGGCTCGGACTTGGAGGGCATCAGGTAGACATCGCCGCCAGCGTAGATCCGGGCGGCAAGCCCCAGATTGAAGGTGATCTGGGCGGAAACCTGATCCGGGAACTGATTCGACAGATCTCTGAAGAAGCTCTCGTACTGAGCTTCGCCGGTGCCAAGGATCAGCAGCTGGGCGTCTTCCTCCCATATGAGCCGCCGGGCAATGTAGCACAGCAGGTCAAGACCCTTGTGACCGGCCAGCCGGGTGACCATGACCATCAGCGGCACGTCAGGCTTGACGGGCAGACCCACTTCTTTTTGCAGGGCGGCCTTCACGGCGGCCTTGCCCTCTACAAAGGTCTCGGAATTGTAGTGGGCGGGGAGCGCGGGATCGGTCTCCGGGTTGAAGGTGTTCACGTCGATGCCGTTGGTGATGCCGGTGAGCTTCCAGGCGTTGCCCGCAAGGACGCTGTCCAGACCGTGGGCATAGTAGGGATACATCAGCTCCCGGGCATAGGTCTCGGACACGGTGGTCACAAGGTCGGCGGTCTCAATGGCGCCCTTCATCACGTTGACGGAGTTGCTCATGTCCAGGGTGGAACGGTACTCCCAGGGAAGCCCCAGCACATCGTCAAAGAACCCGGCGTTTGCCCAGCCCTGATATTCGATGTTGTGGATGGTGTACATGCAGCGGGTCTTATAGAAGGCGCCGTGGTACATGGCCTTGAGATAAATGGGAATGCAGGCGGTCTGCCAGTCGTTGCACTGGATGATTTCGGGGATGAAGTTCAGGGCGATCATGGCGTCCAGACAGCCCCGGGAGAAGAAGGCGAAGCGCTCGCCGTCGTCCATGTCCCCGTAAATCGCGCCGGTGCGGGCACCGAAGTAATAATCATTGTCCAGGAAATAGACCTGCACGCCGTCATTTCGGTTGGTCAGCTTCATGATGCCGCAGTACTGCTGCCGCCAGCCCAGCTGCACCCAGATCTCGGCCACCCGCTCCACCATATAGGCGGCGTTGGTTTTGATTTTGTGGTAGTAGGGCAGAAACAGAACGACCTCGTTGCCCGCAATGCGAGCCAGCGCGGAGGGCAGAGCCTCCATTACGTCGCCCAGTCCGCCGGACTTGGCATAGGGTGCGCCCTCAGAGGCGCAGATGGCAATTTTCATACGGTTTCCCCCCTCTTGACGATGACAGGACTCTTCTTTGTCCCAATGAGCTTTGCCCCCGGGGTGACGGTGACGTCCTTGTCCAGAATGACGTATTTCAGTTCCGCGCCCTCGCCCACCACGGAGTCGTTCATGATGACGCAGTTTTCCACGTCCGCGCCCGGGGCGATGGTGACCTGCCGGAACAGAATGCTTTCCTTGACGTTGCCCTCCAGCATACAGCCGTCGGCTGCCAGACAGTTGGCGATCTGGCATTCCTCGCCGTAGTAGGTGGGAACCCGGTCACGAACCTTGGTGTAGATGGGATGATTGCCGCCGAACATGTCGTGGCGGATGTCCCGGTCGATGAGCGCCATGGAGTTTTTGAAATATTCCTCCACGGACTCGTTGTACAGGGCGGCACCGTCGAAGGGGTAGACATTGACGGAGACCTTGCCCCGCTGCCAGCCGCCCAGAACGAGGTCGCGATCCATGTGGAACTTGTCCCGGGCGATCATTTCTCTGGTCTGCTGCATGAGCCACTTCTTATCCACCACGAAGATGTCCATGGAAGCGACATAATCGGCGGGGGCGGCAAAGTCCACCAGCATGTCGGTCACGTTGCCTTTCCCGTCCAGCTTCATGGCAAGATCGATCATCTTTTCCCCGTTGCAGATACCGGCCTTGGTGACTACGGTGATGTTCCGGCCGCTCTTTACGTGGGAGGTGATGACCTTGGTCAGGTCGATGTTGGAGAGAATGGCGGAGTCGGTCATGATGACCAGCTCGTCATCAGAGCCGTAGGCGAGGAAGTCCATGGCGCTGGCGAGAGACTCCAGCTTGCCCCGGTAGCGGTGGACTTCGGACTGGGCGTAGGGAGTCAGAAATTCCAGACCGCCCTCCTCCAGCTCCAGGCCCCACTCCTCACCGTCGCCGATGTGGTTCATCAGGGACTGGAAGTTGTGGCGGGAGATGATGCCGATATGACGGACACCGGCGCAGGCCAGATTGGACAGCGCCCAGTCTACCTGACGGTAGCGGCCGCCGAAGGGCAGGGAGGCCATGGTGCGCTTGGTGGTCAGCTCACCAAGGCTTGCGTCGTTGGTAAATACAATACCGGTTACGTTCATTGCATTTTTCCTCCTGTTACAGCATGTCACCGGGCTTCAGCACGGTGTTGGCTTCGACGACAGCGCCCTTGGACGTGACGCTGATCTTCTTCTTTTCCCCGTCGGCGTAGGCGCCGCCCACGATGGCGTTCTTGCAGACCTTGGAGTCCTCGCCCAGAATGGCGTGGCGGACGATGGCACCGGACTCGATGACCACGCCGGGCATGACGACGCTGTCCTCTACCAGCGCACCCTCGCCGATGGTACAGCCGATGGAGATGATGCTGTGGTGGACGGTGCCGTAGACCTCGGAGCCTTCGGCCACGAAGGCGTTGACGATCTCGGCCTGCTCGTCAATGTAGGAGGACGGCATGGCGGAGTTGCGGGCGTAGATGGTGGAGCGCTTGTCGCCCCGGAGCTGGAAGGCAGGTTCCTTGCCCAGCAGATCCATGTTGGCTTCCCACAGAGAATCGATGGTTCCCACGTCTTTCCAGTAGCCGTCGAAGGGGTAGGCCATCATCTTGTGGCCGTCGGCCAGCAGGCTTGGAATGATGTTCTTGCCGAAATCGTTGGCGGAGCTGGGGTTTTCCTCGTCAGCGATCAGGGCATCCCGCAGCACCTGCCAGTTGAAGCAGTAAATGCCCATGGAAGCGTTGGTGGACTTGGGCTTGGCGGGCTTTTCCTCGAACTCGTAAATGGTGTTGTCGGGGTTGGTATTCAGGATACCGAAGCGGGAAGCCTCCGCCAGAGGGACGCTGCGCACGGCGATGGTGCAGGAAGCCTTATGCTTTTCGTGGTAGGCCACCATGGCGGCGTAGTCCATCTTGTAGATGTGGTCGCCGGAGAGAATGACCACGTAGTCGGGGTTGAAGCGGTCCACGAAGTCGATGTTCTGATAAATGGCGTTGGCGGTGCCCTTGTACCAGCCGGATTTCTTGTCGTGACGCTCATAGGGGGGCAGAACCTGCGCGCAGGAATGGGTCTTGTTCAGGTTCCAGGGCTGCCCGTTTCCGATATACTCATTCAGCTCCAGAGGCTGATACTGGGTCAGAATACCCACGGTGTCGATGCCGGAGTTGACACAGTTGCTCAAAGGAAAATCGATGATACGGTATTTGCCGCCGAAGGGAACGGCAGGCTTGGCGGTTTTCTCCGTCAGGACCTTGAGCCGACTGCCCTGTCCGCCGGCAAGCAGCATCGCAATTACGCGCTTTTTCTGAAAATACATGGTCACAGCTCCTTATGTAGATTTTTTGAGAATCTCCCGTTGACCCGGAGATTCGTTAGTGCCTCTCTCGGTTTTGCGCAGATGTTTGGGGACATCTATCAACTCTGATAAAATATCATATTTTCCCTGATTAGGAAAGGGAAAAATTATCTAAATATTGGTGAATGAATTCTGCGTTTTGCATAACGGCCTGCCATGGGATGGGGACGCCGCCCGGGGGATCGACGCCCTTCAGCCGCTTTTCCATCCAGTTGAGGTCAAGCCATCTGCCAAACTTGAAGCCGCAGGCCGGAAAATGCGCCACGGTGCGGTAGCCGCGTTTCTCGTGGAAGCGCATGGAGTTCTCATTTTCCCCGCAGACGAGGGAGTAAAGAAGGCAATACCCCTGGGCGTCAAGGATCGCTTCCAGCGCGTCGTACAGCGCTTTTCCGATGCCTTTGCCCCGTGCCTGAGATTTGAGATAAATGGTGGGTTCGGCGCACCAGGCATATGCCGCCCGGGAAAAGGGCAGACTTGCGTAGGCGTAGCCGAGGATCTGCCCGTCCTCCTCCCAGAGAAGCCAGGGAAACTGGGCGGTAATATCGTGGTAGCGGCGCAGGAATTCTTCTTCGCCGGGCGGGTCGTATTCAAAGGTGGCGGTAGAGGTCAGAACGTAAGGCCGGTAAATGGCAAGCATGGCGCTTACGTCCGCCTCGGCAGCAATTCGGAGCATGGGAATTCCTCCTTTTTTCCGCCGGTGCGGCCGGCGGATAGTAAAAGCAATATATTTTCATTTTACTATCCCAACTTCTTTCCGTCAAGGTTGACATTTCCGTCAAAGATGGGTAAAATAAGAGAAACTGTGACTTCAAAGGAGGGATTCTCTTGGACGCTGGCGGCAACGGCAATATACCTGGACGAAGTAGAGTGCGGCTTGCCGTCCGGGTGAGTCTGTAATCTCTTGTCTGCGTAAATTGCCTATTCATCATGACAAATAAAAATGAATAGGAGGAATTACGATATGGCAGAGCGCTTTGAAATTGTGGAAAAAGCCCTCCTGAAGCTGCTGGAGGAGAAAAAATATGCAACTCTCCGGGATATCCTCACGACCATGAATCCGATGGATGTCGCCGGACTTTTTGACGGGCTGGACGAAAAACAGATCCCCCTCATGTTCCGTTTGCTTCCCAAGGAACAGGCTGCGGAGACCTTCGTAGAAATGGAGCCGGAGGCCAAAGAGCTTCTCATCCGTGGCTTCTCCGACAACGAGCTGAAGGAAGTTCTGGACGAGCTGTACGTGGACGACGCGGCAGACATCGTTGAGGAAATGCCCGCGAACGTGGTGCAGCGTATCTTAAAGCACGCCGACCCGGAAATGCGCAGCTCTATCAATCAGATTTTGCGTTACCCCGAAGATTCCGCCGGTTCCATCATGACCACGGAATACGTCTCCCTGCGCCCCCACATGACCGTGGAGGAGGCCATTCTCCGCATCCGACGTCAGGGCGTGGATAAGGAGACCATTTACACCTGCTACGTTACGGAAAAGGACAGGACGCTCATCGGTCTTGTGACGGTAAAGGATCTTCTGCTGGCCGCGGACGACGAGACCAAGATCGAAGACATCATGGAAACGAACCTGATCTCGGTCACTACCCAGACCGATCAGGAAGAAGTGGCGGCGACCCTTTCCAAATATAACTTCATCGCCCTGCCCGTGGTGGACGGGGAGAACCGGATGGTGGGTATCGTCACCTTCGACGACGCCATGGACGTCATGCAGGACGCGGCCACCGAGGACATGGAAATCATGGCCGCTATGACCCCTTCGGAGAAGACCTACCTGAAAAGTACGCCCTTCGACCTGTTCAAGCACCGGATCCCGTGGCTGATGCTTTTGATGGTCTCCGCTACCTTTACGGGGATGATTATTACCTCTTTTGAGGATGCCTTGAGCCTGCTTCCGGTGCTGACCGCCTTTATCCCCATGCTGATGGATACCGGCGGTAACTGTGGTTCTCAGTCCTCCGTGACCGTCATCCGTGCCCTGAGTCTGGACGAGCTGCATTTTACCGACCTGTTCCGGGTGATGTGGAAGGAAGCCCGCACGGCAGTGCTCTGCGGCGCGGCGCTGGCAGCTGCCTGCTTCCTGAAAATTCTGCTGGTGGATCGGCTGCTGATGGGCAACGAAAGCATCAGCCTGCTGGTCAACGGCGTGGTGTGCCTGACGCTTTGTGTGACGGTCATCCTTGCCAAGTTCGTCGGCTGCACGCTGCCTCTGTTTGCCAAGCGTCTGGGCTTTGACCCGGCGGTGATGGCAAGCCCCTTTATCACGACCATCGTGGACGCCCTGAGCTTGCTGGTGTATTTCCTGTTTGCGAAGCTCCTGCTGGGTGTTTAAAAAGAAAAACTTCGTATGATGTGTAAGTCATACGAAGTTTTTGTTTTATTCGGCCTTGAGGACGTGTGCGCCCTCAAATTCTACGTGCAGGGGCAGCATCTGCCAGTGATGCTCCGTGATGCTGTCCAGCTTTTTGGCGAGCTTCTCTTCCAGCCCGGGGTTGCGGGTGATGCACAGCAGAGTGGGGCCTGCGCCGGAAAGACAGAAGGCCGCGCCCACGGTGCGCACCAGCGCCTCGATTTTTTCGTAGTCCGGAATCAGCTTTTTCCGGTAGTTCTGGTGAAGCCTGTCCTGCATGGCGGTGCGCAGCAGCTTTTCGTCCCCAAGCTCCAGCGCCTTGAGCACCAGCGCGCCGTGGGAGATGTTGTAAATGGCGTCCCGGCGGTTGACCTGCTCCGGCAGAACGGAACGGGCGAGGGGGGTGGACAGGGTGAAATCCGGAATGAGAACCAGAAATTCCCACCCGGCGTGGAGGGGGAAGCTGACGCTCACCGGCAGGCCGCCGTCCACCATGGACGCGGTGAGGCCGCCCAGGAAAGCGGGCGCCAGATTATCCGGATGCCCTTCCATGGCGTTTGTGATGTTGAGCAGGCCCTGTGTGGAGAGCTTATTGCCCCGCAGGACATTTGCGCCCATGGCGCCGGCCACCAGCAGCGCGGCGGAGGAGCCGAGACCCCGGCAGATGGGGATATGGGCGTCGATGTGAATTTTCACGCCCCGGACTTCCTCGCTTAAGGTGCCCAGAACGGCGCAGTAGGCGGTGTAGGCCAGATTGTCAGGGCCTGTATAGGCTTCGTCGCAGCCGGTGATCTCCAGACCGGAGTCGGTTTCCTCGAAAGTAACGTCAGTGTACAGGCTCAGGGCACAGCCAAAGGCGTCAAACCCGGGGCCGAGGTTTGCAGTGGTGGCGGGAACGCGGATGGTAACTCGTTTCATGCAGCTTCTCCTGTCGGCTTACAGATGCAGGACGTAGTCCAGCATGTTTTCCTTGTTGATGACGCCGGTGTGGCGCTCGGGCTTGCCCTGCAGACCAGCCAGATTCTTCGGGATGGGCACACCCGTCATGGCGGACAGCCGCGCCATCTGGTCGAACTCGCTGCCGGAGGTATCGCCGCCCACGGCAGCGAGAACCGCCGCGGGGAACTTGTAGGGAGACGCGGTGGACAGCACCACCATGGGGCGATTGTCGCCGGTCTGGGAGACGTATTCCTCCGCCGCAGCCCAGCCGGAAGCGGTGTGGGGATCGCACAGATGGCCCCAATCCCGGTAGACCCGGCCCATGATCTCCTGCGCTTTGGCGTCGTCGCAGTAGGCAGCCCAGAATTTCTTCTGGATTTGTTCCAGCAGTGCGCCGGGGACGGTGTAAACGCCCTCCCGGTTCAGACTGTTCATCAGCCCGGACACCAGCGCAGTGTCTCCGGACAGCAGGTACAGCAGCCGCTCCAAGTTGGAGGACACCAGAATGTCCATGGAGGGGGAGGTGGTCTTCAGCAGGGGACGGCGTTTGTCGTAAACGCCGGTGCGGATGAAGTCGGTGAGGACGTTGTTGGCGTTGGAGGCACAGATCAGCTTCCCAACGGGCAGACCCAGCCGCTTGGCGAGATACCCCGCAAGAATGTCGCCGAAGTTGCCGGTGGGGACGGAGTAGTTGACCTCGTCGCCCAGCTTGATCTTCCCGGCGTCCAGCAGGTCGCGGTAGGAGCGGAAGTAGTACATGATCTGGGGCGCGAGACGGCCGATATTGATGGAGTTGGCGCTGGACAGGGCGTAGGGCAGCTCCCGGCCCTGACAGGCGGCGAAAATATTCTTCACGCCGGTCTGGGCGTCGTCAAAGTTGCCCCGGACGGCCGAGACGGCCACGTTGCCGCCCTCCTGCGTCACCATCTGGGCACGCTGCACCTGAGAGACGCCGCCGTCGGGATAAAATACGCAGATGCGCACGCCGGGCACGTCCCGGAAGCCCTCCAGAGCGGCCTTGCCGGTGTCGCCGGAGGTGGCGGTGAGGATCAGGATATCCTTTTCCATCCCCTTGACGGCCTTCGCGGCGGTGAGCAACTGGGGCAGCATGGAAAGCGCCACGTCCTTAAAAGCGGATGTAGGCCCCCGGAACAGCTCCAGCACGGAGTAGCCGCCCACGGAAACGGTGGGGGTCAGATCTTCGGTTTCAAATTTTCCCTGATAGGCGCGGCGAACCAGCGTATCCATATCGGGAATATCCGGCAGCAGGGCGGCAAGAATTTTCGCGGACATTTCCGTAGAGCTGCCCCGCAGGCAAGCCTGCCAGTCAAACGCGGGAATGCTCTCGGGCATATACAGGCCGCCGTCGGGGGCAAGACCCTCCAGCACGGCCTCGGCGCTGTCCACAAAGTGGGCTTCGCTTCGGGTGGAATGATAGAGCATAGTATCCTCCTGATTTTCTTGGGAAACTCTGAATAAATCGCCTTCGGCCGGGCGGCGAATCTTTTGCCCCATCCGTGCAGTTCTGAAAGCGGGAAATACACAAAGTATTCCGCCACTTTCAGAACTTTCGGCTGAGCCAAAATCTTTCGCCGCCAGCTCTTGCCGATTTAATCAGAGCTTCCCTCTTATCTGCTAATTGCACAAAAAGTTTGGGAATACCGGGAAAACCTTGGCTTTTTGGCGTGGTTGAAATTTGAGCAGGTATATGATATACTGTTTTCCGACAAAAAGCAAGTGTTTTCGGGATGGACACATCCGTTTTTACACACTGACCAAAAATCACCGCACATACAGACAAAACGGGGGATGATTTGATGAAGATCGGATTGCTGGGCTTCGGTGTCGTCGGCCGGGGCGTGTATGAGCTTACCCGGGGCAGAGACGATATGCAGGTCGTCAAGGTTCTGCGCCGGGAGGATATGCAGCTTCCCGACGCGAAGACCGTCCGGGACATCCGGGACATTGTGGAGGACGGCAGCATCGACACCGTGGTGGAGGTCATGGGCGGGCTGCACCCTGCTTACGACTATGTCCGCGCCGCCATTGAGGCGGGGAAAAATGTGGTAACTGCCAACAAGGCGCTGGTATGCACCTTCTATGACGAGCTGCTGCCGCTGGTGCAGGAAAAGGGCGTCTGCTTCCGCTGCACAGCAGCCGTGGGCGGCGGCATCGGCTGGCTTTCCGAGCTGGAACGCGCCCGCCGGGTGCAGAGCATCCGGGAGGTCGGCGGCATCATGAACGGCACCTGCAACTATATTCTCGACAACATGACCCGTCAGGGCCTCAATTACGACGATGTGCTGAAACAGGCGCAGGCGCTGGGCTACGCCGAAGCCGACCCCTCCACCGACGTGGACGGCATCGACACATGGCACAAGGCCATTCTGTCCGCCAACATTGCCTTCGGCGTGAGTCTGGATAAGGGAACCGTCCCCGTGGCGGGCATTCGCAATATCAAGGCCGAAGACGTGGAGAACTTCAAAGCCCACGGCCTTGTATGCAAGCTGATCGCCACGGGCAAGCGGGAAAACGGCGTCATCAGCGCCTACGTCCAGCCCACGCTGGTCAAAGATGGCGAGCCGGAAGCCGCCGTTCCAATGAACTACAATTTAATCACCTTCGTCGGCGAGACTTCCCAGCGCATGAGCTTCTTCGGTCAGGGCGCAGGCCGGTACCCCACCGCATACAATGTGGTGCAGGATCTGGTGGACGTTCTTGCCGGGAAGGGCTTCTACGCCCCCTACGGCGGCCGTGCGGCGGCTGTGAACGACGAGAAGCTGACATGGTACGTTCGCGGTAACTGGAACGGCGAAACGAAAGCGCACTGGGGCAATGCGGCGGTGACCGCGCCGGTATCCGTTGCCGCAATGCACGCATGGCTGAAAGAGAATCCCAACGCATTCGCCGCGGCAATTCGCGGATGACTGAGAGTGACAGAGAGGAACAGAAAATGAAAGTAGTCAAATTCGGCGGCAGCTCCATGGCGGATGCCGGCCAGTACCGCAAGGTACGGGATATCCTTCTGGCCGACCCGGAGCGCCGGGTCGTGGTGGTCTCCGCCGCGGGCAAGCGGTTCGGCAATGACCATAAGCTGACCGACCTTCTCTATCTGTGCTATGCTCACGTCCAGTACGGCGTGGACTGCAGCAGCATTTTTGACATGATCGCGTCCCGCTATCTGGACATCCGGGATGAGCTGGGGCTTGACCTGGCGCTGGAGCCGGAGCTGGACGCTCTGAAAAAGCGCATCGACGCGAAGGAAGTGACCCAGGAGGAGCTGGTCAGCCGGGGCGAGTATTTCTCCGCCAAGCTGATGGCGGCTTATCTTGGCTTCCAGTTCGTGGACGCGGCAGACTGGGTAATGTTCAACATGGACGGCACCGTGAACCGGGAGGTATCCTACAAGGCGCTGCGCAACCAGGTGCTGCTTGGCTACGGCGCGGTGATCCCCGGCTTCTACGGCGCCATGCCCGACGGCGCCATCCACACCTTCTCCCGGGGCGGCAGCGACATCACCGGCGCGCTGGCGGCGGCGGCGCTGGACGCGGATGTGTACGAAAACTGGACGGACGTATCCGGCATCCTCATGGCCGACCCCCGGATCGTGGACGATCCTCAGGCCATCCCCGAGGTCACCTACGATGAGCTTCGGGAGCTGAGCTATTCCGGCGCCCAGGTGCTTCACGAGGATTCCATTTTCCCGGTGCGGGAAAAGAACATCCCCGTCAACATCCGCAACACCAACGACCCGGAGGCCCCCGGCACCATGATCCAGGAGTCCTTCTCCGGGGACGTTGACCCCGACCGGTTCATCACCGGCATTACGGGCAAAAAGGACTTTTCCATCATCTCCCTGACCAAGCGGGGCATGAGCAATCAGGTCGGCGTCCTGCGCAGAGTTCTGTCGGTGCTGGAACGGCATAACATTTCCGTGGACTACGTTCCCAACGGCATTGACAACGTGTCCGTCGTGCTTCCCACCGCCGCGGTGGAGAAGGAGCTGTACACCATCATGGCGGAGATCAAAAAGGAAGCCCAGCCGGATACGCTGGACGTCCACCACCACATTGCCGTGGTCGCCGCCGTCGGCCGGAAGATGGCCTTCCGTCCCGGCATTTCCGGCCGGATCTTCAAGGCGCTGGGCGAAAGCGGCATCAACATCCGTATGATCAACCAGGGCCCTGACGAATTGAACATCATCTTCGGCGTGGACAACAAGGACTTCAAGGAAGCCATCCGGGTTCTGTACAACAGCTTCGTAAAGTAATGTGTGGGAGGAATGAATATATGAAAACCTATACTGTAGCCGTCCTTGGCGCGACCGGCGCTGTGGGACAGGAAATGATCAAGGTTCTGCAGGAACGCAATTTCCCCGTCGGGAAGCTGGTTCCGCTGGCCTCTGCCCGGAGCGCGGGCAAGACCGTGAAGTTCCGCGGTGAGGACGTGACCATTCAGGAAGCCGCCGACACAGCATTCAAGGGCGTGGACATCGTTCTGGGCGCGGCGGAAAATGACATCGCCAAGAAGTTTGCCCCTGCGATCGTGGCCTCCGGCGCGGTGTTCGTGGACAATTCCTCCGCATTCCGCCTGAATCCTGAGGTGCCGCTGATCGTGCCGGAGGTCAACCCCGAGGACGTGAAGAACCACAAGGGCATCATTTCCAACCCCAACTGCTCCACCATCATCACCGTCACGGCGGTGAACGCGCTGAACACCATCGCCCCCATCCGCACCATGACCGCTTCCACGTATCAGGCGGTTTCCGGCGCTGGCGCGGGCGGTCCCATCGAACTGATGAATGAGGTGGAGGCACTGCGGGAGGGGAAGACCTACGAGCCGAAGGTGTTTTCCCACCAGATCGCCTTCAACCTGATCCCCCAGATCGGCGGCGAGCAGTTCGAGGGCTACACCAGCGAGGAAATGAAGATGCAGAACGAAGGCCGCAAGATCATGCACCTGCCGGAGCTGAAGGTCAGCTGCACCTGCGTCCGCGTTCCTGTTGTGCGCAGCCACTCCATTTCCGTCAGCTGCCACTTTGACGTGCCGGTTACCGTGGAGCAGGCGCGGGAGGTCATCGCCAAAGCCCCCGGCTGCAAGCTGGTGGACGACCTGAAAAACAAGCAGTATCCCATGCCGCTGGACACCTCCAATCAGGACATCGTGTTCGTCGGCCGTATCCGTCCCGACCTGACGGACGACAACGGCCTGTGCCTGTGGTGCTGCGGCGATCAGGTCCGCAAGGGCGCCGCTACCAACGCCATCCAGATCGCGGAGCTGCTGGTGAAGGAATAATTCCATAAAATTATGTACGGGAGAGCCGCCGGCTCTCCCGTATTTTCTGTATATAAGGAATAGACCGCCGAAAACATGTCCATACTCCACCCCAAAAGGAGGAATGACAATGAAATTGCGGGATGTAATGACAAATCCGGTCATCCGTATCAACCCGGAGGAATCCGTGGCGGTGGCGGCGCGGACGCTTGACCGCTACAATATTGGGGCGCTGCCCGTGTGTGGCAGCGACGGAAGACTGTGCGGCCTGGTCACCGACCGGGACATCGTCACCCGGTGTCTGGCCGCCGGACGGTCGGCCTCGTCCACGCCCGTCCGGGACGTGATGACGGCGAAGGTGATCACCGCCCGGCCGGACATGGAGGTCGCCCTTGCGGCGGGGCTGATGGGCAGGGAACAGATCAGAAGGCTGCCCGTCATGGAGAACGGCAGGCTTTGCGGCATGGTCAGTCTGGGAGATCTGGCAATGCAGGACGAAACCAGCATTGACGCAGGGGACGCCCTGACGGAGATCAGCAACAATCTTTCCTCCAGAGACGGTCGTCTCTGAGTAGAAAACAATAAAAAAGACGGCCAAAAATGTAAAAAACCCTTGACAAAGCGAACTTTGGATGGTATTATAAGCAAACTGTCCACGAGGGCGGCGCACAAAAAACTTTGTAAGAATTTGGAAAAAGTTCTTGACAAAGGGAAAAAGTTGTGCTAACATATAAAAGTTCGCTGCGGGACGAATGTGAACGCAAAACGAACAGCTGTATCTTGTAAATTGAATAACGCAAACGACTATAAAACACCTTGGACAATAAATGGATTGTTTAAGTGTAAGCGAAAAAACAGCCAACGAAAATTCTTGAGTA